>OFMH01000228.1_pt1 | contig 42299 bp, 38 predicted proteins | sample 1541761 | NCBI WGS metagenome assembly OFMH01 (sample SAMN04209249, study PRJEB22552) | human gut metagenome | biome: gut; material: feces | host: Homo sapiens | place: USA: Oklahoma
GTCTATTTCTGCTTGATACTTATATATTCCCATCTTTTTATGTTTTAAATCTGCTGCAAAAATAAGAAATTTTTCTCTTTTCTGCAAGTTTTTGGGGGATTTCTTTTGTGTTTTCGTGAGAAAGATTAATTTTGTATCGAATAAAATTCGAGACCATTTACCGCATAGAGCGGTACGTTAGTAACCCAATCTTCCTGCAGATAATCATTCATGGAGATGCGATAGGCCTTCTTTGACTGGTTGTCTGCAACAAACTGGCGCAGGCTCTTTGCCTTGACATTCGTCTCGGCTTTCACCTCCAGCGGAACAATCTCATCCTCCTCATCCTGGAGCAGAAAATCAATCTCCTGAGTACTGTTGGTCTTGGCATAATAATACGGTTCATACCTGAGAATGAGCTGCTGCAAAACATACTGTTCCGTCAATGCCCCTTTAAACTCTGTAAAAATACTGTTGCCAGCCACTATTGTCGCAGCCTTGAGATTAGACATCGCACCTAGAAGCCCGACATCCAGGACAAAGATCTTGAAGGCCGCCCGGTCTTCATAACTGGCAAGCGGCAGTCGGGGAGCCTTCACATTATATACCTTATATATCAGTCCGGCATCCAGCAGCCACTGCAGGGCCAACTCATACTCCCGGGCTCTTGCCCCCTCGCGCACCACTCCATAGATAAACTTCCTGTTTTCCTTGCTCAACTGGGTGGGCAAGGATTTCCACAAATCAGTAATACGGGGAATAATCTCCGATGGAGCATGCTTCGACATATCTCTCTGATAACTGTTCAGAATGTCCTTCTGTATGGTTCTCACCTCTTTCCAGTCACGATTCTGGCTAAAGCTCAATACGGCTTCAGGCATGCCTCCCACGTAGTAATAATACTTCAAGAGTTCCTGAAACTTGGGAGCAAACATCGTTATCATATTCCAATCCTTCGTCTGAAGCAGCTGCGCCAGATTCTTCTCCCCCATAGCCATCACGAACTCGATAAAGTTCATTGGATACAGAGAGAGGAAATCCACCTTACCCACAGGAAAAGATTCCCCCTGATGCAGTTCGATACCCAGAAGAGAACCTGCAGCTATGACATGATAGCCCGGCGCATTCTCTGCAAAATATTTGAGAGAAGTAACAGCATGAGGGGCTGCCTGAATCTCATCCAGGAATATCAGCGTTTCGCCCTCTGTGCAGGTTACATTCGTTGCAGCCCCAATAGCTGTAAGAATTCTAGGAATACTGAAATCCTGTTCAAATAGATTCTGCAGGATCTTCATCTCTTCAAAGTTCACATATGCCAGCTGCTTGTAATTCTGGCGGGCAAACTCCTTCACCAGCCAAGTCTTTCCCACCTGTCTGGCGCCCTCTATAATAAGAGGTTTACGATATTGTTTATTCTTCCATTTCAGAAGTTCATTGATAGCTAATCTTTCCATAATCCGTATCTTAAAATCACATTTTATGAGGGAATAATCACCTATTATCCCACATTTTATGAGGGAATAACGCTGCAAATATACACATTTTATGAGGGAATCCTATCATGTTTTTGCACATTTTATGGGGAATACCTATTTTTTAACAGATTTTAAAGGATAAAAAATGAAGTAACTACTCAGCAGCACCCCCTATGGGCATGAGCGTATCTCCCTAATAACCTCCAGGGGGGTAGGATGATTCCTCTTTTCTTTACAAAACAGGATGGAGGGAGAAGGAGAGAAGAAGGATTGAGAGAGGCGTTACAGTTGTGACAGTTGTGACAGTTGTGACAGTTTTCAGGGGAGGGGTATATGAAATCGGGCTGCTTTCAAATTGTTATTATTATATTTAACTTATTATATATATTAATATATATATTATAAGTTACCTCTAAAGAGAGGGAGGTGGGGGTAGGCGCTGAAAACTGTCACAACTGTCACAACTGTCACGCTTTGGAGGTTGAGGAAGGTGGAAGCATTGATGGATGATTTCTTGCTTCCTGCTGTTTTCGGGATGAGAAAGCATAGAGAAACTTTTTACATTACATAGTTTTCTCGCACGATAAATTATGAGTTGGCAAGATTAACCGGATGCGTCCGAAGTGCTAAATTCGTTTAACATAACTCTGCAGGGTGAAATTTGGTAGTATCAGAAAATTGCCGTACCTTTGCAACGCAGTTTAGAAGAAAGGCTGCACTCGACAAAGCTTAAGCAAGCTTAGCTCTGTTCTCGTTTGCACTTTCTTTGCATCGTGATTCAAGAAAGGATGCACTCGACAAAGCGCACCCCCACCAAGTCAACATTCAACACTCAACATTCAACATTTATATTAACCCTTTAATATTTTTATATCATGGAACAGAAAGGAACATTGAAGTATCGTAAGTTGCAGCGTACACCACAGAGCGGCGAGAACGCTGGTAAGAAAAAGTGGTATGCCACTGCGGTAACCGACCGCGAGGTGGATTTCGAGGGATTCGTATCCCACATTTCTGACCACGGTTCGCCTTACTCCCGAGGTACTATTCACGGTGTGCTGATGGATGCACTCGACCATCTGCAGGAGTTGATTCTCGACGGTAAGAGTGTGCGTCTCTCTGATCTCGGTCTCTTCTCCATCGGTATGACTTCGAAGGCGGAGGATACCAAGGAAAAGGTAACGGCTGCCAGCGTAGAGGGTGTACACCTGATTGTGAGAAACACAAAAAGCTGGAGCAACTCCGAGCTGCGCAAGAAGTGCAAGATTCAGGAGTACGGCGGCTATACTGGCACCGACGAGGGTGGCACCTCTGGCGGTACCTCAGGCGGCACTGAACAAGGCGGCGACACCAGCCAGGGCGGCTCCGGAACTACCGGCGGCGGCTCTCAGGAAGGCGGCGACGGGCTTGAATAAAGCCCTCGCCTGAGGCCAACCCCCACCAAGTCAACATTCAACACTCAACATTCAACATTAAAAATTAAAGATTATGAAAGCAAGTACCTGGAAAACAATTTTGCAGATTGCAATCTCCTTCCTTACAGCCATCGCTACCACCCTTGGTATAACAAGCTGCAGCAGCCTTTAAAGGTAAAAAGGTAAAAAAGTAAAAAGGTAAAAAAAGCCCCGATGCATCATGCATCGGGGCTTTGCTTTTATCTGCTTTATCTGCTTTTTCTTCGTTTATCGGATATCTCTTCCTGCCTGGCTGTATCCTTCGAGCATCTTCGGGCTGCTGATAGGCTTGCGCGAACAGTAGTCGAAATCTACCTTCTTGTAGCCCTGGCTGGAACGCCAGCGGATGGTAAGCTTCACCGTCTTGCCTTCGGTATCAGGCACGGCATCGTTCAGATTGAACGCTACGAGGGCATCGCGCCAGTAGTTCTGAGGATCGCCATTGGCATTGTGGCGCAGCTCTACCTCGTAAGGATTCTCAGGATTCACACCCGTAACGAGGTTGATGTAATGCACCTTCTGACCGCCCCAGAGAGCACGGAAACGGAGAGTGAGATAGCCATCTTCTGCCACCGTTACCCAGTCGCGAACGATGTCGACCATGTCGTCGCCATACTTCTCGCGGTTCTCGGTATCAGAACCGAGCGATGGAACTGGCTTCTTGGTCAGGATGCTGTCTATCCAGTTGACGTGAATCACCTGGTTATACTTCTCGCTCTTCTCCGAGGTCTGCGTGTAGTTGACCAGGGCGCGAACCTCCTTACCGTCAAAGATGGTAGGTTTCAGGTTCTTGGCGAGCAGCGTGGTGTTGTCGTCGAGCTGCAGATAGCAGGCATCGCCACTCTTCTTCACGGTTACCAGTGCGTTAGGGAAAACGCGGTCCCAATCGGTATCGTTATCGTTATCGCACGACTGGAATGTGAGGGCCGACAGAATCATCATCGCTGCCAGCCCGATCTTCTTGAAATCAATTTTTCTCATATATAATGTTCCTTTCTTATTATTGTTTCACTTTCTGATAAGAAAATAAGAAAGGAACAGAAATCTTGCTTCTGATTTAGAAAAAGATTGTTAAAAGCTCAATTAAAAATAATACGTGCAGCCGATGGTGGCAGCGCGGTTGCCGAAGTGCTGGCTCGCCATATCGTGGAAGCGGCCTTCGAGCGTCCAGTGCTTGCCCAGATTCTTGTATACCCCTACTTCGGCATAGAGATTAGCCGGGGTGTAGGCATCGCTGCGGCGACGGGTACACCAGATGAGGTTGCCCGTAAAGCGCCAGCCATCGGCCATTGTGAGCTGCGGTGCCAACTTGAATACGGCAAAATGATTATACTCCGCATTGCGCTGCTGAGCCTCCTCAGAAGGGGTTTCGCTGCGCTGCCAGAAGTAGTTGACACCGGCTGTGAGGCGAAGGATGCCCTTGTGCCAGAAGGCGGTGGTGCCGATGCCGAGCGTATTGTCGTGGATGGCGCTGAACAGGTGCTGGTGGATGTTCTTCACCGAGGTGCTGAGCACGAAGGCAGGGCGGCTGTAGGTATGCTTGAGCTCTACCACATTCGCCATGCTGTTGACGATATCGGCGGTATAAACCGGCTGCCAGGCGCCCTCCATATCGCCCGCGGTTACGAAATCGCCAAACTCGGGATTGAAGATGCGGCGGCAGTAGGTGGCCTGCAGGGTATGACCCGGCGTGAAGCTGTAATAGGCGCTCGCCGAGTAGATATGGTTGTGCGTGGTATGCTTCCAGTGCTCTTCCGGCGCAATCTGCTTAGGACGGAAGTTGATGATGCGGAAGCGGTCGCCTGCCATGAATCCCCACTTGCCGATGTTGTAATCCAGCTGGGCGTAGAAATCCTGATAGTTGGAATGGTTGGTGTAACCGGCGATGCAGTTCTTCTCGATGGAGAGACCGCCCTCGAAACCTGCCGTAATCCAGAGATTGGAGGTGATGACCGGAGTGGCGTATTCTATCACCATGAAGGGGTAGGTAGAGTGGTTCTGATAAGGCGCAGTCTGGGTTTCTTCCAGCGTGCGGCCGTTGTCGCTGATATGCTCGGCACCGAGGGTAAAGAGGATGCTGGAGCCGTTGTCGGCGAGCGTGCGGGTATAGTCGGCCTGCAGATGATAGGCGCGCACGTAATCGGCTGGGGTGTGGGTGAAATGGTTGCGGGTATAGGTCTGCATCGCATCTATTTCGAGCACATCCTTTGCGGTAGGTGTCCAGAGCAGGTTGAGTTTGGCGCCCTCGTGGGAGTAGTGGTTCACGGTGGCTCCTGAGATGCCCTGATAGGCGTCCTTATCGCTGCTGGAGGTGCGCTGGAAGTTGCCTTCTACATGACTGAGCACGCGGAGTTTATCCTGCTGGCTGATGACGCTGACGATGCCTTTTGCGCCGCCGTAGGTATCACCGAAGAGTCCCCATCTGCCGGTGGTTCCGTTCTCCTTCTTGCGCAGTGTGATGTCGATGACTTTCTTCAGACTGCTGCATCCCTTCATCACTTCGGCGTTCTGGCACACCTTGATGGTTTCAATCTCCCGCGCCTTGAAATGGTGGAGGAAGGTGGCGTAATCGAGTCCGTATTCCTGGTTGTCGATGCGGATGACGAACTTGCCATAGAGGTTGGCGAATGGATCTCCGCCGATGATGTTGTTGCCGTCGAGTGAGATGACTTCGGGGCACATCATGAGCACATCGAGGAGCGATTCTTCGCCGGTGAGTTCCATTTCGGGAACATGCATGATGTATCTGTCGCCGATATGTTCTATCGGAGCGGCCTGTGTCTGGTAAGTAGTGCTGGCCATCGCGAGTGCGATGATGAGCAGGCTTTTCTTCGTACTGTTGTTTATTTTCATTTCTTCTAGTTTATATTATTGGTAAAGGATTTTCTTCCATGCCTAATTTACTTGCAAAGATAAGGCAAAAATCGGGGAATAACGAAAAAATGGAGGAGTTTTTTTCCGTTCAATGCGTAAAAAGGGGTGTCAATACGTAAAAAAGTGGGGAGAGGGGCGAAAAAATAGGGGCTAAAACTTGCTTGGTATTGTTTTTTTTCTTATCTTTGCAGAAAAAGAAAGAATTTTCTAAGAACTATACATATATATAATAACCCTTTAAAGATAAGAACTTATGAAGCGATTATTACACATTCAATTCCTATTGGTATTGTTGCTGGCGCTGGGATACTCTCCTCTGCAAGCCAAGCGAATCACACAGTGGCAGGCTCAGCAACAGGCCTACAGCTTCTGGGGAAAGCAGATGCCGCAGAAGGCGAAGGCGAAGAGCCGCACGGCTACTACTGCATCGCCATCGGATGCTTACTATGTATTTAACAACGATGCCGGCGGATTCGTCATTATCGCCGGTGATGATGCCGTAACGCCAGTATTGGGCTATACCTCAACGGGATCATTTGATGCCGAGAATCTGCCTGACGGACTGAAGGATCTGCTGAAGAGCTATGAACGGCAGATTGCGGCGCTGGGCGACAATTATGTAGCGAACCAGACTGCCACGAGAGCAGCATTTACAGGCGAAAAACTGCTCAAAACCGCAGAATGGAACCAGATGGCTCCTTTCAATAAGTATACGCCAAGTAACTATGTAACAGGCTGTGTAGCAACGGCTGGTGCCATTGTGATGAAGCACCACGGCTATCCTGCCAAGGGCACCGGAAGCCATTCTTATACATGGAACGGCAAGACTCTGACTGCCAATTTCGGGCACGATTATGACTGGGCAAGCATGCCTGTCAAATATGACGGCACCAACGATGCTGACTTCGACGGCGTGGCAAGACTGATGGCAGACCTCGGTGTGGCAGTGGAGATGAATTATGCTAAAGACGGCAGCGGTTCGTATATCGGCGACCTGGTAACCGCCCTGCAGAAGTACTACGGCTACAGCAAACTTTCGCATCTGATGGCAATAGAAGATGTGGGTGCAGAGGCGTGGAACGGCAGACTGCGCGAGGAGATTGATGCCAACCGCCCTGTGCTCTATGCTGCTTCTGACCCAGCTAGAGGCGGTCATGCCTTCGTAATTGATGGATACAAGGACGAAAGCTTCAGCGTAAACTGGGGCTGGGGTGGCTATTGTGATGGTTTCTACCAGATTGGAGCCCTGAATCCGGAAAGCGAAGGAATGCCAACGGGCGATAAATATAATGTAGGACAATCGGCAGTATTCGGCATGGAACCATCTGGCGGAACGGAGAAAGTCTCTACCATGGGATTCAAGAAGCTTACCAATCAGTTGCAGACATTGAATATGAATATTACCGATGTGAAGAAGGGACAGAGAGGTACCATCTTTTCTGCGCCAATCGGCAATACGGGAGACCACAACTTTAACGGAGAGATTGCGGTAGCTCTGATGAATGCGAAGGGCGAGATACGGGAAACCGTGACACGTCAGCCTTTTAAACTTACAGATTTTGCCCCTGGTTATTATTATACTTCTTTGTCTTTTAGTATTGAGAGTACTGTAGATGCAGAACCGGGTGATTATCTGGCTATGGTGGCAAAGGAAGGCTCAGAAGAGTATATAGAGCTGTATGATCCGGACTTTGAGAGAAAGCGTCTGCCGGCAACCGGATATAAGCCTCTTACATACGAGATCAGAACGAAAGTGGGAGAAGGTGCAACTATTAAGCAAGCAGAAACGTGGTATAATCCTTCCACCAATTTCTATAATGGCAAACCTGTTATCGGTGCCAATTACTGTTATTATCTGACGTTAGATGCAGGCATTGCGAACTGTTGCGTTGAATTGAATGGCAAACTGGTTAATGATATCAATTTGGGTACTGAGAGCCCAAATTCTTTCAGAGGTATTGAACCGGTTTATACCCTTGAGGTTAAGACTTATCGCAACTATCAGGAAAAGGATATCACGATCAACCTGACGGGGGCTGGAACGCTGAAGCAAGCACTTGCCAAAGAAAATCCTGACTATTTTGTATACCGAAATATCAAAGTGAACGGTGAGATTGACAAGCGCGATTTTGATGAGCTGGCGAGTCATTATTTCAAGAGCATCGACCTGAGCGGAGCAAAGGTGGTGGCTTCGGCTACAAGGCTGATATGGTTCCTGACTATGCATTCGAAGCCAATGAATATCTGGAGAGTTTCAAAATGCCTGCCTGTGTCAAGGAGTTGGGCTTCAATGCTTTCAGAGCAACCATGTTGAAGGAGATTGATTTGCCTGAGACGATAGAGGAATTCGGCCGCAATACATTCAATGCCTGCTTCTATCTGACGGATGTATATATGCGTCATAAGGAGCCTCCTTACTGGATCAGCTGGTGTGTATTCGCGAGCAAGTTCGATGATTTGTACCGTACGCTGCATCTCTATCCTGGCAGCAAGGCGAAGTATAATGCTCATCGATACACCAAGAACTGGATTAAGTACTTCGATAATGTGGTAGAGGATCTGGAGCCTACCGGCATCCATTCTGTAACATTGGATAAGAAGCCAGGCAATGCTGCCATTTACGACCTGAACGGCCGCCGCATAACAGAGGCTATGAAGAAGGGCGTATACATCAAGAATGGCAAGAAAATAAGCGTTAGGTAATGTTGAATGTTGAGTGTTGATTATTACAATTAAAAGATAAGAATCCCCTGGTGCTCTCTGTAGCATCAGGGGATTTTTGCAGTAAGATACGCAAGTACGCCAGGCATTTCACCCTTCCTGCATTACGAAAAGAGGAGGGTGATGAGCGGGATGGTGATGATGCTGCCAACCGTGGTGATGAACGTCATCTCGGTGATGAGCGAAGGATTGCGGCCGTATTTCAGGCAGAACATCGTGCCGAAACTGGCTACAGGCATCGCAATGACAACCGTATTGATGTCGTTGACCTGATCGCTTACACCACATACCTTGAACAGGAAATAAATGCTCAGAGGTACTACCACAAGACGCAAGAACGAGGAGAGGTATACCTTAGGACTGCCGATAATCTCCTTCACCGGCAACTTAGCCATCGAGGAACCGATAATCATCAGGGCTGCCGGAACCGTTATGTTGCCCACCATCGTTACCGGACGCGCAATGATATCGGGCGTATGAACCCCGAAAGCTACCAGGAGGGCGGCAACAAAGGCACCCAGAAGAGCCGGAGAAAACAGCACCTTAGGATTGAACTGCTTGACGCTGTACTCGCCCTTGATGAGCATGACACCTGCCGTAAAAATAAAAAAGGTGTTCGGCATGTTGAGCAGCGCGGCATAAAAAATGGCCTTCGGACCGAATATGCTTGAAACAATAGGGTAGCCGATGAAACCTACGTTGGCAAACATCAGCGCAAAACCTATCATGCCCTGGTCATCATGATTGCGCGTGATGAGACGTGGCACCCAGAAACCGAATACCAGCAAAAGGATGTAGGTAAGAAAACCTACGCCCAGGAGGGGAAGGATGAGCGTGCGGTCGGGCAGCTCATCGCCCATTACTGACGAGAGCACCAGCAGAGGACAGGTGATATCTACCACCATGCTGGATAGCTTCTTGTCAAACTTGTCGCCCATATATCCCAACTTGCAGGCGACGTAACCTAAAATCACGATGATGAAAAGTATCACCATCACTTCCAAATTCTCCATTTATCCTGAAAATCTATACCTTATATATATATATGTATGCCGGAATCCCGATATTCTCTCGGAATTTCCGGCAAACTTGGGTTAATCGATAAATCGCCTGGTAATATCTCCGTAGTTCTCGATGCGGCGGTCGCGGAGGAATGGCCACCAGCGGCGCACATTCTCGCTGTGCTTCAGGTCGATATCTACCACCAGGCTCTCTTCTTCCTGATCGCTGGCACGGTAGTAGAGCTCGCCCTGAGGACCGGCTACGAAACTGCTGCCCCAGAACTGGATGCCCTCGGTCTGACCGCTTGGATCGGGCTCGAAACCTACGCGGTTTACGGCGATGACCGGCAATCCGTTGGCTACAGCATGGCCCCGCATCACGGTAGTCCACGCCTCGCGCTGGCGCTGCTGCTCCTCCTCGGTATCATAGGTGGCATAGCCGATGGCGGTAGGATAGATGAGCATTTCGGCTCCCTGCAGCGCCATCAGACGGGCTGCTTCGGGATACCACTGGTCCCAGCAAACCAGCATGCCGAGCTTGCCTACAGAGGTCTGGATAGGGTGGAAACCGAGGTCGCCCGGTGTGAAATAGAACTTCTCGTAGTAGGCAGGATCGTCGGGGATGTGCATCTTGCGGTATTTTCCGGCTATGCTTCCATCTTTCTCCATCACTACCGCCGTATTATGGTAGAGGCCCGGAGCGCGGCGCTCGAAGAGGGAGGTGACGATGACGACGCCGAGATCCTTGGCAAGCTTGCCGTAGAAATCGGTTGAAGGGCCCGGAATAGGCTCTGCCAGGTCGAAGAGGTCAACATCCTCTACCTGGCAGAAATAGAGGGAGTTATGAAGCTCCTGAAGCACGATGAGCTCTGCGCCGCGATGGGCGAGGTCGATGATGCCTTCTGCCAGGCGCTGCTTGTTGTTGGCGAGATCTGCCGTATTATGAAGTTGTAATAAACCGACTTTCATTTTTTACTTTTAATGTTAAATGTTTAATGTTAAATGTTGAATGTTGAGTGTTGAGTGTTGAATTTTGAGTCTCTGAGGGCTCCCTCGGGCAACTGCATGGTAATGCAGTGGATGCTGCCATGCTGGCGGATGATGGTCTGCGAATCTACGCCGATGATTTCGCGGTCGGGGAAGGCGAGCTGAATCTGCTTGCGTGCCTCCTCGTCCTTTTCCGGCTGATTGTAGGTGGGATAAATCACCGCCTTGTTCAGTATCAGGAAGTTGGCATAGGTGGCTGGCAGTCGGTCTCCCTCACTCTCCGGGTTGGTGGTGAGGCAGTCGCCCTCATCATAGATAGGGTCGGGCATCGGCAGTTTGAGCAAGCGGTAAGGGTATCCCTCCCAGGTGAAGAGGCCCTTGAGCTGCTTCTCCAACGCCTGGAAGTCTTCATACTGCTCATCTTCCGGATTGTCGCAGCCTACATATAATAAGGTGTCGTGTGGAGCCACTCTCACGATGGTGTCGATGTGGCCGTCGGTATCATCGCCTATCAGATTGCCGTGATCCAGCCAGACGACTCTCTTGAGCTGGAAGAAAGTCTGCAGCAGATGGTCGATGCTGTCGTGGTCGAGCGGCTGGTTGCGGTGAGGCGCCAACAGGCACTGTGAGGTGGTGAAGAGTGTACCCTTTCCGTCACTCTCGATGCTGCCTCCTTCGAGCACGAAGCCCTGGTGGTTCTCTATATCGGCATTGAAGGCTGCCTGATAGTATAGTTGCAGGGTGATGGCATTATCCTTCTCCCATCTGAACTTTTCGCCCCAGCCGTTGAACTTGAAGTCGAGTATGCGGTAAGGCACCATCCAGGTGTTCTGCTTTTTGCGCAGCACCATCGTGAGGGGTCCGTGGTCGCGCACCCAGGTATCATTGCTTTCTACCTCGTAGAGCAGCACGCGGCTCATCTGTTCGGCAGAGAGCTTTTTCTTGAGCTGGTATCGGGTGGCAGGCACATCGGGTGTAGCCACAAGCAGCTGCTCGTAGCGCGTGATGATATCTGCCAGTTCGAGATAAGTATCTGTAATTTCAGGCAGATACGGCTTCCAGTCGGTGCCGGCATGTGGCCAGGTGAGCATGATGGCGCTCTGTGGCTCCCATTCGGCAGGGAGTGCGAAATCGCAGGGTAATGTAGATTGATGCATAAGCTATACTATTTTTATGATACGATGTTCTATACCAATTTATTATACTCTGTTCTTCATCGGGAACCTTTCCTTGGGGACGGGCTCCGTTCTGCTTTTATGAAGTATGCTTGCAAAATTAATAAAAAATCTACAACTATCGGCTGTTTTTGTGAAATATTTTGCGCAAAAGCGAAACTTTATATTAAAAAAGTTTAAACGGAGGGCTGTATAGAGATAAAATCGGGGAAAAATGAGTAACTTTGCAGTCTAAAAATAAAATATTGAATAGGAGCGTGAAAATAAAACAGGTAGTTGATGCCCTTGAACATTACGCGCCTCTGCCCTTGCAGGAAGGATATGATAATGCCGGCCTGCAAGTTGGATTGACAGAGGCGGTAGAAATGTCAGGGGCATTGTTGTGTCTTGACGTTACTGAAGCCGTGGTTGAAGAGGCCATCCAGAAGGGCTGTAACCTCATCGTGAGCCATCATCCGCTGATATTCCGCAAACTGGCGAGAATCTCGGACGAGAACTACGTGCAGCGTACCGTGCGCAAGGCGATTAAGAATGATATTACCATCGTGGCGATGCATACCAACATGGATGCGGCTGCGGGCGGCGTGAACTTCAAGATTGCCGAGAAACTGGGACTGCGGAACGTGCAGTTCTTTGCTGGCGAGAAGGAAGTGGACGGCGTGAAAGGCGGCGAGGGCGTCATCGGTGAGGTGGCTGAGGACCTGGCAGCCGACGACTTGGTGCTGATGCTCAAGGAGCGGTTTGGCGTGGAGTGCGTGCAGTGCAACCAGTTGCTTCGCCGTCCTATCAGGAAGGTGGCACTCTGCGGTGGAGCAGGTGCTTTCTTGCTCGACGCAGCCATCAAGGCAGGTGCCGATGCCTTCATCACGGGCGAGATGAGCTATCACGAGTATTTCGGTCACGAGCAGGAGATACAGATCTGCGTCATCGGCCACTATCAGAGTGAGCAGTTTACGGGCGAAATCTTCCGCAGCATCATTCAGGAGAATTTCCCTGATGCCAAATGCTGCATCTCGGAGATAAATACGAATCCGATATTGTATTTATAGGTTGGAAGGGCGCAAGCCTCATTCAACATTCAACATTTAACATTCAACATTAAAAAAAATAAAGTTATGGCAAAGAAAGATCCTACAGATTTGACAGTGGAAGAGAAGTTGAAGGCTCTCTATCAGCTTCAGACCACCTTGTCTGCAATTGATGAAAAGCGTGCGTTGAGAGGTGAGTTGCCTCTCGAAGTTCAGGATTTGGAAGACGATATTGCTGGTCTTACCACCCGTATCGAGAAAATCCAGACCGATATTGAGCAGTTTGACCGCGCCATCGATCAGAAGCAGCACGAGATTGAGGAGGCTCAGGCTAGCGTGGAGCGTTATAAGAAGCAGCTCGAAATGGTTAGCAACAACCGCGAGTATGATACTTTGAGCAAGGAAATCGAGTTCCAGGAGCTGGAAATCGAACTTTGCAGCAAGAAGATCCGCGAGGCGCAGCAGACAATCAACGAGCGCCTGTACGACCTTCACAAGGCTGAGGACCAGAAGGCAGACCGCGAGAAGGGTTTGGTAATGAAGCGTTCTGAGCTTGAGTCTATTATGGCTGAAACCCGTGAGGAAGAGGAGAATTTGAAGGAGAAGGCATTCGAGCTCGAGAAGAAGATTGAGCCACGTTTGCTCCAGAGCTTCAAGCGCATCCGTAATGGTGCCCGCAACGGTTTGGGTATCGTTTACGTGCAGCGTGACGCATGTGGCGGTTGCTTCAACAAGATTCCACCTCAGCGCCAGCTCGATATCAAGATGCACAAGAAGATTATCCCTTGTGAGTATTGCGGCCGTATCCTCATCGACCCAGAATTGGCTGGTGTTAAGATTGAGTCTCCTAAGAGCGAGGAGAAGCCAAAGCGCAAGCGCGCTATCCGCAGAAGAAAGACTGAGGGTGAGGAATAATCTTCCTCCTCTCTCCGCTCTTTTCGGATGATAATCTTCTGATAAAGATACGATAAGATACAATAAAGGCTCGCCAAAATAGATTGGCGAGTCTTTATTTTTTTTCGTTTTCAGGTAGCTAGGACAATCTGTCTTAACTCCTTTATAATCCTAATCTGGAACCTAGAGTCCTCTAGCCTTGTAAATGCGGTCTTTGGCGTCGTTGATTTCCTGGAATTTCTTCTCGGCTGCACGGCGCACATCTTCGCCTAGGGCTGCTACCTTGTCAGGATGATGCTTGAGCGCCATCTTGCGGTATGCGGCCTTCACCTCATCGTTTGAGGCGTCAGGACTGATACCCAGAACACGGTAGGCATCATCCAGACTGCCTGCTGAAGAAGCCCCGCTCTCCAGGTTCAGCATCTGGTCTACATCCTCGGCAGAAAGACCCATGTGGATGGCCATCTCCTTGAGTGCCTGAATCTCCTGAGAATTCACAACTCCATCAGCCTGGGCTATCATGACGAGGAAATTGAGCAACTGCAGGCGCTGTTCATACATCATGTTGGCACGTATCTGATGACAGCTGTCCTGTATCACCGAACGGTACTGCTGCATGCCCATCTGTTTCTGCTGTTCGAAGAGTTTGAGGAGGATTTCCTCGCCCTGCTGCTTGGCAGCCTCGCCGAAATTCTGACGCAGGAAGCGGCGCACCATCTCCATCTCGGAATGCATGATCTTGCCATCTGCATTGATGATGTAGGAGCTGAGCACCAGCAGCGAGAACATGAAGGAGTTTCGCTCTCCCTCATAGCTCTGCTGGCGGCTGTAGCCCTGGTTGCCGAAGCCCTGGCGGCCGTTGTGCTGCTGGCCGCTGTAGGCATCGTAGGCGTTGTTGTAATGGTGGTCGCCGTCGCGGTTTACCGCATCCAGTCCGTGCTCAAAGAGGGAACCGAGGGCATAGCCTGCCAGGGCTCCCAGCGGACCGGCTGTGATGAAACCGAGCACACCACCAATCCATTTACCTGCTGCCATCTTTTAGTTGTTGAAATAGTAGAGGAAAGAAGCGATGCCTGAGAGGGCTGGCTTGCGCTGACCTTCTATTTCGATGTCAAACTTGATGCTGGTCTTGCAGATGCCACGGATGTTCTGGATGTCGTGGAGAGTGGCTACCAGGCGCACGCGTGAACCGGTGATGACTGGCTGACCGAACTTCATCTTGTCCATGCCGTAGTTTACGAGCATCTTGAGGTTGTTTACCTCGATAATCTGCTGCCAGAGGTATGGGAGTACTGAGAGGGTGAGGTAACCGTGAGCGATGGTGCTGTGGTAAGGGCTCTCTACCTTGGCGCGTTCTACGTCTACGTGGATCCACTGTGGGTCGAGTGTAGCGTCTGCGAACTTGTTGATACGGTCCTGGTCAATCTGCAACCAGTCTGATTCTCCTAACTTCTCACCGAGGTGAGATGCAAATTCCTCGTAGGAATTGATTACTAATTTTGCCATTTCTTATTTTTCTCTTTATTATAAATATTATTGTTTTCCTATTTTCCGTCTTCAGCTTTCAACTGTTAACTTTTAACTATTAACTTTCAGTTCAAATCAGTCTCTTCTGAAAATATCGCGGGTGTAAACCTTTTCTTCCACATCATCCAGACACTTGTCATACCGGTTGGCGATGATGGCCTGGCTCTGCTGCTTGAAGGCATCCAGGTTGTTTACGATGCGGCTTCCGAAGAAGGTGGTTCCGTCTTTCAGCGTAGGTTCGTAGATGATAACCTGCGCGCCCTTTGCCTTGATGCGCTTCATCACGCCCTGTATGCTGCTCTGGCGGAAGTTGTCGCTGTTGCTCTTCATCGTGAGCCGGTATACGCCGATGGTGCAAGGCTTCTCTTCCTCCTCGCTGAAGTTGTTCTGGTTGGCATAATCGTAGTAGCCAGCCATGTTCAGCACGCGGTCGGCGATAAAATCCTTGCGGGTGCGGTTGCTCTCCACAATCGCCTGAATCAGGTTCTCAGGCACATCGGCATAGTTGGCGAGCAGCTGCTTGGTATCTTTCGGCAGACAGTAGCCGCCGTATCCGAAAGAAGGGTTGTTGTAGAAGGTGCCGATGCGAGGGTCCAGACCCACTCCGTCGATAATCGCCTTGGTGTCGAGGCCCTTCATTTCGGCGTAGGTATCCAGCTCGTTGAAGTAGCTCACGCGCAGGGCGAGGTAGGTGTTGGCGAAGAGTTTCACCGCCTCTGCCTCGGTAAGTCCCATGAACAGGGTTTCTATGTCTTGCTTGATGGCTCCCTCTTTCAGCAGTTCTGCAAAGGTGCGGGCTGCCTGGTCCAGTCGCTCGTCACCATTCGGTCTGCCCACGATGATGCGGCTCGGGTAGAGGTTGTCGTAGAGAGCCTTGCTCTCGCGTAGGAATTCAGGAGCGAAGATGATGTTCTTGCTGCCCGTCTTCTGGCGGATGCTTTCGGTGTAGCCTACCGGAATGGTGCTCTTGATGACCATGATGGCATCGGGATTCACCTGCATCACCAGACGGATGACTTCTTCTACGTGCGAGGTGTCGAAGTAGTTTTTCACCGGATCATAGTTGGTTGGTGTGGCAATCACTACGAAGTCGGCATCCTTATAGGCTTCTTCTCCATCGGTTGTGGCTTTGAGGTTGAGTTTCTTTTCAGCCAGATATTTCTCTATGTATTCGTCCTGGATAGGCGAGCGGCGCGAGTTGATGAGCTCCACCTTTTCGGGTATCACGTCTACGGCCACCACCTCATGATGCTGGCTCAGCAGGGTAGCGATGCTCAGGCCTACATATCCTGTTCCGGCTACGGCGATTTTTATCTTTTTATTCTCCATTTCTTTCTGTTCTTTTAGGCAGTCTATACCTTAATATATATATATATTAGTTGCAAAGATAGTATAAAAGGAGGAGACTACAAAATGAAAATGGGTTTTTTATTAAAAAATAACGCGAGAAAGGGGATGGGGAGAGAAAGGAGTGCTCAAAAAGGGAGTGGAAAAGGAGGCAGAAAAAAGGCCTCCAAAATTCGCGAATTCTAAAACGGATGGCCGGTTGGGCGGAAATTCGCAAATTTTGAAGGCTGGGAATAGCTCAGCAATAGGTGCAAGCAGTACGCCCTGAAAGGGCAGAAGCTCCTAGCCCAGGGCATCGCCCTGGGTAATTACGGACGCAACCTTGTCGCCCTGTAAGGGCAAAAGCTTAAAAAATCCAGGCATTCCTGCACCCTTATAATGTCAATAAATCGGAATAATCGGGAATGGTCTCTAAAAATACATATTTTTTACTTTCATAATCCATCTTGCAGATGTAATGCTCCAGCCCGTTGCTCACCACCAGAAAGTCGACATGGAGCAGAAGATTGTAGACCGAAATCTGGTCGAATACTTTCTGCGTGATGGGGATGTGAGGGGCTTTGTACTCGATAATCATGCGGGGCTGCAGCTCACGGGAGTAGAGTACACTGTCGGCGCGCAGCACCTTGTCGCCACATTTCAGCTGGATTTCGTTGGCAAGCAGAGAGGCAGGATACCCCTTGTGCTCGATGAGAAAATGAACGAAATGCTGGCGCACCCACTCTTCGGGAGTGAGCGTGATGAACTTCCGGCGCAGCACATCCAGTATCTGGGGATGCTGTTTTGAGCCCGAAACCTTGATGTCGAAAGATGGCAAATTTAAGCGAATCATTTTTCTGTACCTTATTATATATGGTTATATTTCTTTCTTTTCTGTTTTCGATATGGTTTCTTTTCTTCTTTTAACCATACCTCATTTTCAAAAAACTACCTCTTTTATATAGGCAGTTCAATTTATTTTTTGTAACTTTGCAGTCGAAGTGCAGCTGAAAACTGTACCTCAGAAAACTGCGAACCTGGAGGCGGAGCAAATGCTTGTCTGCACCCCCGGAGTTTGCTGGGTGCAAAGTTACAAAAAATAATCCAATGGTAGAAAAGAAAAGTGCAATAAGTTACGAGTCAATCATGAAAGATTTGAAGGCTCGGAAGTATTCTCCCGTCTATGTTCTGATGGGCGAGGAACCTTTTTATATAGATAAGATCTGCGACTACATTTCGGAAAATGTGCTCCAGCCCGAGGAGCGTGACTTCAACCAGACGGTGGTTTTCGGAGCTGATGTTACGGGTGCGCAGGTGGCAGATTTGTGCAAGGGCTACCCGATGATGGCGGAGTATAGAGTGGTGGTTGTGAAAGAGGCTCAGAATTTGCGGAATTTGGAAGCGCTCGAGAAGTACCTCGAAAATCCGGTAAAAACAACCATCCTTGTTTTCTGTCATAAAAACGGCAAGCTCGACAGTCGTAAAAAGTTTTCTGCCCTCGCAGCCAAGGCGGGTGTGGTTTTTGAAAGCAAGAAGCTCTACGACCGAAATCTGCCGGGCTTCATCGAGACTTATCTCAAGACCCGTAAGGCAACCATTGAACCCAAGGCTACCCAGATGGTGGCTGATCATGTGGGAGCAGATTTGCACCGACTCACTTCCGAGCTCGACAAACTGCTCATTTCTCTTCCTGAGAACGACCGGCGTGTTACTCCGGAGATTGTGGAGCGAGAAATAGGGGTGAGCAAAGACTTCAATGCCTTCGAGCTGAGAAGTGCCATCGTCAGCCGCGATGTGTTCAAGGCAAATCAGATAATAAATTATTTTGACAGCAATCCGAAGAGTGGTTCTCTCTTCACGCTTCTCCCGATGCTCTTTACTTATTTCCAAAACCTGATGATTGCTTATTATGCACCCAACAGGCAGAACGAAAATGAGCTCGCAAAATTCCTGGATTTGCGCGGAGCTTGGGCGGCGCGCGAATATATTACAGGAATGAGGAACTATACGGGCGTGAAAGTGATGGCGATTATTGAGAAGTTTAAGGAGGTGGATGCGAAGATAAAGGGACTGGATAATCCATCCACTCCGGTGGGTGAACTGATGAAAGAACTCATCTTTTTTATCCTTCACTGATGCTGAAGAGCGAGGTGGGGGAGAGTAGGCGAGCTCCTGCTGAGAGTTTTCTCTTGGCAGGAGCTCGTTTCCGTTTTCGCCCTTCTTTGCTGCCTGTTTCCAGAAAGCAGCCAACTAGCGTTTAGCATTATAAATTTGCCCCAAATAGGGGATTTTCAGCTCTTTTTGGGGCGCTTAACTGGGCTCATTTTGGGCGATTTTTGGGCAAAAATGGGGGATTTAAGCGATTTTTCGAGCTAGATGCCCATTTTTCTGTTTCGCCTGAAAATAAACTTAACTTTATTGGTTATCAGTAACTTACATAAATTAACCCTATTCATTACTCGCGAATTTGCCCGTTTCCTTGCCAATGGGCTGGAATACGCTAGAAATGGAAAAATTAGCCATTTCCTGTTGTCCGAAATTGGTCGTTTGCATTTGTTAAGGTTTATATTTCATAAGTTTATGTTTTTAAATTTATAAATCAAAACGTGTGGTTTTGATTTATAAACATAAATACAAGAAAACTAAATACACGAATTTATGTTTTATATTTATAAAAATAAAGATAAAACAGGGTGTTTATGGTTATGAATGAATAAATATTCATGCTATATTTAGAATTTGTAAGTAGTGGAAACTCAGTTAGTTATGTATTTTAGTTGTTTTATAAACCATAGAGTTTTACATAGGTGTGGGGAAAATATTGCATAAACCGCTCTATATGCCTTTATTTAGGTGGTTTATGGTATGAATAGCCAGTGATTTAGCCAAAATTTATAAAGAAAAGGTTCGTCATATATTTTGATTTATAGGTTTATATTTATAAAGCTAAACCTAAAAACCGAACACTGGAGTGAGTAGAATTCAAATTTATAAACAGAAACCTAAAGTTTAAAAATCTAAATTTATTCAGAAATGTTTGGTTATTCTAAATTTTTGCTTTATCTTTGTAAAATCAACCGAAAAAGGGCCTAAAAGTGGCTTGTTCGGAAATAAAACATCGTATCAGTAGAAAAATGAACGCTAAAAATTTTAGAGCATGAAAGATAGAATCAGACAGCTGATGGAGGACCAGCACCTCACTCAGCAAAACTTCGCTCAGATGATCGGAATCTCGACCGCTACGCTGAGCAATATTTTCAACGGGAAGACCAATCCATCGCTCAGTATTGTGGATGGCATCCATAAGAGTTTTCCTCAGGTAAACGTTTATTGGGTACTCTACGGTACTCCTCCTATGTATCAGAACCAGGCTTCCCAGGATGGCAGCGAAGAGGGTGCTGCAGACATGTATCAGGGTATTACGGATGGAGCAGCCGGTGGTGCTGAGGGGATGAATCAGGGCAGTCAGCCTTCTGGAGCCGCCTCCGCCGAGCCTATGCTCGATTTTGGAGCCGAAGGAGCCACAGCCTCCCCTACTTCTCCCTCGCTCTTTGACCAGCCTCAAATGCAGGGTGTAAATCGTACACCTAAAAATATCGCCCAAGCAGCGGTAAAATATGTAGACAAACCGCAAAGAAAGATTACCGAAATCCGTATTTTCTACGATGATCAGACCTGGGAAACCTTCGTTCCTAAGAAATAAAGTAGGGATTGGAGAACCCTAAAACAAACACATAGGAGCGGCGATAAAGAAAAAATATCTCTTTTCTTTTCGTAAATTCGGATTTTTGATGTACCTTTGCATCGTAGAAACGTAGGTGGGCGTAACCGGAAGCTACGCGTACCTATTATAATATACGTACATTATATAATAAGCATATTAAAAATTAGCAATAAGATGAAAAAATATGTTCTCGACCTCAAGGTGGTTTCTGTAGAGGCGCTTAGCGATAAGCACGTTTTGATTAAGCTTACCGATGAGAAACCTTTGCCTGAAATCTTGCCTGGCCAATTCGTAGAAGTAAGAGTAGACCATTCGCCTACTACCATGCTTCGTCGTCCTATCTCCATCAATTTCGTGGATCGTGAAAATAATCAGCTCTGGCTGCTCGTAGCAATGGTGGGCGACGGTACCCGTCAGCTCGGACAGCTCAAGGCGGGCGATGTGCTCAACTGTATGCTGCCTCTCGGCAACGGCTTCACCATGCCTACCGGGAAGAGCCAGAAATATCTGCTCGTAGGTGGTGGCGTAGGTGTGGCTCCGCTCCTTTATTTCGGAAAACTCATCAAGGATTTCGGGGCTGAAGTTACCTTCCTGCTGGGTGCACGCAAGGCTACGGATCTGCTCGAACTGGATGAGTTTGCCAAGATCGGAAAGGTATGCATCACTACCGAGGATGGCTCGGCTGGCGAGGTAGGTTTCGTTACCAACCACTCTGTTCTGGAGAACGAGAAGTTTGACATGATTTCTACCTGCGGTCCTAAGCCGATGATGGTGAGCGTGGCTCGCTTTGCCAAGAAGGCTGGCGTGGAGTGTGAGGTTTCTCTTGAGAACAAGATGGCGTGCGGTGTGGGTGCCTGCCTCTGCTGCGTAGAGAAAACTACCGAGGGTAACCAGTGCGTCTGCAAGGATGGACCTGTCATCAACATCAAGAAACTTACTTGGGAAATCTAAGTGAAGAGTGAAGAACGAAGAGGGAAGAATTCGTTGGAAACGAAGAACGAAGAGTGAAGAACGAAGAATTCTCTTGTCTTTGTTTGTAAAACATTTTTAAGTAAAAACAGAAGATTATGGCTGATTTAAGTGTAAAGATAAAGGATTTGGAGTTGAAGAACCCTGTGATGACTGCATCGGGTACTTTCGGCTACGGATTGGAATTTGCCGATTTCGTTCCTCTGGAGGAGATTGGCGGTATTATCGTGAAGGGCACTACCCTGGAACCGCGCGAGGGAAACGACTATCCGCGTATGGCTGAAACGCCTCAGGGCATGCTCAACTGCGTAGGTTTGCAGAACAAGGGTGTGGAGTATTTCTGCTCTCATATTTATCCTCAGATCAAGGACATTGATACCAATATGATTGTCAACGTGAGCGGGCATTCGCCTGAGAGCTATGCTGAGTGTGCGGCGCGCATCAACGAGCTGGATAAGATTCCGGCTATAGAGCTGAACATCTCCTGTCCTAACGTGAAGGATGGCGGCATGGCCTTCGGTGTAACCTGCGAGGGTGCAGCCAGCGTGGTGAAGGCGGTGAGAAAGGTTTATAAGAAGACCCTCATCGTGAAGCTTTCGCCTAATGTTACCAGCATTGCCGACATCGCCCGTGCCGTGGAAGCTGAGGGTGCCGATTCTGTTTCTCTCATCAACACGCTGATGGGTATGGCGGTGGATATTGAGAAGCGCCAGCCTCTCTTGAGCATCCGTACGGGTGGTTTGAGCGGTCCTTGCGTTAAGCCTGTTGCCCTGCGCATGGTTTGGGATGTGGTTCATGCCGTAAACATTCCGGTTGTTGGTCTGGGCGGCATTTCTTCTGCCAAGGATGCCATTGAGTTCCTGATGTGCGGTGCTACGGCCATTGAGATTGGTACAGCCAACTTCATTGATCCTGCGGTTACGAAGAAGGTGAAGGATGGAATCAATGAGTGGCTTGATGCTCACGGATGCAAGAGTGTGACTGAGATTATCGGGGCCATCAAGTAAATGACACCTTATTATAATAAGGAGTGGCTCATACTTTGACGCCCTGTTTTAGGGCGTTAAGTGGGTTAACTCCTTGATATACAACAGAATAACTTTTCGTAAAAATATAAGGTTATGGATTTGAACCAGATAAACCCTGTTCTGTTGCTTGCTACGCTGACGCAGCAGATTGTAGAGCAGGAGAAAGAATTGGCAGAACAGAAGGATTCTGCGGAACACTCGTCTGTAAAAGCCTCTCTGAGCGCGAATCTCCTGAAGCGCGGCAATCTGCTGATGCAGATGGGCGACAAGGATGGTGCCGGAAAGGACATGAAGCGCTACCTGGAGCTGAACCCGGAGAAAGTAGGGGAGCTGACAGGAGAATTCAAGGCTGAAGGCAGAGAACATTGCAGATAAAGGAAGGGGCTTGCCTCACGGATTCCGGCGTTACGTCTCTCCCTAGCGCCTAGCTTTTGAGTACATTTTTCTGCATTTTTCCGTATCCTGATGATAAAAATCGGGCGAAAATATGTTTTTTAGCATAAAATATAAGGAAAATGAAGAAAAATATATCAAATTGTTTGGCAATATCAAAGAAAAATGTTACTTTTGCAGTCGAGTTGAGATTTTTGCAAGTCGAGACTCGAAATCTGAGCACTACCTGCTCCTTATATAATAAAGAGGTGTAGGAAAGAACTCTGGAAAATCTGAGCACAGATAAGCTCCTTATATAATAAAAAGAGAAACGGGCTCGGAAAGAACAAAAGTGAGTAACATATAAAATGTAAAGACAATGAAGAAGTTTAACGCATTCTTTTTTAGCTATTACTTTTACTTTGCAAATAATTGTAAAGCGGGAAGTTGCGTGTAAATTTCAACTTAGGATATTAGATTCTTGAAATCATCGAAACGGTCCCGCTCTTATTGAGTAGGACCGTTTTTCGTAACATTAGACAAGATAAAAGAAACATGAAGAGAATAGCAATTCAAGGAGAGCTGGGATCTTTCCACGACATTACCGCCCACCAGTATTTCGAGGGCGAACAGATTGAAATCATCTGTTGTGCTACCTTCGAAGAGGTGTTCGAAAACATCAAGCGCGACCCTACTGTAGTAGGCATCTGCGCCATAGAAAACACCATCGCGGGCAGCCTGCTCCACAATTACGAACTGCTCCGGCAGAGCGGAACCACCGTGGTAGGCGAACACAAGCTCCATATAGAGCACAGCATCTGCTGTCTGCCAGAAGACGACTGGAGCACCCTGCAGGAGGTTCACTCCCATCCGGTAGCCCTCATGCAGTGCGGCAAGTTCCTAGCCAACCATCCCGACCTCAAGGCGGTGGAGGCAGAAGATACCGCAGGTTCGGCAGCTTACATTGCCCAGCACAAGGTAAGGGGATGGGCAGCCATCTGCTCTTCTTACGCCGCCCACATGTACGGTATGAAGGTGCTGCAGGAAGACATCCACGACAATCCGCACAACTACACCCGATTCCTCGTGGTCTGCAATCCGCAGAAGGCAGCCCTGCTCCGTCCCATCGAAAAGGCCAACAAGGCGAGCATCGTCTTCAGTCTGGCTCACGATAAGGGATCGCTCTCCAAGGTGCTCACCATCCTGAGTTTCTACGACATCAATCTCACCAAGATCCAGTCGCTGCCAAACATCGGACATGAGTGGGAATACCTCTTCTACGTAGACCTCACCTTCGACAACCTGACCCGATACCGCCAGAGCATCGACGCCATTACGCCGCTCGTGAAGAAAATAAAGGTGTTGGGAGAATATGAGGAGAAGGAATAGTTGATAGTTAACAGTTAATAGTTAAAAATAAGAATTATGATACAACCAGCCAATAGAGTAACGGAAATACAGGAATACTACTTCAGCCGCAAGCTGAAGGAAGTGGCTAAGCTTAATGCCGAGGGCAAAGACATCATCAGTCTGGCCATCGGAAGTCCAGACATGCCGCCTTCTAAGCAGACCATTGACAAGCTCTGCGAGGTAGCCAACAATCCAAACGCACACGGATATCAGCCTACGGTGGGCATACCAGAGTTGCGCAAAGCAATGGCTGGTTTCTATAAGCGCTGGTACGATGTAGACCTCGACTGGGCTACAGAAATCCAGCCCCTCATAGGTAGCAAGGAAGGCATTCTGCACGTAACGCTCGCCTTCTGCAACCCTGGCGATGAGGTGCTTATCCCGAACCCGGGATACCCTACCTATACCGCCATCAACAAGATTCTGGGTACCAAGATTACCTATTACGATCTGAGAGAGGATAACGGATGGCAGCCCGATTTCGACGCTCTGGAAAAGATGGACCTGAGCCACGTAAAACTGATGTGGACCAACTATCCTAACATGCCGACAGGCGGTGTGGCAAAGCGCGAAACCTACGAAAAGCTGGTGGCATTCGCCCAGAAGCACAACATCGTGGTGGTGAACGACAACCCATATTCGCTCATCCTCAACGAGCACCCAATGAGCATCATGCAGGTGCCGGGAGCTAAGGACTGCTGCATCGAGTTCAATTCCCTAAGCAAGAGCCACAACATGCCAGGCTGGCGTGTGGCGATGATTTCGAGCAACAAGACTTTCATCTCATGGATTCTGAAGGTGAAGAGCAACATCGACAACGGAAGCTTCCGAGGCATACAGCTGGCAGCTGCCGAGGCGATGCTTAACAACACGGATGAATGGCATCGCGAGAACAACATCCAGAACTACCGCCGCCGGCGCGACATTGCTGAGGAGATCATGAAGGTGCTCGACTGCCAGTTTGACCCTAACCAGGTAGGCATGTTCCTCTGGGGCAAGATACCTGAGAAATATGCCGATGTAGAAGACCTGACAGAGAAGATTCTGCATGAGGCACGCGTCTTCCTCACCCCTGGCTTCATCTTCGGAACCAACGGCAAGCGTTACATCCGTATCAGCCTCTGTGCCAAGGATGAGAAGATGAAAGAGGCTCTGGAAAGAATCAAGAAGGTTTTTGAAAGGTAAAAGGCCTTTGAAAGGTAAAAAGGTAAAAGGGTAAAAAGGTAAAAAGAGCCTTTCCCCTTTCCGCCCCCGTTCCCAGCGATTCCATCGCTGGTCCCCAAAGAAAAAAGTAAAAAAATAAAAATATTCGACTATGGAATTAGAATTAGAACCATTGAATTTTCCTAGTGATCAGGAACGCCCTTGCGTCATTGCCGGCCCTTGCTCGGCAGAGACAGAAGAGCAGGTTATGACTACCGCTAAGCAGTTGGCTGCCAAAGGTTGCCACATGTTCCGCGCAGGTGTGTGGAAGCCACGCACCAAACCGGGAGGCTTCGAGGGTAATGGTGAAACAGCCTTGCCTTGGATGAAGCAGGTGAAGGAAGAAACAGGCATGCTGACAGCTACTGAGGTGGCTACCCCAGAGCATGTAGAGCTCGCACTGAAATATGGAATCGACATTCTGTGGGTAGGCGCACGTACATCTGCCAACCCATTCGCCATGCAGGCACTTGCCGACAGTCTTCAGGGCGTAGACGTGCCTGTGCTCGTAAAGAACCCGGTAAACCCAGACCTCGAGCTTTGGATCGGTGCCCTGCAGCGCATCAACCAGGCAGGCATCAAGAAACTCGGTGCCATCCACCGCGGATTCTCCAGCTTCGACAAGAAGATTTACCGCAACCTTCCTATGTGGCAGATTCCTATCGAGTTGCACCGCCGCATACCACAGTTGCCAATCATCTGCGACCCTAGCCACATCGGTGGCCGACGCGACCTTATCGCCCCTCTCTGCCAGCAGGCAATGGACTTAGGTTTCGACGGCCTCATCGTTGAGAGCCATTGCAGCCCAGACGATGCATGGAGCGATGCCAAGCAGCAGGTTACCCCAGAGGTGCTGGATTATATCCTCAGCCTCCTCGTAGTGCGCGATGAGCATTATTCTACAGAGGGTCTGCACCAGCTGCGCGGTCAGATTGACGAGTGCGACAACCAGCTGATGGATCTCCTGGCTAAGCGTATGCGCGTTTGCCGCGAGATTGGTACCTACAAGAAGGAGCACAACATGACCATCGTTCAGACCAGCCGTTACAACGAGATTCTCGACAAGCGTGGAGCCCAGGCAGCCCTCTGCGGCATGAGCCCTGAGTTTGCCGCTCAGATTTTCGAGCACATCCATGAGGAGAGTGTTCGCCAGCAGTTGGAAATCCTGAACCAGAAGTAAAGGATACTGGCGATGAGAATATTGATTATGGGAGCAGGTAAGATGGGAAGTTTCTTCATCGACCTGCTCAGTTTCGACCACGAGGTGGCGGTTTACGAGAAGGATGCCAAGCGACTGCGCTTCACCTACAACTGTTACCGCTTCACCAAGATGGAAGAGATAGAGATGTTCCGCCCCGAACTGGTTATCAATGCGGTGACGGTAAAATATACGCTGCCAGCCTTCGAAGAGGTGTTGCCACATCTCTCTCACGACTGCATCATCAGCGACATAGCTTCGGTAAAGACCGGGCTGCAGGAGTTTTACGAGAAGAGCGGTTTCCGCTTCGTGAGCACGCACCCTATGTTCGGCCCAACCTTTGCCAATCTGAACCAGCTTTCAGAGGAGAATGCAGTCATCATCAAGGAGGGTGACTACATGGGCAAGATATTCTTCAAGGACCTCTACCAGAAGTTGGGGTTGAGTCTGCATGAGTATACATTTGATGAGCACGACCAGACGGTGGCTTACTCGCTGAGTATTCCTTTCGTGAGCACCTTTGCCTTTGCGGCAGTGATGAAGCACCAGGATGCTCCGGGCACCACCTTCAAGCGCCACATGCAGATAGCCAAGGGCGTGCTCAACGAAGATGATTACCTGCTGCAGGAAATCCTCTTCAACCCATACACATCGGGTCAGGTGGCACAGATCAGAGAGGAGCTTGCTGAGCTCATCGACATCATTGACCACAAGGATGCGAAGCGTATGAAACTCTTCCTTACCAAAATCCGAAATCATGTGAAGGAAGATATTGAGATTAAGGATAAATAAAATATTATATCTAATGGGGGGAGCCCTTATATTATTTCCCCCCATCCGTAAATTTGCAGGTTTTGCATGTGAATGTAGAACTTTCGAGAATTATATTAACACTCAAAAAGCCTTGCATGTGAATGTAGGGCTTTATTTTTGTAGATAATAAGGAAAAAAACGGGAAAAATGAAAATATGTAAGGAGGATGGGCGATTTATGAAATATTATTTGTACCTTTGCACCCACAAATCAAAGGATAGATTGTAGAATCAATAAAACAGGAGAGCAGTTCTATTATGAGTGAACAGAAAGAAATGAAAAATATGAAGAATGATGCAGCTGAACAGCAGACAGATGCTGCTGCCTTCCAGGTAGTGAACGAGGGCTTTTCAACCCACGAAGCCATTGAAGAGGCAAAACGCTGCCTACACTGCAAGATTCCGCAGTGCAAGAAGGGATGCCCGATAGGCAACGACATACCTGATTTCGTACACGAACTCTCTATGGGTAACATGGGTGCAGCGATGAGCATCATCAATGCCAAGAGCAACCTGCCGGCTATCTGCGGCCGTGTATGCCCTCATGAGAAACAGTGTCAGGGCAACTGCGTGCTCGGAAAGAAAGGCAAACCGGTACAGATCGGCAAACTGGAGCAGTTTATTGCCGATTTTGATACCAAAATGAACCTTTCGCGCGAGATGTTGCCACAGAAAACACGTGGCCGTGTGGCAGTCATCGGTTCGGGTCCAGCGGGCTTGACCGTAGCCGGCGATCTGGCGCGTCAGGGCTTCAACGTCACCATTTTCGAGGGCCAGGCTGAGCCGGGAGGCGTGTTGATGTATGGTATTCCTGAGTATCGCTTGCCTAAGTCGGTAGTGCGCGATGAGGTGGCTAAGATTGCTGCCCTCGGCGTGCAGTTTATCACCAACTGCATGGTGGGCGAGAACAATGTAACCATCGACAGTCTGTTCCGTGCAGGCTACGACGCCATCTTTATGGGCACAGGTACCAGCGTGCCTCAGAACATGGACTCTACACCGGGTTCAAAGCTCCACGGTGTGAGCCAGAGTACATACTTTCTGCATAACGTGAATGCCTATAACGAAGGCGCTTTGACCCGCGACATGGTTCCGCTGCGCGACGGCGAGAAGGTGGGTGTCATTGGCGGCGGAAACGTGGCCATGGATGCTGCCCGTACCGCTATCCGACTGGGTGCCGACGTTACCGTGCTGTACCGTAAGACCCAGGAAGAGATGCCTGCCATCAAGAGCGAATATGAAGATGCGGTGAAGGAAGGCGTGAAATTTGAGTGGAAAACTACCGTTGAGGCCTTCTTGAAGGGCAAAAACGGTCGTCTGGGAAGCTGTGTTCTGAACACTCCTGAGGGTGAAAGGGTAGAAAAATTCGACAGAATCTATCTCGCCATCGGTTCAAGACCAGCCAACCGTATCGTTTCTACCACTGCCGGAATCGAGGTGGATGAGAAGGGATATGTAAAAGTTGTTGAACGTCCGTTCGGTATGACCACCCGTCGCGGTGTGTTTGCCGGAGGTGATGTGGTACACCGTCCGCAGACTGTAGTACTGGCAATGAAGGCTGCCAAGGAGGTGGCTCAGGGCATCGCTCAGTATGTAGATGCCATCAAGCTTCTTGAAGAGGCTAAGAGAATCGAGCAACGTGGAATAGTAGAATAATGAAATGAACTCAATAGAATTAAGTGAATTATTTCTGCAGTAACGGAATTGCTTTTACTGGGATTTGTCACTAGGCTCGGCAGATGTGCTGACTGCAGTCGGCAGACCTGCTGACTAGGCTCGGCAGAGCTGCTGAGCCTAGTGGTAATATCAGGGAAGCTATGTGTTTTGACTTGGGAAACTATGTGTTTTGACTAAAAAGACTATATGCAAGAACTCTAAAGGCTATATGCTTTTACTTATAAAAATATTTCTTAGTGTTGAAAACACCATATCTTTCCTTTGAATGATACTATATACCTTTGAATGATACTATATAAATAGACCAACTGTTATAGACGCTTAATTTTTTTACATTACTCTTTAAATGAACTTAAACTTCTTGGGGAATTTAATGAAGTATCAGATTTAATCATTACTTTTGTATCAGATTCATATTAATAAGAAAAAGTAATTTGTCTGGTACAAAGAAAAGATATAAATCAGAGAAAAGGCATGAAGCGTATCATATTGATTTTAACAGTATTGCTTGCCATGTTAGGGCAGGTAGCCTATGCGCAGAAAACGTGTGTCATCGCATCGGCAGAAAATCATGTGCCTATTCGTGAAGCACTTATTCATACCAATAACAATCATTGGGCAAGAACAGATTATCGGGGCTATTGGACGATGCGCTATCAGTTTGATTCAGCAACCGTATCGAAACCTGGTTTTATGAAGGCAACTATTCGGTACAAGGAACTGCCGGATACTCTGTTTCTCTTGCCGGATGCCAAACAATTAGGCGAAGTGACAGTTTGGGGCAAGAATCAGGAAGGCATCAAAAACATGGAAGAAGATATTCAGGAGAGGATAAACTCTTTGCCAACTTCATCTGCTGGCATTGGTTTTGATGCTTTCGGATGGATGGATAAACAGGGAAAACGTGATAAGAAGCATCTGCAACAGGCTAAAAAGGTATTTGAAAAAATGGAACATAAGGATCCTGTGGTAGCTGCTTATGAAAAAGCAACGGGGAAAAAGTATGAATTGACTAATCCGTATGATGTCTCGGCTTTTAAGAAAGATCTTCCTTCTGAAATGGCTACAGAAGAGAAAAAAGCAACTTCTGATGCTAAATCAAAATCGAAAAAGAAGGAGAATCCTGAAAAATAAGCACAAGAGTAAACTGAAGAAATGAACTCGGGAAAGGCAGAGCGACAGCTATTTTAGCCGACGGGATAAAAAAAAGCATAAACAAGTTGGCTTTCTCGAAAAAAAGTCGTATCTTTGTAGCCAAAAATATAAAGAAAGAAAAATGTTTGAAAATTTAAGTGATAGATTGGAACGCTCGTTCAAAATCTTGAAGGGCGAGGGAAAAATTACAGAAATCAACGTGGCGGAAACCATGAAGGATGTGCGCCGTGCACTCCTCGACGCCGACGTAAACTATAAAGTGGCTAAGGAATTCACCAACAAGGTGAAGGAGAAAGCACTCGGCATGAATGTACTTACTGCCGTAAAGCCGGGACAACTGATGATCAAGTTGGTGCACGATGAACTGGAAGCACTCATGGGCGGCGAAGAAGCCCCATTGAAGCTCGAAAGCCATCCGGCCATCATCCTCATGAGCGGTCTGCAGGGTTCGGGTAAGACTACCTTCAGTGGCAAGCTTGCCAACATGCTCAAGACCAAGAAAGGCAAGAAGCCATTGCTCGTGGCCTGCGACGTTTACCGTCCGGCAGCTATCCAGCAGCTCCATGTAGTGGGTGAGCAGGTGGGTGTTCCGGTATACAGCGAGCCAGAGAACAAAGATGTGCTCAGTATCGCCGACCATGCTATCCAGCAGGCCAAGACTAACGGCAACGATGTGGTAATCGTCGATACAGCCGGACGTCTCGCCATTGATGAGCAGATGATGAACGAGATCAGCAATCTCAAGAATCATCTCCGTCCAGACGAAACCCTTTTCGTGGTTGACTCCATGACCGGTCAGGATGCCGTAAACACAGCCAAGGAATTCAACGACCGCCTCGACTTCAACGGCGTTGTTCTCACCAAGCTCGACGGTGATACCCGTGGTGGTGCTGCCCTCAGTATCCGTACCGTGGTAACCAAGCCAATCAAGTTTATAGGTACCGGCGAGAAGATGGACGCCATTGACGTGTTCCACCCAGCTCGTATGGCAGACCGAATCCTCGGCATGGGTGACGTGGTATCCCTCGTAGAGCGCGCACAGGAGCAGTTCGACCTGGAAGAGGCCAAGAAACTGGAGAAGAAGATCAGAAAGAACCAGTTCGACTTCAACGATTTCTACAACCAGATCCAGCAGATCAAGAAGATGGGTAACATCAAGGACCTGGCAGCGATGATTCCGGGTGTGGGCAAGGCCATCCGCGATGTAGATATCCCAGAGGATGCATTCAAGGGCGTAGAGGCCATTATCCAGAGTATGACTCCTAAGGAGCGCACCAACCCTGCCATCCTCAACACATCACGCCGCCAGCGCATCGCCAAGGGTTCGGGCACCAACATCCAGGAGGTGAACAAACTCATCAAGCAGTTTGACCAGACCCGCAAGATGATGCAGATGATGACCGGCAACAAAATGGCGCAGATGATGAGCCGCATGAAGGGTATGCCAGGCATGCCTAAGATGCCGGGAATGTAAATCAGTTGATAGTTAATAGTTTATAGCGGCTTTGCCGTATAGCAAACTTGCGATAGGCAAGAATGCCCTATAAACTATAAATTATAAATTATAAACTAAAGAAAGAATGACGTTAATCGACGGAAAGGCGACGGCAGCCGCCATCAAGGAACAGATAGCCCAGGAGGTGGCACAGATTGTAGCCGCCGGTGGCAAGCAGCCACACTTGGCAGCCGTGCTCGTAGGGCACGACGGAGGCAGTGAAACCTATGTGAAGAACAAGGTGCTGGCCTGCGAGAAGTGTGGATTCAAGTCGACCCTCATCCGTTATGAGGAGGATGTTACCGAAGAAGAGCTTCTGCAGTGTGTAGACAAGCTGAACCAGGATGATGATGTTGACGGATTCATCGTTCAGCTTCCTCTGCCTAAGCACATCGATGAGCAGAAGGTGACTATGGCAATAGATTACCGCAAGGATGTAGACGGATTCCACCCAGTAAACGTGGGCAGAATGTCGCTCGGCATGCCTTGTTTCATCTCTGCCACTCCGCTCGGTATCCTCACCCTGCTGCAGCATTACAATATTGAGACCAGTGGCAAGAAATGCGTCATTCTGGGCAGAAGCAACATCGTAGGCAAGCCAATGGCTCAGCTGATGATGCAGAAGCAGTATGGCGATGCTACTGTCACCGTATGCCACTCCCATTCCAAGAATTTGAAGAAAGAGTGTCAGGAGGCAGATATCATCATCGCAGCCATAGGCCGTCCTGATTTCGTGACAGCCGATATGGTGAAGCCGGGAGCCGTAGTCATTGATGTGGGTACCACCCGCGTGCCTGATGCTACGAAGAAAAGTGGTTTCCGCCTGAACGGTGATGTGAAATTCGACGAGGTGGCAGAGAAGTGCTCCTTCATCACTCCTGTTCCGGGAGGCGTTGGTCCGATGACCATCTGTTCGCTGATGAAGAATACGCTGGCTGCCGGCAAGAAGGAATATTACAGCTAGAAAGAAGATAATTATTTCAGAAAGAAGCAGTGCTTAAGTCACTGCATACTTGATTTTTTATAACTCTCTAATTTGTGGGGCAGGGTGCAGTGATGCACTCTGCCTTTTTATCAAGCCGAGAGAAAGAGTGTAAAATGAACAAACAATATTAATCTAAAAATATAGAAACATGATAAAACTAAAGTACATATTTACATCAGCGCTGCTCGTGGCAGCTGCAAGTGCCAGTCAGGCTTTCAGCAGGCAGCAGATGCAGAAGCAAACAGACAAGGATGCCCCTGCATACACCATACAGGGCAAGGACTCCATCTGCCAGATATTCATCTATTCGCCAGCACCCAACCAGGGCTTGCATCTGGCTTATTTCACCGACGATGAGCGTTGGGTGGATGTAGGACAGCTTTGCGCCAGCGACTACGGTCCGTGGGGAGCTGAAAAGAAGATGTATAACCCCTTCGTGGTAAAAGCCAACGACGGCACATGGCGCGCACTCTGGAGCGTGAACCAGCATGCACCGCAGTTTGCCGTAGCCTATTCAGAAGACCTCATCACCTGGCGCCCGCAGGATTATCCCATCATCCGCGAAAAGGGCGTGAAGGATGTGGCTGCCTATCAGATGGATGACGGCAACTTCGACATCTATCTCAAGACATCCAAGGGCAAGCGATACGTACAGGCAAGCAACGATTTCCGTACCTTTAAGGAAGATACGCTGGAGGCTTCTGCCGATGAGATACTCTGGCAGCGCGACACCGCAACCATCGGTGGAAAACTCTTCCATGGCTGCGATTTCGAGGTGCCGGCAGTACATCTCAACTACATCCGTTCCTGGTTCCACGCCCTTTCTGAAGAGGCAAAACTCAACGCCCAGCCGATACCGAAGACCGATTCCGACCTCGCAGCTTATGCCAAGGACAACCACATCGACCTGCCGAAAGATTCGGAAATCCCTGCCAACCTCAGCATCAATCCACAGAAATCCCACCGCATCTCCAACAAGCTGATGGGTATCTTCTTCGAAGACATCAGCCGCGCTGCCGACGGAGGACTCTCTGCAGAAATGTTGCAGAACGGCGACTTTGAGTATAACAAGGAAGACCACCGCCACCAGTGGAATGCCACCACGGCATGGGTGGGGGTAGAGAAAGAGGGCATCGCCACCGAAAACGGGGTGAGCCAGAACAATCCCCATTACGCCGTTCTGGGCGCTACACCTATTTATAATATAGGTTGGGATGGCATCGCCATACGTCGCGGAGCTGCCGTTGAGGGCAAGGAGGGTAAGCATCAGCCGGCCATCTACGAGGTGAGCCTGCACGCCCGCTGCATCGATGCCAAGAAGAAAGACCTCACCCTGGCGCTCGTAAACCAGGAGGGATTGCCGGTATGCCAGGCTAAGATTAAGGTGCAGGGAACTGACTGGAAGGAATATAAGGCGCAGCTCATCGTGACCGATAAATATGAGGGCGAACTCGCCAGCGAAGCCATCACCAAGGAAGGCAAGCTGGGCAAGAACATCCGGTTCGCCATCTTGCCTAAGGGCGAGCAGAAAGTGGCGGTAGACTTGGTAAGTCTCAAACCACAAGATACTTACAAGGGTCATGGACTGCGTAAAGACCTTGCCGAGGCCATTGCCGACCTGAAGCCTCGCTTCGTGCGCTTCCCGGGCGGCTGCATGCTCCACGGTCAGGGGCTCAAGAACATTTACCACTGGAAGGAGAGCGTGGGTCCGCAGAAAGATCGCAAGCCAGCCTACAACATCTGGGGATACCATCAGACCCGCCAGCTGGGTTTCTATGAGTATTTCCAGTGGTGCGAGGATATGGGAGCCGAGCCGCTGCCTGTATTGGCGGCAGGTGTTCCTTGTCAGAACTCTGTGGCAGATGAGCGCGGAGTGGCTGGTCAGCAGGGCGGAATCCCGATGAGCGAGATGCCGCAGTATATTCAGGACGTGCTAGACCTGGTAGAATGGGCGAATGGCGACCCTGCCACCTCTAAGTGGGCTAAGATGAGAGCCGATGCGGGTCATCCGGCTCCGTTCAACCTCAAGATGATAGGCATCGGCAACGAAGACCTCATCTCTACCGATTTCGAGCAGCGCTATCTGATGATCTGCAAGGCAGTGAAGCAGAAGTATCCTCAGATAGAGGTGGTGGGTACCGTAGGTCCGTTCCACTTCCCGTCTTCCGATTATATTGAGGGTTGGAAGATTGCCCGCGAAAACAAGCGCTGGATTGATGCCGTAGACGAGCATTATTATGAGCAGCCGGGCTGGTTCCTGAACCATCAGGATTATTACGACCATTACGACCGCAAGGCTCCTAAGGTTTATCTGGGCGAATATGCATCTCGCGGTGCCAATGCGGTAGACAATGCGCTGGTTGAGGGCATCCACCTCTGCAATGTGGAGCGCAACGGCGATGTGGTAGAAATGACATCCTATGCTCCTCTCTTGTGTAAGGACGGATACAGCAACTGGCAGCCGGACATGATTTACTTTGATAATAATAATGTACGCGCGAGCGAGAGCTACAAGATGCAGAAGATGTTCGGTCAGCATGCCGGTGACCTCTACATCTCATCCGTGCTCAGTCTGCCGGATGCGCTGAAGAAATATGTGGGTACCAGTGTGGTGAAGGATTCTAAATCGGGCAAAACCTGGCTTAAAGTGGTGAATGCCTTGCCTCGCACGCTGAAACTCTCGGTTTCTGGTTTGGGCAACAAGCAGGTAACCATCGCAGGTAGAAGCGCTCAGGTTTTCGAACTTTAGCTTTCTTCAGAAGATGTTTTCTGATAGAAACGGATAGAACCAATAATGGCTCAGATTATTCATTTTGAGTAAAATAGAATGGAGAAATAGGATATTAAAATGTTCTTTTTCTCCATTTTTTATGTTTTACAGCATAAAATATGGCTAAAAATTTGGTAGTTAATAATTTTTTTTATTATTTTGCACCCTGAAAATGAAGTTTTAAGTAATTTATATAAAATCAAATTTTAGAGAGAAAATGAAAAAGTTAGTATTAATGTTTGCTGCTGCCGTAATGGCAGTATCTGCATCTGCTCAGACTACACAGGAGAGCAAGTTCTTTGACAATTGGTATCTTGGTGTAAACGTTGGAGCAGCTACAAAGACTACTCACAATGCATGGTTCAAGAACGTAAATCCTTCAGTAGGTGTACGTCTCGGAAAGTGGTTTACTCCAGTTTGGGGTGCTGCTGTAGAGGCTGACCTCTATGCTCGTAACCGCAACCTGCCTTTTACACATAAGACTTTGGTTCGTGGTGCAAGCGGTAAGTTCATCGGTACTATCAATGCAACAAACCTCTTCTTGGGTTACAAGGGCGAGCCACGTAAATTCGAAATCATCCCATTGGCAGGCATCGGCGCTTACCACTCTTTCAACCTTCATAATGGCAACCTCAATGCCCTCACAGCTAACGCAGGTGTTGACTTCGCATTCAACCTTGGCGCAAACAAGGCTTGGCAGGTATATGTAGAGCCATCTATGAATTGGTTCCTTCACGACAACAAGAGTGCTTGCAATGGTTGCCAGTTTGATGTTAACAAGTCTGCTTTCCAGGTTAAGGTGGGTGTTAACTACAAGTTCAAGGGTTCTAACAACTCTCACAACTTCACTATCGTAACTCCACGCGACCAGAACGAGATTGATGGTTTGAATGGTCAGATCAACAACCTCCGCAACGACTTGAATAGCAAGGATTCTGAACTCGCAGCTAAGGACAAGCAGATCAAGGATCTCCAGAATGCGCTCAATGAGTGCCAGAAGGCTCCTAAGTATGTAAAGCCAGCTACTGCTACCAATTTGCAGCCAACAGTATTGTTTACTGTAGGTAAGTCAAAAGTAGAGCGTAGCCAGATGCCAAACATCGAGATGATTGCTCAGTATATGAAGAATCATCCAAATGCTAAGGTTGAAATTAAGGGTTATGCATCTCCAGAGGGTTCTAAGGAACTTAACCAGAAACTTTCTGAGGCTCGTGCCAATGCTGTAAAGAACATTCTCGTTAAGACTTACAAGATTAGCGCAAATCGTCTTCAGGCTAAGGGTATGGGTGCTACTGACAAGCTCTTCAAGCAGGTTGAGTTCAACCGTGTTGCTACATTCAATGATAACAATGCAGCTGAATAAAGAAATAAGTAGTTTCAGATATTTGGTCTTGTGACCAGGTCCTCCTAAACTTCGGTTTAGGAGGATTTTTTTTTCTTCTTACCTTTCTTACATGTCTGGCCGCCTCGCTTTATACTTTTTCGTCAGGTAATCTTAATAAGATAAGAGTTCAGTGTGGTTAATAAGCTCTTTCTTGTTTTTTTGCACAAAATCAGCAGAAATGAGTATCTATCGTGATAAATTGTAAGCATTTTATTTGTTTTTCTAACAAAAATACGAAGTTTTGTGAAAATTTATACGAAATTAGTTGGCTATTACATAAATTCTCTGTATCTTTGCAGGCAAATTATAACAAATGGGCTCGAAAGAGCCCTTTTAAGCAAGGAAATAAAAGAAAAAAAGATATGAAACATCCATTAAGAAGTAGCGTCTGCACTGAAGGTAGAAGAATGGCAGGTGCCCGAGCACTCTGGGTAGCTGCAGGTATGAAACACGAGCAGTTTGGTAAACCAATCATTGCTATCGTGAACAGCTTTACTCAGTTTGTGCCAGGTCATACCCATCTTCATGAAATCGGTCAGATCGTCAAGAAGGAAATCGAAGCTATGGGGTGCTACGCAGCCGAATTCAATACCATTGCCGTTGACGACGGTATCGCAATGGGACACGACGGAATGCTCTATTCCCTCCCAAGCCGTGACATCATTGCCGACTCTGTAGAATACATGGTCAATGCTCACAAGGCCGACGCCATGATCTGTATCTCAAACTGCGACAAGGTCACCCCAGGTATGCTCATGGCATCTATGCGACTGAACATTCCTACCGTGTTCTGCTCAGGTGGACCTATGGAAGCCGGACGCTGGAAGGGTGAGAACGCCGACTTGATTACAGCTATGATTAAGGGTGCTGATACAAGCGTTTCTGACGAGGAGATGACGCAGATTGAGCAGTGCGCCTGCCCAGGTTGCGGTAGCTGCTCAGGTATGTTTACCGCCAACTCTATGAACTCTCTCACCGAGGCCATCGGTCTGAGCTTGCCAGGTAACGGAACCATTCTTGCTACCCACAAAAACCGCATCCAACTTTTTAAAGATGCAGCACGCCAGATAGTTAAGAACGCTTATGCATATTATGAGGACGGCGACGAGAGCGTATTGCCACGCAATATAGCTACCCGAGACGCATTCCTCAACGCCATGACCCTGGACATCGCCATGGGCGGAAGCACCAATACCGTGCTCCACTTGCTGGCAGTAGCTCAGGAAGCTGGCGCAGACTTCAAGATGGAAGACATCGACCAATTGAGTCGCAAGGTGCCTTGCCTCTGCAAGTTGAGCCCTAACACCCAGAAATACAGTGTACAGGAGTGCAACCGCGCAGGTGGTATCCTCGGTATCCTGAACGAGCTGAACAAGGGCGGTCTGATCAACGGCGCCGTAAAGCGTGTTGACGGCAAGACACTCGATGAGCAGATGAAGAAATACGATATTACCGGCACAGAGATTGATGCCGAGGCTGACAGAATCTACCATTCAGCACCGGGCAGAAAGTTCTCTACCCAGATGGGTAGTCAGGACGCTCAGTGGGAGAGTCTCGACACCGACCGCGCCGAGGGTTGTATCCGCGACCTCGAGCATGCCTACACCAAGGATGGCGGACTGGCAGTGCTCTTCGGTAACATCGCCCAGAATGGTTGCGTAGTGAAGACAGCTGGAGTAGACCCAGTGCTCTGGCATTTTGAGGGTCCAGCCGTATGCTTTGATTCTCAGGAAGATGCATGCGAAGGCATCCTTGGCGGCAAGGTTAACTCAGGCGACTGCGTAGTCATCACCCACGAGGGTCCGAAGGGTGGCCCTGGCATGCAGGAGATGCTCTACCCAACCTCTTACATCAAGAGCCGTCACCTGGGCAAGGTATGTGCCCTCATCACCGACGGCCGCTTCTCAGGCGGTACATCAGGCTTGAGCATCGGTCACATCAGTCCAGAGGCTGCAGCAGGTGGTAACATCGGCAAGATTAAGGATGGCGACATCATCGTCATTGATATCCCTAGCCGCTCCATCAATGTGAAACTCTCTGACGAGGAACTCGCAGCACGCCCACAGCAGCCGCTGAAGCGCAACCGCGTGGTTAGCAAGGCACTGTGCGCTTATGCCCAAAGCGTAAGTTCGGCAGATAAGGGCGGTGTGAGAATCATCGACTAGTCTTCGAGAGTCTTTGAAAAGACAGTTTTTAGAGTCTTTGAGAAAAGAAAAGTTTTTGAATTATTCAGAATAATAACATATAAATGGCAAAAGAAGTAATAACAGGAGCCGAAGCACTGATGCGCTCCCTGAAAAACGAGGATGTTAAAACCATCTTCGGATATCCGGGCGGCAGCATCATGCCAGTGTTTGATGCACTGTACGGTTACACGAGAGGTGAAAAGAAGATGTTTGACCACATCTTGGTACGTCACGAGCAGGCTGCTGCTCACGCTGCACAGGGTTATGCCCGAGTCAGCGGCGAAGTGGGCGTCGCTCTTGTCACTAGTGGTCCTGGAGCTACTAATACATTGACCGGCATCGCTGATGCCATGATGGATTCTACACCAATCGTAGTCATCGCCGGACAGGTAGGCGTAGGTGCCCTGGGTACCGATGCCTTCCAGGAGGTAGACCTCGTGGGTGTTACCCAGCCAATCTCCAAGTGGTCTTACCAGATACGCCGTGCCGAGGATGTGGCATGGGCTGTGAGCCGTGCTTTCTACATCGCCCGCAGCGGACGTCCGGGACCTGTGGTGCTCGACTTTACAAAGAATGCGCAGGTGGCTACATGCGAGTGGAAACCAGTGAAATGTGAGAAGGTTACATCTTACAACCCTTATCCTACGATAGATGAAAAGGCGGTGGCTGAAGCTGCCGAACTCATCAACAATGCCAAGAAACCATTCGCCCTCGTGGGTCATGGAGTAGAGCTTGGCGGTGCACATAATGAACTCATCGAATTCCTCGAGAAGGCAGATATCCCTGCTGGCAGAACCCTGCTCGGCCTTTCTGCCCTGCCTAGCAACCACCCGCTCAACATGGGTATGCTCGGCATGCACGGTTCTTATGCTACCAACATGAAGACCCAGGAGTGTGATGTACTCATCGCCATCGGTATGCGTTTCAGCGACCGTATCACAGGCGTGCCTTCTAAGTATGCTCCTCAGGCAAAGATTATCCACCTGGACATTGACAAGGCTGAGATTGATAAGGTTATCAAGACCGATGTGGCTGTTGTGGGCGACTGCAAGCAGAGTCTGCCAGCCATTACCCGTCTGCTGAACAAGAATGTTCACCGCGAGTGGAGAGATTCCTTCGAGGAATACCGCCAGCAGGAACAGGAAAAGGTAATAGAGAAGGATATCCATCCTACAGAGGGACCGCTGCTTATGGGCGAGGTGACCAACGTGGTAACGGAAGCTACTCATAATGAGGCTGTTCTCGTAAACGACGTAGGTCAGAACCAGATGATCAGTAGCCGCTACTTCAAGTTTACCAAGAAGCTGAGCATCGTAACCAGTGGTGGTTTCGGAACCATGGGCTTTGGCCTTCCGGCAGCCATCGGTGCCACCTTCGGAGCTCCCGACCGCACCATCTGCTGTTTCTTCGGCGACGGCGGTTTCCAGATGAACATCCAGGAACTGGGCACCATCATGGAGCAGCAGGCACCGGTAAAGATGATTCTGCTGAACAACAACTATCTGGGCAACGTTCGCCAGTGGCAAGACCTGATGTTCGGCGGCCGTCACTCCTTCACCCACATGATGAATCCTCATTATGCAGAGATTGCCAAGGCCTACGGCATACCATACGATGTGGTAATAGACCGCAAGGACCTTCAGGCTAAGGTGGAGAAGATGATCAGCACCAAGGGTCCTTACCTGTTGGAGTGCGCCATCAAGGAGAATGAAGACATCGTTCCGATGACGCTGCCGGGCAAGAGTGTAGATGAGATGCAACTTGAGTTGAATTATTAAAAGCTTTCGGCTATATATAATAAGGTGTAAATTCCTTCATGAGGGAGCATCCTCCGAAAAGGAAAGACTCCGAAAAGTAACCGATTATTTTTAAAATTTGGAAAAATGGAGAATAACAACGAAAAGAAATTATATACATTGCTTGTTTACTCAGAAAACATTGCCGGTATCCTGAATCAGATTACCGCCGTGTTTACTCGCAGACAGGTAAACATCGAGAGCTTGAATGTTTCGGCCAGCAGTATCAAGAATATACACAAGTATACCATCACGGTTTGGAGTGATGAAGAGCAGATTGAGAAAATCAACAAGGCAATAGAGAAGAAGATTGACGTGGTGAAGAGCGATTACTACTCCGACGACCAGATCTTCATCCATGAAGTGGCTCTCTTCAAGATTTCCACTCCGGTATTGCTCGAAAATCCAGAGGTTTCGCGCACCATCCGCAAGCATGATGCCCGCATGATGGAGGTGAATCCTACCTACAGCACCGTGCTTCTGGCAGGACTTACCGAAGACATCGCCGACCTCTTCCAGCAGCTCAACAGCTACGACTGCCTCCTTCAGTATACCCGAAGTGGCAGAATCGCTGTTACGAGAAGTTTTGACGAACCCATCTCTGATTATCTCAAGCAGAATTCAGAAGATTAGATTTCTTTCATATTTTGATGCCCTTTGTTCCCCTGGCTTCAAACTAGCGGAGCAGGGGGCTTTTTCGGTTTAAAACAACAAGACAAACAACAAGATAAAAGGACGAGACAGGTATTATGGAACAGAAAATATTAGATAAGGTAGGGCGTTACGAATTTCTTTCGGAGCCTTTCCACTGCGATTTCAGCAGCCACCTCTTTATGGGCCATCTCGGAAATCATCTGCTCAATGCTGCCGATTTTCACAGCAACGACCGCGGGTTCGGTATGAACTACCTCATGCCCCGACACAAGACATGGGTTCTCAGCCGACTGGCCATAGAGATGACAGAGATGCCGAAGTCTTACGACCGCTTTGTGGTAGAAACCTGGTGCGAGAGTGCCATGAAATATTTCACATCCCGAGATTTCAAAATCTGCGGCAAGACATCATCATCCGAAGAAGCCAAGGTTTACGGCTACGGCAAGAGCGTGTGGGCAATGATTGATACGGAAACCCGACAGCCTGTTGATATTTTTGAAATTCACGACGGACTCATCAAAGAATATATTGATTCGGAAAAACCTTGTCCTATCCAGGCAAGTTCGAGAGTGAAAATGGGCAAGGATGCCAAGCTGGTGAGAACCATTGACACCTATTATCATGATGTAGATGTTAACGGACACATCAACTCGGTAAAATACATCGAACATATCCTCGACCTCTTTGATCTGGATTATTACAAAAATCACTTTTTGCAAAGATTTGAGATAGCTTACGTAGCAGAAAGTCACCAGGGAGACCAACTTCATTTCTATTTGGAAGAAACAAGTGAGGCAGAAAAAATGCAAGAATACTGCATAAAGATAACAAAAACCGGCAAAAATGACGCAAATGAGGTGGAAGTTGTAAGAAGTAAGGCTAAATTTATTAAAAATTGAAAGAAAAATTTGGTAGTTTCATTTTATTTGCTTACCTTTGCACTCAGAAAATAAGAATAAACCCAGAGCCGCCTTCTTGGATAGGGGGTGGACGGATCAAACAGGCTCTCTTTGGATAAGAATACAGCTCGCATCCGTATG
>OFMH01000234.1_pt1 | contig 41753 bp, 60 predicted proteins | sample 1541761 | NCBI WGS metagenome assembly OFMH01 (sample SAMN04209249, study PRJEB22552) | human gut metagenome | biome: gut; material: feces | host: Homo sapiens | place: USA: Oklahoma
TGCAATCCTGCCGGAGGCTATATCAGCTGGGGGATTGACTCCCACCACTGATACCGGCTTGTTTCTCACCACTTATAAAGGTTGGAGTCATCTCCCAGCTGATATAGCTATTCTCCGTCACCGGACTCTGTTGCCATGTCATCTGGTGTATCACCACTGCTGTCACTGCTCGCACTGCTATCAGATGATTTTGCATCTGCTGCCTTAGCATCTGCAGATTTTTCTACTCCGAGATACGGGAATATCTCTGTCATAATCTGAGATGCCATTGTCGTTGCCAGTTTACTATTTGCCTGATTATCCACATTTGGCTCGTCAATCACAACGTAGACCATGACCTGTGGATTTTCCTGTGGTGCATATCCAATAAAAGAGACCAGATACTTTCCATTTCCTCTTGGCAGTTTTTCCGCAGTTCCAGTCTTACCTCCAACGTCATAACCTTCTACTGCCGCAGTCTTAGCTGTTCCTTCTTCCACAACTCCAAGCATATAATCTTTGATAATATCACTCGTCTCCTTAGAAATGGTATGTCTTACAAGAACCGGATCTTTATTTTCCGTCACATTTCCATTTTCATCCTGAATCTGCTTTACCACATGTGGCTCATAGTAATTTCCGCCGTTGATCAGTGAACAAAACGATGCTGCAAGCTGAGTCATTGTAACATTAAAGTTCTGTCCAAACGCGTTGGTGGCCAACGTAGAGGAATCCATATCCTCTAGTGAGTATAAAAGTCCTGCTGCTTCTCCCGGAAGATCAATTCCAGTAGACTGTCCAAATCCAAACAACTGCTGATATCTTACAAACTGCTCTTTTCCTATTGCTGAACCGATCTGCATCAGTGCAACATTACAGGAATTTTCCAAAGCTACTTTTAATGACTGTGTTCCATGTCCATCACGGTTACTACAGTGAATATCATGGTCTCCTACGTGAAGAACACCATTGCAGACATAACTTTCATCTCCGTTCAGCACTCCAAGATCCAGACCTTCCGATATGGTAAACGGTTTAAATGTGGAACCTGGCTCATATCCACTGCTGATGCAGAAATTATTCCAAAGTGAATTCAGTTCTTTGACTTTCTCCTCATCAGACAGTGCTGCCAGTTCTTCTTCTGTGTGTAGTTTTGTCAGATCACGTGGATTGTTAAGATCATAATTCGGATAAGATGCCTCCGCAAGAATCTCTCCATTTTGCGGATTCATAACCATAACTGCCGTATTCTTACTTCCAAGTGTCGTACCGGAACGGTTCTCCTCGTTGAACTGTGTAATATATTTTTCCACTACACTCTGTACCTGAAGATCAATTGTTGACACAACCGTATCTCCATTCTGGGCTTCCTTCACTGTCTTTTCATAGGATGAATCTTCGCTCAGATATCCATATTCTCTGCCATCTGTACCATTTAAAATAGAATTATAAGAAGCCTCGATTCCATTACTTCCCACATTTCCAGACACGGTAAAGCCAATCACATCACTGGCCAGTGTATTATACGGATATGTTCTCACATAATCCTCTTCCAGCCAGATTCCATTGACATTCGGATAATTCTCATCATCCTCATCTATCTTTTCGAACTCCTGAGCTTTTTCATAACTGACACCCTTTTTCATAATCAGATAACGGCTGTTCGGATTCTCCTCCACTTGATCTTCCACGTCACTTTTATCAAGTCCAAAACAGTCTGCCAACACCTGAATTGTCGGGTCAACATATTTTTCATCACTGTTCATGACCTTTGCATCCAGAATCACATTGTATACCCGCTGGCTTGTTGCAAGCTTCGTGCCATTCCGGTCTACAATATCACCTCGTTTAAATGGAATCGTTCTACTCTGATACTGTTGCTGATCCAGCACGATTTTAGAATATTTATCCCCGTTAAAAGCATTGATATAAGTAATTCTTCCTACCAATAAAGCAAAAGCCAGTACAATCCCCGCGAAGAGTAATACTAGCTTTTTTTGCATAAGTTTTGTAAATTTTTTTCGAAATTTGTTTTTTCTTGGTCTTCTTGCCATTCTATCACCTATTTCGCATTCTTATCAGACTGGGCAAGTACTCCATCCTCCGGAATTCCTTCGTATTGCTTCACATAATCTCCAGAAGGGCTTTCATATTCAATCACCTGATCAGAAGTCGCATATACCATACCAAGTTCATTCATAGCTTTCTCTCGGATTTCATCTAAATTTACAGAATCCATCACTGAATTATACTTCGTATTGTTCTGCTCCTTCAAATCTGCAAGCTCCTTCTGCAAGGAACTTACTTCTTTTGAATGACTTGTAATTCTTGACTGCATCTGCACATAATTCACGCACAGGATCAGTGCAAATATTGCTGCCACCGCAAGAAATGTTACATAAGCACGGTTCATAGCCAGAGCCTTTTTTCGATTTTGGCTGACCCGTCTGCTTACATTCTTCTTTCTCTTTGGAGCACTCGTTCGTCTCTGTGGCTCATATGACGGCTTTGTCACAACATTGCCATACACATACTGTCCCTGTCTGTTCACTCTATTCTTTTGTGTATGCACGGTTCTTCCCGCTGCCATAATACTCACCTCAATTATCTATCCGCCGACTTTAGCAATGTTCAAAAATACGAAGCTTCGCACTCTTAGATCTGCTGTTGTACTCAAGTTCCTCTTCACTTGGCAGAATCGGCTTCTTTGTTATAATACTCCCTTTTGATTTTTTTCCACATACACAGACCGGAAAGTCCGGTGGACAGGTACATGGATTTTCATTCTTTCGGAACGCACTCTTCACAATACGGTCCTCCAACGAATGAAATGTAATAATGCATAATCTCCCACCCGGATTCAGCAGATCGATCATATCGTCCAGCGAATCGCGTAACACATCAAGTTCTCTGTTCAACTCAATGCGTATTGCCTGAAACGTCCTCTTTGCAGGATGTCCAGACTTTTTCTGAAACTTCATAGGAATTGATGCTCGGATAATCTCCGACAATTCCGCTGTCGTCTCTACAGGCTTCACCGCGCGTGCCTGCACAATGTGCTTAGCTATGTTCTTCGCGAACTTGTCCTCCCCGTAATCGCGAATCACTCGGTAAAGATCTGCTTCTGTGTAGTCATTGACGATGTCTCTGGCCGTCATCTTCTGACGTGTATCCATTCTCATATCCAGAGGTGCATCTTCCCGATAGGAGAATCCCCGTTCTGCCGTATCAAGCTGATATGATGATACGCCCAGATCAAGCACGATCCCATCTACTTTGTCAATTCCCAGTTCATGGAGCTTTGACTTCATATCACAATAGTTGCTCCGGACTATTGTAACCTTCTCCCCGAAGTCTTTTAATCGGGCACTTGCAGCCTCAATTGCTGCAGCGTCCTGGTCTATTCCTACAATACTCCCCTTTTCTCCGAGACGTCTGCACACTTCGTATGCATGTCCGCCTCCACCGAGCGTTCCATCTACATAGATTCCGTCCGGCTTAATGTTCAGTCCGTCAATTGTCTCATTTAGTAATACTGATTTGTGTTTGAATTCCATATCTTCTCCCTCTAGATACTGAACCCGCTTGCTTCCATATCCGATGCAATCTCTTCAATGTTAAGCTCCACTTCAGCATTCTTTTCATCCCATCTGGCCTTGTCCCATATCTCGGCACGCTTCCCCATACCGACAAACACAACTTCCTTATCAAGTTTTGCATAGGTTCTGAGCACAGAAGGAATCAGAGTACGACCTTGTTTATCAAGTTCGCCGTCTGCTGCGCTTCCCTGAAAGAAATAGGCAAAAGCGCGGGCTTTCTTATCTGTAGTGGTTGGTAATGCATTGAGTTTCTTTTCGAAGTCGTTCCATTCATCTTCCGGATATACATAAAGGCAATTTTCCATTCCTTTTGTTATGACGAAATTCTCCCCTAAATCGTCACGAAACTTTGCAGGAATGATCAATCTTCCCTTTGCGTCAATATTATGACTGTACTCTCCTTTCAACATGAAACTCACCTTCTCTCCCATGGTGGATATTCTCCACATTTCCACCACTTTGTACCACTCATCACCACTTTCTACCACTTAAAACCATTGTAAAACACTTTTCCACCTATTTCAAGCACTTTTTCCTGTTTTGTGCAAAAAAAGAGAACCGAATTTCTTCAGTTCTCTTTTTTATCTTCTAATATGCAATTTCAATTCTTATCTGTATACTCTCTATCTGTTACTCAGCTGTTGTTGCTGCACTGGCAATCTCCTGATTAAATGTATCTACAGACTGATAATTCACTTCCGCTTCTTTCACCGGTCTGCTGGACTCATACATATTGTAAGCAGAATATCCAATCCACACAACAAGCGCTGCTGCTACAACTGCCACCGCACACTTGCGAAGTCTGTTGGCAATCTTCTCCTTGCGCATGACTTTCTTTCTGTTTGCTTTTTCTTCTTTATATCTATCCACTTTCGCCTGGCTCATAATTCAAATGCTCCTTGTCTATGTTCGCTTTTCATATTGTAGCACATCCCACGCATTTGCACAACCAGATTTTACTATCAAAGCCTGAGCCCTACGAATCCTACACAACTACAATGATACCGCCGTCGTTAGCATACATACTACTGATCCCCGCCGTATCCAAAACAATCACATCTTTAAATGTTGCATGTTTCACCAACAGCTCTTTAAACGCTTCTGCACGTTCCGGGCAGTTACAATGGGAAATTGCAAGTATCTTATTCTGCGGATCTGACAGCTCAGCCAGCACACTTTCTGCCATCTTGCCAAGGGATTTTTTCATGCCACGCCCCTGCCCGATCTGATAAATTGTCCCTTCCGGAGTAGCTCCCATGACCGGCTTAATATTCAGAGCTGTCGCAACAAGCGCCTTAATTCCTGTCAATCTCCCGTTCTTTCTCAATGTGTCCAGTGTCTCCAGCACAAAATATGTATGCTGGGATTCGATGTATGCTTCCACCGTCTCTATGACCTGTTCATATGTCATACCCTGCTCCTCGCATTCACGAATCTTCAACGCAATCAACGTCTCTCCAATCGATGCAGAACACGAATTAAAAACATGGATATTCTTCTCGCCGTGCTCCTCATGATACAGATTCATGCCAAGAACTGCGCTGTTATAAGAACCACTCAGTTCTGCTGACAATGTCACTGCGTACACCCGATCCACATCACAGTCATACTTTTCCATATATTTTTCCGGTGATGGACAAGAAGACTTGGGACATTCTGCTGCTTCTGCCACGTATTGCAAGAACTGCTTCTGGTCAAATGTCTCATCATCTACAATATGGTGTCCCCCTACTTCTATTGTCAATGACGCTGTCTCAAAAATACCGGAAGCTTTCATCTCCGGTGTTAATTCTCCACAACTATCCACAATCACTTTATAACTCATACTTGCCTCCCGACTTAGTATCTTATCTATATCTCAAAGACACGTGTTCATTTCTATTATATGTAGTTTCTAATACTACATTAGTAATATAGCACATTTATAATAGAAAGAAAAGAAATATTTATATTTTAATTTTTCTTGATACTCCAAGAGCTATTCCCATTTCTGCCATCAGGAAGAGAACCGACGTACCTCCATAACTGATAAACGGTAATGTAATTCCTGTATTGGGAATAACATTAGTCACAACCGCTACATTTAATATGACCTGAAGTGCAATATGAGCAAAAATTCCGGTTACAATCATATAACCATACACATCTGGCGCATTTTGGGCAATAAACAACAGTCTGTATAAAAGCAATCCAAAAATCACAAGGATCATAATAACACCAAACACTCCCAGTTCCTCACAGATTGCTGACAAAATCATGTCATTTTGCACCTCTGGAATAATCATTTTCTGAGCACTGTTTCCTAACCCTTTTCCAAAGAATCCGCCAGAACCGATTGCGTACAGTCCCTGCAAAGTCTGATAACTTCCGTCTGAAGCATATTTTTCCGGGTGTAGCCATGCAATGACACGGCGAAGTCGGAAGCTTGTACTTGTCTCAAGAGTCTTTGACAAAATAAACACTCCGGCTGATACCACTACCACCCCGGCTCCAACAAGCATCAGAAACGGTTTCGTCTTTGGATGCATAACAAAAATAAGAATACATGTAATTCCAAGTACAATCATACCTGTACTTAGGTTATCTGTCAGAATATATACGCACGCGGCATTGAATCCACCCCAGGCCAGTATCTTCAAAATACCATTCAGAGTCTTTGCCTCTTTTCCAAGTTCAATAATCACTACCGGTATAAACAAAATTACTGCGATTTTTGCAATCTCTGCCGGCTGTAACTGCTGATTTTCCGGAAGCCTTAACCACCTTCTCGCTCCATTGACCGTCTTTCCGAGCGGCGTCTTAACTAACGCCATCAGAAAGATTGAAAACCAATACAACGGTTTCGCCAATTTAATATAGTAATGATAATCTATTGTTGATACGATTATCATTCCCAAAAAACCAACCACACAGAAAATCAACTGGCGCTTTAAATAGAACATACTGTCCCCTTGTTTTATCAGGGCACTGTAAGAACTGGTACTAAATAGCATTACCAATCCAAAACAAATCAAAAAAATCAGAACAGCCAGCATACTGTAGTCAAAATACTGGTCTGTACTCTTAACATTCCTTGTATTTCTTTTTTTCTTTTTTCTTTCTGTCATTTTTTATACTCTCCAATCGTTTCTATTATAACGGGACACGCTTTCAAAAACAACAGATAATTCATGAGTACAGTAAATTCACAGTTTTTCAGATTGAAACATAATATGATAGTGCAATCAGTTATGAAAGGAATATGGAAAATGCAAAATTACCGTTATCGCTCATCAGGAAATCCCAGAGGTTGTATGAGACAGCCAGATTCCAGACGAGACAATACGAAATCAGATACTTTCTGTGATATGCCATATCAGGATCCTTGCAACATACCTTGTCAGGATCCCTGTAACACGCCTTACCAGGATTCCTGCAGTACGCCTCATCGGCAAATGAATAATCAAGAATTATGTGCAGGTATAGCATTAGACCAAATGCCTGTGACTATGGCTTATGTACCGTGGACGAAATGGCGGAATATTTATGAGGCTGAAAAAGGATTACGAAGAGGAACCATTTTTCAGGATCTGGATAAACCTTTCCGTGGAATAGGAGGTTGTCAAAATGGCAGATAACAGACCTTGCAAAGCAGAGCTTCTGGACTGGATCAACACTATGAGTTTTGTATGCGATGATACAAAATTGTTTCTGGACACTCACCCATGTAACACAGAAGCCTTAGAATTTTACGAGGAATTTAAAAATCAAAGAATGCAGGCACTTCAGGAATATGCAAAGTATTATGGTCCATTGACACTGGATACCATGTGTACTCCTGCTGATAAGTGGAAATGGATTGATACACCGTGGCCGTGGCAGGAAGGAGGGTGCTAGTCTATGTGGAATTATGAAAAAAGATTACAGTATCCGGTGAAAATCACAAAAACAAACCCAAAAATCGCACAGATTATACTTACGCAATATGGTGGACCTGATGGAGAATTAGGCGCATCTATGAGATATCTCTCTCAACGATACACGATGCCATATAAGGAAGTAACAGGAATACTGACAGATATAGGTACTGAGGAACGGGCACAAAAACGTTATCGCTAATTTTTTCTTCCTATTATAATGTGGAATTATACACTATCCTACATACTTTTTCTCGCCATAATATGCAGCAATCCAGCCGCTTGGAATCTTGATCCAGATGTCACTGCCAACCTTGCGGACATCCTTGCAGGTTACACGAGTACCTTTCTTGAGTGTGCCGTTGCTGTAAGCATGTCCCCTGGCATTGACTGTCAGTTTCTTACGTGACTTGGTCGCATATCCTGTTCCCGGACCAGTGCGGACTCTGAGATGGTCCGCCAACAAAGTATACACCGTTCCTGCCTGATAGGATGGTCCACTTGGAGCCGGTGTTGACGTTGGTGCTGGAGTCGGCGCTGATGCAGCTACTCCCGCAATCTCCGTGAACGGGAAATTCGTGCCCGGGCAATTGGTAGAGCATACATCTCTGTGAGCCTGGACCTTACTGAATCCATACTTGCCTTTCAGGTAGCCTAATAACTCTCGGCCGGCGTTGATCTGTGCCTGTGGCATGGTCTCCGTCATGTAAGACCCCTCAAAGCAGATTCCAAGAGAATCGCTGTTGCTACCCTTGGCATGAGAGCCCACTGCATTTTCTGGCCGGAGTCTGTAGATGGAACCGTCCTTGCGAACCAAGAAATGATAACCCGCACCGGACCAGCCGTTCTGTAGGTGCCAGCGGTGGATATCCTCGGCTGTGCACTTGGAAGCTTCCGCGTGATGCAGGATTGCTCTTGTAGTACTCTTTCTATTTGATAATGCTCCAAATTTAAGATTTGTTTCGATAATGTTCATACTCTTCTCCTTCCTGTGCGACATCGCACATAAATAATAAGAGGACGATTACTCGCCCTCTACTTACACTGCTGTTTATACAACTGATTTACTCCGGTCGCTGCCAACCCACTCGCCATTCCGACCGCAATTGCATTAATCACATCTCCGGCCGGAAAATCCGGCATTGTGTAGAGTCCGGCAACGCCCAGAGCTCCGCCACATACAGCCATGATGACCGGAATCCATTTGTCCGGAATTTTCTCATAAGCCTTACAGCCAAGTCCAATCACATAGCAGATTGCTACGATTCCAACTACTGTTCCTAATGTTGTAATATCCATATCATCTAATCCTCCTGATCATGCGCTTGCTTATTTATATGCTTCTCAATCTTGTCTATTGCCTCAGTTACTGGACCATTGCACCCCTGCTCCTTAAGTCCTTTCAAGCAAGCGAGAATTCCATAAGTCAGCAAGCATTGTTCTGACTTTACTCTTTCAATTTCTACGTCCTGCTGATTTTGCTTTAAGTACCACTTGTACACCGCAAAAATAGCAGAAAAAATAACCACTACGGCTGTCAAAAGACTTCCGGCCATAATGATTGTGTTTACGTCTACATACACTCTATGTACCTCGATTCTTGAATTTTATATATAAAAATAAGACCACTAGGGTCTTGCACGTATTTCCATATGATCACCTCGACAAAAAACGAACCATAGATTACACACCTATGGTTTGTTAAAATTATTGTTTAAAATCACCTACTCTGCTTATTTTACTCAACACATTAAATTTTTCCTGATTCAACATACAATAATACAAATTTTCAAGATTTCCACTCATTTCCCAATGTACATATTTGTGCATTATCCAGTATATTTGCTGACTTCTTGTAGCATCTATATTGCTTAACATTCTTTTAATATTTTGTAAATCACCGTATATTGTATAAATGTCCTTAACTTCATCCTCTTTTAAATATTTTGCTACACTGGCCACTTTCTCTCTCCAGTCTTCACAGATTTCTATCTCCACAAGCTTCAAACTATTTACAAATATTTTCCTTTGATCTTCAGCCAGACGTATTCCTGGTATCTTTACATTTTTGGAATAGTCTCTCATACAATCCCAAATAGAATAAAGCGAAAACTTTAGATCATAATACATTATTAGTGCATTTTCTCTCACCGCACCCTTCTCTTTCTTTCTATCAATCCTTCTCTGTGTCCATAACGCTCCAGAAATAGCCAAGAATGTTCCTAATAACGCTCCAATTGTCTCAATATAAGAACTTTTATATCCTTCTTGTTTTAACGAACCAAGTAATAAGGAAATCCATTTATAAACCTGTTCATTTCTCAATATCACTGGACTTGCAACAAAAATTACGGTAACAAGAATCATTATGAAAAATATAATATTTTCAATAACGAAATCTTTAATCTTTTCAACAGATAATTTTTTCATCAGATTCCTCTCCTTCCACCGTCATTATACAGCAGAAGGAGATGTCTGCCAAGATTACTCTCCCAGTATCAACGCCAGCTTCTTTGCTCTAAGGCTGTCTCCTCCACCGGCACTTACTTCCATATAGCATTCTGCATCATTCTCCACGATGGTTGTTCCGGCGTAAGTTACAAGGTTCTTGTATGCCTGGATTTCTTCTGGTGTGAGGTCGCGCTCGATCGGCTCTATCACATAATAGAACTCAACAGGGTCTCCTGCATCGTAGCGTTCCTTGCAAAACGTATTTAATTCTTCAACGCTGTTAAACAGACCCTTCATGTTATCGTCGTCTGTGTAAAGCATACTATATACTGCGTTAGCATTAAATACCTTTCGTGCAAAGTATTTTGATGGAAATATTGGATATTTGCTACCTACACCAATTCCTTTTAAGATACCGGGTAAAGAATTTTCTGGTAGATTCCAATAAAAGCCTCCTTTCCCAATTTTAAACACATTTGTCGAAGCATCAATCATACATGTATTTATATTCTGCACATACTTCCCACGCTTCAAATCCACATAATCAGCTATCCACTGCTGACCATCGGCATCGGTGTAGTTACCGCCGGATGTTACTGGAATTGCCGGAAGACCCGTTGGTGTCTGGATGGAGAGGGATTGTGGTTCATGGTATGGCTCATAGGCGGTTGGGGATGGTGATACTTCAATTTGGAAATTTTTAAAGTGCTTCCTGAACATATTTATGTAATCGGCTGCTCCATTAATATAGATATAATCTGCTTCTGCAACAAACGTCTTGGTATTATTTACCAGTGATTGCACAGACGAATGATATAGCCAACCATATGAATTTTCTGTTTCTCCAGCTTTTTCCCCTACGAGCACATATGCGCCAAGACCAAGTGCTGGTTTTCCGTCATATGACACTGTTACGGTAGCACCTTTACCCACATAGTACGGAATGTAATAATATCTACCTGGAATCATATTCCAGTTTTCTTTTTTCAAAGCGTACTCCAAATCAAACAGGTTCTTACCATGTGCCGTAACACCTATCTTGTCACTGTAGAGTTTCGGCACTCCACCAGTATATGGTTCGTACTCCGTACATGCATCTGCTTGCTCGACTTGTACCAATTTACTTACTGCCTCTAAGTCAGCTTGGTATATAGGGGTGGTATCCGTCTTGGCTATCTGAAATGCAAAATATGCAGTATCTTCGGGAACATTAAAAGATTGTGGAACTTTTGGTATTCCTATATATTTTTTGTCAGAATTACAAAAAACTGTCTGACTACCTCTCCACCCTTCCGGGATGTTATATACATAATGCTTTCCAACTTCACACGGAATGTAATCTGAGCGGATATATGATGTCCCTTCTTTTGTTGTTATTATACCGTTTTCAGCTCTCGGACTTGTTCCACCGAATACAAATCCTGAAAAGAGATTCTTCCCTGTGCTCCACTTCATGCCAGCACTTACAATCTCCTGTGGATAGTCCGGAGATGGACTCGGCTGTCCGCCGGTGTAAGGTTCGTAAGGGAGAGCTTCAGTACCTTCGCTGGCCATAAGCACTCCATCTGCATACTTTCTCCAACTGATTCTTATATATTCCGTGTTTTCTACTAGCTCTATAGTTGTATTTCCTTTTTGCAATCCAGTTGCACTGTTTCTCTGAAAATCTTTTCTTTTTAAAAAGTTCTTTTCACTATCATAACAGCTTATTGCAAACCATAATGATTGTGATGTTATCGTCTCAGGAACTGTAACAGAATAACTTAATGTAATATTATTACCCGATACCTTCTGATAATCTCCTATCACTTCGTTATTAGTTTTGTTAGCATTTTGCACGGTACCATCCGCTAGAATGTATCCGGACATGGCATTATCTTCATCCCATAACTGCGCCCCGGTTGTCGTCTCCTGCTTACTCCACCCAAATACTTTCATTTCGTTCATCGGATTATTCTTCAATGTATCTGACATGATTGCTGGGTTCCCGGAGGCAGATATCTCTGCCCCGGTTCTGTTCTTGAGGATTTTATATAATAATAATCTATCCATCATACCCACGGCCCCCATTGTCCATTGTTTCCCATGACGCACATATCTAATGCCGGTGTATAGCAGATACTGCCCGGAGTTATACTTCCGGCGCCGGTAAGCCCCGGAACGTCTGCTATAAGCGTCGGAAGTGTATCTTCCTTGCTGTCTGCAAGAAGCTTCAGGCACATCCCGCCGCCTGAGTACGTGCGCTTAATATCAATCAGTTTTACTGCCATGTGATATCTCCTTTCTTATCTTAGAAATTATATTGGTCTACATCAACTTCGTCCGACCACAGGCTGAATGTCTCATCCACACCGTAAGCTTTCACCTTGATTGTTGCTTCTTCCAATCCCTCTTCCAGAAATTTATCACAATAGTTCGCTCGAATAAGTCCATTATAAGTTGTTGTATATGTCTTCTTATTTCCATCAGCCTTTGTAACCATTATCTCGTAAGATGTGGCGTTTTCTACGGCATCCCATCCAACACTTATATATCCATATGTTCCATATCTGGTTGTCTTCTGGATATATGTTGCATTATTGATTACAGGCTTGCTCAATACATTCTTTTCAATAAACTTCTTTGCCGCAGCATCAATTCCGGCTTGCAGTTTATCGTCAATCTTAACTTCGATTTCCGGTATATCAATGTGTGGTGGTTTGAGTGGTGGCGTACATGCCATTGTCGGCACTGCACAGGCAAGTGTTAATACTGCCATTAATACAACTGCTATTAATTTTTTCATTTTTCTCATAATTTTCCTCCTATTCTATTGCTATCCAGGTATATTCCGCGCCCTGCATTAGTTTTGTTATTGCCGTATTATCTTTTGGTGTATACGAAACCGTTCCGCCTTCGACAGCAATTGTCCCCGAACTATATCCAACAGTCTTAAAGTACTGGCTATAACTTACACCGACAACTGTTGTAGTTCCATCTGCATATGCCGCACTTATCACTCCACTTGTCGAGGCGCTTTTGTGGCAAAATAACACAAAAGTGCTAACATTATCAAGTCCCGTATCTATCGTAACTGGATCTGCGCCTGCACCCGTAACAGTCCCTTGTGCTGTCTTGCTTCCACCAGAACTGCCCCCTGCGAAACTTCCGACAACTCCGAAAATGGATACACCGTTTTTAATATTTTCCGCTAACAGATTTGCATCACCTTTGATTGTCTGCGTACCTGACAGATACTTTCCAGACGCTATGGTCTTATCTGATGCGCCTGGTGTTATTGTTTGTGCAGCCTGGCTCTGAATGGAACCTGTTACTTTTCCATTGTTTGTATAACCAACAATTCCCGATAGCATCTTACCTGCTGTAACATCGGCATCTGAACCAGATATACGGATATAATACTTATTATCTTGGACACCCTTTAATGGATATGCGTCTTCCGCGTCTGTCGATATATATCCGAGCAGATTATCACCTTTTACTGTGTCCGGTGCATCCTTTACCGTCATAACCGTATACGGATTGATAACCGAGTACCTACCCTTTCTCAGAATTTTCTTCGCTTTCCTGCCCACCGAATCTTCCGGTAGATAATATGTGTCACCACTTGTTGTCCCTTTATTCAATTCAAAATATCCGTCATTCGTTATAGTCCAACCAACATATGTTGTGCTATCATAACCATCTGGAAAGGATGTACTTGTCAAACTTTTTGTTGTATAATTCCACTCTTCTTTTGCATTGTAAATTGCCCATACATAAGCACCAGTTCCGATGCCTGCCTGGCACTGATGTGTTCCAATAACCTCTTCGCCCGCAGCGTTATACCCTATGATTCCTTCCAACATCTTATCTGGAGCTACCGTAGAGCCCGATAGGTCTATGACCGTCTTTGAGCCATACATTACCTTGTTGATTCCCACTTTTTCACCTCCTATCCGATATTGACAGTTGTTCCGCCGGATTCTCCGTCGGACTCTACATATGGGATTTCCCGGACCGTTACACTGGACAGACAGTTATAACCTTCATCCGGCGTAACTACTTGTTCTGCAACTCTTGGAGTCACCGTCTTAGCCTGTGCTTTCATAGTTCCAGATGCTCCCGAGCTTTCACCGAAATACATAACCATGTAATTAATTCTGATAGAGCCTGTATTTGCACCAGACGCTAATGTTGCGTACCATATTCCGTTTAGATACGTTGCTCCTTGCACATGCACAGTCTGGGCGGAACCGTCGCCATTTGCAAATGACACTGTCGTATTGGCATTTGAACTATCATCCGTATCCAGTAGAGTATTTAGCTCTTCGCTAGTTAGAACCGCTACTGATGTGGGACTACCAGAACTGATCTGTACAACTTTTGTTCCGGCTTCCATCCGGTTGATATTCCGCTTTGTAGTCTTGTAATCCTTGAGCGTCTTGTAGATTGGAAGTTCCTGGCAATTTGTAAAATAGTCTTTAGTTAATCCGACATATACATCATCAGACTTGTGCCGAAGAAAATACCTGGCCCTGTCCCCATTCACATCCCCAAACCACCCGATAGGCGATAGTATCGTTGGCAATTGGTATCCGGTCGAGTAATCCATTCCACCAAATTGTAACTCACCACGTTCCATATCGAGGGTGTAGCCATTTGTCTTGGAATATAATGAAATCAACTGTTCAAGGGTATTAATTACGAACTGCTCATCTTCACTCTGTATGATTCCTGCAGTTACTGTTCCAAGTTTCGCAGTAATGGCACTCAGCGTCTCAACATCAAGATTTTCAATGGCGATGTAATACAGTGCCCACTCTTTTCCATCCCATCTTTTAATCGGCTGTTTTGATCCAGTCGTCCATAACTGATTCACCTCTGGATTTTCCGGCGCCGTCTCAGACACAATGATTCCGGAATCTCCATCCTTGCCCTGAGTCCCATCTTTGATAGTTTCAGATTTCGCACCGTTCTTATCTGTTACTGTAATCGTAGTCTCACCATCTTTCTTATCGATGTCCACGGTCGGGGAATAACCATCCTCTCCCGGCTCTCCGTTAGTTCCACTCTTCGCAACCGAGTAAGCGGTGTTGCTACTGCCGTTCGTATAATAGGTAATTGTTCTAGTCCAGAGATATTTCCCCGACTCTGCAGATACTGGCTTGAAGCTCCATTCTCCTTCTGGTGGTTCTGTCCCGGAATCTCCGACCTGATAACTTACTTCGCTGTGATCCACAGATACAATCTTGCCTTGCAGCTCTTTCATGATGGCATCGACATCCTGCGTCTTCTTGGATTCCATTAATGTATAATTAGCAAGTTTCCCGGTATCTTCTCCGACAACCGTGTAATGATTCTGTACTTCCTGCACTCTGGCAGACAGGTATATTTTTTCTTGATATCTGTTGTCTGCGATCTGAATGGTATCCCCGATATCCGCCTGTAAATCATATAACTCCGCCTCATAGGATACTTTCTTATCATTCCGCTTCTTGAGTTCTGACAGCCCTCTGTTAAATAGTTCTTGTGGAGAATCCGTATCATACTGGAATGCTCCATTGATATATCCGTCAAATTCTCCCTGTCCTACATAATCATAAGCTCGGAATCTGGACCATTTCTGATGTGCCTCTCGGTCGTAGATTCGGATATGACCTTTGGGACTATAGTATTTTCCGTCATCATATTCGATGGAAGAAATGTTTGTCACTACACCATCCGTTTCCTTGCCGTAACAGATCAGACAGGTACACAAGTCTTCGATGCTTCCGCTTCTGGTCAAGGCAACTAAGTTGATGTCATCAATAAATGTCTGCTGAACCTTATCCTCGCCAATTGTCTTGTAGATGTTCACGATCTGTTTTGTTACAGTCACTCCATTCATCTCAATTACAAACTCGCATTCTGCATCAAACGCATTCATGATCATCCCAATTCTGGCCAGATGACTATCCGTCTTGCTTTCATATTTTGTGGCTCTTTTGCGGTCCGGAATCTCATTGATGCCAATCTCCCAACCTGTATCATGCAAACATCGATTCATAGTATCCTCTACAGATTCTGCCGACACATTCCAGGCTCCCGCAACCTCATTGATAAGGTCCAGGCCAATATCCTCACAATGTACGTCTAATTCATCGTCTCCTTCAACGGTCATGATGGTATAGAGCCTGTCTTTTCCGTACTTATCCTTGAATGCAATATAATTTCCTTCCGTGATGTATTTAACATCTTCATGGTCGGGAAATGTCGTAAAATCATAAGTTCCGATTGCCACATTATTCGTAAGCGAAATCGTCTGTCCTTGATTAGCCCCGCTATCATCAATCCGCAAGCTGTCCGGCGAATCTGTGGACGGATTGCACAGTACATGCATGTCACGCCCGATGATAAACCATTCCATCTATAACCACCTCTCTCTATAAGTTATTGTAACTTCTGGTATTTGCGAAAATGTTGATGTTACAATGCCAAGTGTATGTTCTCCTGGAGGAAGAAGTAACGGTCGGCTTCCAATGTCTACGGTATCCCAATCCAAGATTCCGTTAATGTATAGCTTGTTTGAATTTCCATCCAAATAAATCTCATCATCCGGCTGGAAATAATTTGGAATATCATCATATTTCTGAACATTATGCTTTACCACATTGATTGCTCTTAACAAATTGTTTCGAATCGCCGGATTCGTTTTGTATCCTGCACCGTACCAGGTAATCTTCCTAAGTTTCGCCGAAGAATCCTCCGCCTTAAAGGTCTTGCTGATTCCAGCGTAACTGAATTTGACCGTAATGTTCTCTCCAATCTTTTCTACTCGCATGCAAGCACCATCACCTTCGCGTCCCGTCACATAGAACTTCGTAGTGTTTTTGGTATCCCAAACGCGCTTCTGACCAATATAGATTGCCATATCTGACCTTTCAAGAGACGCATTGTTGTCTTCAAACACCACCGACACGATGATTTTGTCATCTGCATCCGAGAATGTTACAGAATTGTGTCCGACCTGCTTTCCTGCATCAGATCCAGCCCCAACTGTGTTGAAATCAAAACGCCAGTCACAACGCCAGTTCTCCGGGTATTCGCCGTTTGCGTCCGCCGGCACCGTCTTAGTCAATGCTGCCCCATGCCAGCTGTCGCCAGTCTTATAATTGGAAACTTTCGCGTATCCTTCTATTTCAGACTCCTTGACATAAGTTATTGCCCCAGACTGCAGTCTCTCCGGCGTGACCGGCGGCGTGATTCCCTGGTTAAGCGCCCAGCCACAGTCCCTGTATAAGTGGTCATCAAATAATCGGTCGGACGCTTCATAACTCACACCATCTACTTCTTCCGGGTGTCCAATCTGGTAAAAACGGTCATCCAGAGTCAATCCAAGATATCCATTCTCAGACTTCATGAGTGCTGTGACATTAATTGGAACTGCTTTTGTCCCTTCATTTTTCAGTGTGATTTCCGTAGCTGTTCCATTATTTGTTGCCGTCTTTTCCGTTGTTTTGTATTTGTACGGGTCTGTACATATGAACGAAAAGCTGCCTACAACATTCAGTCTTCCGGGATCTACGTCTCCAACACTTTCTTTTGTGCCGATAAAATATTTATCCTGCTCATCTCGAAAAACCAGCTCTGCTTGTTCTACACTGATCAGAGAACATAGCTTATTAAATTTTTCTCGGAAATCTTCCGGGCTGTTGCTGAGCATCTGATAATTCACTTGAATTGTCCGAGATTCATCCCTCTTCTGCTTATAGCGTCTGCCATCCTGATTCCCAATCTGAATATTGCTAACTTCAGATTCTAACAGTTCGCGCCCTTCCACGCTTAAGGTTCTATAGCCCTCAATTTCATTTTCGATGTATATTCCATTAATGCAGAGTGCCTCGGAAGGCAACTCTGTGTTATCCTGACTCTCTGTCGTGTCTATGAATTTATACATATCTTGCCTCCCTATCTAACTCCGCTTTTTCTTCTGTTCTGCTTATCAAGCTTTTCAAGTTCCTCCTGCGTATAAACCGCTGAAGCTTTTGCAACCTGTTTTCCATCAATTTCAACCGGAACATAAATGGTATATTTCATCTTGTTCTCAAATGTCCCTCCCTGCTCTTGCAATTGCACGTCTTTTCTACACATGTCTCTGATAGTAAACGTTCCGATGCCATCTGCAGCCAATGCTTCAAAATTCATATTTCCAGTCGTAAACGTATCAGAAACTACATCGAACACTTTTGCCGCAACATTTGAAATCTTCGAGGTATACTTTTCAAGTCCTCCACCAACGCCTAAATCAATCATTTTTCCAACATAGACTCCCCATCTGGCAGGACTGTGAATGCCGAAGAATGCTAATACCTTATCTTTAAAACTACCTAGAACGCCCTTTGCTGCGTTCCATAATGCTCCAGCACTACTACTAATTCCATTAGCAATACCACGAATAATGTTTACACCTACACTTAACCAATTTGTTTTTGTAAATGCATTAAAAACGCCAGTCACTACCTTTCCTGCAGCACTGAGAACTTGAGGTGTTGCAGAAATCAGACCAGATGTCAACTTGCTTACAATCTGTATTCCTGCAGTCAATATCTGTGGAAGATTTGTAATGATTGCTTTCGCAATCGCTACGACCAGCTTTGCTGCAGCAGATAATATTTTAGGAAGATTGTTGAGTAAGCCGTCAGCCAATGTATTGATAATTCTTACAGCAGAATCAATCACCTGTCCAGTGTTACTGCTCAGTGTATCTACCAAAGCTGTAATCGTATTAATTGCAGCCGCAATAATTTCCGGCAACGCCAGTGCAATTCCTGTAGCCAGATTTTCAATAATGACCAAACCCTGCTGAATCATCTGTGGCAGATACGTTGTTATAGCCGACGTCAGATTATCAAATAATGCGGATATTCCCGTAAGAATCACCGGCATATTATTTAAAATTCCTTGCGTTAAAGACTCAAGTATCGATAGTCCGCATAGCAATAACTGTGGTGCTAGACTGATAACTGCATTACCAATTGCTCCCACCAGAGTCAGCATGCTCGTAAGAATAACATTCATATTCCCCGTCACGCCTTGAACCAGCGCATTTAATATATCTATGCCCGCTGTTGTAATACTTGGTAGAAGTGACGCAATCGTGGTCAATATTTGAGCCAGTACTCTGGATCCGGTCGCTGCAAGTCCTGGAAGCTGACTGACGATTCCTGCCGAAAAACTACTGATTACTTCCGGTCCTTTTTCTCTAGCTAACGCCAGCATATTTGTCAACTCAGCACCGAATTTCCCGTTAATCAGTCCCAGTCCTGCAACCACAAGACCTAATATCGCTACTGGTCCCACTGATGCAAGAGCTGCCTTAAATACCAATCCCATCATACTTACCATTGATGATAGTGCCTTTGTTCCGGCAGAAGCTGACGTGTATAATCCTTTACCTACACCCTTTCCGATTTTGTAAAATGATGCTGGTATTCGGTCTGCAAGTGCATTAAACTTTCCTTTGACTGCAGTTGTTGCTTTTCCAGCAACCGACTTCAAGCCTTCCATTTTTTCATGCACACTGTCTGGTATAAATGAGCCAACCGTCGCGGAAACTTTCCAGAATTTTTCCTGTATACCATGTCCAACATCAATAGCCTTATTTCTTACAGCATCAAGTCTTTCTAGACTCTCTTTGGTATCTTTATTAAGCTTCTTAAAACCATCAGATTCAAAGTCCATTTTCCCACGCAGTACCTGCTTCATTCCGATGATTTTCTTAACAAAATTCTGTGTTTCTCCATTCAGTTTTTCAAATTTCTTACTTCCTGGTTCTAGTTTCCCCGCTAATGCCTTACCAAATATAGTTGTGGTCCTACTTGCCCCTCTTATTTTATCTGCCACATCTCCTACTGTATTGACTACACTATTCATTCCAACGTTAACCTTTGAAATAGCAGGTATGATTCCATCTAAACTAGCACCCGCACCGCCAAGCGCCAACATGGGCGCCACAGGTGTCAATACCTTTATTAAATTCTGTATTTTGGCAACTGCAGTATCTGCCTCAGCAAAACTCTCAATAAAAGTCTGCACTTTGTTAAGTCCGGCTTCTGCAATTGTTCCTATACGATTGATACAGCCTTCAATATTGGGAAGCCCATTGCTTTGCAGTACTGTATCAATTGCACTTAAGATTCCTGTCATTCCTCGTGTTACTGCCGTCTGTGCATTCTTAAAGGCTGTAGCAATTCCACCTGACGCCGTTTTTGCCCTCGCTGCAAATCCATTGACTCCACCATCCAGTTCAATCAGTTTTTCATTAAATTGATCAAATGTAATTTCTCCGGATTTCAAAGCATCATACAAATCATTCTGTGCCGATACTCCTGCATATCCAAATGCTTTCGCCACATCATTCAATGCAACTCCCATCGTTTCCTGTAGAGTCCTCCACGACATAATATCCACAGAGCCTTTTGATAGCATTTGAATATACTGCGTAAGTCCTCTTTTTGCATCATCTGTACTTGAACCTGATGTAAGAAATGCATCATTTAATGCAATCGTTGTTTTTGTAGCTTTTTTTAAATTTCCTGTTAATACGGCAATCCTCTGTGCTGTTGAAGCAACTTCATCTAGAGCTGTCGGTAATCCTTTTGTTCCGTCTGAAAGTTCTTTCATAGCTTGCGAACTATCTTCCGCCGAAAATCCAATCTGTTGCAATACTTTTGGAAAACGGTTCAGAGTATCGTATCTTGATACCGCCTTATCCATTGAATTAGATAAAACGTTAAACGCAGCGCTGGCAACTTTTATCACTCCCAATGCTGCAGCTACTGACTTGAATCCTGACGTCACTTTTCCAGATGTAGCAGATAAAGTCTTATTTTTCTGGTTCATTCCGTCCAATAACAGATTTGCTTTCGCCATTGTGGACGTAAAATTTTTATCCAACGCAGACAAAACAGCTTTCACACTATAACTTTCCATATATCTTTCCCGCCCTCCTCATTGCATCTAAGAGCCTGTGTTTTTCAGGATCCTGCTGTTCCAAGTCGCCCTGGCACAAAATTTCTCTTTCATCTTTCCTGAATTGTTCAATATTGAAAAATTGTCTGAAATTTTTATAAAATGGTTTTCCTGACTTTTTTGTTGCCTTGGATTGTCGATGTATCCAAGCCTGCGCATACATATCACGCTCTTTATCTAATTGCTTAAGCTGATATGCTCTCATTCTCAATTCAAATTCCGGAATCGTCATGCGATCAATCACATTGAAATCTGTAATATCCAGATATCTCATGCAATTGATCACGATCATTTCGTAGGTTATTCTTTGTCCGACTCCTCGGTTTTGGCTTTCTCTGCTCTTGCTTCTTCCTCGATTGTTTTCAGAATTTCTTCTGTCTTTAACCGGGTAGCATTTGACTTTTTTAACTCATCAATCACCTTGTCAAATAATCCTTCGATATCCGTAGTTTCATCATCAATATACCGGTCAATGTCTGCCGGTTTCACTCTTGGACTCTCTGTCATGTTTGCTGCTGCAAGCGTATCTGACAGTGCTACGGTGTCTTTCATTGTTAATTTTGTGACCATAGACTCTAACCCTACTCCAAAGGTAATTCCATTCTGTCGAATAGAACTCTCTCCGTCCAAATGTCTTACAAAACCGATTCCAAATCTAAAATTATATTCTGTATCATTAATAATTAACTGCATAATTTCTCCCTTCTGGTGCGATGTCGCACACGAAAAAGAGAGCCTGTTATCTAGGCTCCCTACGCTCCTGTTTTCTGTGTATCCGCAAATACATATGTGGCAATTTCTTTCTGCTCCGCTGACACGGTCGCATAACCGCTCACACCATTTCCATTGATTCCAAATGTGAGAGAAATCTCTACATTATCCTCTGCACTTGATGTCTGGTCAAGCTCCGTAAGATATCCCTGGAAGTATTTTGATTTGTACTTTCCTTTGTTCGTGTCAGTACCTTCTTCCTCCAGGTTCACTTCCCAGATTTCCATCAACTGGTCATTATCTAAAGCATCTTCCAACTCATCAATGAACTTATCTCCTTTTTTTAAAAGACTGGAAGCTGTGATTTCGACTTCCGAAGTCCCCGGAGTACGCACTGTTCCGTCTTTTGTTGCTGTCGTATCAGCATCTTTTGACTTGGTGCGCTCATTTTCAGTTGTAAATGCAAGTCCCTTTGCATCATCCAATGTAGACTTTCCCTTAACGCGATACAGGTAAACAATCTTCTTACCCGGTATCGCCTCTGCAAATAACTGCAATTCGCTAAATTTCATTGCCTGTCCTCCTAACTAAATTGAAATTCCACTTCTAAAACTCCATGAAGAAGTGGCTGTTTTGTCGTTGTATCCGGGAGCATCTGCTGGCTAACATCTCTGATCTGCCACGCGTAATTCTCCGTATGTTCCAATATCCTGCACATCGCTTTAATCTCTGCCAGAATCCTTGATACTGTTCCTCTCTGTCTTGGGTTGTCATGCCACACATGAAATGTCTGACTGACTCTCCCAATGACCTCAGACTTTGTATTCTGGTCATTCTGCCGACTGTCTGCAAGATATACGAAAGGATACAGCGTACCCTCTGGCGGTAAAAACGTATCATACACACCGATACCCGTATCCTTATACTTTTCTTTCAGTGATACTAAAAACTCACTGAATAACTCCTGCTGTGGATCCATAGCATCACCTCACAAGCTTTTCCAAATCAGACTTGAACTTCCCTTTCTGCTCATTAAACGCTGGCTGTATATGAGGCTTTCCTTTCATAAATCTTGTTCCATATTCCTGGTATCCCGCATATTCTGCTGTTGATGCAACCTCTGCCGTCATTCCGCCATCCTTAATTTCCAACATAATCGAATCATGCAAATGCCCGGTGTCAATCGGAGCCTCTTTTTGAGCTTTTTTCTGCATTTCGGCTCCGTTCTTTTTTACAACAGTTTTTACAGCTGATAAGTCCATATTCTTCTCCAGTTTTACCTGTAGCTTATGAAGTCCAATCAAGTTTATTTCAGTCGCTCTCATCACTGCACCTCCGACACTACAAAAGTCTGCTTTGTCCTCAAGTCTCTCCGGCTGTCCACCTGATAAATCTTCTGCCCGACACGAATCCGGTCAAATGGCTTTGCATACTGGTTCTGCAGCTGGATTGTCAGACTTCCCTGCCGGAGGCTTCCATACACCAGTCTCATTGTTTCTGCTCCGGTATCCATTACAGAAGCATATCTCTCATCCTCATATACGGTATCTTTTCCATAATTTCCCGTCTTTTTGTCGTACTCTCCCGGAACAACCATCTGAAAAAAAATTGGTGTATCATATCTCACAGGAATCTCACCTTGCCTTTCGTAGCGTTCTCCAAACTGTCCAAGTATGCTTGGATATCATCCTCATACTCTGCGAAATCATCTTCCGCAAACACCTGGCTCTCACCTTCCACAGTATGTGAAGCAAGTCCCTCAGAACCAATCCGGTTGAACCGCTTAATCACAACATCAACAATGATATAGCTCAGTGCTTCGGGTGGCTCTGCTCCACCCAGCCGCACCTTTAATCGGTTTTTTGTCGCATTGAGCAAGAGCATCAACTTATTATCCTGGGATGTCTCCTCTTTCGATATTCCAAGAAGTTCTTTTATATCATCTAACATCAGATCACCTACTCCTCAGATGCTACTTCTTCCTTTTTCTTTCCAGGCTGTTTCCCCGGTTTCCTTTCATGCTCTTCTTCCACCTTTTCAATCAATGGAATTCCGCGTTTATTATTGCTTCCGGAAAGTTCTGCCAATCGTTCATCTGCCACTTTTACACCTTCACGAGGAAAAATATCTCCCTCGTGGTATTCATGATCGTTATCATGTAAATCTGTAAAATACACAATTACTTTATACATTTTTACCTCCTAGGCTCCCGCATTAACAGTTACAGCTACATCACCAGAACGAACAGCTTTGTAATTCTGATCACATTCAACCAAGGTGACGTGGTGAGCTGCTGTTGAGGAAATCTCTGACTCACCATCCCACTTAGACCAATTCTTAACGTCCATACCGAAAGTTACTGGAGTTGCGGCTACAGCATCTTTGTACTTCCAGCAGTTTTTCATTGACATCAACTGCTCTTTTACAGTCAATTTTGTCTTTCCTGTTTCTGAGCCAGCTTCCGATGTTACATTCAGTGTACCAAGAGTCTGTGTATCAGATTCTCCTACAGAAATATATGCAATAGCATCCAAATACTCACAGAAGAGACGCAGTCCCATAATTGCGAAGTTGTCGGAAATCATGCGGCCATAACTTCCTTCTGAATGAAATCCGATAAATCCTGTCTCAGGATCCGTTGTAAATACAAGTCCTGCTTTTGCGAACTCAGAATCTCCCGGATCAACATAATATGCGACCATGTTGTTGAGCGGAGTTGCAATAACCACTTTCTCCGGAATCTCAGAGCTGATGAATACAACGTCTGCTCCAAGGAAGTTCTTCATGTATTCAAATCCAAATGCGGTCTGCAATGTAATATCCGCTGCGCCCACATATTTATATACATCCAGAGTGTTCACCCACACAGCAACTCCTGTCACGGTTCTCTTCATCTTCTTGAACTTATCCTTGACCTTACCAATTGCCATTGCAACAGCCATCTGCCATGTAAACTCGTGTCCTACCAGCGATCCAGCCATTAACTGCTTATAGAATTTGTCACTGACCACATTTCGAAGATCTGACTTGAACTCCTCATCTGTATCTTGTACAGCTGCTTCATATCCCTTGTCGGCAATTGCTTCCAGAGAAACACCTTTTCTGTACTTCTCAATCTTGATCTTATCAAATGTCTGTTCCTCTACTGTGTACTGAGACATTGGAATCTCTTCGCCTTCTCCAACCTCTCCGGACTTCAGTGTTCCTTTTACTGTCTTGGTCTTTAACTCTGATCCATTTTCTTTTCTGATCATTCTGGTAATTCCCAAAATATCTAACAGTGCCTGCAGGTTCTTGCCGAATGATGTAACAAAGTCAATCTCTCTGGCCATAACCTGGACCTGTGCGCTTCCAGTCATTCCGTCCGGCGCTGCAAATGCCTGTAATCCTAATTTTCTAATATCATGCATCTTTTCTACTTCCTTTCCTTACTGAAATAATGTGATGTTCTCAGCAATCAGTCTCTGTCTTTCAGACGGATTCTTCACTGCCAAGATTTGTTCTTTTGTCATAGTTCCTTTTCCACCAGTACCTGCTTTTGGTGGATTTCCCTTTAAAGCATCCTTGACTGCAACCTGCACCGCCTCCTTGTACATCTTTGCAAATGCTTCAACTGCTTTCTTGGTTCCGTCAGCATCCTCTGCTACCAGATTGACCAGAAGTTCATCCGGGATATTAATTTCCTCGTCTGCAAGCATCTTGCGCGCTGTCTTTGCCATATCTGATTTGGCATTCTGCCGTTTCAGGTCCTCCAGTTCCTTTTCAAGCTTATTTGCCTTGTACTCCGCTTTCTCTTCCTTTGTCATCTGTGCCAACTTTTCAGCCTCGGACAGCTTATCATCCGTCAGTGCCTTCCACTTTGTCTGTGCATTGGTCACCGCGGTATTGACCGCTTTCTGGACACGTCGGTCAAACTCTGCCTGATTTCCTTCAAGCGCTAAAAATTCCTCAAATGACAATGTTTCATTTCCACCGTTATTTCCTGGTTCATTTCCTGGCCCAGCTCCAGCACCGTTTCCTCCATTGGCTCCACCGCCGTCTCCTCCAGGCTCTGTAAATAACTGCAGGTTACTCATTGGAATTCTCCATGTTCTGTTTTTCATATCTCTATCCTTTCTGCCCCAACCCATTCATTTAAGCCCAGGCCATTGCATCTTGAATTTTGTAGTTTAACGACATTCCGGTCACATTGGTTACATGATCCGGATATACTCCGGGAATTCATCAGCAATCAAACAAATGCCAATGAAAAAGGAATCCATCAGAGTCCGCGACCTCTCTGATAGATTCCTGTATTTTATCTCAGCCAATCCTGGCTTGATATCATATTCTATTTCATCCTCTGTCAGGTCCTGTATGGACTTGATCAGCGTTTGTGCCAATGCTGTTGCGCCGGCACAAATAATATCATGTCCGTATTCAGCATAATTTGCATGTCCGGATATCTTTATTTCATCCTTGCGGACGGTTACTTCAATCAAATTACATCTATTCTTTCCGAGAAAAATGAGTATAAAAATACCACCAATCATTCTGATCAGTGGTATCTAGTCTTCCCATTCTTTTAAATTATCGCTTTCTTTTTTTAATCTCTTAAGCTCTTCTTCTCTTTCTTCTGGAGTTAAGTCTCTATGAATAATTACATCTTTTCCTGTTACTTTAATTCCTTCCATTCAATTCCGAACTCCCTTCCAAACTCTTTCAACGCTTGTATCTGCGCTTTTTCTATACCATAATTGTATGGCGCTGATACATACTTGTCAACGGTTTGGTTGAAATATTCGCTCCTAAATGGCTTTTTTCCTACTTTATACGAAAATACTCTTCCATCATGAGTAGCAATTATTCCAAATTCATATTTTCTTGCCCCTGCTGCTACAAAATCACTCCCTGTTGGAAGAATATTAGTTGGATGATTATGGATACCAATTACACCTTCGGATTTTGCATATTCCTGGATCATTCCAATTTCATCAGATGATAATTCTACACCAAGTACATTTGCATCCTTAGTTTTTGAAAATAATCTCTTTCCTGTTTTTGCACTAATAATATACAAATCTTCTCCATCTGTTCCATTTCTATGCACCAACATAGCCCTAGCATATTTACGCAATGAATTATTAACCGACGTATTCTTTGTTATTTGATTAAATTTTCTTCCATATGTTTCTGATTTGATTTTTTCCAACGGAACTTGATTACTTCCTATCCGTAAACTGCTGATATTTCCACTTTCACCCTCATTCATTCGTTTCCATGTTTCAAAATCAAGTCCATGTTCAGAATAACCATCCAGCCATTCCTCATACAGTTCATCGTCCATATAGGCTGCCACACTACAATGACAGCAAGGGTGCATCGGTGGAGCATTCTCTCCCGGCATCATATCTTCTACCTTAAAGTGCTTCCCGTCCAGTGCCTTACATTCCGCGCATACATCACTATTTCCACAAGCCACATAGACATATTCATCAAATCCATTCCTAACAAATGATTGCTTCTGAGCTTCCGTCTGTACTCTCGCAAGTTCGGTCGTCATAAGTCTCTGCGCATTATAAGCACTGACACCAAATCTCTTTTCCAGATGCTTTGCAAGTTTCTTCGGATTCTGTCCCTGAATCAATCCGGATGCAAGCAGACTCTCCAGCTCTGCCTTGAGCATTCCCTGATACATCCAGATTCTGTCAGAATACGTTGCATTCTTAAATGATGCATTTACAATGGCATGTGCATACTTTTCATTTGCCAGTACAGATTTTCCAAGAATTCCAGCCTGCCTGCGAAATTCCCGTAACGTCCGTTCTGTCAGCTTCTTATCAAAATATTTCTGCATTTCATCAAACCCGGACACCATCTCAAGTCCAATGTTCGCTTTCAGAAGCTCCAGGCGATTTACTTTCATGGTCAGATTGTAGATCCGCATCTCTTCATTTGCCTGATCAGAAAAATCTTTGGTCGCAACATACTTCTTTGCCTTACGCTCGTAGGCTGCAATGTCCAACTTATCCACACGCCTCTTTGCCTCTGCCATTGTAATGCCCTCTTTTGTGGCATATCTTGTATAGAACCCGTTGATTTCTTTCTGAATCTGGTCAAGCATGTATTCATACGTTTCTTGAATCTGCCTTGCATATTCTGCCTCAGATACCCGATTCTTTCTCAGATTTTCTTCTTCGCGCTTACGCCAATAATCGCTACTCTTCGGCATTCTCACCACCGCCACTCGTATTGAACATCTGTGTAATAACCGGATCCGCCTTTATCTTTTCCTGTTCAGAATCCAGCTTTTTGATCTCATCCTGCACATTATCCACAATAGATAACACTCCAAGTTGTGTCTCCTGACTGACGATGCCCTCAAGATTTCTTGCAATTTCTGATTCCTCCTGGACGTTTGCTGGAAAGTTCGGTGTGAAATGCGGATGAATCTTCACCCAGTCATCTTTCTTCATTCCAGATACCGGATTCGAAAATATTAACCGATACCGCCGATTCATGCCTGATGTGAACTTCCGCTCCTTCGTCTTTTCCAGATTACTCATTGCCTGTAGCTTATACTTCATAGCAATACCAGAACTTGTCCCGAAATTCTCATCTGAAATATTTGCAACCATGCTGATTTGGAAAATAAGCTTCTCTAGTCGATTAATCAAATGCTCCTGTGTCGTATCACCATCTGGTTTCTGCAAGAATTCAACAATTAACCGTTCTATATCACCTTCAAAATTAATGATTCTGTCATCTCGGATATGTTTTACATCGTCATCGTCCAACTTAGATCCAAGCACTTTCAGATAAGCGTCTGCAAAATAATCCACATCATTTGCTTTCTCGCTAATGGCCTTATTGTAAGCATCAATCATAGTAAGTACTGGTTCAAAGATTCCCGTGCGCTCCTCATTTTCCACATACTCTGTAGCTGGAACTCCATCAAATCCATGAATCTTATCTTCTTCCTCCCAAATCAGCTTTCCCTTTATCACGAACCAACGAACCCTTACTTCGTCCGAAATACTACCATGCAACACCTGGTTAGAGTCCACATAAAGCCTTACGAAAAAACGTTCTCTCCGCAATACGGAATCATCATAAATCATAAAAGCGTCCATTGGAGACAGGTATGTAATTCCTATGTTTCCAATCTCATCTACATAGTACATCTCATATCCCTTACCATAGATACTGCAAATCTTTGACAGCTCCGCGTTGTTGTCGTCCTGGTCATTGTACTGGTCTAGAAGCTCCACATATTTCTTCACTGCTTCATTCTCATCATCCACCTGCAGTTTGATTGGATGTCCAATGAAGAATCCGTTCATGGTGTCCACAATGTATTTAGCAAAATTCACAGCAATCCGATTATCCGGTTTCCATTTCGGCTTCTTCGGTTCTCTGAATATCTGATAATTTGTTTCATAAGCATCTTTCAGACGCTGATACCGGAACGTACACTCTGCAGCATGTCTTGCAATGAATGTAGTCAGTTTATAGTCTGTCAGCTCTTCTTCTGCCGGCAGTCTGTATATATCCTGCACCTATATACCTCCCTTCACTCCTCTATTCAGCTTCGGCTTCACTTTTCGCTCTTCCTCAATAGAATAACGCAGCATAGCCATTGCATCATCAAAAAATGGAACTGGTTCTTCAAGATAAGTGTTTGTGCGTTCATCTTTCTTCCACTTCCATTGTTGTATTTCCTTTATGGTATTCACACAGGACGGATGTATGTGAATCATGTGTTGTTTTAAATAATCTATCTGAGCGTGAACACTGTTCGTCTCTTTATTGACTCCTTTGGCTCTGTATCCTGCTTTCTGCCACATCTTGATACGGTCCGGCTCAGCAGAGTCACACCACATCCGGAACTTCTTGTTAAATCTGCCCGCAGCCAGCTTAATAATCTCTTCTGTATCCATCTCATACACATACAGTTCCTGGAAGAGATACAGATCTCCATCCTTGAAGCCTACCTCGCCGATACAGTTGGCATGGTTAAATCCAAAGTCCTGTGAGTTCACAATGTAATCATAGTTCTCCGGATTCCGGTCAAATTCCTCTATGACATAATTCTTAAGGATAAGACCGGCAACCTCTCCCCATTCACCCAGACCATACACCCGATAACCTTCCGGATCTACTTCCTTACGCCGGAGCATACGTCTGTGATACGCTTCATCAATGAACCGGTTGTTCTCGTAGGTTGACTGATGCGTCAGTACATCCGGATCAACACGATCAAAGAACACTTTCTTAATCCAGTGATGTGATGACACCGGATTAAATGTTAACCTGATCTGGTAGAATAATCCCTTCGGCAATATACCTCGAAGTCGGTCATCAATGATTTCAAAATCTGACTGTGTAATCTCTGTGGCTTCCTCTATCCAAACATCGGTAAGCTTCCCGCGCTTAAATGTAATTGACTTAAGTTTCTCACGTTGCTTCTCGTCATTTACCCCGCGGAAGATAATCTGGTTATGATTGTTCTTGCATTCCAGGAGCATATTTGAAGTATTGATGTACCAATACTTCTTATAGCTTTCCCCGAACATACGAAAAATAGCACTCTGCAATTCTGCAAAAGTGCTATCTCTATTCGTTACATCTGCTTTTCGGACACACAAAAGATTTCGTCCCGGGTCATTCATCAGACGCATGATATAATGCTGCGCCGTGTCCATACTCTTTCCGGATCCAGCAGAACCTTTCATGACGACATAACGCTTGTGGCTGTGATCAACCTCTTTAAAACATGGATTAGCTTGAACATTTATTTTCACAGGCAATCAGCTTCTTTAAAGGCTTTGAAAAGTTTCGGTGACTGAATAGCAATCCAGTCTGTAATCTCCTCGTTCCATCCCCAGCTTTCGGCATCGCCACTGTTATTCCATAATCCAGACTCATACAGAAACGCATGAATAATTTCATGCCTGAGTACCTTCTTCTTGTACTCTTTCAAATTCCTTAAAGAGTTTCTACTGGATTCTAACTTCGCGATCCTAATCTGATGAATACTCTGATCCATGCATCCATCACAACCCTCTGGAAGTTTTTCATCTGGCGTATCAAAATATATCGTATATAACGTTCCTAAAATATTAACTTTCTTCATTGTCATTATCTCCATAATCAATTGTGATGTTCAAATCCATATCTACATCTGTTTCAATTTTATCTGTGAACAATGCGTATCTTTTACCCAGGAGCTCTGCAGCTTTCAATTTTTCTTTTTCTGACGGGGCTTTTTCCATTGTCCTCGCTTCACTGCAGCCATCACCTGTGCCTTCTACTACGATTTCCTGTGCAATACTTTCTCCCCGAAGAACAGACGTCAGATACTCAATTACTTCCTGTGCATCTGCCGTTTTCTCATTGTGAAGCTCTTCCATACGGCCATCTATATATTTTTTAACGTTAACATTAGTTAACAATCTGCTCGCTGCTGATTTAGCTGTTTCATCGCTTTTCACATTCTGATATACCGCCTTGTAAGCCCGGGTGGCGTTACAATCAATCAGGTACTCATCACAAAATCTTTTCTGTTTTTCAGTCACTCAGACTCACCTCCTGTTTTTTGCATCAGAAAAGCACCCCGGAGGGTGCCTTGTATACATTTTTTCAGCTACTAGCCATTCTCATCATTAAATATAAAATACCTAAACTTATTAGAACATCCACAAAATTCATTACCGTAAGTCCAATAAATATACCAAATATTTTCATTGAAAATTTATCAATAACACTAATAACCACAAGTATTAAAATCGTAATTAATAATTTTATACTTGTCTGCGTATATTGAAATATTACAGTCACATAATGCCCTGTTTTCTTAAATTCACTTGTAATACTGCCACTATCAAATGCAATTAGAATAGATTCTGCTGTGATTATAAAACCTAATACCGTCCCCCATAACCCAATCATCATCTTCGATATATCTAGCATATTATTTGTGTTAATTTTCCAGTTCTTCACTGTATATACTTCACATATAATGCACGCGCATACTACTCCTATCACAATAGAGACAATAAACAAACAAAATCTTTTACATAGATGTCGTTGTTTATTTTTCATATTCATCACTTCTCATCTTTAACTGAACACTCATAATAATTTTTGATTGCCTCATACATTGAATCGCTATCTATAGTTTTCTTTTCTGTAATAATAAATTCTTTTTTAGTAACCATTTTGTCTGACAATAAATTTATAGGATCATTATAAACTCCTTGATTTATCTGAAACTTTTCAATATCCTCAACATTTTCTTCAACAAAATCTTTCATTTCTTTTTTATTCATAAATCCAGGAAATCCCAATTTCTTTTTTCCAACTCTTCTCCTTAATGTAATCTCGTAAGTATCCAACTCCTCAATTTCATTAATTGTACTTCCGATCAGCCCCATCTTATCTCTCAAAAATACTTTCATATCTGGAGTATTTTTTACTTTTAATTGAAAAAGTGAATATCCTCTATCATCAAAAATTCTTTTAAATGTATCCCCTCTTAATTTGGGAGTACATAACATTCTTTCTACCTGATTACATTTAAAATTCACATAAGCAGCAATCGCACTTGGCCTAGCTCCATTAAAATTAAACTCTGCTCCCATAACACATTTTTCATAAAATATAACGCAATGTGTTATCTCTGCTATATTGAAATCTCCTTTGACCAATCCTACAATACTTTCAAGTCTTCCCTCCTGCTCTATATATGGGAATGCATCAGGCCTACATAAAACTAATCTAAATCGGATAGTTTTTTCTTTTTCATCTATACCATCCACTTCAACATATAGTTTATCTCCATTTTCTGTTATATATTCCATTTCTTCAAGCAATTGAAGTCTTTCTTTTTTATCTTTCTCTATTTTTAACTTATTGTTATACTCTTGAAAAGATTTAAATACGGACAACATTCTAGCTGCTTGGTTCTTATAAGATACAAAAGAATCTTCTCCACTATTCCCTATCCTCTGTAAGTCAATATCAAAATAATGTATGCTACGTTCAATTTTTCCTTTTTTCTTTGCCATTTCACTCTTCCTCCGTATATACAAACCCTATCTCCATAATATCCCAAAATGTGACATTATGCAACAAAAGAACGGCCTGTCACCAAGCCGTTCCTTCTAGGTTTTGTATGTACTTCTTGAGGAAGTGAACTCAACGTGGAAATCTGTCTTTTCACTAAGTTCAGTATAATAATAACATATCTAAATTATTAATGTTATTAATCTTTTGTTACTGTCTTTATGATCTGTGCTATCCTTCCTTGTGTATATCCAATAGCTTCTCCAACCTCCTGCTGGCTCATTCCTTCCAGATACACCTGTTCCATAATCTGTCGTGTCAATCCTTCCGGTATTCCTACGACAATCCTTTCTGCTCGTGCCATATCAGACAGCACCTCTTTCTTTCTGTTTTCCTTCTCCCGGATCTTATCCTTGATCCTGGAAGCGCTTTTGGGCTCCTGCATACTGACTGTAACATGCTGTTCTATGTAGGGAAAGTCATCTGAAGACTTGCTTACTTTACCAGATATTTCAGGAACGTCCTCTAACTGCTGATATAATCTTTCCAGAATTCTTTCAAGGCTCTGTAATTCCTTCTGATTCTTCTGATACCTTTTCAAGCATTCTTTGTCCACGTCCTATCTCCTCCCCTGTATCAATCTTATTCCTCTTCGCCTTCTGCCTTGCCAAATATCCCAATATGCTGTAGCATGCCGGTGTCCGGAAGCGTCTGCTTGCTTCTTCCGATGGTGGCTTTTCTGCCATCTGGTCACGGTCTGATATGGCATCGAGGCGCTGGCATTTACTGTCGCTCATTATCCTCACTCCAATCTCCTCTGTGTAATATCAATGTCCCTCTCACGTATTCTACCTCTGTGTCTGGACTGAATTGTACTAACTGCTTTTTGCTTAAATCATAAGAATTGCTAAAATCATCGTTGTAAGCCTCAGACACTTTTATAAATACCCGGTCATTGAATTTGAATATTGCCGACAGCGCAAGCTGATTATGCGGTAACATTATCGGCTTACTGAAATCTTTAATTTGCATCGTTCTCAACTCCTTCGTCGTTTTGTCTGTACGGTTCCGGCAATGGTGTCCACTGAACAACATTGGCTAGAACATGAAAACCTGTATTGGCATTTATCCAGCACTCCATATGATCAACGATTTTAAAATAGGCAAATATGCACATTCTGTCCTCAATGCCGCATTCAATATCAGCTACTACAATCTGTCTATCTTTTGGTAATCTCTCACTGCACGGAATCCATTTGCCATGGACATTTGTGTCCTTAGCATCTTCCCTGTCCTCATACATCGCCAGTCTGTCCACCAGCTCCTGTTTCTTATTCGGGGACCAGTATCCGGATTTCATACCGCTCTCTCTTTTATGTGTCAATCTCTGCATCTATTCTTCTCCTTTTTCCCAATACTCCACGATATATTCTTTCTTGCCCTTTGTATTACCTGGAATCACACGATATCCAATCCTAACGGAATATCCTGCCTTAATTAACAGCCTGGCAATTGTAAGCCGTTCTTCTTCATTCAGACCGGCTGTACCGCCTCTGATACTACGAATTACTGCCATTACCTCGCCTCCTTACGCATGCTCTATGAAACCTTATTTCCGTGCCTCGCCTTGTTTTTACATATTCTTGCGCCTCATCTGGGTAGATATCTTTTCCACAAATGCAGCAAATGTACATCTCATTCTTTTTTTCATTACGCTCTCCTTGACTGATCGTGCAGCGCCTGCACATTTATACTGTGCCACAGAAGCAGGTTTACCACATCAGGCTTTCCACCATACTTCTCTTTCACCTGCAGCATGTTCCGATTCCATTCCGCCATGTCTCGTGTTTCAAGATACTGTTTGTATATCTTCCAACACTCGTTATATATTGATTTAATACGTTCTTCCATATACGCTCCTCTAACACCATATGCCACCAATAAGTTGCCAATATTTTTATCGTTTTGGTGACCTATGCAAACCACTGTGGTTAACGCGTTTTTAACCATTTTTCAATGTCGGTCACCAGTGTCACCAAGCATTTCTCATATGGAAAACTTTTTTGTATATGCCACACTCACATATTTTTTCTTTTTATATATGCATTTTCTATGGCAACCTTGGTGACTGGTGTCTTTTACTTAAAAGGTAAATCTTCTTGGTCGTATGCATCTGCTGATTCAAAACCGTCTTTATCCACATTTTCATTGATTTTGAGACATATACACCTTACAGATTTGCCATTTATTTTCTTAGTTTTTGTCTGCCGATCTTTATCTACCTGGATCACGCCCTGTCTGTCCGCCCAGTTCAGGAATGCCTTGTAGGAAAATCCACCCTGCATACACAAGTCTTTTGCTGCCTGGACAAATAAAAAAGCATAATCACCCGGTTGCTCTATAATTCCCCATTGCTCCACATTCGCATCAACAGAAAAACGCTGCTTATTCATATTGATCTTATCAATCAGGTAATGGTAGCATCGCTCATGCTCTGATACTTCTGCCTGACTTGCCAGCATAGCCTTAGCGGATTCTAGATCTATGTATTCCTCATCACGAAATAATCTTTCTGTAATGATTCGATCTGCCGTCAAAACTACTGACAGAGAAATACTCTGTTTCTGCATGACATCATCCTTGTAGACTTCCGCCTGTATCTCCTGTTGTATTTCTCGGATCTCGTCTACACCCATCTCATTTATGATTTTTACAAAACGTTTTCCGGCATGGCCGTAATTCTTCTTGAGCAATTCAACTGTATACTGTGGATCCTCGAACAGCTTCTCCTCGCATTCCACTTCAATGATTCGGTTAATTGCCCCACCCTGTGTCACATAAGAATTCAGTGGACGCTCACCATTGGTCAGAATCGCATTTTTCCACCGGCTCTCTTTTCGTATACCCAGTTCCTTGTTGGATCTACTCTTTCCTTTTCCGGAACATAAATCATATACGACTCCTTCGAAATTTTCACGAATCCTTGAGCTGACCTTAGAAGAATCGTCTAGCATTAATGGAAGGTTATTCAATAAGTCTGACCTTACCTCCAACTGCACATCTGTAGTCTTAAAGTCCGCTATATATGCATTATCAGCCGGATTCGCCCAAACAGATGTTGCCAACATCATATCCACGGACTTTCCGCCCTCAGTGTCTCCCCATAAGTCAACGATGAACGGCAGGGTGCCAAGAAGTCCAACCAGAACACTGGCAAATGATGCTGCCAGGTAAAACTTAATTTCCATTCGCCCAGACTTCCGCAGCTGCTTTACATGCTCCAGCCATACCTGAAAACTTCCATGTTCCCGAATGCTTTCATAGATATATTTGAACTGCATATCTCCATCAAATACGATATCCGTGTCGTAAGGAATAAAGCCTCCTCCAATCCATCCCAATTTCGAAGAAGACATCTGAACTGGGATATCATCATCATTCAGATTCTCCACATCTGACAAGTATTTCACCAACAATCTCGCATTTTCAGATGTTACAGAAACTCCAAGCTTAGATAATGATACAATCTTGCTGGCGGAAGATATTAAGTCTTTAGGCACCGTAATCTCAGTCCACTTATGATTTCGCTTATATGCAAGCTGGATCTGCTCCTCGCCAGTCTCCAAGTTTTTCATTCTCTTGATTGGCAGGATTGGGTGATAACAAGCAATAATCTCATTGTTGTAGTCCTTATTCATCGTAGTAATCCCGGAATCTGATGCAATCCACGCTCCACACGCCATGTTATCGTATTTACCAGTAAAATTCGTGAAGTTCTCAACCAGTGTATTAACTTGATTATATTTTCTCCTGCTTTCTGCCCTCTCAACTTTTCTATAAGCCTTAACCAGATCATCAAAGGCAGTTTTAACCCCGAGCTTCTTTGCTCGCTCCTGGCAAGATAAAAGCATTCTCGCTTTTAAAATCTCATCTTCCTGCTCGAAGATCTCTATAAACACCTCTTCGGACAGGATACTTTCTTTGTCATATTCTATTAAGTTTTTCATTACCTGCCCTCTCTTCCATCATATCCGCACGATATATCATCATCTGCATTGCATTGTAACAATCACACCAGGCATCTGATAATGGCTCTGCCCGGTTCATATATTCCCGGTATATTCCTATCAGGTCATATATCAATTTTCTTCTCTGGCACTCCCGTTCTGCCTTTTTTCGTTTCATCGCGCTTTCTTTTTTTGCGCGGTATATTGCCAGATTTGACGCGAACGAATCGTTTTTTTTATAATCGCCTCCGAGCATCCGGAAAGCATCTTTGAATGAAATGTTATAAAATCTGCTGACAAAATCAAAGATGTCTCCGTTAGCTCCGCAGGCAAAACAGTGAAAATCCTTATCATAAACCTTCATAGATGGATCCCTATCACCCTTATGAAATGGACAATGGCAGAAACCGGCACGATTCGGTGCAGGAAGTCCACACTTGGTCAGAATATCTCGCATGCTATATGTTGCTTTGATTTCCTCACTAGTCATAGGCATCACCTGACAGGATCCGGATAATCTCTTTGCCGGTATCTTTTTTTTCGCAAAATTTAAACCGGGCATTGTATCGATCACGGATAGTACACAAGGATTTATATAACTGGTTTCCGTCAACTGCCTTGGCTGATACCACATACTTCTCTCGCTTACCATTTACCATACGCCACCGGACTTCATGCTTTCTTGGATTCTCCCAAAACCACACATCTTCCAGGCTCTTAATATCTGCTCCATGCTCCACCAGAATTACCAGCTGTATACCGGCATCAATTGCCTTAAGAAGTTCTCTCTTAAACCGCTCATGCTGCTGGCATACATTCCCGCATAACTCCTGCAGATTCTGCTTCCGGTCAATAATGAGCCTGGGATTGTCCAGACTCATATAATCACCGACCAATAATTTGCTTGAGAAATGCTTCACGCCATTATCATCAAATGTCTTAATGATCTTGCGAATGGCACGCTGCTTCTCTCTTGTATCGATTTGAATATCCAATATTATCAACTCCTAGTTAAATGGAAGTTCTTCATCAATTCCGTCCGGAATATTCATGAAGCCATCTCCTGCAGGAGTAGATCCCTGCGGATACCCATTAATATGATTCTTGTACGCTCTTGTTTCACTCATATCAGGCACTGCAGCATCAGCAACCTTATCCACACTCACGAACCAACGAAGCACTCTCTTCTCCAGCTCTCTTCCTTCGTAGTAGTCCATCTGAGGACCGTATACACCGCCAACCAGTTTTCCTTTGAACTGCTGACCAAAGTTGTCTCCCCACTGCGTTGCGAATCCCTTGTTGGAATGTTCCACGCAAGTCAGGAATGTCTTGAATGATCTGCTGCAGTCTCCATTCTCGTCTTCTGTTAAAATATACTGCGTTGCCTGGTTCGACCATTTCTTGTCTGGACGGATATCATTCTTAAATGATTCTGCAAAATATCCAGCCTGCTTATCTCCTGGCGCAAAATCAAAGAACACAACAATCATCGGTTTGTTTGTCTTTGACATTCGTTCCTCTACCTGCTTGATAATTAACTTATGTCCTCCAAGCTCAACGGGAGTGAATTCTCCCTGAGCCTGTACGTTTTCAAAATTATTCGGTTTTCTCATCTTAATAATCCTCCAATGCTTTCATTACTTCTACAATGTCATTGTCAATCTCCATCTGTTCAAATGCTCCCATCGGGGATTTTGCTGTGCTGTTATTCGCCTGGGTTTCAAACTTATACTGACCATCAACGCACTTACTCAGCAATACTGTAGTAAACTTGCTCTCTAATACAATCTTGTCCAATTTCTTTCCAGAAGTCTTGATCCGGGTGAACATATAACCATTCTCATCGTGATCTGTCTGAGTATGAGCTGTGAATACAATAGTCAAATCCTCTCTGTATGTATAACATTCGCAAACCAAATCCCAAACACAGGCCGCAAGATCTACCCACTTGTCATATCCTTTTTCTTTGCTTCGACGCATCTCATCCGCAACCATAAGTCCATTAATTGTATCCACTACAATTACCTTGACACCCGGACAAGCTTCTGCAATCCGCTTGATATACTGACGAACCACACTCGCATCATCACACGCAAAATAATTTTTATTCTCCTTGTTGTACTGCTTTCTCCAGCCTTTCCAAGAAAGACCTTTTTTATCAGCATCGATATAATAGGTGGACTTCGGGTCCAAATTTCTCATTGATGTTGTTTTTCCGGATCCTGATTCTCCGGCAATGCAAATAACTTTACTCATTAATTCCTTCCCCCTCTGTCACTCTTGCTGACCATAAATCGGCAAAATGCAAAATCATATACAACGGTGTCTCATTTCCCTGAATCTCATATTTAAACGGTCCATACAATCCGTTATGCCACAGAATTGCCAACTGCTCCTCTTCCGCAAGTTCAATGAATCTGGAAGCAATTGCAATAGATCTTACTTCATGGTCTACATATAGAAGGTCTGGATTGGATTTATATGGCTGCGCCTCACTCTGCTTTGGTTCTGGATCCGAATTAACTTTTGTTGCTCTTCCTTTCAGCATGTTCGGAACATAATTCTCCTTTCCAAACTGTCCCATCTTTCCAAGGTCATGAAGTAATGATACAATGATAAGAGAATCTCTCAGAACCTCCTCCGGACGGCCCAATCCGCCTGAAATCCTCAATGCATTTTCATACACATTAAGACTATGCTCAGCAAGTCCACCTTCCTTTGACAGATGGTATCTTGTGCTACATGGAGCTGTGAAGAATCCCCCGTTCTCCATGTGTTCAACCAGTTTGTCCATTCCTTCTCTATTAGTGCTTAATAAAAGCTCTGTGATTTTTTCTTTATACATATTAATCTTCCTCTCCTTCATTTAATTCAAATCCTAATATTCTGGCTATCATGCCGCGTGATACTGAGTAATTTTCTGCTGTTGTATAATCTTTTAAAATGTTCGCTCTGACCTGAATCTCTAAAAGATTTCTGTATTCCTCTGTAGGAATAGTGACTGTATTATTCTCTCCCACGTTCCTGCTCCTCCTTCATCTGCTTTTCTATCTCCTCTACATCTTGTCGCACCAATCGTTCCTGATCAGCCCAATCGTATTCATCCATCTTGCTACTTTTCCTCCGCCACCAATACCGGAAAATCATTCAGCATCTTATTCATCCACTGCTCGGAATCCCGTTCTCCAAATCCTGTCATATTTTCGCCGAGCGAAATAGCAAAGAGTGCATCGCCGGCAATAGTACAACCATGCTTCTGATAACCGTAGAAATGTGATGCCACTGCATTGACTGGAAGGTTCTTAATTAATCCTTCCTCGTCTACCAACATGAGGACCGGCGCCTTAAAGTAGTCGTACATAATCTGTGTATGTACTGTTTCAATGTATCCTCCAATTTCCTGTTGGAGAGCTCTGTAATCATCAAGATTCACATTAATAATAGAGATTTTGTTATCTGTCGTGATTTTCAGTGTTTTCATATTTGACTTATTTCTCCTATTTTCTTATAATGTAATTGACTTATTTTTCTTGAGCGCTTTAAGCTTGCCGGCTTATATGAGCGCTCTTTTTTATATGATCTGCCCGATCACGTCTCTGATCAGAGCTGTTCCGGAATCCATTGCAACATTGGCAATCTTCTGATTCCCGCTTGCGAACTTCGCATACACCAGCTCTCGGTCTTCCCGGTACTCCAGTTCTACCAAATCAGATAGATTACGAGTCGCCTGAAGAGCAGGTAACAGCAAATCCAGAATCTTCTGCTTATCTTCCATATCCTCGCCACCTTCCTATACATATCCGTAAGCCCGTCTCCATTCCTAGTACTCGTCCTCAAGGTCAGCTTCCTCAATAACCTCATGGAGCATCTTGAACTTTTCATACTCGATTTGATGTCCAATCTGGTCAAATGGAATGGCTTCACACACCTTGCACTGCTCCGCACTATGCCGGAATAAGATTTCTTTTATTGCTGTATCAGCCATGTGATCACCTCCTGCATTTTCAGGATCTTGATGGAGATTATCACGAACATCATCATTGTTGCAATGTCTCCCATAATCACCAGCACGAATAACGTGTCCACAATCCTCTTCATTGTCCACTTTCTTTTCTTCATACCTGATACCCTATGAACAGCCAGTGAAGAAACATAGCCATTGGCAGTCCGATTACCATCATTCCTACCACTATCCAATCTCTAACTCTCATGGGCTTGTCCTCCTTTCTACCGCCTAAGCGGTTTTCTCCTTTAAGTCCTTTAATCTCCCGACAATGAAATCCGAGAAATTCCGAATAATCCGGTTCACCTCTTCCGGTGTTTTATCCCGATACGCATCGTCGGAGATATGGCAGGTACAGCCATTGTTGGTTATTGTCTCTACAATCATCTTCCTGCCCTCCTGTGTTTCTTATTTCATGTTATGTGGTACGGTTTGTACTTGTTACAACTTTCCTCAACCTCTCCTATACTTTAATTACAGGCACCGACATGCCGAGTAATTATGAAAGGGAGGTTACTATATGAAAAAAGTCTATGCTTGCCTTGCTGGTGAGTGGGTATGTCTTAACGATGACCCCGACAGCAAAATCAGCGAATACGGAAAATCACCGTATCTCTGGTGGGAAGAGGGGGCTCCCATCTATTCTCCATGCAATAAGGATAAAGAACTTGAACATAGCTTTTATGGTCTTGATTATGTTCACGTTTATTACAAAGGGAATGATTGGAGAATCAACCCTATGTTTATCCAAATTGTGAACGGATAGCTTTTCCACACGTTCCACATCGGTGAGTTCGAGTTTCCTCTTGGATTCACCGATTAACCGGTTAAATTCATTGTCCATACCTTCTCGTAGCTTAATCCACTCAAAATAGGAAATTCCTTTTAATGCTTCAATGTATTTCTCCACTTTACTCACCTCCCGCATCACTGATTAGTTCTCTGGAATCAGTTTTTTCTTTATTGCTTTTATGCTCTTTGGTTTGATATAATCTTCCTATCAAATATAGAAAGGAAATCAATATGAATTATTCTGAAATCACACTTATTTTTCGTGAACGTGCCAAGC
>OFMH01000235.1_pt1 | contig 41586 bp, 29 predicted proteins | sample 1541761 | NCBI WGS metagenome assembly OFMH01 (sample SAMN04209249, study PRJEB22552) | human gut metagenome | biome: gut; material: feces | host: Homo sapiens | place: USA: Oklahoma
GCTGAAAGTACTTGGAGGGAAGCCTCCTGGGAGGATAGGAACTCGCCAAGCTTTTTTTTATTTTTTGGAAAAGTAGTTCTAATAAAAAATAAATATAACAAGTGTAATTATTTTGCACTATATTAAGAATATGATATAATATATCGAAGGGAAGTGAAAAATATGGGAAAGTATTTAATTGATCTACATATACATACAAATACAAGTCCTCATGCATATAGTACATTGGAAGAGAATGTGAATAGAGCTAAAGAAAAGGGAATGAAAGTTATAGCAATAACAAATCATGGTCCAGCTTTGCCTGATTCACCTCATTGGTGGAGTTTAGTTAATATGAGGGTAATTCCAGAATATATTGAAGGAGTTAGAGTATTAAAAGGTGTAGAAACTAATGTGTTAGATGAATATGGAAACTTTGATATAAATCAAAGAGTTTATGACACTATGGATATTTTATTATGTGGATTACATCCAGTAGAAAATTATGGAGATATTTCAGATATTGAAAAAAATACAAGAGCAGTAATCAATATGATAAAAAGTCAAAAAATAGATATAATGGTTCATCTAGGAAATCCTCAATTTCCTCTTCATTACGAGGAGATTGTAAAAGCAGCTAAAGAATCAAATGTAGCCCTTGAAATAAATAACTCATCTTTAAAGGGATCTAGAAAAGGTTCAAAACCAAATTGTAAAAAAATAGCAGAGTTATGTAAGAAATATGATTGCTTAATATCTTTAGGAACAGATTCACATATTTCATATGATATTGGAGAATTTGATGAGGCTATCAGTTTATTAAATGACATAAATTTTCCAGAAAGTAACATAATAAATAGTAGCGTTGAAAAATTAGAAACATTCCTTAAAGTAAGAAAAGATCTAAGGGTAAAGCAATTATAAAAAACACTTGTTATTTTATCCTTTACTAATAAAATTACACATGTTATAATTTGTGATAATTATTTTAGTGGAGGTATATAAATGTTAACAATAGGGGATTTAAAAATAGATAATCCAATAATACAAGGTGGTATGGCTATAAGAGCCTCAATGGCTAAACTTGCAGCAGCAGTAGCAAATGAAGGTGGAATAGGGGTTATAGCAGGAACAGCACTTTCAATAGATGAATTAAAAGAAGAGATAGCAAAAGCTAAAAAAATGATAGTTAATAAAGGTGGAGCATTAGGTGTAAATATAATGTATGCTACAACTAACTTTATGGATTTAGTTCAAGCTTCAATAGAGGCTGGAATAGATGTTATTATTTTTGGAGCAGGATTCTCAAGAGATATATTTGAAGTAGTAAAAGGAACTGGAGTAAAAGTAATACCAGTAGTTTCATCTTTAAAATTAGCTAAAATCTCTCAAAAATTAGGAGCAGATGCAATTGTAGTAGAAGGTGGAAATGCTGGAGGACACTTAGGAACTGACAAAGATTCATGGGACATAATAGAAGAGATAACTAAAAATATTTCAATTCCTGTTTTTGGAGCAGGAGGAGTAATAACTCCAGAAGATGCAGCTAGAATGGTAAATCTAGGAGCAGATGGAGTACAAATGGGAAGTAGATTTATCGCTTCTGAAGAGTGTGAGGTAGATGACTTCTTTAAACAAATGTATATAAATGCAAAAGAGGGAGATATAGTTGAGATAATAAGTTCAGCAGGTTTTCCAGCTAATGCAATAGTATCACCATATGTAAAAAAAGTTTTAAATGAAGCAACAGAAGCACCTAAAAAATGTGTTAGATGTTTAAAAAAATGCACATTTAAATTTTGTGTAAATGAAAGATTGGTAAAAGCCCATGATGGAAATTATGAGGAAGGAATATTCTTTGCTGGAAGAGATGCTTGGAAGATAAATGAAATTCTTTCAGTAAAAGAAATTTTCGATAGATTCAAAAAGGTTTTTAAAGAATAATTTTTTATTTTTAGGAGGATTTATGATTAATAACGAGATTTGTAAATTACTTGGAATTAAATATCCAATTATACAAGGAGCTATGGCATGGATAGCTAATGGAAATCTAGCTGGACATGTTTCTAAAGAGGGAGGACTTGGAATTATAGCAGGTGGAGGAATGCCAGTTGATATTCTAAGACAAGAGATAAGAAAAGCTAAAGAGATAACTTCTAACCCTTTTGGTGTTAATCTTATGTTAATGATGCCTGATATAGAAAAACAAATTGATGTTTGTATAGAGGAAAAAGTTCAAGTAGTTACTACAGGAGCAGGAAATCCTGGACCATATATGGAAAAACTTAAAGCAGCAGGAATAAAAGTTCTACCAGTTGTAGCTTCAGTAGCACTAGCAAAAAGAATGGAAAGAATAGGAGCAGATGCTGTAATAGCTGAAGGAATGGAAGGTGGAGGACACATAGGAAGTATAACAACTATGGCTCTTGTGCCTCAAGTTGTAGCAAGTGTTAAGATTCCTGTAATTGCAGCTGGAGGAATAGCTGGAGGAAAACAATTTTTAGCAGCTTTATCATTAGGAGCAAGTGGAATTCAAGTAGGAACTAGATTCTTAACTGCTAATGAGTGTACTATCCATGAAAATTATAAAAATGCTATATTAAAAGCTAAAGATAGATCAACTGTATCAACAGGAAATTATACTGGTCACCCTGTAAGAGTTATTGAAAATAAATTTGCAAAACTAATTTTAGAAATGGAAAAACAAGGAGCTCCAAAAGAGGAGATAGAACAATTAGGAACAGGAAAATTAAGATTAGCTGTAGTTGATGGAGATGTTGATAATGGAAGCGTAATGGCAGGACAAGTAGCAGCTATGGTTAATGAAAAAGCAGATGTAAAAGATATATTAGAAAGCTTTATGAGAGAACTTGAAGAGGAAAAAAATTCACTTATAGCAAGAATGAATAGTTGGCAATAATAAAAAAAGGCAGTGTGAGCTGCCTTTTTTCTATTTGTGGGCTTTTATTTCCCCTAATTTAATCATTACAAATGAAAAGATAATAAGAAGTATGCTAACTAGATGAGGAGCTCTTAAATTAAAGATCATAAGGTCCTCAGCTCTAAAGAAACTTACAAAGATTCTAATAAAGCTATAGATAATTATATAACTCCACCATAAATATCCAGGAGCTTTATTAGGACGTTTTCTTAAAACAAACCAGATAAATAAAAAGCCAATAAAATTAAGAACAAGTTCATATAGCATAGCTGGATGAACAGGGATATTTGGAAATTCACTTCCAGCAGGAGAAGAGGTAGGAAATACCAAGCCCCAAGGAACTAATTCTCTGTAATTAACTTTTTCTAAAAGTGGCATTTTTAAATATTCTGAATACCATTGATAAAATTGAGGTTTAACACTAAAAATTACATTCCAAGGAGTAAAAGTTGGTACTCCATGAACTTCACCATTCATAAAGTTTCCAAATCTTCCAAGTGCTTGTCCCAATATTAAAGGAGCAGCAGCAAAATCTCCTAAAATTAAAGGATTTAGTTTTTTAATTTTTCCATATATAAAAGTTCCAACAATACCACCGATGATACCACCATGAATAGCCATTCCACCATGCCATGTAGCTAAAATCTCACTGGGATTTGATAGATAGTAATCTAAATTAAATAATACATAGTATAGACGTCCCCCTAATAAACCAGAAATCATAGCAACAAAAGCATAGTTTTCAATTATAGAGGGATTAAAGTTTCTCTCTTTTGCCATATATTTTGCTATTTCAATTCCGACGAAAAATGCAATAGCATACATCAATCCATAATATCGTAGTTCAAAACTACCAATGGAAAAGATAACTGGGTTCATAATATTCCTCCTAAAAATATAGATTATTTTAAAATTATATCATAAATCAATATAAAAAGTTAGAAAAAATATAGAAGGATTATATTTATCAATTAAAAAATAGAGATTTTTCACACGAATATATCACAATTTTCACAATTTTGGGAATTTTTTTCACTTTTTATAAAAAAAGAAGAAAAAATGTTGAAATATTTTGATAAGTTTAATATTATATATAGTGGGTATAGATTAAAATTTTTTTAATATGCTCAATAATTTGTTTGGAAAATTTAAAAAAGATGATATACTCTAATAGATACACTCTTACAATAAAATTAGAAATAAATAAAAAATGTAAATATAAAGAAATGTCTTAAAATTATTTAAAATATTTAGGAGGAGAAAATGTATTGTTGTACAGGAATTGCTAAAGATATATCGTGGATAGGAGTTAACGATAGAAAAACAGAGAGATTTGAAAATTATATGCCTCTACCTTTTGGAGTATCATATAACTCATATCTTATTAAAGATGAAAAAACTTGTGTAATTGATGCTGTTGAATTTGGAAGTGCATCACTTTACATTGAAAAATTATTATTAGGATTAGATGGAAAAGATCTAGACTATATCATTATCAACCACGTAGAACCAGACCATTCAAGTGGATTAAGAGATATTTTAAGAGTTTTCCCAAATGTAAAAGTAGTAGGAAATGCTAAAACTCTAGGAATGTTAAGAGCTTTCAATATGGAATTTCCAGATGATAACTTTATAACAGTTAAAGAGGGAGATATCCTAGATTTAGGAAACCACAAATTAACATTTGCTATGATCCCAATGGTACACTGGCCAGAATCAATGGTTACATATGATACTACTGATAAAATCCTTTTCTCAAATGATGCTTTCGGAGGATTTGGAGCTCTTGATGGAGGAATTTTTGATGATGAAGTAAACTTTGATTTCTACATTGATGAAATGAGAAGATACTATTCTAACATAGTTGGAAAATATGGTGTTCAAGTAACAGCAGCTATAAAAAAATTAGGTGGACTAGAAATTAAAATGATCTGCCCTTCACACGGACTTATCTGGAGAACAGATATTGCTAGAGTAATCTCTCTATACAGTACATGGGCACAATTACAACCTGAAAAAGAGGGAGTAGTAATAGTTTATGGAAGTATGTATGGAAATACTGCTAAAATGGCAGAAATTCTTGGAAGAGAATTAAATGCTCAAGGAATAACAGAAGTAAAAATCTATGATGCTTCAAAAACAGATCATTCATTTATCATAGCAGAGATCTGGAAATATAAAGGACTTATTATTGGATCTTGTGCACACAATAACTCTGTGTATCCAAAAGTTCAACCATTACTACACAAATTAGAAAACTATGGATTAAAAAATAGATATCTAGGAATTTTCGGAACAATGATGTGGAGTGGTGGAGGAGTAAGAGGAATAGAAGCCTTTGCTGAAAAATTAAAAGGAATTGAAGTTATTGGAGAAGCAGTAGAAGTTAAAGGAACTCCAAAAGCAGAAGACAGAGCTAGATTAGAAGCAGTAGCTCAAGAGATGGCAGCTAAACTTATAGCAGAAAGATAATAGACAGCTTCCATAGCTCAATTGGATAGAGCATCTGACTTCGGATCAGAGGGTTTGGGGTTCGATCCCTCATGGGAGCGCCAGCTGTATGAAAATAATATAAAATTAAAGAATAGTTCAAATTTGGACTATTCTTTTTATTTAAAATCACTTCTAAATTGACAAAAAGTAGCAAATAGGGTACAATTATAGAGAATAAAAAATTGGAAGATAGAATAGTCAGTATGGAGGAATTATGTTAAATAATGATATAATTAGAAGAGTGAGATATGCATTAAATATTAAAGATAATACAATGCTTCAAATTTTCAAATCTATGGGTTGTGAAATGACTCATGAAGAGCTTTTAAACCTTCTTAAAAGAGAGGGAGAAGAGGGATTTGAAAAATGTAATAACAAGACATTAGAAGCTTTTCTAGATGGATTAATTATCTTAAAAAGAGGAAAACAAGAGGAAAAACCTGGAGAACCAGCTCATCAACCTACAAAAATGAATAAAAATAATATCAACAATATTATTTTAAAGAAATTAAAAATAGCATTATCTTTTAGAAGTGAAAATATGCTTGAAATTTTTAAGCTAGCTGGATTAGAGTTATCTTCATCAGAGCTAAGTGCACTATTTAGAAAAGAGGATCATAAAAATTACAGAGAGTGTGGAGATAAATATATAAGAAACTTTTTAAAAGGTCTTACTATTTATTACAGAGGTTAAAACTAGAGCTGACTTTTTAGTCAGCTTTTTTAAATATTAAGGAGGGCAGAGGGATGAATATCGTCTATACCATTTTATTGGTAGTGACATTTGATGCATATCTATTTTTAAATCAACAAAAGAAATATAGAGGTTATTTAACATTAAAACATTATGCTGAAACTTTAAAAATGCCAATTTATCAAAAAGTCTTAATGTTTAAAATAATGGTTGTTGTATTTTTAAGTGTTTTAGTAAACTCATTTTTTTAATTTTGTTAATTAGAATAAAACACAAAATGATAAAAATAAGATCTGAAAACAGATAAAAAACTGATCTTATATATTGAAGAAAGTTAAAAAATACAATATCTTTTAGAAAATAAAAAAAATACTTGAAATTTATTATTTTTTTGATAGAATAGTAATAAACATATTTTAGTTAAGTAGAGTTATACAAAAGGAAAGCAAAAGATTAAATAAATTTAAAATACATATAGGAGGCAAAATGTCAAATCAAAGTATGATACTTCAAAGTACATTCGGATCTGTTTTCTCAGCAGCAGAAAATCTTGAAGAAAAAAATGTTATTGAAAATAATAGCAGAATGGTAGTTGTTGCAGGAAGAGTAAACAATCCAGGAATGATTGAAATACCAGAAAATGCAACACTAAATGACGTTATTGGGTTAGCTGGAGGAATAAAAAATAAAAAAAGTTTTAAAGCTGCTCAATTTGGATTACCTTTTGGAGGATTTTTAACAAAGAATGGTTTAGATAAAGTTATTGATTTTTCTCTTTTCCCAGAAGGAATTGATAGAAACATCATAATTCTATCTGAAGAGGATTGTATCGTTTCATTTGCTAAATTCTATGTTGAGTTCTTAATGAGTAAAATAGAAAGTAGTGAATATGAAACTTATACAGCAGTAAAAGAAGAGATAGAAAGAATTTGGAGAATACTTGATAGAATTTCTAAAGGTAAAGCTAATATGAGAGATGTATACTTACTTAGATACCTTTCAGAAACTATTAAAATTAAATTAAATCAAAAACACAACCTTGTTTTAGAGTGTATAGAAGAGGAAGAGTTCTATGAAGAGATAGAGGAGCATATTGAAGAGCATAAATGTAGTGCTGGACAATGTATCCACCTATTAAAATTCAGAATTACTGATAAATGTATTGGATGTACAGCTTGTGCAAGAGTTTGTCCAGTAAAATGTATCAGTGGAAAATTAAAAGAGAAACATGTTCTTGATACAGATAAATGTACTCACTGTGGACAATGTGTTGCTGCATGTCCAGTAGGAGCAATCTTTGAAGGAGATCACACAATGAAACTTCTAAAAGATTTAGCAACACCAAACAGACTTGTTGTTGTTCAAGTAGCTCCAGCAGTTAGAGTAGCAATTGGAGAGGCTTTTGGATTCGAACCAGGAACAAACGTAGAAAAAAGATTAGTAGGAGCTTTAAAGAAATTAGGTGTAGACTATGTATTTGATACTACATGGGCTGCTGATATAACAGTAATGGAAGAAGCATCTGAGTTCCAAGAAAGATTAGAAAGATACTACAAAGGTGACGACACAGTAAGACTTCCAATACTAACTTCTTGTTGTCCAGCATGGGTTAAGTTCATTGAACAGAACTACCCAGATATGCTAGATGTACCATCATCAGCAAAATCACCAATGCAAATATTCTCTACAATAGCAAAAGATATTTGGGCTAAAGAGCTTGGATATAAGAGAGAAAGAGTATCAGTAGTTGGAATCATGCCTTGTCTAGCTAAAAAATATGAAGCTGCAAGACCAGAATTCTCAAGAGGAGATAACTATGATACTGACTATGTAATCTCTACTAGAGAACTTATAAAGATATTTAAAGAATCTGGAATAGATCTTAAAGATGTTGAAGAGATGGAATTTGATAATCCATTAGGAGAGTACTCAGGAGCAGGAATCATCTTCGGAAGAACTGGAGGAGTTATTGAGGCTGCTACAAGAAGTACAGTTGAAATGATCACTGGAACACCTCTTGAAGAGATTGAATTTAAAGAATTAAGAGGATGGGAAGGATTCAGAGCAGCTGAACTTACTATTGGACATATTGAATTAAGAATCGGTATTGCTCACGGATTAGAAGAAGCAGCAAAAATGCTTGACAAAATCAGAGCAGGAGAAGAATTCTTCCATGCGATAGAGATTATGGCATGTAAAGGGGGATGTATCGGTGGAGGAGGACAGCCTAAAGCTATTAAAAAACAGGCAGTTCTTGAAGCTAGAGCAGAAGGATTAAATAATATTGATAGAAGCTTAAAAATAAGAAGATCACATGATAACCCTTATGTAAAAGCACTATATGAAAAATATTTAGATTATCCATTAAGCCACAAGGCACATGAATTACTTCATACTAAGTATTTCCCAAAAATTAAAAATAGATAATAATTAATCATAAAAAGCTGTTGAAACTCAATGATATTATAAATTGATTTCTTCAGCTTTTTTTATATTTTAAAGGAAAAGAGTTTAAAATTCTAATATTAGATATAGAAAAAAGAGTCCCTCTTAGTTTTTAAAATAAACTAGGAAGAACTCCAAGAATAGCAAATATTATAATAATTTTAATGTTATATAGAAACTCTTTTTTCTTATTTTCAAAGGTAAACAGTTTTTTATCTGGTTTATTAGATTTGTGTATACAATTTGAAATTAGAACAATAGATATGTAACCTAGAGTAAAACAAATAAGATCAGCTTTATCAAAAGTTCCTATAAAAGTTCCGTGTCCACCTAAAAATAGTTGTAGGAATTCAATTAAAATCATAAAAATAAAGATGCTAGTAAATACAACAAAATTATAGAAATAAAAGATCCTATCTATTAATAGGGCTGCACCAAAAGAGAATAACCATAATCCATCTGGTAGAGAATAGACAACCCAAGTGGAAAAAAATCTTCGATATATTTTAGCAAAGGTACGTATTTGCAGAATGGGATCTTTTAAAAATGTTGTATGTAAAATTTTAAAATAAAATAGATTTCTACTTCTATATAATAAATAAATTGTAATTCCTAATATTAAGGGGAAAAAAATTAAAATTAACTTTCTTTTTCTCATAAACATCCTTTCAAAATTTTAAATAAAGCTCTCTATGTAGTTACCATAACATTGAAACATAAAAAAATCAATATAAAATTAAAAAACTTAATTATTTATAAAAATAAATAATTGACTTAATCTTATAAATAGTATAGAATTTTTCTGGATTTATAAAATCCTCTTATGGAAAATACAATATTTTTTAGAAGAGATAAAAAGCAACACTTTTTTTGAAAAATAAATTAAGAAAAAGAGGATTTTGTTATTAAAATAGGAGGATTTAATAAAAAATGTTAGAATACAAACCTTGCTTTTTATTTCGAAATAAACATATTAATACATGTTTTCCAACTCTTTTTCGAAAAATAAATATAGAATATAAGAGAGAGAGAATAGATACCCCTGATGGAGATTTTTTAGATTTAGATTGGATAAAAAATGGAAATGATAAGGTAATTGTTTTGTGCCATGGGCTAGAAGGAAGTTCAAGAAGCAAATATATTCAGGGAACAGCTAGATATTTTTCTGAAAGAGGTTGGGATGTTTTAGCTATAAATTATCGTGGTTGTAGTGGAGAGATGAATAGAAAGTTGACTTTCTATCATATGGGATATACAGAGGACTTAGAAACAACATTAAAGGAGACTTCTCAATATAAAAAAGTTGCTTTAGCAGGATTTAGTTTAGGAGCAAATTTAGTTTTAAAATATTTGGGAGAGAGGGAAGAGTATCCTAAAAATCTTATTTGTGGAGTAGCAGTGTCACCACCTTGTGAGTTGGTTTCAAACTCTGTACAATTTAGAAAAAGAGAAAATTTTATTTATAGAAAATACTTTTTAAAGAAGTTAAAAGAGAAGGTAAAATTAAAAAGTGAGATCTTTCCTAATACTATAAATATGAAGTTAATGGATAAAGTTGAGGACATGGAAGATTTTGATAATCTTTTTACAGCTCAATATAATGGATTTATAGATGCTATTGATTATTATGAAAAAACAAGTAGCATCAATTTTATTCCCAATATAAAGGTAAAAACTTTGATTCTAACTCCTTTAGATGATCCTATTATGTCTAAAAAATGCTATCCAATAAAAGAGGCAGATGAGAATAAATTTATTACTCTTGAGATGCCAAAATATGGTGGACATGTTGGTTTTGCATCACTATTTTCTAAAGTTTATTGGTTAGAGAAAAGAATATATGAATATGTAAATGAGATAGAAGAAAATAAATAAAAAGAGAGACTGTAAAAATTGATTTTTATGAGTATCAATTTAAACAGTCTCTTTAACTTTATCTATTTGTAACTACTCACCTATTACCTATAAATATTATAAAAATCAAAATTTTATCCCAATATCAACTACAGCCGTAATTCACTAGAGAATATTAGAATCCCTTAGCGAAATGAAGTTAAGAAAATGCAACGTGTTTGAGACGAAGTCGAGTTTTGCATTTTCAACGGAATAAGCTATAGGGATTCTTTATTCGCTAGTATGAAGGCTAGTTGATATTAAAAATATAAGTTTTGAAAACTGAACTTTAAAAGATAATCTAGTATCATAAAAATTAAACTTTAAGCTAGCTAATTTTTTATAGAATTTGATCAGCTGAGTAGATACGAATTTTCTATAATAAAAAGTGCCAATATTTAAAAATATCAGCACCTAAAATTTTATAACTAAATATCCAGCTAATTTAAAATCTCTTCTATATCTTTCTTCATTTTGTCTAGTAATAACTCTTGATAACCAGCTTTCCTCTCTTTTTTTATCTCCTCTATTAACTCTTTGAAGCAGATATTTTCTATTTTATCTAATTTTTTCAATCTCTCATTAGAGATAATATTTTCAGAGATAGTTCTCCTATAATCTTCTTTTAAAAAGCACCAAGGAACTATATTTTTATCCCTTTGAATAAGTTTTTCAGCTATCTCTATTCCCTCTGGATCAAAATCCCCAGAATAATATATTTTACAACCTGCTTCACACAACATATCAATTAAAATCAATGCTGCTGTTTTCAATTGTCCTGAGGTACATAAAAATGATATATTCTTATCTTTAAAATACTCACATAAATATGAGAAAACCATTTGATTTTCTACAATAAAAACTCTTTTATTATCACTGTCAGCTTTTACTATCTTAGACAAATTAGACAATGTAACAAGATATTCTTCAGAGTTTTTTATAAATTCTCTATATGCTCCATGTTCTCCTGATTTTATATATAATCTTATTCCAAAACAAGCTACATAATTTGATACACTATCAACTTCAATATTGGCTCTATAGTATACTTCTAAAATATTCTCTGCTCCCTTTGTCTCTTCAATATCAAATAACAAATATAGGAGATATATTAAAAAATTTCCAGCTGCACTTCCCCTATCAAAATAGTGTGGAGATTTAGCTATTTCAGCTCCTAAAATGGCAATCTTAACTCTTTCATCTAAATTACTTAAATAATGAACTGCTTTTAAGGATAAAAATATCATTTTCTCTATTTCAGAGTTATCTTCTCCATATTTAAAAAGATAAGATTTTTCAAGGATTATTGTATCTAATAATTTTTCTATCTCTTTATTATAAATAGATTCTATTTTTAATTTTACTCTTATATTTTCAAAAAATCTTATTCTTTCCTCTTCTATAAGTTTTTTCTCCTCTTTTTGATAGATAATCTTCTCTTGAAAATACTCTTCTAATAAATTTATAAGCTCAATACTATTAAATTTTGACTCTTTCAAAGCTTTTTCAAAATCTGCCATTTTAAATTTTATCTTTTTAGTATCACTAACTATACCTAAAAATTTTTTTACAGCTTCTCTCTCCTCTGAAGTTGGATTATTTACTATAATATTTCCAGAAATTTTACCATAAGAGATCCATTTTTCTCTCATCTGCTGAAAAATCTTATCATATCCTCGATTATTTTTAAAGTAGGAAACACACTCCTTTAAAGCTTTTTCCATTATTTTTCCTTTCAAATTTTACTAAAGTTCTAAACTTTTATTTTTTCCATTCCATAAGAAACGATTTACAAGTATCATTTTTTTATCTCTCAAGTTAGTCAATTCAGCTATTCTTAAATTCTTTACTGATTCATAACATCCCCATAACTGTTGAGAGTTCATAATATAATCAAAATCTAATTTCTCTATCAATTCAAACATACTATCTATATTCTTATCATCTATTCCTGCAAACGCCTCATCTAGAGCAATTATTCTTGGACAATCCTCTTTTGCTTTTTTATATTGAGCTGAAGCTGCTGCTAATAGTGGAATATATATTGACATTGCCTTTTCTCCACCACTAAACTTATTATAAGCATCATTAGTCAACTCTTTTTTAGGTTTACCCTCTCTATGAATGTAGATTTTAAATTCAAACCACTCTCTATAATCTAAAACTTTTTTTATAGCTGCCATATAACTGTTTTCTTCTTTTTTATTCTCTTCAAGTTCCTCTCTAATAAGTTTTAGTTTGCTTTTAAAGTGACTAGATATTTTTTCTAAATCTTCACTTGGTAGAAGTTCAACATCTTTTCTTAATAAAACCTCTAATTCTTTTATATCTAGCTCATTTTCACTTAATTTTTCTTTAGCTTTCCAATCTAATGAGAACTTTAATTCCATAGAGGTATCCATCTCTAGCATAATTTTTGTCATATCTTTTATCCACATTTTGCTTTCATAGATATAATCATTTATCTTATGCCCTATATTCCCAGTTAAAATATCTATTATTAACTCTCTATCCTTTGCCTCTATTGCCAACTCCCCTTGAGTTATCTCATCTTGCAATATTTTTTCAAAATCATATAAAGATATCTTCTTTCCATTTTTTATTACTCTGATAAAATTTCTCTTTCTACAATAGTTTGGATCTTCATCAAAAATCTCTTCAATACCTATCATATATTTTTCTAAGCTACTCTTATTTTCAATAAGCTTATCTTGTAACTTTTTACTTACTGATTCTATAGCTCTATCTTTTTCTCTATCTTTAACTAATTTTAAAATATCTTCTAATTTTTCAATTTTTTCAATACTATCTCCATTTTTAACTTGAACATATCCTAACTCTAACTCTTCTTTATATAGCTTTTCTGTCTTTTCAACTATAGCTCTTTTCTCTTCAAATCTTTCATTCTCAATATTGTAATTTTTCTCTTTCTCTACTAAAAATCCTGTTATATTAGAAATAATTTTTTCAGATTCCATATGAGATTTTTCCAATTGAGATTTTTCATCTTCTAATTTTTTTAATTTTTTCGTAGCCTCTAAATTTTCTGGTGAGTTTAAAATCTCATTTATTTTCTCTATTGAATTTTTATTTTTTTCTATCTCATTTTCTATTCTTCTCATAGCCATAGAAAAATAATCTCTTAACTCCTCGTTTTTTATCTCTGACTCTTCTATTTCAGCTATTCTATTTTCAGAGACATTGTAGTTTCTAATATATGATTCTAAATCATAAATAGATAACATATACTTTTCTCCAGCTATTTTTACCTCTTCATACTCCTCAAATATTCTACTAAAAGGAAGGATTCTACATCTTTCAATAACCTTTTGATTCCACTCTCTCATACTTAGTTTTATCTTGCTAAGCTCTTCATCTTCTATTTCAAATCTCTCTTTGGCTCTCTTTAAAATCTCTTCACTTTCCTCTCTTAATTTTATTCCAGCATTAAGATTAGAAAATTTAGGAGTATTTTCATATTCATTTTTTAAAATAGATAATTTACTATCTATCTCTTTAATCTCTTTTTCTAACTCTTTAATATAGTATAGAAAGTCAGCACATCTCTCTTCCTTTTCTAAAATAGTTTGTTCTAATTTTCTCTTTCTATTATTTACCCCTATAAATGAAGTTTCTTCTCTATCACTGCTATATCCTTCTAAAACTCCATTTCTGAAATATCCATTTTTCTCTAAAACTATTCCCTCAAAACTAGAATCATCTTCTCTTATATTGATACTCTTTAGAAAATCTTCTACTGGTTTTCTTAATTTTTCATCTATCTCTTCTATAATCAACCCTTTAAAAGTGATTTTTTTATCTAGATTTTCAACTGTTTTAATAAATTTGTCTGAATATTTCTCTATTATTTCATAAGCTCTTTCTCTATCTTCATAAGCTATAATTAAAGAGTCTAATAATCCACTATCTTTCAGTTGTGACTCAAGGGTATTTCTCTCTTCTTTAGATAAATTTTCTGAAAAATCAATAGCCTCATAGAGAGATATAAAGTTTATCTCTGCTTTTTGCAATTCCTCTCTACACTTTATAACTTCCTCTTTTCTTTTAGGTGGTTCTTCCTCTAATTCTTTTAATCTATTTAACTCTTCTATCTCTCTGTCATACTCTTCAGTTTTTATTTTTAACAGATGATTTTTATTTAATTTTTCCTCTTGAAGTTCTTGATTCTTACTATTATAATTTTTTTCTATTACCCTTTTTATCTCTTCAGCTTCTATTAATCCCTCATATTTTTTTACCAATTCTACTATTTTTTCTAAATCGTTTTTAGATAACTTTAAAAATTCATTTTGACCTTTCATTGTATAAAAATCTTCAATAAGAGAATTTCTAGCACCATCCTCTAAAAGTATAGCTTTTTGCAATTCAGCCTCTTTAGACTCCATCTCTAATTTTAGATTATTTACTCTACTTTCTACTTCTCCACTTTTATTTGATAATTCTCTATATATTTTTAAAGCTTCCAGCCCTAAATCTATCTGCTCTCTATAAACCTCTAGATTATTTTTTACCTCTTCAATTCTTTTGCTACTCTCTCTATCATATATAATATCTTCATTTTCTAAATTGCTATTAAATAATAAAGTTTCATTTATCTCTTTCATCTCTTTTAAATGCTTTATTATTCTATTTTTTATATCATCTAATCTCTTTTCCTCTTCATATTTTTTTATTGAATCTTTTTTTAAATTTTCTTTATAATCTTCAAATTTTCCTTCATTTTCTAAAAACTCTTTCTCATTATCCTTTAGCTTCTTCTCAAGCTCAGCTAAATTTCTTACATGCTTTTCTAAATCCATAGCTTCAACTATCTTAATCTCATCTTTTATTTCATCCAATCTTTTTAAAGTATTTTCTATCTCAATAGTTGTATTAGCTTTTTGATTTTTTAATTTCTCTATCTCTTTAAAACTTTCTCTTAAAGTTTTTTCTAATTTTTCATGCTCATTTTTAGTCTCATTGTATGTATTAGCTTTTTTCCATAAAATAAATCTATTATATCTATCATACTCACTTTTTAGATTTAATAGACTTTTCATCTCTCTTTGACGCTCTTCATTATTCATTTGCATATTGTCCATTGTTTCCAATGTATCAGCTAATATTCTTAAATCACCATCTTCTAACACTTGAAGAGAATCTTTTAATATACGATAAACATCAACTGGTTTTATTCCTGTTGAAAGTTTAGATGTTCTTATTTTTAATAAAAAATTTATAAGTTTTTTATAATAACCGATTTGAGAAAAACCAAAAAGTTCCTTATTTACCATCTCTATATACTCTCTTTGAGTAGTAGCAAATTTATTTTTATCTCCCAATCTTCTCAATAAATCTTTCTCAGAAAAAGGTGTTTTTACCCCTCCACTATCTCTATATAGTTCAAAATCTACCCCTATTCTTCTTCCATCATTAAGTATAAATCCCCAAAAAGACATCTGTTTTCCCTTAGATGCTTTTTGCCCTATGCCTAAAGTTAAATACTGTTCTGTTGAGCCTTTTTTCAATTCTAAAAAAATATACCCCGTCTGCTCATCCTTTTCTCCATCTTGTAAAAAATAGTATTCCATCTTTCTACCAGTAGAACCGAAGGGATCTAATCTCTCTGGACTTCTATCCCCATCTAAAATAAAGCTCACTATACTTTGAGTTGTTACAGATTTACCAGAACCATTTGACCCTCTTATCAAAAGTTTTCCATCTTTTAACTCAAATATCTCCTCATCATAGAGCCAAAAATTTACAAATCCTATTCTATTCATCTTCCAACGATTACTCATTATCTACCCCTTTTGTTACTTTTCTATATCTTCCTATTACTTTTCCAACTGCTGGATAAACAATCAATTTATCCTCAGATACCCTCTCTATAAATTTCCACTCTTCCATATATTCAATTATATTTTCATATAATTTTTCCAGTTTCATATCTCTATACTCTTTACTCCAATTTATTCCATATCTATTCTTACTTTCTTCTATAAGTGAGATCATCTCTGCTTTAGAAATTTCTACAAAATCCTTTATCTCTCTTTTTAACTCTTGATTAACAATTTTCTTTCTCAATTCCCCGCAAATTAAAAGAACTATATCTGAAAGTGTACCTCTTTTTTTAGGATGAATCTCTCCTAATAGATCTTCATCATCAAAACCTAAAAAAGCAGAGTTTTTATGAACATGTAAATTTCCTAAAAGATATTTTTTTAAATTACCTTCTAAAGCTGGTTTTTGATTTCTAATATAGATACTATCTGCATCTTTTGTTTCCTCCCAATAAACAGCAGGAGTAGTAAGAAGATTTCTGTATATTCTATTAGTACGTTGTTCCCCCTTGTCCATGCTTATATCCTCTATTTTCTCTGTCTCAAAATCTTTGTATGAAGTATAATTAGATATATCCTTTTGAAAATCTACTGCAAAATATCTAGAAAACCCTGTTTTTTCATAAAGAACATCTATTTCAACACTGTTATTATATTTATTAATATCCCCATCATTTTTTCTAATTAATCCTATACTTTCAGCATATTTAAAAGCTCTTACTAAAGATTGTCTATGTGAGTAATTTAACCAATCAATTTCAATATACTCTTTTATATAAATCTTTATTCTATCTGTTAAACTACTTAAAAGAAATTGCTCTCCATCCTCTTTGTCTTCTAAAATCATCAACAGACTACATAGTATACAGTAATCCATTGTATCTTTAAATTCAGCTATCCCCATAAAACTCTCTGCTCTAGCTGGAGTCTTTTCCAATTTTATCAATCTATTATTAAAAATAAGCTTCCAGCCTAATTTTTCTGAAAAAAATCTCTCTATCTTTAATCTATTATCTTTTATCTCATAATACTCTTCTCTATTATTATCTCTAATTAACCAAAAGTTTTCTAGCAGTAATCTTATTCCTTTGCTTTCTTTTAATATCTCACTCAAATTAATCCTCCAAAAATTCAAATATATATTTCGGCATTTCTAAATTTCCATCTTCACATTTTAAAACCATCTTCTCATTTGTTTCTATGATTTTATACCTTTGACCATACTCAGTTCTACTAATTTTATCACTAGAAAGATTAGCCATTGTAATTAAATTTAAAATAAATTTTCTAAATTCAGCTGAAATCTCTCCATCAATTTGTGAAATATCTAAAATTCCCTTATCTAAATATTGAGTTATCATTTTTCTATCATTTTCTAATTTTCTCTTATATTCTAATCTCAATTTTTCTTTCAATTCTCTTCTATCTTCAAATCCAGTTTTTTCAACTCTTGGTTTATAAGTTCTATTGTGTGATTCTAAAATATACTCCATATAGTTTCTATTTTTATCCTCTCCCTCATCATACACACTACTTTCACTACTTATTGTATTTGGAGCTCTTAAATTAAAGTGTCTTATCTTTTGGATTCCAAATAGGTGTGATGCTAATTTATGTGCTTCTTTAATATCTTGACAATCAATAAATAAACCTATAAATTTTCTATACTCTGCTTTTCTCTCATTTCCCCAATTCTCTCTTTGAGTTATAAAAAAGGCTTCTTGTACAATTCTTCCTATTATCTCTTCAGTAATATTCATAATCTGCCTATATTCACTTTTTCTTTTTTCATTTGAAATGAACCAATTTTTTAGTGATTGCCATTTCCCTATAATATTTTCTCTCAATCTATTCTTAAAATTTTCATCAACTTTGAACTCATTATTTAGGTTTAATTCTTGTTTCTCAAACTCTTTTTCTATTATTAATTCCAATATTTTATCTTCCATTTGAAACTCTATTTTCTTTAAAGTTTCTTCCATCTTACTACTATACTTTTGTAAGTTTTTTATAAAATTTTTAAGAATATTAATGAATTTTTCCTTGTAAAGTAAAAATTCTGTTGTTTTCATAAGTTCTTCACTTTTTTTACTATAAAACTCTTTTAAATAATCTTGATAGTTTTGATTTATCTGTTTAAAATCCTCTTGAATAATTCTCCAACAATCATAAATACTATCATCACTCACATTTCGGCTAAATAAAAAACTAATTTCCTCTAAATTACTAATCATTCTTGAAATATAATTAGTTGATAAATTTCCTGATTCAAAATGAATATTTTCTAATGTTATTGTCATTCTCTCTATTACTACAGCTTTTTCACTCATTGAATATCTATATTCGCGATTTTTAAATTCCTCTATGGTATTTACTTTTTTAGTATCTTGAATAGCTATTAAATTTCCCCAATCTACTAAAGAATCTAAATCTGATTTTATCTTCTCCATTGTATAGTTTTCAAATTCTGGAAACCCCTCTATTTTATTCAATATATCCTCTTTATATAGATGGAAGTTCATCTTTTCATATTCGTTGAAAAAAATCCTCATTATTCTTCGATACTGTTCACTTTTGGTTGTTGATAAATAAGCTGTTTCCTTTATCTCTCTTAAAATATTCATTTAATCTCTCCATTTTTATTTTTTCGTTGTTTTAATTATAACATAATTAAAAATTTTTTTATATTGCTAATATAAAAAGTGCCAATGTTAAAAAACATCAGCACCTAAAGTTTTATAATTTATAATTTTTTTAGAGTAAGTTTTACTGGCATAGCATAAGTTGTAGTAATTTTTACGATTGTAATATTATCTACTATTTCAACAGAAATATTTTTATTTTCTTTTTCTAAACTATACTTTCCATTTAAAATAATAGTTGAAGTATGTGGAATAGAAGGATTACCATTCCATTTTCTTGAATATATACTTACCTCTTTTAATTTTCCATTCTTCTCATATTGACTCTCATCTTTTCCCTCATATAATCTCAAATCAGGATCTACAAAGCTTAATTCTAAAGAATTATCATTAGATTTAATAAGTATTAAAGATGGAGTATCTACAGATTTCAGATATTTATCTTTGATATTTCCACTTTCAAATAAAGCATATCCTCTCATTTTAGATATTTCATCTTCTACAATATGAGCATTGTAATCTTGTTGTAAAACTTGATAATTAGAGTTTTTCTTGAAAATTTCTTGTTCTTCATTATCTCCTTTTACTAAAATAGCATATTGATATTTTTGATTTTTAGGATTTTTTCCATGATTGATATATGCCATTTCATAATAATTTTCTGTAGGAGTTCCTTTATTTTGATCTAAAGAGTGTTGTAATCCATTTTTATACTTTAGTTTTCCCTCTACAACTTTATATAGATTATTTTGAGTATCTAAAATAAAATTACTATTTTTTATTTTTTCAACTTTACTAATACTATTTTTATCACTTAAATAATTTTGGAAAAGAGTTGTATGAGTTTCATAATCACTTCTATTCTCTATATCACTTCCTAATAGAATTACTCTATTATCAAATAGAAAAACTGATTTTCTAGCTCTATGAGTATCATTGTATTTAGAGTGTTCATGAAGTTTCATAGCAAACATACCATTATTATTTAAAGAGTTTCCTCCAGAGAATGTCTCATCTGAAAGTAGCATCTCCTCAACTCCACTATAAATATCAACTTGAGAGATTGGAGATTTTAACTTATCTATTGGTAAAGCAATTGCTGTTGTTCCTGGGAAATGTGCCCAATCCCATCCTTGTTGAACATAACCACTTTCAATTAAAGAATTTTCTAAAATTTGGAAGTTTCCATAACTCATATATCTTCCAAATAGATTATTTTTAATATATGTTTCATTTCCCACTAAATATCTACTATATCCTTTAACACCTATCAACCAATTATCTCTTCTATGAAGTTGTAGAGATGACATATTCATTGTCCAAGCTCCTTGAGGAGTAGTTTCAGCTTTAAATCCTAAAGAGCTTAACTCTTCAGCAAATCTCCCTTGAGGTGCAAGTCTTAAATATGCACTAGCTAGCTCACTATCATTTCCAACTTTTTTTCCTAAAGCTAAATATCTAAAAACTTCATCTGATATTTGGAATCTATCATCTGGATGTCTTCCACTAATTGAAATTAACCAAGTATGAGTATTAGAGTAAACTCTAGTCATAAGAACAGCTTTTTTTACAATATTAAATGAATAATCATCTAAGGCAAAAGCTGTATTTCCTAGATAATACATAATAGGAGTTAATCCTTCAAAAGCTCCCTTTGCATAAGCAGGATAGTTTTGCATATGATGGAACATACTTCCATCTTCCTTAAATCCTCCAAGTAACCCTGGTGCATAATCAATAGATTTAGTAAGATAATGATTTAATTGATATAGTTGACTTGCTGTAACTTTATCATCCTCATTTAATAGTATAGCTATAAGCATACCTGGTAACATAGTATTTAACACATCAGCATTAACACCTTTTATCTCGCTATCAGGAGTATATAAAATTCCCATAGCACTATACCAAGTTACCATTTCTTTAGCTTGTTTTAAATTTTTATCTTTTAATAGTGGCTCTTTCATTAAGAAAATACTTTGATATAGTTCTCTAACTTGATACCCTAAATGGTGAATTGTCCCTTGACAACTTCCCTTAGCCCATCCTTGTTCATATAGATGATTAAGACCTTTTTTAAAAATTTTATATATCTCTTTTTTATATTTTTTATCCTCTGTAGAGTTATACATAAAAGCTAAATCTCTTAACCAACTACCATACTCTTTAATTTGTACATCTTTTAAATATGATTTTTCCTCTTTAGAAAAATCTTTGTAAAGGACAACTGTTTGTGGTGAAACAATTGTTGTAGTCAGATATTCTTGAAGTTTCTCTCTATTTTTCTCTATTAATTTTGAATTAACTTTTACTTTTTTTATAATATCATTTCTAAATCTATTCTCTACACTTTTAATCCCTTGAACTTCTTCAGAAGTTAATTTTTTTATATTTTTATTTTGTAAAATAGCATTATAATTTTTATATAATGCCATCCAATGAGAATTTACAGCACTATCTGCTTGTAAATTTACAAAATCAACTTGTTCATCTCTAGCATTATGTCTCGGATCAATTAAAATACTTGTATAAATTTGATCTATATAGATTTCTCCATTAACATTAGGAGCTATAAAAGTGATCTCATCCATATTTTCTTCAGCTTTTCCACTCATATCTCTATCATATTGAACCCACATTGTTCTCCAACCAGTAAAGTTCATATTAATAGAAAAATAAGATTTTACCTCACCTTTCTTTTTAAATTGAACTTGCATCTTGTCATCTATAGGCTTTTTATTGTAGATCCACATAACAAAACTTGAACGAGCTTTTTCTTGCTTCCCTTTTTGAAAAACTTTGTATCCTACATCTCCCTTAATTGTTAAAGTAGAATTTTTTTTAAAATCCCATTTTAATGATGAAGTTCCATCTTTAAATTTTTCTTTTGTTATTTCAATTTTAGAATTCTTACCAGTAATAAAATTACTAGGAATACCTTTTTCAAATTGGTATAAAGTATTACTATAAGAAGAAATTGAAATAATAAAAACAAATAACAAATAAAAATATTTTTTGTACATAAATTTAAGTCCTCTCTTTATAATAGTATTGCTAATTTTACTATAATGTTATTTTCTTGAAAAGTAAATCATATATATTCTAGTAAGAAAATAGAAGATTATCTTTTTATAAATAATCCTAAAATTTTAGTCAATTTATTTAAATATATAGTTATTTTATAAAAACTACACCTATAATCTTAAAGAATTAAGATTTTAGGTGTAGTATAGTTAATATATTAAGTTATAAATTTCTTATAATTTTTTTAATTTAATATATTCTGATGTTCCGTTATTTCTTAAATCAATTTTAATTTTGATTTTTTCTTCTGATGTTATTGCTTGAATATTTTCTGTTGAAGATTCTATAACTTCATATTTACCATCAACTTCTAAAACTGATTTGTAATTTGCAAGTTGTGTTGGATCACTTACCCATAGTTCTAAAAACTCATCATTTTCTTTTAATAGAACTGATAATGTAGAATAAGCTTTTATTCCTAACTCTTTTGTTGGCGAATCTTTCCAGAAGTTTATTCCTGTTACTCCTGATTTTTTGTCTTTAATTATATGAGCTTCTTTATCTAACTTTACTATTTCAAATCTTGAAACATCATAGTTATCTACTTCTTCTTGTGTATACATTGGTAAAATTATATATGCAAAACCAGATTTTTTAGGATTTTTTCCATGATTAATATATGCTGTAAAGTAATCCTTTGTTATTTCTTCTGTTGATGTTCCACCAATATTTTTCCAATTTCCAGTTCTAGTTTCTTTTTTCAAGTTAAGTTGTGGAGCATAAACTATTTTACATCCAATATTTTCACCTTTATAATTTTCATTGAAGTTTAATGAAATATTTTGAGGATTTTCAATAACAGTATCTTCTTTAATTTCTCTTCCATTTAAAATTATTTTACCATCTTTAATTATTCTGTTATCTATAGTAGTATGAACTTCACCATCTTTACTATTTATATTAGAAGCTGCTATCAATATTGCCCCATCATCTGTCATGAAATATGATTTTCTCATTTCTGTAGCTTTATTCCATGATATCATATCCATTCCAACAAAAGCTTCTTTACCATTACAACTTCCTCCTACCCATGCTTTAGAAGTTGTTTGTCCTCTTCTCTCTCCTGATTTATCTCCTCTTTCTCTTAAACTATTTGTAACTCCAGGAAGATGATATCTATCTACTGTTGGCCAATATTCAGTAAATGTTTCTGAGTCAGTTCCGTAAACATATGTCATTCCATCTCCAATATACCAACCTTTTACATTTTCATTGTTCATAGTCTCATAGTTAGCAATTCTTGAAGAGTGCATTGATAGTACAAATTTTCCACCTTTTTCATTTATAGAAACTGCTCTATCCATAGCCCCATAAACTTTTGTTCCTTCAACTTTTAAAGTTTTTATACTATCATCATTTATTATATCTCTTATTATTGCTTTAGCAATTTTATTACTTATTTTATCAATAGTATTATATGAATTATTTTCAAGAGCAACAGTTTTTATTAATGATTTTATTTCATCTTGATACTCTTTTCCTGCTCCAATAGATAATAAAGATAATGAAGTAAGAAGATCTTTTCCTCTTGAAATATCACTTGAATTATCTCTTGAAGTTGCTCTTCCACTAACAGAATCATTTATTCCACCATTAATAAACAAATATTTATATCCATTTAAAATTGATTCATAAACATTATCTATTCTTTCGTCTTTAACTTCAAATTGTGTTCCTGTTGCAAGCCATAATACAGACCCAAGACCATCAAATAATACTGAAGCATATGTTCCATTATAAGCAACATTTCCATGTTGAATAAATGATCCATCTTTATAGAATCCATCTCTTGTTGTTACATACTCTCCAACATCAGCCACTGCCTTTGCTCCATCTATAACTTGAACTTTATCTTCCATTAATACTCCTCTTAAGAAAGATATTATAGAAGTATCTATTCTATTTCCTCCAGTTGAAACTCTTTTATCTGGAGATGTTGAATAAGAAGCTGATGGACTTACTCCTGAATACTCAGCAAATGGTTGGAAGTATTGTGAAGCTTTTAAATACTTCATTCTTTTTTCATAAGGAACATCATCATATAATAATACCATGATATCATTTAGATGTTTTGGGATACCAAGTTCCCATTGCCACCAGTTTCCATTTTCAGGTAATCCTTCATGATAAGCATTGTCATAAAGCCAATCAAGATACTCTATTAATTCTTTTTTTATTTCAGGATTTTTATAGTATTTTGTATTTGGAGTAGCATATGCTTTTGCAATATTTTTAATATTTTCATATGTTCTCATTACATGAACTCCATCGCCCATGTTTTCATATCCCTCTATTAAAAAAGTTCTATCTTGATTTTTATTTAATTTAGCATAAGAAGTATCTGCTTGTTTTTCATTTCCTAAATATGTTTCCTCTAGCTCTTCTTTGCTCATCTTAGCTATATTTGATTTATTAGGAACACCTGTTAAATATTCTAGCCAATTTTCTCTTATCTTTTTATAATCTGCTTTTTCTGATTGATTTATCTCTATTTTTTGACTTTCTTTAACAGCAACTTTCTTTTCCTCAGAGAAAGAAGTTATTGTTAAAGCTAATAATGTGAATATAAATATTGATTTTTTCATTTTCTATCTCTCCTTTTCTCTAATTAAAAGCTGTAACTAATTCCAATATTTGGTCTAAATGAGTAACTTCTTGTAATATCTCCATTTTTAGCTTTAGATTTTATATTTAAGAATGCTCCTCCTAAATTTAAAGTAACTCCTGGAGTAACTGGATGATAATAGTTAAATCCATATCTTACTTCATAAGTTTCTCCACCACTCTTTTTTCCTTTTTTATCTTGATACCATTGTCCATTTCCTAATGGTACTCTTACATCGAATTTAAAGCTTCCTCCATTTCCAAAATAATAAATTATAGTTGGTCTAATTTGTCCTAATTGATATCTTCCTGAAGCATCATAATTATATTTATATTCTTTCTTTTTACTATCCCATTCTACTTTTCTATTTGAATTATCATACCATCTATCATCTCTAAAGTAGATTAAACTCATTCTCCAATTAGTAATTCCTGTATAGATTATTCCATACTCATTTTCCATTAGAAAATCCATTTGTGATTCTCTATCTCCCTCATAGTTGTACTCTAATACTCCTGTTGTTTTTCCAGTAAATGTAAATCCATTTCCTAATTCATATGTAAAGTTTGGAGTTAATCTTAATTGATGTACTTTTCTCTTTGTTCTTCTATAGTGTGGATAACCAAAGTTTTGTGGTTTATCTGCCTCTTCATGTCTATATCCTATATTGATTCCATATTTTCCTTTAGAATATGTATCTGTCCACCTAGCTTCACCATGAATTCTTGAAGCATGCATTTTAGCTTCATTTGATTTTTTCCCTTGAATCATTTCATTATTTTGATAATATCCTTCAAAATAGTATGACCATGCTGTTTTTTTATCATTTAAACTTAAAGTAAACTTAGGTTTATAAATAGTAGAAGTAGCATAATCTCCACCACTTAATTTTCCTCCATTATAGTAAGCTCTATCTGTATCATCAAGAGTTTCCATTACTAAACCAAATGTTCCTCCCCATCTATCTGAATCTGGTTTATTATTTTCTAATCCATAGAATAAAGGAGCAATTAGATTTTTTCCCATTGTATCCATTTTATATTCAAATCCTGCACTTACTAAATCTGCATCATATTCATCAGAGAACATTGAAGTATATCTTGCATTAACTGCTAAATCTTCTGTTAAATTTAACTCTCCTAAAATACTATATGAGAATATATTCTCTCTTTCTGTTGTTTCAACTTTATACTCTCTTGAAATTCCTTTCATATCTATTCTTTTTCCATCTTTTATATGTCCAAGTTCAGTTTCCCAAGCAAAATCTGCCCCTATTCTATATTTTTTATCAAAAATATACCCAGAATTTTGAACCATAAATCCTGCACTTGGAACTATTGAGTAATATGATTTATCATTAGCATTCCCTTTTCTAACTGTAAATTCTGGGGCATCTTTAGGAGATTTATCTTCTTCTTCATTTATCATTCCTTGCATAATTCTGTTTATATCAAGTCCTGTATAAAAATATGCTCTATTATAATTATCATCTTTTAAAGTGTAAATTAATTTTGAGCCAATACCAACTGTATATGTTGGATAATTTGATTTAAATTGATGATTTATACTATCTTTTCCTTCACCAAAATTAATATTTCTAGTTACTCTATTATGTGTATATACAAAATTAGCATTTGAATTTAAAGACCAATTATCATTAAATGTATGATGGTAATATCCTCCAAAATATGCAGCATCTACATCTATATCTCCATACTCTCTTGCATCAGCTTTTCCTGTTGATCCTCCATAAACAATTCCTAATCTTCCATTTTTTAGAATTTGTTTTTCAGAAATTCCAAATGCCCCTTTTTCTCTATAATCAACGTCCATAAGTCCACCAAATTTATGGTTATTGTCAATATATGCTACATCTTGTATCCATGAACTAACTGGTCTACTAACTAAATAATCTCTTGTTAATGCTCTATTTTTTATTGTATTAGAAAGTGTTCTAGAATTTACAGCAGCTATATCAACTGTATATCCATGAAGCCCTCCTGAAAGTTGAGTTAAAGCTTTATTAAACTCTCCTTCAGTTTTTATTGATTCTAAAGTATCTCCAGCAATTTCATATATTTTTTTATTTTTAATGACATCATTTTGAAAAGCAGCAGTAAAATCTTTTAATTGTGATTTATTTAAAATTTCAAAATAATCTTTTTTATTGGCAATTAATTTTCCATTTTGATCTTTATATTTCCATATAACTGTATCTTCAAAATTATTTATATCAAACTTAACATTTGCCCCTAAAATTTTACTAACATCATAAGCTCCTTGACCTGCTCCTTGAAATTTTAAAGAAACATTTTCTTTAAGATTTACTTCTTTCGCATCAATTAACTTATTAGTATCTCCATTCATACCAATAGTTAAACTAGAATTTGAAATTATTAAGTTTCCTAATTCTTTTTCTTCTTTATCTATCTTATCTAATTCATTTTTAGTTGAAGTTAAATAATCTTCTGTTTTATTATTATAATATAACTCTATTTTAGAGTCTTTTATTTCAGCTTCTCCACCTCTAACTGTAATAGCGTTATAATTTTTTACCTCTAAATTATTATATGATTTATCTCCACCTTCAAGAGCTAAAATATCCACTCCATCTTTTACATTTCCTTGAATAACTCCCAAAGTAGTACTACCATTTTTTAAATATGTAGTTGCATTGATATTTTTCCCTTTATTATCTTTATCCTCTGCTACATTATTTATAGCAGTTGAATTTATTGCATTTAATACTCCTTTATTTACAAATATTCCACCTTGATGAAATTTTATTCCTAAAGCTCCTTTATTTACATTCATTTGTTCTTCATTTGTTACAATACTATTTCCAGAAATTTGAACTCCAGTACCTTTTTGTACATTAATTGTTCCTTCATTTACAAATTCCATTTTCCCATTTCTTATATTTCCATTATCAAAATATCCATTTAATTTAATTCCTATTGCTTGATTATGATTTAATTTGATATTGTGTTTATTTGTTAATTTAACTAAAGTCTCTTTCTTATTCACTGCTGTTATTTGGTGTACAGCTCCAGTATTTTTTTTATCTTCATTTTTTGAAGTTTCATACTCTCCAGCTTTATTATAAACTTCTCCAAAACTACTTGTACTTATTAACAATGTAAGGATAGCTAATAAATACATTTTTTTCTTTTTCTCCCTCATTTCTCCTCCAAAAACATATTTTATGAATAATTTTTCATTTAAACGAAATTCTTTATAACTTTTCGTTTATTTTTCAAACATAATAATAGCATTTTTATTTAGTAAAATAAATCGCTAACATTCTATCAACGTTTTTCTAGTCATCATTTATTTTCATTTTATTATAAAATATTATTATTTCATTTTTTTAGTGTTTTTTATTCAATTAAATAAAATCTTAAAAAAGTAAAATCTGTTTTTTTTATCATTACTTTATTTTTAAACTTTCTATTTTTTTATACTTTTTTATTTAATTTTCTCTTAAGAGTTTTAAAAAATTTTTTAACTTATAATTTTTTTCTTAATTTTATTTTTAATCAACAAAATTCTATCAACTTTTTTCTATTTATTTATTATTTTAGATTATATTTTTAGTATAAAGTATAGCTAAATAAAAAAAAGTTAGTACTAATTAAGTACTAACTCCATTCTTTTTGATCTATTTATTCTAATCTTTCAATATCTCTTCTAACTCTACTTCTAATTTTTTTAAAGCATTAGCTCTATGACTAATTGCATTTTTCATCTCTGGCATCTCAGCCAATGTTTTTCCATATTCAGCCACATAGAAATGAGGATCATATCCAAACCCTGTATCTCCTCTTGGAGTATCAATTATCTCTCCTTCTACTTCTCCTCTAAAAGAGTAAGCTCTTCCATCAGGTTTACCTAAAGTTATTACACTTACAAAGTGTGCCCTTCTATTTTCTATCCCTTGAAGATTTTTAATTAATTTTTCATTATTTGAAGCATCTGTTGCTCCCTCTCCAGAATATCTAGCAGAATAAACCCCTGGCTCTCCATTTAGTGCATCTACACAAAGTCCAGAATCATCAGCTATTGTTATCATTCCAGTAAATTTAGCTATCTCCAATGCTTTTTTAGCTGAGTTAGCTTCAAATGTATCTCCATCCTCCACTACTTCAGGAATTTCAATTCCACCTTTTATTGATAAAATTTCAATATCCTTTACATTTTTAAAAATAGCTTTTATCTCATCTATTTTATGTTTATTTCCAGTTGCTAAAAATATTTTCATAATTATTCTCCTATTACTTTATTTTGTAATTCAATAATCTCATTAATTCCAGCTTCTGCTAAATCAAGAAGTTCATTTAATTCAGCTCTTGTATAAGTTGCCTCTTCTCCTGTTCCTTGTACTTCTACAAATCTTCCCTCTCCATTCATAACAACATTCATATCAACCTCTGCTGCTGAATCTTCAGAGTATTTAAGATCTAGCATTGGAGTTCCACCAACTATTCCTACACTTATAGCAGCAACATTTGATATAATTGGATTTTCAGCAAGTATTCCTTCATTTACTAATTTTTTCATTGCTAAAGCAAGAGCTATATATCCACCAGAGATAGAAGTTGTTCTTGTTCCACCATCAGCTTGAATAACATCACAGTCAATAGTAACTGTTCTCTCTCCTAATTTATCTAAATCTATAGCTGTTCTTAAAGCTCTTCCTATTAATCTTTGAATCTCCATAGTTCTTCCAGATAATTTCCCTTTAGCAGATTCTCTTTGATTTCTCTCTCCAGTTGCTCTAGGTATCATTGAATATTCAGCAGTTATCCACCCTTTACCTTGTCCCTTTAAAAATGGTGGTACTTTTTCACTAACTGATGCTGTACATATAACTTTTGTATTTCCGAATTCAATAAGTACAGATCCTTCAGCATAAAGGTTAAAATCTCTAGTTATTTTTATCTTTCTAAGTTGATTTTCTGCTCTTCCATCTTCTCTATATTTTACACTTCTTAAATCCTCTTCTATTATTAATTCTTTTGTTTCCATTCCTTTTCTCCTTGTTTTTTCTATATTAATACTGCTTCTTTTTCTAACTCTTCACTCTCTATATTTTTTTCTTGCTTACCAAATTGTATCTCATATAGATGTCTATATAGTCCATTTAATCTTAAAAGTTCTTGATGATTTCCTACCTCTTTTATCTCTCCATTTTCCATTACAACTATCTTATCTGCATTTATAATTGTAGATAGTCTATGAGCTATTACAAAAGTAGTTCTATTTACCATAAGTTTATCTAAAGCATCTTGAACCAATCTTTCTGATTCTGTATCCAAAGCAGATGTTGCCTCATCTAGTATCATAATCTCTGGGTTTTGAATCAATGCTCTAGCTATTGCTATTCTCTGCTTTTGTCCTCCAGAAAGCATAGTTCCACGCTCTCCTACCTCTGTTTTAAACTGATTAGGTAGCTCCATAATAAAGTCATAAGCATTTGCCATTTTAGCTGCTTTTACAATATCTTCCTCTGTAACCCCAGCCTTTCCAAAGGCTATATTATCATAAACAGTTCCACTAAATAGGAAGCTTTCTTGAGGAACAACTCCAATATAGTCTCTATATTTTTTTAATGAAAGATTTTTAATATTAATTCCATTAACTTCTATATTACCTTCTGAAACTTCAAAAAATCTAGGTATCAGATTTACAAGAGTTGTTTTTCCACTTCCACTTTTTCCAACAAAGGCTACTACTTCCCCTGCTTTAACATCAAGATTTATATTTTTCAATATCAATTCTGGTGAATCATCATAATGAAATGATACATTATTAAAACTCATAGTTTCAATTTTACCATTAAGTTCTTTTTCTTCTCCATAGTGATCTTGCTCAACTGGAACATCTAATATTTCAATTACCCTATCTGCTGATGGTAATGCTTCTTGAAGATCATTATTTTTATTTACAAGTCTTTTTAAAGGTTGACTCATCAATCCTAAAGCTGTAACAAATGAGATTAGATCTCCAGCACTCATTGTTTTAGCTACTAAAATTTGATATCCTCCATAAGAAGCTACTAATAGTACCATTATAGTTGTAATAACCTCATTTATAGGAGAAACTTTAGCCTTTATCTTAGTACTTTTATATGATTTTTGAAACTCATCCATACTTATCTCTTTATATCTCTCAACCATATCATCACTATTATTAAAAGCTTTAATTACAAATACTCCTGATAGTGTTTCTTGAATAAAAGCTGTTACTGCTCCTGAAGTATCCTGTCTAATTCTTCCAGATTTTCTAATTTTTTTAGTATATTTCTTTACTGTACTAATGATTAATGGCAAAACAACAAGAGAAATTAAAGCAAGAATAAAATCTACTTGAAACATTCTAAAAGTCAATGCTACAACTGTTAAAAACTCTTTAAACATATCAAATATAATAAATCCTATTCTTCCTAATGTTGCAGAGTCTCCAGATAATCTAGCCATTATATCTCCAAGCTTATTTTGTTTAAAATATGACATTGGAAGATGTTGTAAATGTGTATATACATCTATCTTTATATCTCTTTTTATTGTCTCTGTAACATAGTTAGATGATATTGAAGCAAAATATCCTGTCACAACTTTAGTAATAGTAGCAACAAAAATTCCAACAATTACTAGAACCATCATCCTAGCATTTTTATTTACCAATACATCATCTATTAGATATTTACTTAACCAAGCTGGAACTGCTCCCATTGCTGAACTTATAGTAGACATAACTATAACTGCAAGCATAACCCACTTATATTTAAAACTATACCTTAAAAAAGTATTTAAGGATTTATTTTTAAAAATTCCTAATTTTTCTTTCATTATTCTCCTTTTATAAGAAACTCCCCATAACTTTTTATTATATTATTACCAGAAAGTTTTTCTCTCACCTCTGCTATATCTCTTGCAACCTTTTCTTTGCAATTATCAAAATGATCTAAATATTTTTCTATCTCTTGAACATTACATCTCTCCTGTAAAAGTTCTGGATAAACTTCTCTATTCAATGTTAAATTAGGTAAAGAAACAAAACCTAATTTAAGTATATGTCTTGCTATAAAGGCATTTATAAATCCTGTTTTATATATCACTACTACAGGTATTCCCAATAGAGCTAACTCCAATGTTACAGTTCCTGAAGCAGCAATAGCAGTTTTACACTCTTTTACACATTGAGCTAAAGTTTTATCTTCAATCTCAACTTCAAGATTTTTATAGATAGTTAAATCCTTCTCTATCCATTTTAGATGTTCTCTACTTGATAATTTTAATAAAAATTTCTCATTTTTTCTCTTTTCTATTAGTTCTAACATAATAGGAAAAAGTGATTTTATCTCCTGCTTTCTACTTCCAGGAAGTAACAAAATCTTATCTCCTGTTCTCTCAACTACTGAATATTTATCTACAAAAGGATTTCCAAAATATACAACCTTTACTCCCTCTTTTTTATAGAAATCAACTTCCCAAGGAAATATAACCATTATATGATCAGCTTTTACAAGTTTTTTTATTCTTCCCTTTCCCCAAATCCATAATTTTGGTGGAATATAGTAGAATACTTCAACTTCAGGAACTTCTTTTTTTAAAAGCTCTAAGAACTTTAGATTAAATCCCCCATAGTCTACCAAAATAACTTTATCTATCTTCTCTTTTTTTATAAACTCTATATATTCATTGGCTTTTTTCTTTAAGAAACTATATTTTTTTATTATCTCTGTAAAACCCATTATAGCTAATTCTGTTATATCTTGAATAACCTCTACTCCTTGAGCTTTGCTATGCTCTCCAGCTACTCCATAGAACTTTATATTTTTATTCTCTTGATGTATAGCTTTTACAAGATATGAAAGATGGAGATCTCCTGATACCTCTCCTGTTGATACAAAAAATTTCATAAGCATCTCCTTTAAACCTTTACTCCCATTATAAAGAGATTGTTTTCTTCAGCTAATTTTATAGCTTCATCTCTATTTAAAAATAACATTTTTCCAGCTTCCCCAACTATTCCTCTAGCTTTTATTGCAATAGCTCTCTTTATAGTCTCTATTCCAACAGCAGGTATATCAACTCTCATATCCTGTTGTGGTCTAGACATTTTAACTATAATTGTTTTCTCCCCTGCTAACTCTCCACCACGCAAAATAGTTTTGTCTGTCCCCTCGATTCCCTCAAGAGCAACTACTGAGGAATCTTTACATACAACTGTTTGTCCTGCATCTACTTCACTTAGAGCTTTAGCAGCTTCCATTCCTATTTTTATAGTTTTTAACTCCTCAGAGCTTGGAACTATTTTAGTATAGCATCTATCTTCAAACATAAAATTTTTCAAAAGATAATTTTGAGGTAAAACTTTTATTCCATTTAATCTAAAAAATGCTATAACTGCAAAAAGGAGAGTCTCATCCTTCTTGTCAGGTAATCTTTTCAGAAGCTCCTCTCCATATTTGTCTAATTTCATCTCTTTAAAAATAAGTTCTTTTTCTACTTTTCCAAGCATAACTATTTGATCTATCTCATTAAGAAGAAAATGTTTTATTATTCCTCCTACTTCCCCAATATTAAATGCTTTAAAAGAGCTGTATTTTTTAATTTCAGGTTCAATAGTATCAAAAAGTCCTATTGGGAAAACACTGATATTTTGCTTTTCAGCCTCTTGCAAGAAATAAAGGGGTAACTTTCCATTACCTACTATTATTCCTATTTTTTCCATTATCTTGTTATCCCCCTGTTACTTCCATTAATAAATTCTAGAAGATATTTTATATTTTTATCCTCTCCATATTGTTCTTCAGCTTGTTTAATTGCCTCTTTTAATGGAAGTCCATTTCTAAATATTATTCTGTAAACTTTTTTAAGATTAGAAAGCTCCTCATCAGTGAAACCTCTTCTTCTTAAGCCTATACTATTTAATCCTCTTATCTCTGCTTTATTTCCTTCAGCTAATACAAAAGGACAGATATCTTGGTTTACAGCACTAGCTCCACCAATCATAGAATATGATCCTATTCTACAAAATTGATGTACTGGTGTAAGTCCTCCTATTATAGCAAAACTATCTACTACCACATGTCCAGCTAATGTTACGTTATTTGCAAGAATACATCCATCACCAATAATAACATCATGAGCCACATGAACATAAGCCATCAATAGATTTCCACTTCCTATTCTTGTTTCCCATCTATCATCTGTACCTCTGTGGATAGTTACAAACTCTCTTATAGAGTTTCTATTTCCTATAATAGTTTTTGTTGGTTCATTTTTATATTTTAAATCTTGAGAAGCTTTTCCAATAGAAACAAATGAAAAAATTGTATTTTCTTCTCCTATTTCTGTTATTCCCTCTATAACTACATGAGATTGTAAAACTGTATTTTTTCCTATTTTTACATCTTTTCCTATAATACAGTAAGGTCCTATTTTTACTCCATCTTCTATAACTGCTCCCTCTTCAATGATAGCAGTGCTATGAATTTCTACCAACCTAAACTCCCCCAATCTTATTTATCTGTTATACAGAATGTAAATGTCGCCTCACAAGCTACTGTTCCATCTACTTTTGCTACTCCATGAGCTTTTACAAAGTTTCTTTTTATTTTTTCTACTTCAACTTCATAAATTACTTGATCTCCAGGTCTTATAGGACTTTTAAATTTTGCTCCTTCAACTCCTACAAAGTAAGGAACTTTCCCTTCAATTCCATCCATTACAAGTACTCCTAAACATTGAGCCATTCCTTCAACAATAAGAACTCCTGGCATTATAGGATGTCCTGGAAAGTGTCCATTAAAGAACTCCTCATTGATAGTTACATTTTTTAATCCTTTTATTTTTTGTTCCTCTTTATTAACCTCAATAATTCTATCCACTAATAAAAATGGGTATCTGTGTGGAATTCTTTTCATAATTTCTAAAGTATCTAACATGTTTTCCTCCTAAGTTTTCTTTTACTAATTTTTCTTTAATAATTTTGCAAATTCTATATCTAAAGCATGTCCTGCTTTGATTGCTATTATGTGAGCTTTTATAGGTCTATTTAAAACTTTAAAGTCTCCTATTATATCAAGCATCTTATGTCTTACAAACTCATCTTCAAATCTTAATCCATCTGGATTTAAAACTCCATCTTTCTTAATAACGATAGCATTTTCAAGAGTTCCTCCAAGAGCTAGATTGTTTTGTTTCAAATACTCTATCTCATAATCAAATCCAAAAGTTCTTGCTGGTGCTATCTCTTTTTTATAAGTTTCTAAATCTATATCAAACTCAGCTAATTGTGATTTTAAGAAAGTGTGATTAAATTTTATAGTATAAGTTATCTTATATCCATCATATGGTAATGCCACTATGTTTTTATCATTTACACTTAAATATATAGGCTCTTTAACTACTATAGGTTCTACTTTTTCAGCTAACTCTTTAATTCCAGCCTCTTCAAATAGCTCTATAAATTTCTTAGCACTTCCATCACATATAGGAAGCTCATTTCCATTTAACTCTACTATCAAATCTGTTATTCCTGCAACATATAATGCTGATAAAAAATGCTCTATTGTATAAACCTCTGCTCCATATTCATTATGAAGATTTGTCCCTCTAGTTAGATCAAAAGTATTTTCTATATCAAGAACTATCTGATTTTTCCCCTCTTCAAGATCTTTTCTTACAAAGATAATTCCCTTATCATATGGAATTAATCTCATATCTATATTTTCACCTTTGTGAAGCCCTATTCCTGAGTAGCTTATCTCTTTTGCCAATGTCTTTCTATACATCTTAACCCCTTTCTTAATTTTTAGTTAAAAATTTATCTGCAACTGCCATAGCAATCTCTCTTCTTCCATCAACAAAATTTATCTCAACTTTCTTTTCATTTACCCCTATGACAATTCCCAAACCAAATTTTTTATGGAAAACTTTTTCTCCAATTGAATATGGAAATGATTTTGCTTGTGCATTCTTTCTTAAATCATCAAGAGTTATTACCTTTTTAAATTGTGATAGATCTGATTTTGGCTTTTCTCTTTTAATTTCTATAACTTTTGTATTACGTTCTAGTAAGTTTTCTGGAATCTCATCAATAAATTTTGATGGAGTTCTAAAACTTTCTTGTCCATACATAAATCTATTAGCTGCATAAGAGATGTATAATCTATCCTCTGCTCTTGTTATAGCAACATAACAAAGTCTTCTCTCCTCTTCTAGCTCTTTAGGTTCAAACATCGCTCTTTGTCCTGGAAAAATTTCATCTTCCATTCCTGCTATAAATACATTTGGAAACTCTAACCCTTTTGAGTTATGGATAGTCATCAGTTTTACATAATCTCTCTCCTCTTCAAGATTATCAGTTGCACTTACTAATGAAACATTTTCAAGATACTCTCTTAATGTCATAGTTTCTACAACTTTTTCCATCTCTGTAATAGAGTTTTTTAACTCCTCTATATTCTCTCTTCTACTTTCTGCATCTTCATATGTACTATCTAAATAATCATAATATTTGATCTTTTTAACTAAAGTTTTAAAAAGTTCAGAAACAGTTTCACTTTCACTAATCTCTCTAAAATATTCCATCATATCATAAAACTCTGAAAGAACTATTCTCATATTAGCTGTTAAAGTAGTTATCTCTTGAGATTTTCCCAACGCTTCATAAACTGAAATTCCATTTTCTTTTGCAAAGTCATTTATTTTTTCTAAACTTTTATCCCCTATTTTTCTCTTAGGAACATTTAAAATTCTTGTTAAATTTAGACTATCTTGAGTATTATTAATTACTGACAGATAAGCTATAATATCTTTTATCTCTGCTCTTTGATAGAATTGCATCCCACCAAAAACTTTATACGGGATATTATTCCTTAAAAATCCCTCTTCAAAAAGTCTTGATTGAGCATTCATTCTATATAAAATTGTAAAATCTCTATATTTTTTTCCCTCTTGGACTTTTCCTTTTAAAATTTCATTTATAATTAAAGAAACCTCTTCTCTTCCATCTACACATGAAAGAACTTTTATCTTTTCTCCACTTGTCTTTTTAGTCCAAAGTTTTTTATCTCTAGCACTTGTATTATTTTTTATTACAGCATTAGCTGCATCTAGTATCACTGATGTTGAACGATAATTTTCCTCTAATTTTACAACTTCTGCATCTGGATAATCTTTTTCAAAATCCAATATATTTTGAATATTAGCTCCTCTAAATCCATATATACTTTGATTTTCATCTCCAACAACACAGATATTTCCATATTTTTTAGCAATCTTATTAATAATATTATATTGAATATTATTTGTATCTTGATACTCATCTACCATTATATATCTAAATTTTTCCTGTATTCTATTTAGAACATCTGGAATTTCTAAGATCTTTTTAGTATTCACTAAGATATCTGAAAAATCCATTCCATTATTATTTTTTAAAACTATATTGTATCTTCTATATACTTCAGCTATAATTTTAGCATTTTGATTATAATTTCCCTCTGATTTTTCGTACTCTTCTATTGGAGTCTCTTCCTCTTTTAATTTAGAAATTTTTGATACTATTATTCCTTCAGTTAAGTTTTTATCCTTAACTACTAACTCCTTTAAAATACCTTTTACTACCCTCTTTTGATCATCTGTATCATAGATAGTAAAGTTTGCTCCATATCCTAAACGATCTCCATATATTCTAAGAAGTCTTAACCCAAAAGAGTGAAATGTAGATATCATTGTTTTTTTAGCATCTTCACCAATTAAATCCTCTACTCTTTCTTTCATCTCTTTAGCTGCTTTATTTGTAAATGTAACAGCTAAAATACTATATGGAGAGATTCCTATCTCTTGTATCATATGAGCTATTCTATATGTAATAGTTCTTGTTTTTCCTGATCCTGCCCCTGCAAGTATTAACAATGCTCCCTCTATTTTAGATGCAGCTTCTCTTTGTCTATCATTTAATCTGTCTAATATACTCATTAAAACTTTCACCTCTTTGAATATTAATTATACCATAAAACTACTGCTCTTATCAATGTAAACTCTCTATTTAACCAAAATCTTAGGTTAGTTATAAAAAAAGGAAGAAGCTTTGCTTCTTCCTATGTGAACTTTTTTAGTGCCATGAAAACTGAGTGAAGCAGATTCTATACCCGTAATAAATACCTTAGTGCTGCTTCCTTCCAGACCTGACACGGTTCGATACTATTACGCCATAAAATTCCCCAAACAATTTCCATGACGATTAATTATATCAATTTTTTCCCTATCCGTCAATCATTAATTTTAAAACCTTTGAAATAACTCATTTAAAATGTCCTTTTTATTCTTCGATTTAAGGAATTTAATTTGCTCATCAATCTTTTCAAGTTCTCCTATTTGAATATTTAGATTTTCTTCTGAAATCTTTCTAATCTCTTCCTCTTTTTCTCTCAATAATTTTTCATATTTTAAAATCTCTGATTCACTAGCTTTTTTCAAATCTTCAGATATTTTTTTCTTCCAATATCCATTATTGCTATTTAAGATTTTTGTAATCTCTTTAGAAAGATTACTTTTTACATATACTTTTCTTGTTTGTGAATCATATCCGTAGCTTATCTTTCCATTTTTTACTTCACTTAATAGAGGGATTATCATCTCTTTAAGTAGTGGCATTTTTAAATTCATAGTATCTACAATACTTCTTCCATTCAAATTCATATTGTTAATATTCAAATTCCCAGAGATAATTATATCTCCTCTAGATAAGATAGTTTTTTGACTCATAGCTGCTGTTCCACCATTTATATAGTCATTAAACTCTTTTAACTCATCTAAATCAACTTTTTGAATATCTATATTAATATATCCCTCTGGAACATCAATATTAACATATCCATCCATCTTTCCATGACTTTGATTTTTATCTCCTGTCAACATAAAACTTATATTTTCAGTATTTCTTGATAATCTACTAGAGATATTATGCACCTCTCCATTTAGTATAAATCCATATGTTTCAGATGTAATATCTAGCTCCTCTATATATAATTCCCATTTATTAATATCTTTCTTATCCTCTTCTTTTCTTAACTCTAGCTCTTTTACTACCTCTCTATACTTAACTACAAGTTCATACATTTTTTTCTCATACACTTGATTTAAGTAGATATTTACTAATGTATCTAAGTCCTTTATTACAATTTCACCATTTTTTACAAAATTATCAATACCTTTATCCACAGAAAATTGGAGTTCTGGAGAATTTTTCATATCCTGAAGATCTAATTTTAATTGCTCCTTCTCTACTGAAAGCTTTTCATTTAAAATTTTAGCAGATTGAAGAATTCCTTTTACCTCTCTATCCATTTTAAAAATATCTAATGGATTTTTTAAACTGCTTACTTTTTTCAGATTTTTTCTTATCTCTTTAAACTCTGCTCCATCTTCTATCTCTTTTATTCTAGTTTCCCAATAGTTTTTCTTTTCATCTAAAAGAGAATTACTTCTATCATATTCAGATTTTAATATATTATTTAAGCTTAAATCATTTATTCTAATTTGATCTAAATAACTATTTTCTATATTTTTTACTATTTGATCTTTTTTCTCTTTTGTATTAGCTGGAATAACTATTTGATAAGCATCTAATGGTTTTTTATTAAAATTTCCATCTATACTTCCGTCTACTTTTCTATCAGTTAAAAATTCAAAATTAATAATATGAGCTTCACTTATAAGAACTTTTTTATCTGGAATATATACATCATAATCAGCATTAAACTCCCCAATAGTTACAAAATTCTTCATTCCATTTCTCTGACTTGTAAAATCAATATCTTTTACAACTATTCTTTTTGTAAAAGGTGAAAAATTTACACTTCCAATATCAACCTTCCCTTTGTTTAACTCTGTTAATTTCTCCTCAAGAATATACTTTACTATAAGATCTTTTGATAGATATACTCCACCTATCAAAATAACAAAAGCTCCTAAAACTCCTAATCCTATTTTTTTTATATTCATCTTTTCCTCTCCTTAACTAAATTTTTTAGCTAAAATTCTAGTTTTCCCCTTTTTAGTTTCTCCTAAAATTGATTCAATTATAAATTTTCCTTTTTTCCTTATAGATATAATATCTTTCTCCTTAACTATTCTACTTTTTTCTTTCTCTACTCCATAATTTAGAAGTACTTCCCCAGCTTCTATTTTTTCACTTCCATCATTTCTTGAGAAATTTCCCAATGCTGAGACAATAACATCAAACCTCATTGATGCTACACTTTCTACAATATCTATAAATTCACTTTCAGGAATCTCTTGAGAGTTTATCTCCTCAATTTTTACTGGAATTTTTCCTATCTCCTTTAAATTATCAACTAAAAAATCAAATAGCTCTTCATTTATTATACCATAACAAACACCATTTTTTACTATTAAATCCCCTAATATCTCTCTTTTTATTCCTAAAGACATTATTGTTCCTAAAAAATGTTTGTGCTCTAACTCTTTAAACTTTGAGCTATTTATTATTTTAAAATATTTTACAGGAAATTCTAAAAAGCTTCTATCAAACTCCTTTGGAATTATCCCTATCAATCTTTTTTCACAACTATCATTTAATCCTCTTGTTTCAAATTCTACCCCTTCATTTATACTATCTAATCTGCTCCAAAATTGTGGTGGGTAAAAATATTTAGTATATACTGGATAATCTATCTGTTGACATAACTCTATATCATCACAGAAACTACCTATTAAAGTACTATCCAATTCAGAAAATAAACTCTGTAATTTTTTTCTATCCAAAACTTTCTCCTCTCATTTTTACAAAAATTTTCATATTTAGATTTTATCTAATTTTTTGTAAAAAATAAATAGTTTTTTGTTATTTAATTATCTTTATCTCTATAACAATATTAATATTAAATTGAAAAAAAGTTTTTTTTATGTTAAAATTAACTGATTATTTGTTAATTAAGGAGATGAATTTTTTATGGTAAAAAGAAAATATATAGCCCCTAATGCTATTACTGCTGCTGGACTATTCCTAGGTTATATGAGTATTACAGCTTCTAGCAAAGGAGAATTTATTCAAGCTATATGGTTTATTATCTTAGCAATGGTTTGTGATGGATTAGATGGAAAAACAGCTAGAAAATTAGATGCTTTCAGTGAATTTGGTAAAGAGTTCGATTCTTTCTGTGATGCTGTATCATTTGGACTAGCTCCTAGCCTTTTAGTTTACAATATTCTTATGGCAAATGTTGCTAGAAGTGCATTTATTCTTCCAGTTTCATTCCTATATGCTCTTTGTGGTATTATGAGATTGGTTAAATTCAATATTATAACTGTTGCTTCTAGTGAAAAAGGTGACTTCAGTGGAATGCCTATTCCTAGTGCTGCATCAATGGTTTGCTCATATATTCTTTTCTGTGATACTATGAGAAAAAATTTCGATGTAGATCTTTTTAATTTAGATATTTTCATTGCTATAACTGTAATAGCTGCTGTACTTATGGTTAGTACTATGAAATTTAAAACTCCTGATAAAGCTTTTCCTTTTATACCTAAAAAGTTCGCAGGACCATTTATTTTAGCAGTAGTTGTTACTTTAAAATATAGCTTATTCATTGTTACATTTACTTATGTTATTTTAAACATAATGACTCATATTACTAGAAGATTTGAAAATAATCACGAAGATCATGATGATACTGAAGAGATAATAGAAGTTATTGAAGAGGAAGTTGAAGAAAAATAATTTTTAATAGTTACTTAGAGTCAAGTTTAGTTATTTACTAACTTGACTCTTTTTTATTTAAACTATAATTTAGCTAACTAAATTCATTTTTTCTTTTGTATCGTTAGGTTTTGACAAAGTCCCTTTGCTTTTAGCGATTATTAGTCAAGTTAAGTTATCTAAATTTCTTTTAAATATCAGCTAAATTCCATGTCAAAGAATAAAGA
>OFMH01000238.1_pt1 | contig 41352 bp, 36 predicted proteins | sample 1541761 | NCBI WGS metagenome assembly OFMH01 (sample SAMN04209249, study PRJEB22552) | human gut metagenome | biome: gut; material: feces | host: Homo sapiens | place: USA: Oklahoma
ACGTCCATTCGCGGTGGATGATTTAGTTGGCACCCCAATATTTGACAAAGAGCCCTTTTTCCGGGTCGAGGCCGCTCTTTTTGGCGTAAGCCATGGCTTCGCAGACGCCCATCATGTTGGACGCAATAGCGATTTGGTTGCTCATTTTGGCGTATTGGCCGCTGCCGGCCGGACCGAAGTAGGTCAGGGTCTTGCCCATGGCCGAAAAGACGGAATTCATAGCGTCAAAGACAGCTTCTTCGCCGCCGACCATGATGGCCAGGGTTCCGTTTTTAGCGCCGACGTCGCCGCCGGAGACGGGAGCATCGAGGGCATCCACGCCCAAAACCTTGGCTTTGTGGTAAATTTCTTTGGCAAGGGACGGGCTCGACGTCGTCATGTCGATGACCGTGCCGCCTTTTTTCCCCTTTAAGATACCGTTATCGCCAAAATAGACTTCTTCCACGTCTTTCGGATAGCCGACGATGGAAATGACGACGTCCGACGCCGCAGCGACGGCAGCCGGCGAGTCAAACCACTGGCAGCCTTCGGCGATGAGGGCGTCAGCCTTGCTTTTCGTACGCGTATAAATGTTAACTGGGAAGCCGGCTTTTTTCAGGTTGCGGATCATGCCCGTTCCCATGACACCCGTTCCGATAAAGCCGATAGTCGTTGTATTCATAGATAACACCTCCAATATGTATGCATGTTCTTATTATAGCATAAATAGTTTTAATATAAATATGGGAGATGGCAATCGATAGCCGATGGGAATCTTGACAAAAAGAGTATCCTTCTGCTATACTAATTCCGTAATAAAATAGCGAAGGGGAGTAACCCTCAGTTGTCCATCAACATCGTGCCGTTATGACCGGCTGGTGGCAGCATTGCTCTTGCAATAGGTGAGACTTTCGCATGATACCAGCCTGACTGATACCATGCGGAAGTCTCTTTTGTTTTATTCAAAGAAAGTAGGAGAGAAATCATATGGAACTGTTATCAATGCAATTTTTCACGGCTTTAGGGACGATTATCCTGCTGGATATCCTCCTCGGCGGCGACAATGCCGTCGTCATCGCCATGGCAGCCAATAAGTTGTCGCCGGCCCTGCGCAAAAAGGCTATCCTCATCGGAACGGCTGGGGCCGTCATCATTCGGCTGATCATGACCTTCATCGCCGTATGGCTGCTGACCATTCCGTATCTGCAGGTCATCGGCGGCCTGATTCTCCTGCCCATTGCGGTAAAGCTCCTCGTTCCGGAAGAACATCACGACAATGTCAAAGCGTCGGATAACCTCATGGGGGCCATCAAGACCATCATCATCGCCGACGCCGCTATGGGTGTCGACAACGTCCTGGCTATTGCCGGTGCCTCTCACGGCAGCTTCCTCTTGGTAGCCATCGGCTTCTTGGTCAGCATTCCCATCATCGTCGGCGGCAGTACCATTATCGGCCGCCTCATGGACCGCTTCCCGGTCATCCTCTACGCCGGTGCCGGCCTCCTCGGTTGGACGGCAGGCTCTATGATCGGTCACGACAAAATCTTAGGCCCCATGATCGAGTCTTCCGTCGGCACGTGGGCTCCCTTGGCCATCCAGATTTTCCTGGCTGTCGGCGTCATCGCCGTCGGTTTGGTTCTGAGCCGCAGTGTGACGGCGAAAGCCCAAGGCTAAGGCGGGTTCTAAGGACTTCGCTCCGCCGGCGAAAGCCCCGTCCGTTTGATTTATGATATGAACTGTGTTAAAATGACATAAAACTATTCAATAATTGCAATCCATTGATAAAGTGAGGTAATCGCGATGAAAACGTGGAAAATCTTTGGCCTGACCTTGGCCTTGACGACCGTAGCTGCCGCTGCTTTTGCGTCGGTTCCGCATTCGGCCCTGCGTATCGGCGGCATCCCTTTCGATGCCGAAAGCTCGGTCATTCGTTCGATGTACGGCATGCCGACCAAAGTAGACGTTCACATGGAAAAAGAACGGGCTACGGAAGACACGGAATATGAATACGGCAACTCCGTGTCCATCGACTTAAAGTACGACCGTGTCCATCAAATCGAAGTCTCGGCCAATAACGGCTGGGCTACGGCGGACGGCGTCCATGTCGGCATGGATGTTGCTGAGGTAGAAACCATTTACGGCGAACCCGATGCCGTTCGGGACGATCATTACATCTATTACGTCACCGGCCGCTCAGACCTCGGTATCGACATCGAAATCGAAAATAACCGCGTCGAAGAAATTACCGTCGGAAAATTAGACAAATAAGAAAGCGATAAGACACCGGTCCAAATCCATGGGCTGGTGTTTTTTGTTTCCGGAAGAGGATTTCCTCCTTTTTCATATCCAAAAAAAGCCGGTCGATAGGGAAGTCGGCCGGCTTTTTGGCGAGGGATGGATTTATAAATCGGTGAATACCGTAAGGTCGTCAGGAATGTAAAGGTTGCCGTCGTAATACTTTTTGCCTTCTTCGGCATAGCGGGCCTTACGGTGGGCTAAGTCGCTGTCTTCCGTATGATAGAGGATGACGTTTTGGACGTCCAGTCGCTGAGCGAGTTCACAGGCGTCCTTTACGGTAGAATGATTCTTTTCATAAGGGTGGAAAATGGCTTCATCGGCGTCGAGGCAGAAGGCTTCGTGAAGGAGCCACTTGCTGCCTTTGACGTAGTCTTCTTCCCAGGGCTGGCACGGTTCGTCGCCGCAGCAGGTCAGGCGGCCGTCAGAAAGTTCCATCGCGAAGCCAAACTGCTTGGCCTTCGTCGAGCGGATGTCGAAGAAGGTGACGTCATGGCTGATGAGGGTGTGCTTGTCGCCGTCTTCGACGGTGATCAGATGGAGCTTGTCGTCGAGGTAGCGGCTGTCCTTCGCAGCGAGGAGAGACGTCGCCATAGAGCGCAGGAGGCCGATGACTTCGTCGTGCCCATAGATCGTGGCCTCGCCGTCATACGTCCCGCGCCGCCAGGACTGGCACATCATGCGCATGAGCCAGATGATGCCCAGGAGATGGTCGATGTGCTTGTGCGTGACGAAGACCGTCCGCATATCCTGCCAGCGAAGATTTGCCCTTTCCAGCTGCTGTAAGAGCCCATTTCCACCGCCGCCGTCGACGAGGAGGTACTGCCCCTTTTCTTCTAAAACGAAACAGGTGTTATAACAATGGGTGACGGTAGCATTGCCCGTGCCTAAGATGGTAAGATTCATAACAAGCTCCCTTCTAATCAAAAAGTACCGTATTAATATAACAAATTTTAGGGACGGTGTAAATGCCTGCGGGACGGCTAACGTTCTTGAAGCAGAAAGCGGCGTCGTCGATCCGGAAAAGGTCGCAGCCATCGAAAAAGAAGTACAAATTACAACCTTATAAGACAGCATAGGGGAACACTCCTGCAAAACAGGGCTTTCGATAAAATCACAAGTTATCGGAAGCCTTATTTATATAGAAACCAAGGCCCCATATCTTCTGATACCCATCCCATCTTGCAGTCAACTCCAAAAATCCGTATACTAAAGACACGCACAATAAAAAACAGCCAAGGGAATAGCCCTCTTTCGGCAGTCCCCTGCTGCATTAGGATCTTATTTAGCGTATATCAGGTGCCAGACGGGCACCGGGAGGTATAACATGAAATATTTCATCGCTTCAGATATTCACGGCTCGGCCTATTACTGCCGCCGTCTCCTCGAAGCTTATCAGCGGGAAGGTGCCGACCGTTTCCTTCTCCTCGGCGACATCCTCTACCACGGGCCGCGAAATGATTTGCCGAAAGACTATAATCCGAAAGAAGTCTTTGCCATGCTGAACGGCATGAAGGACTCCATCCTCTGCGTCCGCGGCAACTGCGACAGCGAAGTCGATCAGATGGTCTTGGAATTTCCCATCATGGCCCCTTACGCCATCTTGACCCAGGGGTCCCTCGTCGTTTATGCGACCCACGGTGACCACTACAATACCCATTCGCTGCCGCCCCTTCAGAAAGGGGACATCCTCCTCCACGGCCACACTCATCTGCCGGTATGGGAACCCTTCGGCCAGGATAATTACTATCTCAATCCGGGCTCGGCGTCCCTTCCGAAAGACGGCAATCCCCACAGTTATCTCATCTGGGAAAATCAAACCTTTACTTGGAAGGATATGGACGGCAAGGATTTTCATGAACTGACCTTATAGGGATGCCGGAAAGGGGCGGAGCCGATCCTGTAAATAGCTTTGGAAGAGGGCAGCTGTCTGCGTTTCTTCCGATACGGGAAAGACGTACTCGCCGAATTGGCGGACGGCCATGATGCCCATGAGGGAATTGGTAATAAAACACTCGTCGAAGGACCCTATTTCATCGGGAACGATGGATCTTTCGATGACATCATAGCGAGAACAGAGGTAGGCGCGGACGATGCCCGGCAAGAGTCCGGCCTCGATGGGCGGCGTATAGAGCTGCCCATTTTTTATGAAGAACAAGTTGCTCACGGCTCCTTCGGAAAGTTCGCCCTTCGTATTGCAGAAAATCGGTTCGTCAATGCCTTGTCGGGCCGCTTTCCGTTTGGCTAAGATGGAATCGCCGTAATTAAAGGTCTTATGGCCGACGAAGGGGGAACTTTCATTGCGCCGTATATCCGACAGGGCCAGGACGAATCCCGGACGAGACATCATGGCTTCGTAGGGATTGGGACGGGATGTGAAGCATAAATTATGATCGGAAGCGAGGATTTTTAGAACGCCTTTATTGCTTCCGTCCTTCGTTAAATACGATTCTAACCGCTCTTTCCAATCGGCAGGCAGGGAAATGCCCAACCAGTCCAGGGTACGCTGCAGCCGGGCTTCATGGGCTTCGAGCCAAAGGGGACGTCCATGGACCAGAGACAGGGTTTCAAAGGCACCGAGGCCGAACTGATAGCCGTCATCAAAGGTAAGGTTCATAATAAAAGGGTTCTCCTTTCAAGGCCGTCAGCAAGGCTTTGGCTTTCTGCCAGATTTCTTCGTACTCAAAGTTCCGATCCGATTCGGCCGTAATGCCGCCGCCGACGCCGATATAATAGGTGTCCTTTTGATGGACGGCCGTGCGGATGACGATGTTGAGGTCGCAGTTTCCGTCGAGGGAGAGATAACCGATGGTGCCCGTATAAAGCTGACGCCGGCTCGCTTCCAGCTCGTCGATGATTTCCATGGCCCGCTTCTTGGGCGCCCCCGTGACGGAACCTCCGGGAAAGAGGGCCGTAAGGGCGTCGACGGCAGTCTGGTCCGGCAGCAAAATGCCGGTCACACTGGCGACTAAGTGGAAGACCGACGCATAGTCTTCGACAGTAAATAAGGCAGGCACGGTGACGCTGCCAGGCTGGCAGATTTTATGGAGGTCATTTCGTTCAAGGTCGACGATCATCAACAGCTCGCTGCGATCTTTTTGCGAATCCTTTAATTCTTGGCGCAGGGCCGTATCTTCAGCCGCCGTCTTTCCCCGGCGTCGTGTCCCTTTGATGGGCCGAGTCTCAATTCTCCGGCCGTCGATGTGAAGCAGTCGTTCCATCGAGGAGCTGACGATCTGGTAATTTCCGTACTGCAAATAGGCTCCGAAGGGCGACGGATTGTCCCGGCGCAGGCGGGAAAAGAGAGTGTACGGCGGGCAGGGGCTGTCGACGGTCAACGTACTGGTGAAGTTGGTGACATAGACGTCGCCGGAAACGAGGTAGCTCATCAATTTTCGCAGGGATAAGGCGTATTCATCGGGCGTACAATCAGGCCGTATGGCGGCGGGATATATCTCGGTCAGGGACGGCTGGGTGAAGGCTGCCATGCGCTGCCCGATGAGGCTTTCCATCTTGTCCCACAAGGCCGGAGCCTCCTCGGTATGGCCGTTGGCGATGAACCAAAGGCTGTGATCTTTTAAGTCTTCGATGATGAAAAAGTCGTAAAAGACCCACTTCATCTCGGCGATATCGGTTTTCGGTGCATGCTGTGACAAAAGGCCCTGTCCCTTCATGCCGTAGTCGTAGGTGACGTAGCCGATGGCTCCCGATGTCAACGGCAGGTCGGTATAATTCTTCCGGCCATGGCGTCGGAGGTAATCCTTGAGATAGGCTTCGGCCGATCCCGGATGGTACTTGCCGTCGACGCGGAGGCGCCCTTTTTCGACGGTCACCGTGTGATAGGGAACGAGGCCGATGATGGCGTAGCGGCCCAGCTTATTTTCCAGAGAAGAATCGAGAAAGGCCGCATCTTTTTCGTCGGCAAAGAGGGAGAAAATCTGACTGGCCGTATAGGGAAGGTCCGAACGGCGGACATAGGGTTCAGGCATCGTATCGACCTCCTTTTTCGGCGCAGCGGCAAAAGGCTTGGATCAAGTCGTCGCCGTACTCCGACAAGAGGGCTTCCGGATGAAACTGGAGGCCGAAGAGGGGCAGCTCTTTGTGCGACACGGCCATGACGGCGCCGTCGTCACTCATAGCGTCGACGCGGTAGTCTCGGGGAAGGGAGTTTTTTTGAACGACCAGCGAGTGGTAGCGGGTCACGGAAAAGGTTTCGGGAAGACCTTTAAAGAGGCCTCTCCCTTTATGATGAATGGCCGTCACCTTGCCGTGCATCGGCCTTTTCCCGCGGGTGACAGAAGCACCGGCTGCATAGACCAGGACCTCCATGCCGAGGCAAATACCAAGGATGGGGACGGTCTCTTTGAAGTCCTGCACAATGGCCAGGGACTGCCAGGCATCGGCCGGCCCCTTAGGTCCGGGGGAAATGATGATGCCGTCAGGCTTCATGGCGGCGATTTCGCCGAGACCGATGGCATCGCAGGAACGAACTTCGACGTCGCGCCCCGTTTTAGCGACGAGGTCGGCCAGGTTATACGTAAAGGAATCATAGTTATCGACGATGAGATACATTAATACCTCCTTATAAAAAAAGGATAGCGGCGGCAGCTCAAAACTGCACAGTCGTTATCCGTAAAGGTCCGTAATCTGTGTTGAAAAAATATTCTTCTTAATTAGTATACCATAATTCACCTTGTTTTGCCTAAGTTTTTTTATATCTTAAAACAGGCTGTACGAAGTCCGCCTTTTCCAGTATACTAAAAATAAAAAGGGAAATGAGGGATATATATGCGAATTTTACAGAATACACTGCGGGCGGCCATTGCCCAGGCCTCACCGGTGATGTTCGACAAAAAGGCGACGCTGGCCAAAGTCGTTTCACAAATCGAAGAAGCCGGGCGAAATAAGGCTTCGCTCATCGTTTTTCCCGAATCACTGGTGCCGTGTTACCCTTACGGCCTGACCTTCGGCTTTACCGTCGGCAGCCGCTCCGAAGCCGAACGGGCCGACTGGCTGCGTTACTATGAAGAGTCCGTCGTCGTCGGCCGCGATTTGGACGACGTCGCAGCCGCCGCCAAGGCCTTTGGCATCTACGTCAGCTTAGGGATTACCGAACGGGATGAAACGACGTATTCGCTCTATTGCAGCAACGTCATCTTCGGGCCCGACGGCACTTTGCAAGCCCTCCATCGGAAGATAAAGCCGACCGGTGCCGAACGCTATATCTGGGCCGATTCTCACGTGCCGTCGACCTATTTTCCTATCGTCCAGACGCCGTGGGGGCCCATGGGATCGCTCATTTGCTGGGAAAATTACATGCCTTTAGCTCGAACGGCGCTCTATCAAAAAGGAGTCAGCCTCTATTTGGCCCCCAACACTAACGACAATCCCGAATGGCAGGACACGATCAAGCACATTGCCATCGAAGGCCGCTGCTACGTCTTTAACGTCGACCAATACTTTACCAAGGCCATGTATCCCGCCGATTTAGTGGAAAAAGAGGCTGTGGACAAACTGAATGATCAGACCTGCCGCGGCGGCAGCTGCATCATCGATCCCTGCGGCCATTACGTCACCGAGCCCGTTTGGGATAAGGAAGCCATCATCTACGCCGACCTGGACATGAATCAAGTCGCCCTGCGCCACATGGAATTCGACGCTGCCGGTCATTACAGCCGCCCGGATATTCTCGAACTCAAGGTTCATGAATAGGGAAGGAGAATGGCTTTTTAGACCATAGGGAAGACGAAAAAAAGAGCGTTAAACGAAGATAAACTCCGTTTAACGCTCTTTTCGATGGGCCCTTTACCGACAACAGGGAGGCGGTCGTGCCGGTAGGGGCTATGGAAATTCAGGCAATTTTATTGCCGTTGGCAACCATTTTGAACTGAAGGCCTAATACTTTGGCGGCCCGCTTGCACATGAGCATGCGCTGCATGAAGATTTCAAAGTAATCCATGAGGGAGCAGATCGATTCATCCAACTCGATTTCCAGGCGGATGACGTCCTTGTGGCGGTCGATGTGGAGTTTGGACGACAAGGCAGCGTAATTGACCCGGTCGTGTTTATCGAAGGTTTCGGGAACCTTATTGCGTACGCGGTTGCGGCGGACGTCGCTCTTGTCCGCCAGGATGACGGCTGCCGAAATGGGGTCAAAGGCGACGCCGCTTCGTTCGTCATGCTGACCGATGGCAGAGATGATGGCCGCAATGTCTTCCGGCGGAGCGCCCCAGTCGCGAAGGAACTGGAAGGCCATGAGAGCCCCTGTATGGGCATGGTCGACGCGGTTGATGCTGTTGCCGATGTCGTGCATATAGCCGGCAATTCGGGCCAACTCGACGGTATGCTCATCGTAGCCCAGCTTCTTTAAGATGCGACCGGCCGTGACGGCAACCTTGGCCGTGTGTTTCTGTGAATGGTCAGAATAGCCCAGGGCATCGAGTACTTTATTGCCCTGTTCCAAATAGATACTCAATTCTTTGGCATGAGTGATATTTTCATAGGTCAGCTTTTTCATCGAATCATTCCTTTGCTCATTCTTGTCTTATCGTTTTAGCATACCAAGGCAATGTATATATTGAGTAAAAATCCGATAAAAACTCAGCCTTATTTTGAAAAAGTTTATTTTTATCGATTTCCTTTGTGAAGTCCCGTCGATGGAGTATAATAGAGGTACGAAAGGGGGATTTTATATGAACGAAGTTATGAAAGCACTCTTAGAACGGCGCAGCATCCGTCAGTATGAGGATAAGGCCGTTCCGTCCGAACTCATTGAACAAATCGTCGAAGCCGGCCTCTATGCGCCGTCCAGCATGGGCAAGCAGAATTCAAAGATCGTGGTCATTACCAATAAGGAACTGATCCACGAATTATCTGTCGTGAACAACGAAATCGGCGGCTGGCCCGAAGGAAACGATCCCTTCTATGGCGCTCCTGTCGTTCTCCTGGTCCTGGGCTACAACGGCATGGGCAAGGAAAAATACGACGGCAGCGTCGTCATGGAAAACCTCATGCTGGCCGCTCACGCCTTAGGACTCGGCAGCTGCTGGATCCACCGGGCCAAAGAAGAAATGGAAACGCCCTTAGGAAAGAAAATCTTCGATAAAATCGGCCTCTCGGCAGACGAATGGGAAGGCATCGGCAACTGCATCATCGGCTATCCTAAAGGAGAAGCCCCGAAAGCGGCTGCCCGGAAAGAAGATCGGGTCTACCATATCGACTGATGCTGCAAGAACTATTTTAGACAAAAAAGGAAAGCGATACATGACTCGCTTTCCTTTTTTGTCTGTTTATAAGTGACATCGAACTTGATAGCCGGCACGTGGCGGCCGGGCATTTCCGTGCAAAACTTGAAGTTATAGGCTATCTTTGTTACACTAGGATACATGAGATAGTTCGATGTATTCGGTTTTCCTCACGGAAGTGAGGTGATCAGCATGAGTGTCTATGAGGCATTGTCGTTAATGATTGCTTTTGCAACGTTAATCGTGCTGGTTATTTCAGCTCATTAATCTGATTTATAACTGAAAAAAACCGCATACCAAGCGGTACACGGCCTTCTTCAGACTCAAAATCAAAGAGGAGAGCCGATGTGCAGCCATCGGACTATCTCTGTTCTCATTTTATCACAGGCAACAGAAAAAGGGAAGGCGGCATTTATCAACAAATTATTATACTTTACTGGTATTTAATGCTTAATCTTAGCTGCTTTTTTATGCCAATCTTCAGGGAACCCGAGTTTTGCAAGAATTTCATTATAATGAATAGTCTTCATACGGGTTTCTAATTTATTACATTCTTTGCGTATGGTACAACACCATATTCATTTTTACTCAAAAAACATTGAAGCGAAAGAAAAACAGAATATACAGTATTTCGCTGCATACTAGGAGTAATATTATACTGAGCATGCAAAGGTTCCCAATACTTGCTGTCCCGTCGACAAGTAAACCCTAAAAGTCTATTATTATGCGCACAGATATTTCTTACATCGTTTATATTTTCAATAAAGCTATACATCACTTCTGGTGAAAATGGAATGATCAGAACGGAAGCTGGGAGGTGCTCTCGGATAAAGTTCAGCATATCTTTTGCAACAGCATTTTGAACGGATAGCGTAGACTTCGAAAACATATATTTCAATTCTCCAAAATCCAGATAATTAGCTAATACCCATATGGGGACGTCGTGATGTTGGTTGACGTAATGCGCGATACTGCTGCCTTTGTGCTTTTTATAATGCTCAATTTTTTTAGCTAGTCGAGAAATCGTCGAAATGGCTTCTACGGCCTTATCTTTATCATAACAGTTAATATTTAAATAGGCATAGGGAATATTGGCATTAGCTTCTGCAAAACGATGCGCAAAAATAGCTGTAAAATGAGTCTCCACGGTAAGTATGGCCCGAAGTAAGGCTTGCTTTACTTCACGCTCAAATACATACAAGTGTGAAATCTCATCAAAGCTGGTTCCACCCGTATACTGATCACCTTTTCGAGGAAAATAGTTTGCATAGCCATTGATAATATTATAGTAATTTTGAGTTAGTAAATATCGTTTTACCTTGTCTCTATTATCTATTTTTAATTTGCGTTCCTCGAGTATCTGGACTTGTTGTTCGATAGATCTAAATTCTTTCAAAAAAAAAGGCCTCCCTCCATATAATGGAGAAAGCCTTTCCTTCGCACTGGTCCCCGTAGAGATTACAGCACTCTCTGTGTATCCCTATTATAAGTTATAACATAGTAAAAGTCAATATTCCAAATGCTCCATATCATGAACAGATGCGATACTTTCACATGCACGGTATTGTTTTTCCATTTCCTGTACATTTTTATCGATTAATCCAGGAACACCCTTCCAACTGCCACAATTATCACATACGGCTGCGGTGATGCTAAAGGTGTATTCCTTCTCCTTAATGATTTTAACAAAAGGTTGTTTCTTCAGCGTATAGGCCGTATCTTTCCGGCAGGTCGTACAAAAATCGACTTTCTTTTTTCTGTCATCGTATGCCATCCTTTTCTGGATCATGAAGGGCCGTAAGGCCATCTCTTTTATGCTCACTTTCCGATAAGTATTAATTATCGGAAAAGTAAGAAAAATTCACGATTCATCGATTTCTTGCCGCCGTCTTTTCCGCCATCATTTTATAAAATGGCATCGAGCTTTTTCATAGCTTCTTTATTGCGTTTATCCGTGATCGTGTCGTAAATGTTGGCCGTCGTGGCAATGGAGGAATGGCCCAAGCGTTTCGACACGTAGTCGAGTGCGATGTTATTTTCCAGCATCATCGTGGCGTGAGTATGACGGAAGGAATGGAAGCTGCCGTTGTGAAACTCTTTTTTGCACCACATGTTAAAGTAGCGCATGTCGTTGCTGGTCATGGATCGGCCGTCCTGACGAGTACAGACGAAGTCATTTTCCCTGTAATCGCTGCCGTAGAGACGGCGATTTCTTGCCTGCTGTTCTTTATGACGGATGAGGGCCTTGTATAAAGTCTCATTAAAGGGAATAGTCCGCAGAGAGGACTTGGTCTTCGGCGTCGCCTTGCAGACCGGCGTTCCCGTCTTGTCATATAAGGTGCTGTCCACAGATATGGTACGGTTTTCCATGTCGATATGGGACCACTGAAGGGCTAAACATTCGCCGACGCGAAGGCCCGTACAGTAAGCAATCATACAGGGCGCGTAATATTTATGCCCCAAAGGGAAAGTCTGAAAGATATGGTCGATTTGGTGGCGCGAGAAGATGAAGGGCTTCTTCCGGGGAATGTCGAACTTCGGCATCTTGACGTTGGCCATGGGATTACTGTCGATATACTGGCGGTTCGATACGGCCCAGCGCATGCCGTCGTTAAAGACCGTGAAAATCGTCTTAACCGTCGACCGTGAATAGCCTTTTTGTTTCAGCAGATTGAGCCAATCCTGGATTTCCGCCGTCGTCAATTCGCTCAGTTCATATCCACCAAAACGGGCGCCAATATGCCATTTGATGACGCCTTTATAGGCATCGTACGTGTTGGGACCGAGGTTGATGGACACGTCCTTTTCCAGCCACTCTAAAAAGAAAGGCATGACTTCCACTGCCGGTTCCGCATCTTGTTCCGGGTCATCGAGGGCGGCCATGGCCTGGCGATAGGCTTTAGCGGCCTGGGCGTACGTCGTGCCTCCGACCCGTTCAACTCGTTTGCGGCCCGCACCGTCTGCTGCCGGATATTCGATTGTATAATACCATTTCTTGCCGCGCTTTCGGAGATACACGCCGCACCGCCTCCTTTATTTGTATTGTACAATAATAATTGGGGAGACGCAACAAATGTTCCCATCTTATTTGCCGATATAAGGAAAGATAATTTTCCGACACATGTAATCTGTCGTCAAAGAAGAGAAAACAGCTTAAAAGGGGAAATAGACCCTGTTTATGGCAAAACAGACTTCAATAAAAACAAATGTTCTTTCATAAGCTTGAGAGCCTCGCTAAACATATGTTCTAAATACAAAAAGTGCGATCTGTAGTACAATACATAATGAATCTATCGTTCCTTGGGGAACAGAAAGGGAGAGATATGCCGCATTTGATTACCACCTATACGGGAAGACACTTTGACATCACCAAGATGGATCCCGATGCCATTTGCATCGAAGACATCGCCCATGCCTTGTCCTTGATTTGCCGCGGCAACGGTCACGTCCGGACCTTTTATTCCGTCGGCCAGCACTGCCTGCAGTGCGCTTACGAAGCCGAGGCCAGCGGACTGTCACGACGCCTGATCTTGGCAGCCCTCCTGCACGACAGCACCGAGTGCTACATGTATGACGTCCCGCGGCCCTTAAAGGATGTTATGAACGGTTACCGGGACACGAAAGAACGGCTGCTGCAGCTTATTTATAAGAAATATCTTCACACGCCTTTAGATGAAGAAGAAACAAGAATCCTCAAAGGCATCGACAACGACTTCCTGTGGTATGACTTGACCTACTTGCTGGACGATAAACCGGAGAGGCAAGCCCCGGCCGTTCACGTCCTGCCGGACTACGCCTTCCGGCCCTTTGCCGACGTCGAGAAAGACTACCTGACCTTGTTCCGCCGCTATGCGCCATACGTCTCGAAAGGAGACTGAAACCTTATGAACATACAAATCTTTGGCACGACGAAGTGCTTCGATACCAAAAAAGCCCTGCGCTATTTTAAAGAACGGAAGATTCCCGTCCAATTCGTCAACCTGAAAGAAAAGGGCCTGAGCAAGGGCGAATATAATAAAGTCAAACAAGCCGTCGGCGGCATCGACGCCATGCTCGACCCCAACTGCAAGGATAAGGATACCTTGGCCCTGATCCAATACGCCGTCGACAGCGAAAAAGACGCTAAGATACTGGAAAATCAGCAAGTCTTAAAAACACCCATCGTCCGAAATGGAGCTAAAGCCACTGTCGGCTACGCGCCGGATGTTTGGAAGACCTGGGACTGATGATCCTGCCGGTTTGATGATAGGAATACAATCCCCAAAATACAGATAAAGCCTCAACAGCGAAGTTACGCTATTGGGGCTTTATTGTCGTCAAAATTTAGTTTTATACTTGGACACCTGTTTGTTTTGTATCGGCCGTTACCGGATCACTCCAAGAAGAATTCCATGACGTCCCGTTGGTATAATGGATTTCGGCTAATTCAACATGAAATTTTCTCCCGTTTTCGAGACCGTGGAGCGTCCAGTGATAACTATCAGATGACAGGCCTCGGGGTTCGATAGTGCGTTGACTCATAAGTACAGTAAACGGATCGCCATATCCGAATTCAGTAACTTCCTGACCAAAGTTATCTCTTGCCGACAAACGGACCTTAAAGCCGTCGATGGTCTTATCACTGTCGTTTTTTATCTGGATATAAGCGACTGGTTCTCCAATCACGTTTTCATCGACTTCAAAGCTGGTAATAGAGGCCGGAGCCGGTAATTTTACCGGTTTTTGTTCTTTCACCGGCGCTTGTTTTTCTTCCTGTTTCGTAGGATCTGACAGCGCTTGTTCTTCTTTGCTGACGTCGGAGCCGTCGTCATGGACAGAGTATAGAAATGCACCCATCATACAGACCAGGACGGCGACAACAAAACGATTCCACATCCGCACCCGTTGTTTCCTATCCTTCGGCCACAGATTCCGTACCCGTGAGGTGAGGTTGTGTACCTGCTGCCGGGGTTCTTCGGTCGGTTCTACGGGGTCTTCAGGTTCTGCGGGTTCAACAGGTTCTTTTGAATCTTCAGCTGAGCGAACGGTCGCCCCGCAATAGGGACAAAACTTAGCATCATCCTGAATCTTTTTACCACATTGAGTACAAAACATCATATCGCTTCCTTTTTTCTAAATGGCCGTGAAAGATTTCATTCCCTTGGCAAATACAGCAACGTATATAAATTCTATCCTTCGATTTGTTATAAATACAGATAAAACAGTATTTGCCTATTTCAAGACGAGGGGAACACTAGTTATAATTTAACATACTATTCATGAAACATCAATAAATCTTGGATAATAATGATACATGTAAAGAAATTTATGAAGAAAACGCAACCAAAGGGAGGCCTATGATATGGATAAGCAGCCCATGAACATCGGCCGTACGGATAGAAAAAAGAGCTACAACAGCAGTGCAGATACTTCCGAAGCACTATTTATATAAGCGACGATTTTATATTCTCAATATAATTATCAATAAACGAGAAAAAGAACTACACGATGGTAATTGACAATTCAATACCTATTTTTCACCATATGAACTGATTCATATGGCAGCAGCTATCCGTTGAGCCATAAAACGCCGTATACAGCCATACAGATTATGACAGCCCGGATTCAGTACATAGATTCATGAGCCTTATATACGGATATCTGAATTAGCCTGACATCTCTGTATGTATAGACCTATATAAGCCCGTACAGACTCATAAGGATGACGCAGGCATCCGGTACAAGTCATAAGGAGACAAAACCATGAGGGAGACTCCGGGAAGGCGTCGAGAAAAAAGAATTGCTGTATGGTATATATGGTATATAATGTATAATTGATATAAAACCAAGTTTCAGAGCCAGCCGGATACCGGGGTAGGAAAAAACGTCCAATTACTTCCGATAACGTTTAATTATCGTAAGTAATTTAAAAATGAAAAATCAGGCCAATTTATCCGTATCTCATACACCGCATACCTAAGCCATTTATACCACAATCAACCTATCTTTTGTACTTCTTCATTACTTCTATAACTTCCTGATAACTTCCCATTTTTCATATCAATGTCGGCAAAATATCGGCAAAAAAACCATGAACTTACACGACTTGTACGCATAAGTTCATGGTTTTTTATTTCAATATTTCAAAACTCCAAATGAATCATGGATGATACAAACATTTATTCTTCTTTTCTGACCTTGGGTTTCATACCCCAAACGACGGCGTTCATTATGATGACAATCAGCAGAACGACTGCCATGGCGACCCAGAATCCCATATTGATTCCCAGTAATTCGCCTCTTCCAAAAAGATCTATCCAGAGGCCTTCCCAATCCAGCATCATGATTCACACCTCCTACAGCAGCTCGCCATAATGGCGGACGTATGCTTTTTTCACGCTCGTTGCCAACATCATGTACAGCAGAATACATGGAATAAGGTAGGCAAAATAAATGGCCGGCAAATCCGTAAAGCCAAGGGCCGGTCCCAGCGGTGAAAATGGAATCGCCGTCAAGACGGAATCGCCGTCAAGACGGCAATACCGGCTATGGTAAGGAACATGACCGGAGCTGATGCATGGCTTTGGATGAATGGCAGCTTTGGCGTCCGAATCATATGAATGACCAGTGTTTGGCTCCACATCGATTCGACGAACCATCCTGCCTGAAACATGCCGATATATTTGATTTGCATGGCCGTAAGCTCGGCTCCGCTGTAATGCGCGGCGAGATTGTTAAACAATACGCCGTGTGAAACAAAGATCGGGCAAAATATAAAATACATGAAGGCATAGGTCGTAAAGTCAAAGATAGAACTTGTCGGCCCAAGCCACATCATAAAGCTGCCAACACTGGAAGCATCCCATTTTCGCGGAATGGCGACGAATTCTTCATCGACGTTATCCCAAGGAATGGCCGTGCAGGACAAATCATAAATCAGGTTCAGCAGTATCAGCTGAAGACTCATCATCGGCAGGAACGGCAACAGCGCCGACGCTGCCAGTACGGAAAACATATTGCCGAAGTTAGACGACGCAGTCATCTTGATATACTTAATCATGTTGGCATAGGTCTTTCGGCCTTCGATGATGCCGTCATCGAGTACCATCAAATCTTTTTCAAGCAAAATAATGTCTGCCGATTCCTTGGCCACGTCGACGGCCGTGTCGACGGATATGCCGATATCGGCGGCTTTCATGGCAGCAGCATCATTGATGCCGTCACCCATGTAGCCGACCGTGTGGCCGTTTTCCCGCAGGACCGAAACGACACGGGATTTCTGATCCGGCGTCAGCTTGGCAAAGACATCGGTCGTTTCTGCCGCTTTGGCCAAATCGGCATCACTCATACGATCGAGATCAGAACCAAGCAGCATATTGCGAACTTCCAGTCCTACCTGTTTGCAGATCGTACGCGTTACTTTATCATTGTCGCCGGTCAGTATTTTGGCAATGACGCCATGGGCTTTCAAGGCACGGATGGCATCGGCCGTCGATTCTTTCGGCGGATCCAGGAAGGCCAGATAGCCAATCAGCACCATATCGCACTCGTCCTTTACGCCAAAGGCGCCAACCGGCGAAGGATTGCTTTTCTGGGCCACGGCAAGAACCCGGAAGCCCTTATCATTCAGATTGCTTACGGTATCTAAAATGCGCTGGCGCAGTGCATCTGTAAGCGGTTGTACGCTGCCGTCATAATCGGCATGGGAGCAGATGGAGAGCATTTCTTCGACAGCCCCTTTGGTTACCATCTGTGTCTTCCCATCCTTATTCCTTACCACCGTCGTCAGGCGGCGGCGTGCAAAGTCAAAGGGGATTTCATCTACTTTGACATAGTTTTCAGAGAGATCAACCAGCTTGGGATCCTGGGCTTCTTCCTCTTCCGTCTTGTGAATGACGGCCAAGTCCATGAGGTTTTTATAGCCGGTCTGAAAATAACTATTTAAATAGGCATGACGTAAAACCCTCGTATCTTCCTCGCCATTTACGTTGAGGTGATACTCCAGTACGACCTTGTCCTGAGTCAGTGTCCCCGTTTTGTCCGTGCAGAGAATATCGATGGCACCGAAATTCTGGATAGAATTCAGATTTTTGACGATGGTCTGCTTCTGACTCATGGATACGGCACCTTTGGCAAGGCACGTCGTCACAATCATGGGCAGCATTTCCGGAGTCAAGCCGACGGCAATGGAAATACCGAATAAGAAGGCATCGAGCCAGTCATCCTTTGTAATCCCGTTAATGAAGAATACCAGGGGAACCATGACGGCCATAAACCGGATCAAGACCCAGGAAACGGCATTGACCCCACGGGTAAAACTGGTTTCTACGGCTTCTCCGGCAAGAGCCGAGGCCATAGAACCGAACAGCGTCTGATCGCCCGTACTGATGACAACAGCCGTCGCACTGCCGGAAATGACATTGCTGCCCATAAAGGCAATATTCGTATACTCCGTGACCGATTCCTTCTGGTCGCTGACATGGGTCGTCTTTTCGACAGGTTCGCTTTCCCCGGTCAGACTGGACTGACTGACAAACAAATCCTTCGCCGTCAACATGCGGATGTCGGCAGGAATCATATCCCCGGCCGATAAATGGACGATGTCGCCGACAACGAGTTCATCCAAAGGGATTTCTGTCGTTCCCGTTTCTTCACGGGTGACCGTACAAGTCGTCGTAATCATGGAAAGCAGTTTTTCCGCAGCATTCCCGCTCCGGGATTCCTGGACAAAACGAAGGGTGCCGGAAATCAGGACCATGACGACGATGACAATGACCGTTACCGGATTGAAATCATCGGGCGTGCTGCCCCACAGCGAAAAATAAGGGAAGACGATATCCGTCATCGTAGACACGATGGCCAGGAAAAAGAGAATGGCGGTGAAAGGATTAATGAACGCTTCTGCCAGACGCTTCGCCAGCGACTTTTGTTTTTCCCGCGTTACTTTATTGGAACCGTATGTATCCCTGTTTTCCGATACGGTGTCTTCATTCAGTCCGCTCAGTGACGTATGCAGACTGTTCAAAAGATCCTCGACAGGCCGGGTCGCTGCCTGTTCAATGCGCTGATTCAGTTTTTCACGAAATGCAGTCTGCTGCGCGGTCAGACGAATGGCTTTTTTATTTTCGTTCTGGTTCATGGCTCTCGCCTCCTCTTCCTCAACTATTTTTGATACCGCCGGCTTTTTTCAATATATAAAAGATCCGCTCCCGCCACCATAAACCAGGCGACCATCGTGAGTGTAAACCAATGTCCGGTAAAACCGCTCCACAGTCCCTTTATCAGAAAAATAACTCCGCTGAGCATGATGATGGCGCCGACATTGCGGCACAGAGGTACGATATCGATTTTCTCTTTCTCCTCGGAAGGCATGTTTTTCCAATTCGACAGATGAATATGGACTTTTCCACAGGCAAAGAGGACTCCTGCCAAGAGGAAAAAGACCCCTAAAAAGATACTTGCGACATGCATGGCTATTCTCCCTTCATTGATAAAATACCTCCAGTTAATGGCAACAACGGTCAATCGGATAATGAATTCAGCTACCTAAAAAGCAATAAAACGGAGACCTCACTTATGATAAATTCAATACAAAAATACCAAAGGAGCTCTCCGCAGGTTCATTTTACCACATCCAAACAGCCATTTAAACACCTTATGTTATTTTTACACAGACAAAATTCAAGCCGAATCGGATCCAAATCCAAGTTCTGCCCGATGCTTGAAATTCTTGCGATTCCTCCCAGTTTACAACGACAGCCTGCAAAAAAAAGCCTCCTAAAGTTAGATGTTAGGTCCAACTCTAAGAGGCATTTCATAACAATGCATTTTCGATTAGGCTGTATTGATTGTCAGCGAATTTGCCGACATCTCATCAACCGCTCCTATCCCAGCTTTTCAACCTTCTACATCGGGAATATTCTCTAAGGAAGAAAACGGCATCCCTTTTTCCTGTTCGGCACGGTGTAATTATTCTGCCATTCCGGGAACGCCGTACAGATGCAGCGTCTCCATCAAAGCGTCATAATCGGCCTTAGCCAAAATAACGACATCATCGGCAGCATCCTTGCCGGCAGCCATAACCGGAATATTCCTTTCATTGACGATCACGTAATCAAGGGCAAAATCCCACAACCAGTTCAAACAAAACACGCCAACAATAATAGCCGCATTTATTAGTAATCCTTAGTCTCTCTCCACATCAACAGCAACACTCCTCATGTTACTTTTACATCTGCTATTTTCTTGGTCGTCCAATAACATCCAACTGTAACGACACCACATTGTCAGACGGTTGTTTAACAGCGCCTTCAAAGCGGCCTAGCATGGTAATTGAATTGCCGACTTGAATAGTTTCCAACCAGTATCGGGCTTCGAGGTCCCCAATGACTTCATAAGCCATATTGTTGTGCTTCCAAAAATATACGCGGATATATTTGTGATCAGAATTAAAAAACGTTCCCATATGTACGACGGTTCCAGTCAGTTGAAGAAATTTTCCTTTATAGCGTCTTTCCGTTGCTCGAGGATTTCTGTTATATTCCTCCATCAGCTTTTCAGCCGTCATAGAGTAAGGATTATTTATTGTGCCGATCGTATATTGGGGAAAACTAGGGAGCGATTGCTGAACCGTGCTAACAGACCGGACTGGATCCGTTGTAGACGTCGGTATCTCAAAAAATTTAATCACCAGGCCCATACCAATGAAAATAAAAAGGAGAATTGAAAAGAGTGCAACTATGTCCTTCAGACTGGGGATGATATCTCCTACCCCAGGTTTTTTATATGCGGGTGTTTCGTTCGGAGCGACGCCGTCGACAGGCAAGGTTGTCAGTACAACCGTGGGGCCCGAATTGCTTTCCTCAAAAGACTTACTCTGTGGTGGCTCAAATAACTTCTGAAAATCATCTTTTGCCTCTGGATGATTTTCATCAAACGAACGGCGCAGCCAATCGAAGGCATCCTGGTTCGATGGCTCAAATCCTTCTCCTTTCACATACATCATCCCTAATTGATGCATGGCATAAGACGGGTCTTGTGAAACTGCCTGATGATAGTACTGAAAGGCTTTTTTATAATCTTTCCGGGGAATTCCGATTCCATCATAATACATATCTGCCAGCCTGCATACTGCCTCAATCTTCCCCGCTTTAGCTGCCTGTTCAAAATATTGATAGGCTTCGGCCCACTGTTCTTTCTCATAAGCTGCCTGGCCCAAAAGCCACGGATCCGCAATGAAGGCATGTTCTTCTTTCTGTTCTTTCTTCCCTTTTGACGTCGAAGGAATGGGTAACTCCGAAATGAAATCCGTAAAGAGGCCCGTTTCTTCTTTCGTATCTTCAGGCAGCGAAGTGAGCGGCGGCCAATCTGGTATATCGATATAAGGAGACAGTTTTTGTCTTAGTTTTTCAGCTCGTTTTTTAGCTCCTGGTTCATTAACGGCCTCTCCTTTTTTATACCATAGCAAAGCTTCTCTCAAATCCTGTTTCGTTCCCAGTCCGTCTTCATATAACCGTCCTACAGCAACAGCTCCATACTGTTTCTCCAAACGAAAAGAATCTTTATACCATTTCATAGCCTGAACATAGTCTTTTTCAACTCCCCTTCCATGCTCGTAATATTGGGCAACTTGGAACATGGAACTCACATTATGACACTGGGCGTTTTTTAAAGTACGGTTAAACAAATCCCGGTCAGCCTCATAAACCGTAGCTCTTTCAATCAAATCATTACCGGGATAATATTTTTCCACATTCTCGGGACTTTTATCCTCCGTATAATCCGGACACTGAGACGTGCTGATACATTCCCCGTTTCCAAATCCACATTTGTTTTGATTGCCACGACCATAATGCAAACACTTACGCTTATCTCTGCGCTCTTCACCATCTTTTAAGCGAACTAAATCCACTGTAGAATCTGTTCCCTGTTTCCACCCAGATGACCGTTTTTTACCCAAGGATTATCCCACCATTTCAAAACGCACAAAAAAGTGTATTATATATTACATATTCGACACAAAAAAGGGAATTCCTGCTCGTCTTATTCATCACGGGGGAAACTCTAATTAGTCTAATTTATCCCATTCGACGAGCCTATTGTCTCACAAACAACCTGGAGATGAAATCCATCGATTTTTTTCCGCTTACCTTGATCTTGACAAGAACATATGTTATCATTTAATATATACCATAGTCGTACTCGTCAAAAGGTCTTGATGCTATGAAGTACAAATTCAAAACAACCAAGGAACGCTCTGCTATCATGAGCAAAATCCGAGGCAAGGATACGAAAATCGAAGTCAAGTTGCGCAAAGCCTTATGGCACCTGGGCATCCGCTACCGGAAGAACTACAAGAAGCTTCCCGGAAGCCCGGATATCGCGCTGACGAAGTATCATATCGCCATCTTCTGCGACAGCGATTTCTGGCACGGCTATCAATGGGATGCCAAAAAATGCAAAATCAAAGCCAATCGTGACTATTGGATAAAGAAAATAGAAGACAATATCCAGCGCGATAGAGACTATGATGAACAGCTGATCGAACTCGGTTGGCTGCCGCTCCATTTCTGGGAGCATCAAATCAACAAAGACCTTGAAGGCTGCATCGATGAAATCTTATCGAACCTGCCTGACTATGTACGCTGAAAGCGGTCATCGATCTGCCCTCGGGCAGTGCTAACGACGAGAGTCTTATGACCGTGGAACAAGTGTGATGGCCGTATAGGCCAAGGAGGACTTATCATGAAGAAAACGATTTGCGAACTTTTCGCCGGAGTCGGCGGCTTCCGTCTCGGCTTCGATGCGTTAAAATCAGGCTGGGAGACAGTATGGTTCTCACAGTGGGAACCGGGCAAGAAGATGCAGTGGGCCCATGACTGCTATGTTGCACACTTCGGCGACAGCCTGGATAAGAACGGTGAATTCCATACCGGCGACGACATCGCCACCGTCGATAAAGATACCATCCCGGACCATACGTTATTGGTCGGCGGTTTCCCTTGCCAGGACTATTCAGTCGCGCATACTCTTGCATCGTCGCAGGGAATCGAAGGCAAGAAAGGCGTCCTCTGGTGGCAAATCCGTGATACCATCATCGTTAAGAAGCCGACCTTCTGTCTCTTCGAGAACGTCGACCGGCTCCTGAAATCCCCAGCAAAACAGCGCGGCCGCGACTTTGGCGTCATCCTTGCCTGCCTTGCACAGCTCGGCTATTCCGTCGAATGGCGCGTCGTCAATGCTGCCGAATACGGGGCTGCCCAGCGTCGGCGCCGGACGTTCATCTTTGCCTATCGTGACGATACAGGATATGTGGAAAATATCCGCACCGCTACTTCCGAATCCATCCTAAAAGAGACCGGTTTCATGGCACAGGCCTTCCCTGTCAGTGAAATCAAGGACATCAAGGAAGCCACTTTGCCGAATGATATCGTAGAAGTCTCTGATACTTTCGCTTTCGCCTTTCAGCCGGCCGGCTACATGACACAGGGACATATCTACACGACTTCCATCACCGTCGCCGATGAAGAACCTATCCTTTTAGGCAGCCTGCTTGAAAAATGCAAGGATGAGGATTATTATTTAACTAGTGACAGATTACAAAAGTGGGATTACCTGAAAGGTGCCAAGAAAATCCCCCGTACGGCTGCCAACGGCCATCAATACGTCTTCTCCGAAGGCCCTGTCGCCTTCCCTGATCCGTGGGACCGTCCGGCACGCACGATGTTGACCAGCGAAAGCACATTGAACCGAAGCTCCCACGTCGTCGCCGATCCGGGGACGGGCCGGCTGCGCATCCTCCTCCCGGAAGAAGCCGAAAAGATCCAAGGCTTCCCCGTCGGCTGGACAGGCGGCATGACATCGAACGGCAAGCCGATGCCCTGCCGTATGCGTTACTTCTGCATGGGAAACGCCCTCGTCGTTCCTATGATTACGCGTATGGGCAAGGTTCTCGATAAAATCATCGCAAATGAAAAATGACAGTAATAAAAGAATCCCCTGGGACACAAGTGAACCGACCCCCTAAAGTTGGACCTAAAATCTAACTTTAGGGGGTCACATCAAAGCCCTAGGGGATCCTTTTATTTATCATAAGTATGTATCGAAGCCTTTACTGAAGAATCCTATATCCGGTTCTTCCATCGTGCCTATCAAAACTCCTCTGTCAAGGAAGGCATTGAAGTTTTCACAGCTTGTTTCCGGCAGCAACAAGCAGGAATGGCAGGCTGCAAGGTTCATCGAATAGATGCCCTGCCCTTTGCTGAGGCTGCATACTGGGTCGTTCGTACAATATCCTACTTTTTCTACGGCTTTCTTGATGATATCCGGCAGTGTTTCCTTATAACCTTGACGCACCAAACCGCCTAAGGTCCCTTCAGAGTCGCCGCTCGCTGTATAGATTAAGATGCCGGTCATGGTTTTCCCACTTCCATCGCCTTTATCGCAATAGATACGTTCCCGTAGGGAAGCAATGCTGTAACCGCACTCAAAGCTCAACTGCCGAATCAAGGCATGCGCTAAGGAATGAAGGAATAAAAATTTGACAGTAATCTGTCTCGGCCTGCCCGTCGCATAGAAAGATTGTGCATAGTTATGATTAATTGTTGCCGCACGTGAATTTAAAGCTGGCTCATTCTGTCGAATCCATCTTTCGATTTGTTCTTCATCGAAACGGATGAAGATACCTTCACCAAGCACCTGATAGCCAGGATACCAATCCGTAGACGTTTCTTTGATGCAGACAAACTGTTCTTTATCAGACGGTCCTGATACAGGATTGATCCGTGAAAAACCAATCAACGCCAGAACTTCTCGCATCTTATGGATAAGTACCACTTGTTTCAGGCTAGGAATCATTTTCTGATATGGTACGATATTCTGCTCTTCCCGTTTAAAGAAGTTCGATTCATTAGCATTCGTCGCCTCACCATCTAAGGCTTCGTATTCTTCTTCACAGAACCGCTGGTCTTCATCAATATCTTCATTAATATTTTCAGTACTATCTATCCAGTTTTCTTCCAATAATCTTTTTACATCACATTCTTTTACTCGTTGGCTCAGTTCTTCAACAATTTCTTCTGATGTATCCTCTATGATTTCCCGTAAACGCTCTTCACCACGATTTTTTTCTTTCGCTTTAGATAAATTATGAAAGCCACGAGTGTAAGCATCAGTTTTCTGAATCATTTCATTCAAATCCGTCGTAAAAGGTGGTATGACCAAGGATGTTTTGACGACTGGGAAGTATACAGAAGAAGCACCGCGCAACGTGACCCTAGGATAACAAATACAAGCTTCTTTCGTGTGTTTCCAAGGATGGTTGCCGGGACATAAGAATTCCGGGTCTTCAGCGTCATCTAATTTTTCGAACAAATCCTTGTCCATGATGCCACTCAATGTCGATGAGGCTCCACAATTTTCGCATTTGACAAGAATATTGTCGAAGCCGTATCGTCCCGTCCCCATGGTAATCAACTTCAGTTTTGGATGATCACAGATTTTCTTTTTGCTTCGTTTATGAGCCCAAGCAATCCAAGGAAAATCATTGATATGCCCGTGTTCGCAAATGGTCACTAAGCGCGATAAGACCAGTCTATACTGTTTGCCGCACGAGGGACAATGGGGGTTCTTCAGCATATAAGGATCCCTGTCTTTCTCAGAATCAGATGCCTTTAACCTATAATCTCTCACCCACGCATCCATCGGCTGCAGGCGTTTACATTTCGGGCAATAGTACCATTGAGGGAAACGGACATAAGCCATTCTATGCCACCCATCATCATCTTCGTTTTCCGTCGGCAAGCCAAAATATTTCACACCTAACCTATCTTCCAGCCTCTTATCATGAATCGGTGTGACGTCAGATTCCCAATATTCTGGTGCCGCACACATGAGGACCTGATCCGAAAAATTAATCATAGCCCCGACGCCGAATTGATGTACTAATTGATTGGCCCTGACGGAATACTTCTTTTTATCAAGGTTTTTTCTTTCAACATTTCTACTGTCATCAATTTTTTTCATTTCAATCCTCTTTCCAAATCAATGCACATCCCCGCACTTCGCTGTCGATATTCCTCATTGAGGTTAACGTTTCTCCCGGGAGCAACTTATCATCCGATTTCTGATGGAATGGTTTCAACAATCGGTAAGAAGATTCCTGCGGTTCTTTTCCTTCATAGAACCAACTGTTGCCATACACTAATTGCTTTGACTCGGATGAAGCTATTTCCGCCTTACGGTTCCAATCCTCAAAGAAATCCTCGATTTCCTGTTTGATTTCTGGGATATCATCATGGATTTGGCTTCCGCGGCTTCTTATCCCACGAACTCGGTCTAAAATGAAGCTGCTCATCCTTTCTATCGCATCACGGTAATCATCAAGCCGAAATTCACCAGCCGATTTTTCTTCTGCCAAAGCAGGAATACTCCGCATCATAGCAATTAATACCGCATGCAGTGCCCTGTCCCTGGCCGGTTTTGAGAACGGCGTCGCTCCTGTAGGTTCGACGAATCGATAGAAAGATTCATGGAACGTCTTGAACTGTTCATAATACGACTGGTCCCGGTTCCGTCCCTGATTATACAGGGTAAAGACCAATCCGGGATAAGCACGTCCGACACGACTGGTCGCCTGTATGTATTCACTATTCAGTTTCGGCTGATTGACCATCAACAAAACATTCAAACGTGCAATGTCGACGCCGACAGAGAGCATGTTGCTGCTAAGGACAATATCGACAGGATATGTTTTTTTATTGTCATCAGAATGATATTTAATTTCTTCGAGTTCTTTGAAGACCTGATTCAGCTTGTTTGTCTTGACCCGGCTGGTCAGCTCCCTTAAAACGTAAGCATAACGCGGTTTGGTCTGCAGTCTCTGCGAGAACTGATAGACACTATTCTTAATATCATCAGCAACTAATGATTCACATTGTCCTAAATCCTTGAGGCTGTTGAAGTAAGCCGTCAATGTCCAATATTCATCTTTGACCTCATCCGGCACTTTAAGGATTTTTATTAGCTGCAACAAATCGGAAATGACAGTGACTTCCGTAGAGACTTGGTTCTTGCCGGAAGCCATCACCCCGATGTAGCAGCGGCCATATTTCCCTTTATCATGATCAATGACATCGTTCCGTGCAAAATAGGAGTCATCTGCATCAATGCCTGGCGGCGGGAACTGTCGGGTATCGCGATTGTAAAGAGCTGCACATTGTGCTTTCGCCCGCCTGATAGTGGCCGTCGAAGCGATGATTTTGGGCTTGACATGGCCGCAGTTATTACACATATAATCGATGGCTGTTTCATACAAGCCTACAATGGATCCCAACGGGCCTGAAATGAGGTGCAGTTCGTCTTGGATGATAAGTTCCGGTCCTCGATGCTGACCATCAGCACCAAAGAATTTATTCACTTCATTCTTCCAAGTCATCATAGCGAATTTATCAACTGTCCCGATAAGCAATGTGGGCGGTCTCTTATAGATTTCTTCGTCGATGACCATCACCGGGATTTCGGACGTATGGAACCGGCATCCGTCCTGTGGGCATTGATAATAAAAATGTTTAGGATTGGTTTGATAAAAGTACCCCCATTCGCCTTTCCCATGTTCTTTGACTAATGAAGTCCCGCACCACGGACATTTCAAGAGCTGGAAATCATTATCTGCAATACCATAGGTATTCATCAAATTCTTTAATTTCTTTTTTGCATCATCCAGTCTGTTGGGCGTATGCTGGCTGCCAATCCATAACCCTATCGTAATCGGCTCATTCCCTAGAACTGGTATCTCTTCTCCTGGTTTCCGTCGGGCGAGCCGAGTCCGCGTAGCACTTGCTTTGACCCCGTATGTTTTCCGGATAGCTTCACAAGCACAGATTAAGGTAGCGGCTCTGCTGAACTGCTGGGCAGTCAGCAAGCGTAAGGTATAGCGCATGATGATGTTCGTACCACCACCCTTATCACCATAGACCAAGCGGCGGTAAAAGATAACAAAAGCAGATAATCCTAAGTACGCTTCTGTCTTGCCACCGCCCGTAGGGAACCAAATCAAATCGACCAAGTCCCTGTCCGACGATTTTTCATCAACGATTCCTTTCAAACTCATGAGAAGGAAGGCCAACTGGAAAGGCCGCCACAAATGTTTGTCTTTGACATCACGATTACGATACTGATTGATATCAGCCAATTCAGACAATCTCTTCCCTAAAGGTGAATCAGCAGACTGGTCACCGCCATAACGCTCTGTCCCGTATTTTTCATCAGCAATGATTTCCAGATGTACTCTCTGCATGAACATAGCACGATTCGCCAACGAGAAGGCTGTATATGTTTTATCATCATCCCGTAATAACGCGATGCCTTCTTTCATACGTGCAGCGGCTTCTCGGCAGTCTGTCAGATTCAATGAAGCAGCATGGCGATATCTTTCTGGCAGTTCTTTTTCCTTGCCATCTAATCCTTTGATCCAATGCGCATAAGACTCCACCAATCGAGACAACAGAGCCAATTTCTTTTCTTTGCTGGTACTATCTAAGTCAGAATGGACTTTCATGGAGAGTATCTGATTCGATTCTTCTTCCGTGAATTCATTCGTCGGCAGATTGAAATCCATGCCCGGCAGCTCTTTCTTCGGCAAGAAGTCATTGATGAGGAACCCTTTCCCCTTTTCGTCAATCTGCCATTGTAGAGAAGTACCCATCCCTGAGCCGAAATCTTTTTGTTTACGGTACAATAGATTCAGCCGTTCTTCTTCATCATCGGCTGAAATGCTCTTTTTTATCTGATTTCTGTCAAAGAAGATAACATCATCGTTTTCCTCGATGCGGACTTTGATATGGGGCTGGAAAATAAATCGATTATATTCTCGTAATTTAAAGTCCTTGAATTCGTTGCTCACCATCAAAGTAATCGACCAAAGCTGTTCATCATCATCCATCAATTTACAAAATGCGGTGAAATGGCAGTCTGTATCATCCAAGGAATCCCCTAAATCAATGAAGCCTTCTTGCATCCCTCGAGGTAACTGGAAATCCAATGCGTGCGGGATGCGTACATAACTTTTGTGGTAGGGATCGCTGCATTGCCGTGCAAGTGTCATCAAGGGAATCTGTAAATCGTAAGAACCGGAATCGGCTTCATAAGAATCCAAAACATGCCGTACCCATTTGCTGTTGAATGGTTCCTTGACTGTGAAGAAACGTTTATCCTCTGACACTCCGATATGTTGCTGCACTTCAACCGGCAACATATCATAATCGAGTTTAGCGTTGCAAGGATAACAATAATCCTTCAGTTCACTGACTCGATACGTGCCGAAAGTCAAATGGATATGCATCGCTTCCGGTTTCCCTTTTACGAAGAACGTAATCCCCATCGAGGAAGGGCGCCATTGGTTCCTCAAATCTACAGTATCATCACCATCATCTTGATTTTCTCCCGACGGCTCAATATTGCTGTCGATTTCATTGTTAGTTTCCCCTTCGTCTCCATCTCCATTTACTTCGTCAGCCTGATTACCATCTTCACTCACTTCATCCTCTAAGTCCAGCATAACCTTCTGTGGATACAAGATGCCACAACTGTACCGTCTCGAAGGGATATCGGTGATGATTTCATGTTCTGCATCAGGGATGCTCCCTTCTGCACCGGGGCCTTCCAGCTGCTTCTGCATATTATTGATGATTATATCTCTTGCCTTAAGGCACTCGTCGGTTATATCACTCTTATTCAAAACTCATCAATTCCTCACTTTCTAAAGGCACATTTACATAATTTCCTGGAATCTTCACAGGCTGTTTCAGGCTTTGTATATCGTACAAATTCAATACTTCAATGAATTCATCTAAATCAGCCTGCAGCATCCTATCCAACGGAGTGCTGGTTTCTACCCCTTTCTGCACAGTTTCATAGATACGTGGTAACCGTTTCGTTATCTTCTTAGTAATACCAATGTGGATATCTCGAATATTTTTTGTTGCCTCATAATAGGCATCCGCTGTAGTATCGTCATCATAAGGTGCGATGATTGTCTTGATTGCTTCATAGACTTTCTTACGTCTCGGACCAATGACATGACTCCCAGGAATAACCCATGAACGAACAACGGCCCCGCCAGAATTCGAAACCCCCATATCGCGAAGCTGTTTGCTTAAATCATTCCATCTAATCCCCTGTTGCTCAACGTATTCTGCCAGGCCGTTTTTCCACCTTTTTACTAATTCCAAGGACCGATAAAACGACCGATAAAAATCATCAGAGTTATTCTTTTCCTCTTCTAAGATAGCCTTGATGACATCATGACGATTGCCAAAATCACGACAGTACAAGAAGCTCATCCCGGGCAATAATTTTGCGACCTCTAGAAGATGCACACTGTTATCTTCCTCGTTCAGATAATGGACTTTTCTCTTAGAGAAAAGATACTGCCGTCCATCATCTAATATACCGATACGAACGACATCCACCTTGCTATCTTGGATGATATCACTATCTCTGCTTACAGAATGGAGCCGCTTGACGATATCTGAAATATCGATGGTGGTAAATGGTTCATCCAAAATGTCAGCTCCTTCATCTGTTCTCGGAATGATTTTCTCTTCCCGGTCCGCCAGACCGGATAATACTTCGAAATCATTCAGTTGACGATGTGCATATGCTGCCATATGTCCATAATCAGCCTTTTCAAACTCATACAAGAAGAATATAGTACGTGCAGCCTGTAAGTGCAGAAAGAGAGGGACATCATGCAGCCAAAAAGTACCGCTGATGATAATAAGGCTGTATCTCTTATCCGTCCTTATTTTCAAAGGCGTCGCAATGTCCAGATTATACCTCACCTTATCACCTGCATCGAACACGTTGCATTGATTGGCATAAGGAACAACCAGTAATTTATTTCCGTAAGGATTATCGGATAAAAGAGACATTAACTTTTCTTTTTTATATTGGTTCCGGCTGATATCTTCATATAACTGTTCTACAAAATTATAGATTTCCCGACAGATTCTCCGAAGAACGGAATCACCAACGTCATCCTGTAATTTCTCCAAATTATCGATAGCATAGGACATCATGAAATCTTTTTCTAGCAAGAAACAGCTGGTCTTTAAACGTCGTATAAGGCCTAATGCACAACACATGAATTTAAACCCATTCGGAGATTCTGTTTTATTATGACGCAAAATATTTATCTTCTGCATCACCGCTCGATATTCAGTCCGTGTGATAGCACTGCCGAAATATTTTTCTCCTATCACACCTGATATCTCAGCTGATATCACAGCAGCAAGCCCAGGACGGCTGACCAAATAAGATGGTGTAGTGCCCCAATAGACATCCGCTTTCCGTATCTTCCCTATATCATTCATCAAAGCGAAACGGAAGAAAAAGTTATATAGCTGTAAAGGGATTTTTTTATTATTGAATATTTGTTGAATGAATCCTTGGTCTCTTTGGATAGTCGTCCAATCGGCTACATACAACATGGTGATAGCATACGCTTCTCCATATTCTTCAGCCCATTTCTTTACAATCGCTAAATCATTGCAAATGCAAATAGAAGGGTACATCTCTCCAAGATTACCCGGATACTTGTAAATACAGTCGATATCCTTGCCCTGATAGGCAACTGTAAACAATTCACTGAATCTTTTACGTCCCATTCCTTTTACTGCTACATATAGTTTATCCAATATGCGGTCTGCCCGCTTTTTACCAATGACGATATATGAAATATCATCAAAAGCGATAGCTTTTGTCCTGCTCTGACTGCCAAAAATTCTTTCATAAAAATCGACTCGATTTTTCAAGGTCTGATAATGTTGGACTCTATTTTTTGCCTTTCCATCATATTCCAATATCAAGTTCCATCTTGAGCTTGGTACGTAATTCCGCAATCCCTTTTGATTCACCAAAGGAAGCATGCCATTCACCAAATGAGGCGGTTCTATTACACTTATACGATTTTCATAAGTAACTTTAAGATTTCCATCACTGGCTTCAAGCAATTGGTTTATATAGGCATCGACAGAAAGTTGACTGCGTATATACACGAGCACTCCGGCAATAAAAAAGACGCAACTTAAAAGTTGATCATTAGGGACGACCGAGGTATAGACTAACCTATTATCAGAGAAAAAGTTATCTAAAATCAACTGTATGTATTCTTCCATATTTTCTTTTTCTATTCTTTCATTCCCTAAATACAGTTCACATTTATCAAGTGCTTCCTGTACTTTTTCCCTGTCATTCATATCCATGAGACACCGTCCAATTCCTATTCTATCCGATTCATAATCATATCAGAGGTTCACCGAGCATGATAGTCCCCTTGTTTCTCTGCTACCCACTGCGCCCGTACATCATCGGGAACCATAAGGTTCGTTTCATCGATTCCCCCAAGCCAGGATTCTATATTCGCTTTATCGATGGAATTATTAATTAAGATACGTGCGATATCTGCCGCTGTCACAATCAATATAGGATGACCGTCTTCGACGACTTCACGATATGCCTGTTTATCGACGAAGCTCGTCGTAATCATGATACCGAACTGCCTGTACCGTATGCGGGAGATGAGCCGGGACATCTCCCTGACCCCGACGCTGTTGTCCATGCCGTAGCATTTCGCTTCCAGTGCACATTCCATACGCAAAGGATAGTTGATGGCGCTGCCGGCTTGTATGGCATAAGTACCGATGGCATCCCGGCCGCCGTCACGCCACGGGCGAGTCAGGTTGAATTTCTGGAAATTATTGTCCATCATCTTGGCGATGTTGACAGCACACAGCTCGAAGCCTTGGCTGAATTTTTTATAATGCTTCCGGATCTTATCGAGGCAGATTCTTCCCATTTCATTGCACTGCATCTGTTCCATCTTCGTCGGGATATCGAAGAGGCGCGGTGCCTGCAGGGCCTTGATGCCGTTGCGCCCCGATTTCTGGAACGCCAACCAGGCAGCAGGTGCGTATTGATTGCTGTGTTCATGGTCATCAATCAAGCTCTGCAGCCATTTCCGAGAAATCGGCTTTTCACCCGTATCGAGAACCGTGAAATAGGCTTCGTAGTTCTGAAACCGTTCGCCTTGCGAAGTGCGCCAGAAGGCAACCAAGTCCCTATCCGGCGAAATTTTCGGGTTGCCTGGCACTGCCAGCCCAAGAAACTGTACATTACGCCTTTCTCCGGTCTTCTTGAAGATGAGGAACGGTGGGATATCGTCCAGTGAGCCCTTGCCGTTCAGACAGTCGAAGATGTCTTCCAGCAATTGGTTCCCCTTCAGTTTCGTATCGGTCAGGAGACGGCCTGGTTTGCGGTTGTCCCCATAATAGCGGAAGATTCCTGTCTCTGTATCCAAGAAATCAGGCCATTCCAATTCTTCCATCGAGGTATAGAGGACGACATAGGCAAACTTATTGCTGCCCTTCCGCTTCACTTTCCGGAAACCGCCGGAACTGCCACATTTAGGCAGGAGATGGTGCAGTACTTCTGCCCTGAGGTCAGAAACCGTCCCACTTTCATAAACAGCATCGACATATAAATCTGATTCTTCTAATCGGTCAAAAGGGATTCTCTTGGTTTTCGAATCTTCCATCGCACATCACATCCTCTATTGGGCTATCTGTTCTCTTCCTTTATCTGTCTGATGATGTATGTATTATTGAGCCAGAAGCATTGTTTGACATAGCGCGTATCGTCAGGCCAGCACTCCTTCGTCTTCTCATCCATCAGCAGATGTGTCCCAACCGGTAATGGTTTGGTATCATTCCGGTCCTGTCCATGAGGCCGGACATGTGATACAGTGTGGTCCTTCTTCTTGGGGAGGTTATTATGGAGATTGCCCTTGGCATCGACATGTATCTCCAGCCTACCGTCCTTGATGATATCGTGCATTTCCTGCCATACAGCCCGGACATCGCCTTCTAGATCTTCTTCAGGAATATTCCAGAACTGGCAGCCTGACAGATGTAATTGCCCTTCTGCATCTTTCTTGTAGATGACGAAGAAGAAGCGCGTTTCCCGAAGGTAATTGCCAAAAGTACAATCGTCCCACGTTTCATGGGCCAACTGTTGGTAATCAATGGCTGGGAAAGACATGCTCTGTTGGATGGAACCGGTCTTCTCGATACGGATGGCCTTGACTACGATACCGGCCTTCTCGAATTCTTCAGCTTGGTTCCCTTTGACGCCCAACATACGGAATGCAAGCATTGATCCCAGATTCTTCGGATTCTTGCTGATACCGAAAATCCAGCAGAGTTCATCAACGCTTTTACCGCGGTACGCAGAAATTTTCTTGACGACATACGCTTCAAAATCGTCGACTTCACCATGGACGATAGGTTCATACGTCGCTAAGCCCGGCACGAAGTACTTATTCAGAATATAGGTCATATAAGAGTTCTTAAAGGAAAAAGCCCGCGGCTTCGCTTCGATATCGCTGTAAGGCTGCCGCCGTCGTTTCGACGAATCGGAGCTCTTCGTAGCAGCACCGAGATATAGCGTATCGCCTTCTGATAATTCATGTGCTTTCCCGGCCCGCACCTTGGCGACGATTTTATTGTAATCGGCTTCCATGATTTTCCGGTCCTCTTCAGGCGGAGTGAAGAGCTTTACGAAATCGATATGGAAGTCAAGGTTTGATTTCTCTTGTTCGTAAAGATACCACACCAAAAGAATCAGCTGAGCCTTCTTCCAAACATGACTCTGCTGGAAGGACGACTCATTGACCAAGTTGAAATAATCAATCATCGTAATGATTAACCGTTCCTTGGCCCGCAGCTCTTTCTTCCTGCCGATTTCCTTATAAGGCGTGACTTTTAGCTCTACACCGGAGTCCGGGAAATCCGGTTCTGAATCGCTGTTGCTCTTATATTTGAAATAGCATTCCTCGACGAGGTTCCCCATACCGCCTTTATATTTCTTCTTCGCATGGGATTCCAGATATTCCTTGTTCGCCGTCTTTTCCTTCAACAAGTCCGAGGAGGATATCTCGTTCTCTTCCCATATTTCCCGGAAAGTTTTGCCGACCATCTTTTCCGCATATCGTTCAATGGATGTCGGATCCGCTTTATTATAAAAATCAGACATAATTCTCTTCTCCTTTATAAATTCCAGAAAGGTCTATGATGTTACAAATTCGACACAAAAAGGAAAAAATCCTGCTTTTAGTTTATCATAACAATCGATGATTCCTTGTAAAATGAAGGCTTGAATTTTGTCATCGATAAGAAGACGAAAAAGATTGTCCTGATTATGTACCAAGCCAACCGTCACGGAAATGGAACGGCCATGTCTTACGTCAAACGCTATAACTTACTTCCTGAAAGAAATTAAATGCAATTGGCCACATCGCACCTGATAGCGATGTGGCCGTTTTTTGTATATCCCCTATCTATTTTCCCCTAACCGGCGGATATACTTTTTCAAAATCCGTAAGGATTTTCAATAATCTTTCATCTAAAAACATCAGGGTATGTTTCCTCAGTTTTTCAGGAATGCCGTAGTAGGCTTCGGCGACGCTGCCGCAGATGGCGGCTATGGTGTCGCTGTCGCCGCCGATGGAGATGGCGTTACGGATAGCATCTTCAAATCCCGTCGATTCAAAAAAGGCCATCAGGGCTTGGGGTACGCTCCCTTGGCAGGTCACATCAAAGTGGTATGTCGGCCGAATGGCGTCCAAGGTGAAATTCATGGGATAGTAATCTCGATCGATGGCGTCTCGGATTTCCTGTAAGCTAGAGCCGGTTCTGGCCATATAGACAGCTCCAGCTGTTGCTTCGGCCCCTTTCAATCCTTCGGGATGGTCATGGGTAACTTCGGTTATTTTCCGGGAGAGTAATTTTACTTCGTCCAAACTGTTTGCCACAAATCCGGCGGCACTGACACGCATGGCAGAGCCATTCCCAAAGCTGTGATACGGTTTGGGATCCATGGTAAATATCCAGCGCTTAAAGTTCCCTCCGTACCCGCAGTGCGGATATTTCCGGCCCAGGCTCTGCATATTGTCCACGGCAAGTTCGCCGAGATCACTGTAATCGGTCTTACTTTCCAGAATCGCCTTGGCCAAGGCCAGACTCATGATGGTGTCATCGGTGGGCCTGCACTTATGGTGAAATAATTCAAATTCTTTGGTCTTGATATTGTGCCCTTCAAAACGTGAGCCGACAATATCTCCTACGATTGCGCCTAACATGGAACCACCTCGCAAAAATACTTATGCCTCTACAAAAATCATTCAAATAAAACACACGGTCAGCGCGATTGAAACTCCGCATCTATTGCGCCAGCCCTTGTCACGACTACTTCCGCCAGTCCATTCATTCAAACAACAGCTATACTTTCAGCACTTGCCTTGCCTCTTAATCGACGATGTTCATTGCCGTGCCGCCCGGCAGAATTTCATGAACCCATCATTTCAATCCCCATCCCGCAAAGACTTAATAGGATTGACGTTCCTTCTCTCTGGATTCGGACCTACAGCCTGGCAATTTTGAGACATGAGAAAATGAGCCTCGCAGACGGAGGCTCATTTTATATTACAAATTATCCTGCCATTCGGCTTCTTTGAATCCTACGAGAACCTTGTTTTTACCGACAAGCAAGGGCCGCTTGACCAACATGCCGTCTGTGGCAAGAAGGGCGTACTGCTCATCTTCACTCATGTCTGCCAATTTATCCTTGAGTCCCAATTCTCGATACTTGAGACCGCTCGTATTGAAGAAGCGTTTGAGAGGCAGACCGCTTTTTTCGTGCCACTCACGAAGCTCTGCTTCCGTCGGGTTATCCCCCTTGATGTCACGAACCGTTACGGCCACATCATTGGCTGCCAGCCATTTTTCGGCTTTCTTGCAAGTAGAACAACGAGAGTAGCATACAAATGTCAATTCACTCATAGAGTATCACCTCACATACTTAATAAGTTCGACAATCCTTCCTAAATTCCTGCTCCTTGTCGGAAAGAAGCCTTCGATAATGAGCGAAGTGCTTCATTACAGTGCCGTCCAATATAATTCGACGCTTACGGCTCCATGGCCCGTCATTGATTCCAACCAGCCCTTTTAATGGCCTGTCGATATCGCGCTTCTTCCTCCAAGAGTTCGCTGTATTCGGTCACTTTATTATAGAAGGTCGCTTTTTTCATTCCCGACCACGCCATGAAGGCTTTGGAAGAAAGCTTCCCGCCTTTCCAATCATCGTATTTTTCATCCCAGCCTTCGGGGAAATCGATGCTGGGCCGTCCGGCATTTCGCGAACGGAATACCAAGGGATGGTCCGTTTTCAGTGTTTTTTCAAGCATCTCAAGGATAGTCCCGACAATGGTTTGATTCAATTCCAATCCGTGTTCATAGGTCATTTTCAGATCACAAGAAACGAGGCAGATGCCCTTCTCCATGATGTTCCGAAGCCGTTTGATACTGTCTTCGGCAACCTGCCCCAAATCATCGATGGCTTCGACAACAAGGATATCATGAGCATGGCCCCTTTCGATGACCTTATCGAGTTCTTCGTGTTTCCGGTCATGTTCCGTTACGACGAAGACTTCATCGTCAGGCCGAACGATATCGGCTGCCGCATCCCGGACAGCCTTGCCGTCTTCAGTGAATTTTTTGTATAAATACAGCCGCCGCATGACCCTCACCTCGATTCATTTCTTAAAAAATTTCCGGTACCACGAGTCCTTAAATCGGATGCCCAGCCTTTTTTCCAATTCGTCTCGATGAAAGACGATCATCCAGCCCGTCTTGGTCCACATGGGGGCTTCTTTCATCACTTCGACAGGCATGACCGCAGCCCAAGATTGAAGGCGGCGCATACTGGCTTTATCGGAGCCCGTTTCAATCGTAACCGTGTTTTGATCGATTTCAAAGGCCTTTTTATTCGAAGCATACATCTCTCTGATTTCCCGGAATGCGTCGGCTGTGATATACGATGCATTTTCAGCAAAATCATCCCGCCAAGTCAGTTTCCTGAAGTAATCCGGTTTTTCAAAACCAAAATCACTTATGATTTCCATTAATGTTTCTGAAGAAAGGGGCATAATATCCGGATACCAATCATCGGGAAGACTTTCCCCTTCGTTCGTCTGCATCCGATCGATGGCATCCCAAACTTTGGGCATCATCCGCCGGACATATTCGCGATACAATCCGTTTCCCAGCCTTGAAATCAGGCTGTTTCCGGCAGAAAGCCAGGCCGTCTGGTCGGCATCAGAGGGAATCGTCCCTTCGGGATCGAGAAAAATCATTCGTTTGCGAAGCTGCATATCCGGATCGGTCACATCGTTGGAAGCGAAAATGAGCAGCGGTACCGTATCATTTTGCAGGACTTCACAGATTTGTTCCGTAGTCTTGATGGCCTTTTTCATGTGTGCCAAGTAAGCATTATCGATTTCATCGATAAAAAGTGGTACTCCTTTTCCTTCTACCTGCAAGGCGACGGCGGTCTTACTGGGGCATTCTTTAGCCGCCAGGACTCGCAGATTTTTCTTTCCTGTCATTAATTTCAAGATGGCTTTGACGAAAAAGGACTTTCCCGTGCTGGAATGGCTGGATGAAATCAAAAGATACAAGGGCAGACTGGTCGTCCCCTTGTTTATCAGCCGGGCTTCACAGCGGAGACGGGCAAAAAAGGGCGAGGCGAACATGGCATTGAGGAGCTTATAATAAATGTCCTTTTGCTTTTCCGGAGCCGTTCCGACGAAGGAATTATACTTTTCAAAGATGGACAAGAGATCCTCGATTTCGCCCTTTACTTCGTCTTCCGGTGGATTCAGATCCATCGTTTCCCCGGAAAGGTTCATGGAAGCCTGATTATAGTCAAAGGTAATGTAAGGGTATTTTTCGACGATTTGTTTGATATCCGTTTTGCGTATGGCCGCTTTCTGGGCATTCACAGCTATCTTTTCGACGATTTTGGGATTGATCTTAATGACGCCGTCTTTCGTCGTCCGGATGCCCGTATCCTTTAACAGCTCCATGTATTTTTCTTTGGCCTGATCTCCCCTCATGACATACTGATAATTGGTGATCACAGCCTGTTCGTCTTCAGCAGGCGTTTGCAGGATGACGGCCTTATTCGTTTCCACCACTTTCTTTAATACCGCATTGGCATCTTTGGGATGATCGGCTGCCTCAGATGCAACTACCTTATAGGGGATGTCCGCCGACATCTTCCAAGCCGTAAGGAATTCTTGAAAGTAAGCATCATAGGCATTGGGTTCATCATAAAAGGCGACGTTCTCCATTTGATCGGCAGACCATGCCCTTCGGGTCATATTGGCCGACGCCGTGATGACCCGGGTCCTGCCGTCGTCGCTGCGAAGGAGGTATAATTTCCGGTGGTCCAAGATGTTGACGGAGCTATGGATGACTAAGTCGCCGTCTAACATTTTTTGGACTAAATCCCCGTATTTTCGGATCTCCTGCGCGGCCATGTCTGCTCCTGCTAGAATTTCCGCTACTTTGGACGCCGTCCTCGCGTCTTTTCGTACCATGAAATCGGCACCGAGAAGGATTTCTCCATATTTGAATTTTTCCATCAACCAGTGGATCATGGCCACGTCATAAGAAAAAGTGATGACCCGGATTTCATCGAACCCATTGAATAAATCATGGACCGACATATTTTCAACACTGACCAAACGATTCTTATAGCAGCGCAGCAACGCCGGCTTTTTCTCGTCACGATGTTCAGTTTCAAACAAGGACAGCTGCGGTTCTTCGAATTCCAGTTCGAATTCTCGATCCTTATCTTCCGCCATAACAGGTACTCCCTTCTGAATTTAACTTGATTTCCCAAAACTTTTTGAGTAAAGTATATCATTTGTCTAAAAAATAATCAATTATTTTTAGACAGTCATAAACCAGGCACACATCCGCACAAAAAATCCCCCTACAGTCGAATCCGAATCGATCTGACTACAGGGGGATCGTTTACCCTAAGGGCACGGTAACATCTACTGAAACATTTTTGTTTCACTATCAGCTATGGCAGATGGTAAGGAGCGAAAATTCATTCATTGTCCAATAAACCGCTCATTTTCTGAAAGACGGCGGAAGTCTTTGGTTGCGTTATAAAACGAAATAATGAAGATACTCTTGGTAATTTAAGATGAAAAAAAACACCGTCACAGTTTTCGGCTGAGGCGGTGTTTCTCTATGATGACCTTCATTCCCGGTCCGTTTCCTCTTCGGGTAAGGCTGGTTCTTCTTCCCGACTAAAGAAGCCCGGGGCGTCTTCTGCGCGGTGGCGGATAGGAATCATGAAAATCCACAGGTTCTCATCTCCTTCGGCGAAGTGTTCCAGCTCGTCCTTAGCGACGTAGATGAGGTCCTCTGTGGACCATTCGGGATGGGGCAGGAGTTTTAAAAGGGCTTCCCGCAGCTCTTCCCGGGTCCAGTAGCTGACGTGATAGCCGTACTGGTCTTCCCTTTTCCGATATTCAGCTTTTTTGGTCAGGAAATCGAAGATGGCTTGGGGGATATTTTTTTTAATAGAGGCGAAGATGGCGTAGTCCCAGGGGAAATATTTCCGGAAGACGTCATTGGTCCAAATCCCTTCCAGGCGCATTTCCTCGGCGTAGTAGTAATAGCGGCTGTTCGGCGCCCATTGACTGAGGGCGTCATTCCAGAGGCTGTTGACCGGCACATAGGACGATTCAGCCTCGAAGGATAAGACCAGTTGTCCATCTCCGAGGCTTTGGTACGATTCTTCTGTAATCTTGCCTCGGATGGCCCCGCGCCAACCGTATTCACAGCCGGGATACAGGAGTTCTATGATGTTGTTAAGATGCTGTTCGTAAAATTCCCGGTCGACGAAGCGCTTCGTGTCTTCATCGGCTTCGTCAAAGGACCGGAGGGAAAAGGCCTTCTGGAAGTGATTTCCGATATTCCGGATTTCCTCTTCCGGCCCTTCGAAACGGTATTGGGTGTAACAAATATTGGCCATGATGTTGTCTCCTTTCAGCGAAGCTTCCCCTTTTGGCGAAGTTCTTCCAAAACGGGAATGAAATAGTGGTGACGTTCGCGCACCAGATAATGGATCCGGCGGATGATAGCCCGCGTTCCAAAGCTGCCATTCCCCAGCGGCAGGCCGATTGTCGATGCCACGACGTCCGCTAAGTCGTCGGGAGACAGTTCGGGCAGCGGCACCAGGGACAGCAGCTCCCGGTACAGTTCCTCCCGCGGCCATTGGGAGTAATAGACGTCGTGGTCCCGGCTAAAAATATTAGAATCGGAGTATTGATAAAGGGTATGGCGGCTGAAGATTCGCGAGAGCTCTTCCGGCGTCTCTTTTGAAAGACTGGCCCGGACGGCATAGTCGCCTGAAAAATAATGATGTTCTACATCATTGGATTCGGCGTCGCCATCCCGGAAATCGCCATAGGCCAGATAATAATAGCAGCTGTTGGGGGCCCACTTATGGAGCATGATATCCCAGAGTTCAAGGTAGTTGCCGCCATCGACGTTCACCGCCATGGACCATTTGCCGTTTGGCAGCTGACGGCAAGCGTCGGGGCTGATGTCGCCGCAGACGGAGCCGTTGTGCCGGATGTCCTCCGGTCCCTCCAAGGCGTCGAGGATATGGACCAGGTCATGGCTGCCATCATCCCGCACAAAGCCAAGGGCTGCGAGTTCCTTATCCCGTTCAAGGGGCGGATGTGATTGAGTTTTTAAAATGTCGTTGAGGCGGGTCCGCAGCGAGAAAATCTCCTCCTCGGGACCTTCGAAATAATAATGGGTAAACATAGGCATACCTCCTGTCGGAAAAGACAAGAATGGCAAAAAGTACGCAAAAAAGGGGCTCTTTGTCAAATATTGGGGTGCCAACTAAATCATCCACCGCGAATGGACGT
>OFMH01000248.1_pt1 | contig 40512 bp, 28 predicted proteins | sample 1541761 | NCBI WGS metagenome assembly OFMH01 (sample SAMN04209249, study PRJEB22552) | human gut metagenome | biome: gut; material: feces | host: Homo sapiens | place: USA: Oklahoma
TATGCTCATCATTATACTTAGAGGTATCAATAGTGGAATTAATGGTAATCTTGCCGGTATCCGCCTGGTAGTTTTCAATCAGGACATCGCCCTTGATATGAGAATCATCAACAGTAACCAGCAGATTATCCGTCGTACCGTTAAACCTGGTTACGCCATTAACCATCAGGCTGCTGCCTGCGTTCTTACCCTTAATCGTCAGGCTCTTCACCTTATTGTTCCTGCTGAGCAGCTGCTGCGTCTCGCCGGATTCAACTGTCAGATTATCTGCAGTAATACCTGCAGCCACTGCATCCTGCATTACGCTGCCATTGGCATCCAGCTTCAGGCCATTGTTAGCACCGGTAATCGTAATGCTGCCGCTGCCAAGTGCGATATTGCCATTAGTTGCGGTAATTACGCTATCAGCACCAGCTGCCAGCGTGCTGCTGTTCAGGTTAACATTGTTGCCTGCAGTGATATTGCCTGCGCCGCCTGCAGTAATGCTGCCGGTTGTTACATTTACATCATTATTTGCAGTGATATTGCTTGCCCCGCCTGCGGTAACAGTGCCTGCGTTCAGGTTAACATTGTTACCGTTAACAGTTACATCTACGCCTGCGCTAATGCTGCCGTTACCTGTGTCGTTACCGAAGTTTACATCACCATCCAGGTTGAGCTTAGCATTTCCTTTAGCAGTAATGCTGTCAACTACCAGGCCTGCATCCTTCGTGCCTGCGCCCTGCAGGTAAACAGAACCGTTTGCTGCCTTAGCGTTAATCACAGCGCCGTTTTCCAGAATGCGGATACCGTCATCAGCTTTACCGATATCGCCGTTGGCTGCCTGCAACTCAATGCTGTTGGCGTTCAGATAACCGGTATTCTTGCCTGCTTCCGTAGTCATCTGCATACCGTTATCTGCCTTGAGCACCAGCGTTCCTGTTGCTGCATCCTGAATTGTCAGCACCTGCGCCGGCTTGTCGCCTGCAGCCGTCTGATGCAGATATACGCCGTAACCGGTATCGGTATTTGCTTCCAAATTACCGCTGATATTAGTCTTGATTAAGGCATCCTTGCTGCCTACATCGCCCTTGCCGCCCTGGATAATAAGGTTATCGGCAACAATGCTGCCGTCGTTCATGCGAATACCCTTATCACTGAGCAGCTTAACATCCTGCGTCGTTTTAATCGTACCGGAAATATCCAGCATAGTATCCTTAACGCCTGCCAGATAAACATTACCGGTATTGTCAGTATTACTGGTGTTGGCCTTAAGATTCAGCTTGCCGCCATCTGCCAGCTGTACCGTAATCTGACGCTGCTGACGAACTTCAATTCTGCTGTCGTTATCATTCCAGGTAAGGTCACCAGCCTTAGCCTGAGCCAAAAGCTTGAGATTATCCAGCTTGCCCATCTCGCTGTAGGCAATGTTGGTTGCTTCGCCGTCAATACCGATGTTCTTGCCTGCGCTCAGGCTGATGTTCTTGCCCTGAACGTTGGCCTTATCTACTGTAAGTACCTGGCCGGGGGCTGCATTCAGCACGCTGTCCTGGATAGCGTACAGCAGCTCATTTTTGCTCCAGCCGTAGGCAGTGCTGTTATCAACCTCTGCGTAGTTGATAATCCACTGCAGTTCAGCATCGCTATAGCCTTTGTCAGCAAATACACTGTCTTTTCTTAAGGCCTGCATATAAGCATCGCGAGCATTAGTAAGTGCTTGTTTCTGTGCATCCTTATCTGTAAGCTTCGCTGCTTCCGCACTAGCATCAATGTAAGCCTTCTTCGCTTGCTGGAGAGTTTTGCTGCCGGCAAACTTATCATTATAATCTTTAGCTGCTGCTTTATAATTGTCAACCTTAGCTGCATCCAAACGTTGTGCCTGTTTTTCCAGTGCCTGTACACGTTCGCTCTTGGCTGCCGCTGCAGATGCTGTGCTTTCTTCAGCCTTGTCATTACTGTTAATCAGTCCCAGCTCCTGCCATTTTTGCAGCTTACCTTCGCTGTCGGACAAGGTGCTGTCGCCTACTGCGTCGATAAAGCTGCCGCTGGTTGTGAGGTTTACATTACCAGTCTGGCTGGCAATATGACCGATGCGCATATCACCGTTGCTGTTGGTCAGCGTAATATCGCCATACGCGTTGGCATTTACGCTTGCAGACATGGTATCACTGCTGGTCAGCGTCTGACCGGGAGCAATCGCTGCGTTAATCGCACCAAGAGTGGTGAAATCAATGCGGTTGCCGTTCAAAACAGTGCCATCGGCTGTAGTAATGTCGCCTGCTGCGTTGATTACCAGGTTGCCGCTCAACGCACCCTTATTGCCACCGACAAATTGCAGCTTGCCGCGGTCGGAATTGATGCTTACGTCACCAGTCGTTGCTTCAATATTCAGCTTCGCCATGTTGCCCAACGCACTGTGATTAATGCTGATGCCTTTGGCTGCTTTGGCAGTCAGGTTGTCCGCGTCAACGCGTGCGCTGCCAACAGAGCTGATAGTACCGCCGATGCTGTTTAAGGTAACATTGCCGATTGCGCTGCCGTCAGCATTAGTTGCATTGCTGATGTTGCCTGCAAGATACATATCCTTGGCGCTGGTAACGCTGATGTCACCGCTGCCGCCAGTCATAAAGCCAACGTTAATCGGCTTATCGCCCTTAATTGTATAGGTACTGCTGGTGGAATGCATCTGGGTTTCAGTCCAGGTGTAGGTGCAATTGCCATAGCCGAAGATTTTACCTGCTGTACCGGAAAATTTCTTGTTCTCGACAACAGGAGTATAAGAAGTTTGATTAGGATCATTATAATCCTTAGTCGTTACACCATATTCCTTGGCGTTATTGTTTACCTTAATAACAGTACCCTGTCCCAGCGGATCGGCGCCAGTAATACTGGAGGAAGAAACCTCTGTCTTACCGTTCTTAACTTCCTCGTTCTCGACAAAGTCCTTAGTAGTGCCATATTTAATCAGGCCCCAGAAAACGAAGTCCTTCTCATACTGCCACTTGATAATCTTCTTATCACCGGAGGTGCCACCTGTCCAGTTAATCGTCATACCGTCAGCCGGTTTATAAGTGGTAGCAGAACCATTAACCTGCGTTGTGCTGGTAGAGGTTGCGTTACCCTTATTATTGAGCTGCGTTGTTTTAACGGACATCTTCTGGCCATCAGTGGTGTACTCAGTCAAGGTATTCTTTTGCGTATCCTTAATGCTGATAAGACCGCTGATATCCTTATTAGTGATTTTGTTCACCCGCAAATTGCAGTCTGCATTCGTAGTATCAATCGCAATGTTGGCGGTACCGTCCATCGCCAGCAGCTTGCCGCTGCCAGTGCTCGACAGAGCGCCGGTAATATAAATCTTACCGCCGTTAGGCTCAATTGCTTCCGTCAGCAGCTCCTTAGTTGCTGGGTTGTAGTAAACCTTCACAGTATAGTCGTAAGCACCGGTTGCTGCGTTATAAACTGCGCCGGCCTTTGTGCTCACGCAATACTTATCGTTAGACATAACATATTGGTCGGTAAGTGCAGTCTGGTTACGAGCATAGTCCCTATCCAGATTGCCGATTTTGTTGTTGGCTGCATTATCAAGTGTAACCTTGAAATTCTTGTAGCCGCTCTGTACCAGGCCGTCCAGGTTAACATTCAGACCGCTGATATAAACGTTGTTGCCTGCAACGATGCCGCTGGAATTGTTAACGCTGTAATTATTAATCTCGTTAAGCTCAGCATTAGTAAGTCCAAGCTCGTCCTTATGCGCTATCAAAGCATTTTTATAATCCTGATAGCTGTTGATATTGCTCAGCCACTCAATCGTAGTATTGCCAGCAATAGCCTGTTGGGAAACATAGCTTTGAATCCTTTTGGCAATAGCATCGCTGAACTGGTACTTGGTTACCGGGTCGCCGCCGATAAGCAACAGTCCCTTGCTGTTCTGCGTTACCGAACCTTTGTCAGCCTTCAGCTCAATGTTGCGCGCGCTGATATTGGCATTGCCGTCTACGTTGATATTGTAATTGCTGTTTTGGATTAAAACGTCACCGGTGCTGTTCTGCACAGTACCAAAGATACCGATATCAGCCTTAGTCAAACCGTTGGTAGATGTGCCAGTGCTCTTGACAGTAATCTTCGGATCAGCGTTAGTGCCTGCAGCAGTATTCATTGTACCATTGAAGCCGGCAACACTCTTTACCTCGGCATCGTTGTAGCGGATTACGCCACCCTTATCCTTAATAGCCAGGTCGTTAATCTTCAGGTACAGGTCACTGCTGTTATTAATCGTCAGGTTATTGGCACCCTGCGCCGTCAGGTTGCCGCTGCCCTGCAGCTTATCGGCTTCGATGTTGATGTTGCCACCAGAAACAACGATATCCTTAACATCTACTGCCGGCAAAGAAATCTTATCGAAAATACTCTTGTAGGTTTTGCCACCTTCTACTCTGGTCTTGACAAAGCCATTCTCCTCCATCTGGGTGAGGATGCGCTCTCTTTCACTGTTCAAAATATTATATTCGCCAGAATCAGAAGCATATTGTCCTAAGAGATCATTAATTTCCTGCAAACGGGCATAAAGACCATTTTCCAGATCAACCACATCTGCAACAACATTCTGCTTGGTATTGAACCAATCCTGACCTGCACCAGTTTCAACCTTGATGCCGCTGAAGTCTATGCTGCCGTCTTTAACAACCTTACCATCCTTATATTGCGGCTGTACAACGTTAGTGCTGCCACTTATAGTAAGCTCCAGATTATTATGGATGCCTGCGCGTACCCTTTTACCGCTGGCAATATCCACATAATTGGCAACTGTTTCGCCCGGAGTTACCTCGCCCAAGGCGGTGGAGGTAACAGAACCGCTACCGCTCGTGCCCTTATAGAAGTTGTATTCGCGGGCGGAGGTCGATACGGTGGTCATACCCTTGCCAGCCTTGAAGTTGACGTGACGTACACTGTCGATATCGCCGTTGATGCTTACCTGATTTTCCTGCGTCATCGTGTTCTTGGCTTTCGGAGCAGTAGCCAGAGGAACTGCCGTCTTGTTATATGCATCCGCCAGCACGTTGTAGGTCAGCGAAGAGGTGATGCCGTCCAGGTTTGCACCTGCGTAAATATTTACATCATTGGTACTGAGTATCTTGCCATTGGTAACGGTAATCTTGTTGCTGCGGTTCAGAGTGTTATCTGTTTTGGCAGAAGCTGCACCCACAGCACCGCCCTGGGTATCAGCAGTAGTATCGAAGGTTGCAGTGGTTTCATCGGTTGCCGCAAGGGTGATATCCTGATCAGCCTTCGCCGTCGACAGATTACTGCCAGTAACATTGATGCTGTTGTTATAGGTGATAACATTCTTGCTTGCTGCGATAGTAACAGGAACAACGCCGGCAGATTTAAGCGTATTACTGTAATTCATCTTGCCGTCGGTATAAGCAAGCGCCTCAATAGAGCCTGCGCTGCCGGTACCGTTCAAGGTTGCATTGTTGATGTTTACGCCAGCAGTGTATGTCAGATCATTGTCCATATCATTAACGTTGACACTGCCACCGCCATAACCGCTGCCCTTCAGGTCAACGTCATGGTTCAGCGTGTTGTTGGCAATGTAGGACTGCTTGCCACTGGTTGTAATATCGCCTGTTACGTTGATATTAGCGTTATGCGCAACCTTGTTTTTAATTTCTGTGCCGCTGGCACCGACAACAGCCGCCGTCAGGGAATCCGCCAGAATATCCAGCTTATCCGCATTGTTAGCAGCAACCTTTAGGGAGCCTACACCCTGCCATTTGCCGCTCACATCAGCAGTAGTATTGGTAATAATCTCATTCTGCGACCTTGCAGCAACAGGGTTGAAGCCTACAATACCGCCGCCATAGCCATTGGCATCATTGTTTACTGCACTGTAGCCGGAGCTGCTGATGTTTACAGCGCCCAGGCTGTTGTATACATTCTCTTTAACGCCCGCTGCCTTTACGCTGGTCGTCAGGTTCGTCTTGGTATCAGACCAGTTGCTGCCGCTGGCAATATAACCGCCCACTGTTACACCCAGGGTATCTGCCGAAATAACCGAAGCATTATCAGCCTTGAGCTTCAAAGCGTTGACATTATACTGCTCTTTGCCCACATCAACGCTGACTGTCATATCATTTTCTGCATAAGCAGTGTTGAAGCCTGCAGCGTATTGTCCGGAGGCAGTAGCACCGATTGTCTTGGCGCTTACATTATCTACAACATATTCGTTATCGTTCTTGTCCTTGGCAGTCTGAGTTGTTACGTTTGCCGTAATCTCTACGTTATCGGCTGCAAAGCTGCTGCCGTCCGCAATTTTTGCTTCTACCGTACCGCTGGCCTTAGCCTTGGATACTGCCACGCCTGCTACCGCCAGCAGACCGCCGGTATAAGCCTGTGCCTCTGCGCGTACTGCAGGCTTATTTGTTGCATTCAGGCTTACGCTGTTACCCAAGAAGCCGGAAGCACCGGTTACATTAACCTTGCTGCTGCCTGCATCCGCAGCGAGTGCAACAATGCCCTGCGCCGCAGCAATGCCAACCATGCCGCCGTAGGTTTCTGCGGTGATGCTGTTGGCTTTGACAGAAGCAACGTCAACCTTGCCGATATTATAATATCCATTACCGTAACTGTACTCTTTGCCGGCAATCAACTTGCTGCCGCCAATAGTTACAGTATTATCGCTATTATTTGTAGCATTAGTTACCAGCACACCGCCAGCCACAGCGCCCGCAGTTGCGCCGATGGTACGTACTGCTGCACTGCTGGTATCCTCTGCCTTAACTGTCAGCGTACCTTTGGAGCTGGCATCGCCTGTAGCCTGAACCGTACTGCTGTTAATAGTAATAGCATTAGCGCCATGCAGACTGTTCTGCGCGTAGGCAGCACTGCCTGCGAAAGCAGCGCCTGCTGCTACCTGATAAGCATCAATATTGGATGTGCCGTCCTGCACACTGCCAAGCGTTACATTCTTGGCGATAAGCTTGCTGTTATTGTTGATGGTTACGCCGGTCTTGCGTTCTACATCCAGCACTGCAACAGAAGCGGCAATGCCATTGCCTGCGATACCTCCTGCCACCTGCGCCGATGTCAGCTTAGCATCAACAGTACGCTTAGCGTTGACCTTCGTATCGCCGGTTGCCTGCAGCGTAGAATTGCTAACCTTCGCCTGCACGCCTTCAGCCTTGCTGCTGCCCTTGCTGGCAGTAGTACCAGGTGCAGCATTCAGTTTTTGACCATTGCTGCCGGTATATTTATCAAAGGTCATGCCTGCAGCGTTAGAACTGCTCTTGCCGTCTTTATTAGTAACAGTGCCGACAGTTCCCTGGCCTGCAATTGCAGCATTCGCTTTATCGAGAATATCGTTCGTATTAAAGGTTGCCTTTTTATCACTATCCGTAGTTTCAGTATCGCCATACTGGTCTGCAGCTGCTGCGCCAATTGTAGTTACGCTGACGTTCGCACTGTAGCCATGTCCGCCGAGCGCAGCGTTTTCTACTACCTGCTTAACGTCCAGCTTTTCGGTTGCGGCCACATCGATAGCACCGGCAGTAATCTTGCTGCCGCTGATTTCAGTGATCACGCCTGTATCAATCGTATTCACGCCTACGCCGACGGCAACGCCTGCAGCGCCCACTGCATCAGCACCGTTGACAAAGCTTGTTTTTACACTGTTATCTGCCTTCGCTGCAAAGGTACCCTGCACTTGCAGGTTGCTGTTATCCTTCACCAGCGTGGAAACAGTATTGTCCAGATTATTTACAGCAACGTTCAGGCCACCTGCAACCATGCTGGCAGCTACACCAAAGACTGCCGTTGTCACGTCAGTCTTGTTGGCAGCGTTGACAGTAATATCACCTGTTTCAGCCTTTACATTGCTGCCGCTCAGCTCAGCAACAGTCTTGCTGTCATCGTCTACTACGCCGATGCCAGCGCCACCGGCAGCGCTCACGAGCGCGCCGGAAGCTGCGGCAGCAGCGCTGCGCAACGTAATATCGTTAACGTGGTCAGCAGTAATTGCCAAACCATTATTCGTGCCTTGGATATTCTTTACTGCAGCAGTAGTTTCTGCGTCCAGCTTAGCAACCGAAACGGTGCCTGCGCCGGCTCCGGCGCCATAAGCGCCGCCGGCTGCGGCAACACCGTAGGAGTTTGTCGACATTTTCGCCTTATTCAAGGCAGCGACATCAATGCTATTGCCGTTGACAAGCTTCTTCGCACTGCCACCGTCAATCATTGCCGTTACATTTCTGCTGACAACGCCGGTATCAGATGCCAGACCGACACCTGCACCACCATCAGCGCCACCGCCTACACCCAGCGAACCTACATGGCTTTCGCTCTTGGTAGCATCGTTTGCTGCTACATAAACGTCTGCCTTGCTACGGTCGGTCAATGCTGCATTAATGCTGCTATCCGTTACCTTGGCATTGGTTGCGCCCAAAATACGGTTAACAGTAACCGTACCTGCTACGCCCACGCCAACGTCCGCACTGACTGCCACACCGCCGCTGATTGCTACATTCGTCAGCTTGTGCTCCGCATCAGCCGCAATAATAACGCCTTTGCGAGTTTTATCGCTGACTACATTATCATTATCCTTATTGCGTTCGTTGACAGCCACACCTGCATCATTGCCTGCTGCCGTCAGCTCTGCATTATTAACTATGCTTTCAGTAGTACCGCTGATTTCATTGTAGGCTACGCCCATGCCAACGCCGGCCTGACCGCCTGCAGCCACACCAAAGGCACCTGCAAAATTCTGCAGGGTATCCTTGCTCTTGGCAATTACGGCCAGTGTGCCGTCTGCATTAATCTTGGCACCGTCAATCGCAGCCTTAGTATCGTTCGCCAGCAGGTTTACGCCGATATTACCGGCAATACCTGCAGTTTTGGCAACACCGCCAGCTACGCCGACAGAAAGAATGCTGCTGTCAGATTTAGCTTCAGCTGTGAAGCCCTTAACCTTGTATTCACCATTGGTAACAGTAGTATTGGTATCAGCATCGAGCTGGTTAACCGCAATACCTGCACCAATCGCAGCGTCTTTAGCACCAGCAGCAACAACGGCAACGGTAGTAATCTTGCCCTTGCTGTCAGCAGTAGCCTGCACAGTCGCTGCATTATTCTTATCCTTATTGATATTGGTATTAACAAGCTCTGTATCGGTATCTTTCTTGATCATAGCAGCAGAGCCTGCGCCACTGAAGGCCACATTACCGGTAGTAATGGAGGTACCTACGGAAATAGTCGTCAGCGTAGATTCATCTACGGCATTGACGCTAATCTTGCCATCTTCAGTAGTGGTAATATCAGCATTATTGATAGCAGCCTTGTTGGTTTGCTTTTTCTCGCCAGCGCTGCCGGTGATATTGTCGATTTCGTTATAAGCTACGCTGCCGCCAGCCGCAAATTTAGCATTGCTGCCTGCGCTGACGCTTACCGCACCCACTACTGCCAGCTGGTTGCTGTCATCAGAGGACTTCACTGCCACCTTACTCATATTATTGAGCTTCGTACGTCCACCATCAGTTTTCGCATTTTCGCCGTCATATTTGTCAATAACAGCTTCTACATCATTACGACCGCGGTTAACAACAACCACGCCATTCAAAGCATTGGCCGTACCTGCAGTAACTGCTGCGCCGACGCTGTACACGTTACCCTTGTTGGCTGCATCTACAGTAAGAATACTGCTAGCATCATCATTCGCGCCGCTGATTTCGCTGCCCTTGACATACGCACCTGTGGTATTGTTCAGGGAATTGTAGGCAACTGCCAAACCTGCGCCCACCTTAGATTTGGAACCGGCAGTAACACCAATCTGTCCTGCAACATTCACTGCCAAAGCACCGCTTTCGGCCTTTACATCAGTTTTAGGCGTAACAAGTGTGCTGTTTTCAACAGCTGCCGTAATATCGTTGTTCAGCGACTGCCAGTTAGCACTGCCGCCTACGCCGAAGCTGCCTGCAGTTCCGGCAACACCGGCCGCAAAGCCTGCCAGTACAGTATGGCTTGCCGCATTAACGTTCGTGCCGACCAATTTGTCACCGCTGCCTTTGCCGGTAGTCGTAATATTGCTGTCCTTAATCTTAGCATTGTAATCATTGTCAATATCGCTGACAGTTACAGATGCAGCTGCGCTGCCGCCGTCGTTACCGGTGGTAACGCCTACGCTTACCGCGCCTGTAACAATCACATTGCCGCCGCGGGTAATATCAACATTGGTAGGCTTATCGCTGTCGCCGCTTTCATCTGCTGCTTCCTTAACCTGCGCCAGGTAGGCAGAGCCATCAGCATCGAGGCCGCGTTTTTTGAGATACTCAGCCTGCGTATTAGCAGATTCCGCTGTATCATAGGCTGCAACATTCAGGCTTTCGCCGGTCAGTGTCACGCCCTCAACTGTTGCGTTGGCATAGTTATCCAATTTATTGTAGGCGGAATTGCCGGAGAAAGCATAGGAGGTCTTGGCACCGCCTGCTACACTCACGTTGGCAGCTACGCCAACCTGCGTCATGTTGGTAGTCGCTTTGACATCAGCAGTAGTAATCTTGTCATAGGTGCCACCTAAAATGGCCGCCTGCACATCATTCTTCAGCGAACCGTAGGACACAGTCGCGCCGCCGACAAAAGCGTTATCGCCACCAATAGAAAGACTGGTGTTCACGCCGCCGGTTATCTGAATATCATTATCAAAAGCTGTATTGGTAATGGAGGTTGCACGCTTGTCTTCACCGCTGACAGTATCAGTGTTCACCTTATTATTCTGCAGCAGTGCATAAGCAGTATTATCTGCAATATTTACCGACGCATTGACAGTAGCAGCAATATTAGTGCCGCCATTGCCGCCGGAATTCTTCGCCAGCGCCAGTCCCAGGCCTGCAGCTGCCAGCGAGCCGGATTTTTGCGCATTGTTGATAATCGCAGCAGCGTTTTCAATTTCGCTGTTGCTGATTACCGCCAAGGTCTGCGAATCAATATCATTTACAGCAACAGTACCGCCAAAGGCTGCATTATGGCTATTCGCATTATTGTCCTTAGTCAGCTTCTTCCAGGAGATGCCTGCAGCACCACCGGCAGCCACCATCATAGCAGTGTCCTTGGCAGTTACAGTGATATTCTTATTCTCAGTAGTATCCTTGGCAATGTTGATCTTAACATTGTCCACAAGCGCACCGGTATCGCCATCCAGCAGATTAATTGCTGCGCTTCCTGCACCGGCAATAGTTACAGAGGACTGCTGTCCGGCCGGAGTAGCGGTAGGCTTCTGGTCGGTAGGCAGTACCTTTTGCGCTTCGGTCTGACGGTCCATCAGGCCGTTAATTTTGCCTGCTACCTTATGGTCAAGTGCCAAAAGTTTATTACTGAGTGCATTAGTCTTGTTGCCTACAAAAGTGCCCAGCTTGTCAAAAATACCAGCTTCACCACTGTCATCGCCAGTAGATACGCCGCCGGCAACAGCTACGTTGATAATTTTGCCGCCGGTTTCAGCATTAACCTTAAACGAGCCTGCATTGATAGAGCCTTTTTTAGTGCCAGTTGCCGTAGTTGCAGTCTTGGAGCCGAAGAAATCTGCCTGCTCGGTATAATTCTTGCCATCATCTGTGCCCTGACGCAGACCGGAAGCATTCTGCACCAGCTGCTGCAGAGTTACACGTTTTTCGGCAGCAGTATTCGCCAGCTTTTGCGCTTCTTTGCTGCGGTCCGCGTTCGCGTCCTCGCCAAGGGTAGCGCTGGTATCACCGCTACCGCTGCCGCTTTCGCCCTGCTCAGTTGTAGCCTGCGGAGGAGCAGTATAGCCATTATCACCAATTGCCGCATAGGTATAGCGGTCAAAATTGGTAATCGTTGCTGCCGCACCAATGCCTGCAGTTTCGCCCATAGCCACAGCACCGGCTGCGCTATAAACATTAGTATCATTCTTAGCATTGAGGTTGACTGCGCCTTTGCCTGCGTTGATAACTGCTTCGTCATCTACGGAAACAAGGCTGTTGCTTGCACCCTCAAGGTATCCCACCATGCCGCTTACGCCGCTGGTTGCGCCTTTACCTGCAGCAAGCGACAGCTGAATATGGTCAATTTTATTTTCTGTGCCTATATCTATAGAGCCTGCAGTCAGCTTAGCTCCCTGTGCTACCGCAACAAGGCTGTTGGCATCCGCAAGGCCAACTGCAAAGGTTCCGCCAGCTGCGTTTTCACCACCGCCATTAAGGCCGAGCTTACCTGCCAGCGATACATCAAACTGCTTGGACGCAGCCTTCATTGCCAGCTCTTCTTTTGCAGTAATGTTAGCGTTCTTGCCAATTAATACGCGCGCATTGTTGCTGATATCCGTTGCTACTGCACTGCCTGCCAGTGCAATTGTAGCAGGCTTTTCATTTTCTCCAGGGCCGCTCTTGCCGCCGTTAGCACTACCTGCCGAAAAGTTAAGATAGCTGTTGGGATTAGCAAAGGCTGCTGCCGCACTCACTACGTTAATCGGACCTACAGCAATATCCGTTGCTTCATTGCCCAGTGCGCCGGTCAAAGCGCTGCAGGCAGCAGTGAAATCTTTATACTTTTGCCCACCGAACAGGTCCATAAAATCTACCTGTTCTCCACCATTAGAAGAGAAGCAGTTATCCTTGGCATATGTAAAGAAAGCATCAGCTGCTTTTTCAAGAGCATCTGCTTTAGCCTTAATCTCATCATGGTTAGCGCCTGTATAGGCAGCCTTAACCTTGGCACAGGCATCCTTAACCTCCTGCACCATGCGGTTGATACGATTATATTCAAAGCTGCTGTTGGCCGCAATATTCACCTTGCCACCGGTAAGAGTAACGTCGGTAGCAGGCGCTGAGCCTTTTGCTTCCTCACCGCCGGCTACAGTTACAGTTGCAGTATTATCCAGCTTGCTGTAGAGCACGGACGCATTGACAAGTGCTTTGTTGCTTGTATCCTTGTCATAGTTATTGCTCTTGCCGGTAATTTGCATCTGGGTATCCTGAATAACGCTTTTGGCAGTAATATCAAGATCATTTTTGGCAGTGAGCGCAACACCTTGCCCAATTTTAACATCAGCAGTATTGCTTTCCACTGCAACGCCCACGCTGACGCCGGTGCTCATGAAATCTGCCAGCTTATCCCAGGGCTTAGGCTCCGTCGGCGTAGAAGGAGTAGATGGTGCGTTAAGCTTATCCTTCAGCTTTTGCGGCGTGTACTTGGCGTTAGCCAACCAGTTTTTAATACCGCCCAAAGCTTTATCCTTAGCTCCGCCTTCGCCGATAAGTGTGTCAAGAGTCTGAGAGCCCTTAATATTGGTAACAAGCTTCTTCATAAATGCCGAAGAGCCCATAGCGTTGTTGGCAATGACAGTATTATCCGTCAAAACATTCTCTGCATTAACAGACAGGCTTCCCTCTTTACTGCTTACGTTGCCATTAATGTTGACATCTGCCTTGCTGTCATAATCGGTTACGTTGATAGCGGTAGCGACTACGGCCTTTTCACCCGTACTTACCTCTGCCTTGGTAATCACACTGTTCACAGATTTCGCTTCAATATTAACGTCCTTTTGCAGCTCAGTCATCTGCGCAGTCTTACCAATGGTAACACTGCTCTTGTTGTCACCCGTAGTGATATTCAAAGCTACATCACCCAAATTGGGATTTTCAGAAACATCCATAGTGGTGGCCTTGGCTTCGCTGTTCACCTTGCTGTCGGCCAAGGCAGTAACGGACGTGCCGCCCGTGGATTTAAGGGTGCCGTCAATATTTACTGCTGCCTCATTATGTGTTTGGCTGTAGGTTACAGCAGCCGCCGGGATGATATTGGTGCCTGCCACGTTCATAACCTTCAGCAAAGCAGTGCTGGCGCCAGCACCGGCTTCCACGCTGCTGTTCGCCTTGATATTCAGCGCCGGCTTAACAACCTTGCCCGCGCTGACAGTATCACTGCCAGTGGCGTTAATCTCAGCACTTTGGCCTACGTTGACCTCAGCCTTGCTGTTCAAAACTGCATAGGAAGCATCAAGATTAGCTGTGAGTGCGCCCACGATATTAGAAGTAATGTTGTGGGCGTTCAGCACACTGCTTTCCGCGCTCACATAACGGTTCACTGCATCGGCAGTAATATCAACCTGCTTTGCTTCAACCTTGCCATCAACATTGACTGTGGCATTAGTAGTAACAATCTGCCCATAAAGATGGGAATTAGTTGCGGTAGAGGGAGTATAATTTTCTTTATATTGGTCGGATTTTTCAACTAAAACATTGTTCAACGCCTGTGCGCTCAGCTTGGCATTGCCTGCAGCCTTTACTTCAGCGCCTTGGGCAACGGTAACCTCAGCTTCAACCTTGGCACCGGCAATTTTGCTGAAGTCATCAAGCATTTTGTAGTTATCATTATAATTGTTAGAGGCTGCGAGAACGATATCGCCGCTACCATCTTTAGTAGCCTTGAGCGCATTGCCTGTCAAATCGGATTTAACTTTACCAATATTAACAATATCCTTAAAATCAACAACACCAGTACGAATAGACGCATCCGTTGCTGTTGCGCCTGCAGCTACATCACCGATATTATTTTCACTTACATTTTTGCCCACGCCAATCTTGGCCGCACGCAAATTAACCGCGTTAACAGCATTAACCTTGCCTAAAACGCTGATGGTGCCGCTGGCGTTGATGGGAATATTGGCAAAGCCTTCATCCTTGATTATGGTATTAAACTTATCCTCGGTATCAAGTTTTTATAATCATCAAAAGCAGTCTTAGTCGGCGTAGCAACGTAAAGCGCACCGGCATTAATCACACCGCTTTTACCCACAGCCATACCGTCGGAGCTGAAGAAGAAAAGGTTACCGCCAATCTTTTCGTTCTGAATCGCATTGACTGTACCGTTGATATCAATACGTGAATCAACAAAGTTGACCAGATTACCAACCTTGCCGTCTTTATTCTCACCAAAATACATATTGGCAATATTATTAGCGTCCAGCTGGAACACAGCAAACTTGTTAATTGCTACGTCTCCGACTACTTTGCCGGCAAATACGTCAGCAACACCATTATTAAAGCTGACACCGGGACCATTATCAGTTCTGGTAATCGTGCTCGCCAATGCAGCTACAGGCTGCATTACAAAGCCAATGGCCGTAACAGCGCTGACAATTTTCTGTGCAGCGGAATCTTTCGCAATAGCGCTCAAGCTGAGCCTTTCTGCGCTACGCAAGAACTTACGATTGACCTTCATCTTAGTTTCCCTCCTTATTAATGCCTAGCCGATATGCATAAAAAAGCAATAATTTTCTGAATTAATCTTAGAGCATCCTCTGCGAAACAGCAATTAACTAAAGGTTATGACCACCTGCTCGCAGTAAGATATATTCTATTAATTTAATGGAACAAAACATATAATTAAGCATAAGGTTATACTTAACCTTATACTTTAATTATAAAGCCATCTTCTCTTAACGTCAATAATTTAATAAGTTTTTTTATTATATGAGTGATTAGGCCGTTGATTGGCTAATTAAATCATCTAAAGTTCAATGGTAAATTGATTTTAAGATAATTTATTGTCTCATCATGCATCCTGTGCTATAATTAGAACAATAAAATCAGCCAATGCTAGAAACGGAGGAACAACATGACTGACTGGAACAAGTGGCTTAAAAAGAGAGAGCTTTGTGCGGATAATATTCTCTATGTCTATCGACGAGACCGCAAAACCATCATCCATCGGGAGGATGGCGAGGAATTTGCGCTGTTCGCTCCCGTATATACACTTCTAGCGCTCTTCCCGGAGGATGCCTTTCTGAACATCAACAAGGGAATCGCTGTGAACAAAGCACGAATCGTAGATATCAGCAGCGATGGCGTCTATACCATATCTGACGGGCAAACCTTTCAGGGACGCAAACGCAACCTCAGCGCCCACCGCCATCTGCGCAAGCAAATGGGCATCAATGCTCTGCCGGACGCACAGCCGCAGGCAGCACCCATGAGCTTTCTGGAAAAATGCACCCTGCTTGATGACATGCCTCTGGCATATTGCATCATCGAGCTTGTTTTTGATGCCAATGGCCATGGTGTAGACTTTGTCTTCCGTTACTGCAATAAGGAAATGGCACACATTGAGGGAGTTCCCGTAGAAGAAATGCTAAACCGTTCTTTCTATGAGGTTTTTCGCAACGGTGACAAAAAATGGCTGGTGACCTATGCTGATGTGGCCCTCAACGGAACAAAACATATTATCCACGATTACAGTCCGGAGATAGGCCAACAGCTCAACATTTACTGCTATCAGCCGGAGCAGGGTTTTTGTGCCTGTATCCTGCAGGTTGCTGATAATATTGATCATGAATAACAAAGGAAGTAAGCAATAATGAACGGACAGGAATATTTACAGCAATTGGAGCAGCGTCTTGCTCACTATTACGATAAGAAGCCTTTGCCGAAGGCTCCGGCGTTCGTCCTGGCGGCAGAGCTGAACGCTGCGGACGAAGGCTATTTCATCATACCTAATTTAAAGACCTACAGTGTGCAGCACAACGAATATCTTTATGCGGCACGCTTCGACAAGCAGCTCACTGCAGAAACGGCTGCGCCCTATCTGCAGTTCACCAAGGACGCTATGGCAGCGCTCAAAACCACTACCGAGCACATGAGCAGCATCTATGCCCTGTTGTTTATCTGCGAAGCAGGAGTTGATGACAAAACTCTTGCAGACCTGCAGAAGCTCAGGCAGCACAAGGACTACTGCTTCACACTGAAGGGCTGGTCTGACCTGGCTTTATATATTGTAGACATCCCGGCGCAGAGGCTTTATTGCAACAAAGCAGGCACCAAGGAAAAGGCGCTCTTTGAGTTTGCCAAAGCTTAATGCTTGTCGCTTCACACTAGACAAGTTATTCCTCCACGGAAAAAATAAATCGTATACAGCTGTTAAGTATTTGCATATTCTGTACAAATCTTAACAGCTTTTTCTTTTTTTTAAGTTAATAAATAATTCTGTGACAATTCGTTGACATTAGAAGCAAATGTGTTATACTATTTCTATGTTGCACACGAGATATAGAGTGCACTAGTAGTTATTATTTTCTAAATTGTTTATTTTGCAATGATGCAAAAGGGAAAGAAAGGATGTTATTTATGAGTGGTTTATTGTTGCTTGTAGGCTCAATGGTTATCTTCTTTGTTGCCTACGTAACCTATGGTTCCTGGCTGTGTAAAAAGTGGGGTGTTGACCCTACCCGTAAGACTCCGGCTGAGAGATTGTGCGATAACGTCGACTATATGCCGACCAAGCCCGCTGTATTGATGGGTCATCACTTCTCCTCCATTGCCGGTGCCGGTCCTATCGTTGGTCCTATCACCGCTGCTGTATTCGGTTGGGTTCCTGTAATGCTGTGGATTTTAATCGGCAGCATCTTCTTCGGCGGCGTACATGACTTTGGTGCTCTGTACTCCTCCATCCGTTTTGACGGCAAAACTATCGGCCAGATTATCGATGCAACTCTGGGCAAGAGCGGCAAGTTCCTCTTCTCCATTTTCGCATATGTAACTCTGCTGGTTGTTATCGCTGCTTTCGCTAACATCGTAGCCGCTACCTTCGTAGCAAGCCCGCAGGCTGCAACAGCCTCCCTGCTGTTCATCGTGCTGGCTGTTATCTTCGGCTTCTCTGTATATCGCTGTGGCCTGAGCCTCGGCGTAGGCACCGTTATCGGTGTTATCATGCTGGTTGTTGCAATCGCTATCGGCAACATGTATCCGTTGCACCTGAGCAAAAACGTATGGGTTTGCATCCTGATGGTTTACATCTTCGTTGCTTCCATCGCTCCTGTCTGGATTCTGCTGCAGCCGCGTGACTATCTGAACTCCTTCCTGCTGTATGCCTGCATCGCATTCGCTCTGGTTGGTATCGCAATTTATCAGCCTTCCATGCAGCTGCCGGCATTCACCACCTTTGATCCTTCCGGCAAAGGCACCAACCCGATGTTCCCGATGCTGTTCGTAACCGTTGCCTGCGGTGCTATCAGTGGCTTCCACTCCCTGGTATCCTCCGGTACTACCTCCAAACAGCTCGATAGCGAAGGCAATGCTAAGCTCATCGGCTACGGCTCCATGCTGCTTGAAGGCGTTCTGGCTGTAGTTGCAGTTGTTGCTGTAGGCTATGTTGGCGGCGACAAGCTGACCGAGCTGCTGAAAAACGGTGGCCCTGTAAACGTATTTGCTGATGGCGTTGGTACCTTCATGACCAAGCTTGGCTTCTCCTTCGGCGTAGCTAAAGGCTTCGTTGCTCTGACCATCTCTGCTTTCGCTATGACTACTCTGGATACCGCAACCCGTCTGGGCCGCTTCATTTTCCAGGAGCTGTTCACTAAGGTTGATCCGAAAACCGGTGAAGCACAAGGCAATGTTCTCACCAACCCGTTTGTTGCTACTCTGATTACCGTTGTACTGTCCGGTTATATGTCCCTTGGCTCTTACCTCACCATCTGGCCGATCTTCGGTGCTGCTAACCAGCTGTTGGCTGCCCTCTCCCTGTTGGCTGTCGGTGTATGGCTGAAGAGCGTTGGCCGTGACAACCTGATGGTTCTCATCCCGATGGCATTTATGTTCTGTGTAACTTTGGTTGCACTGGCACAAATCATCTTCGCTAACATGGCAGCTCATATCATTACAGCTGCATTGGGTTCTGTACTCTTCATCCTGGCAATTGCACTGTTCCTGGAATCAAGAAAGTATCTCTTCGGTGGTACAAAATAACAAAATATGCTCTAAGCATTAAACACTGAACGTGTTCAATGGCTGTTACGAATTTCGTAATGAAGTACGTAACAGCCATTTTTTTGTTGATATTTTATACTATATATAGTATCATAAAGAAAGAAGGTATATTATGACATCCCTCGAGAAAAAACTCCGCGCTCTGGCCAACGGCAGGGATTTGCCTTGGGACCAGACCAAAGCTCTTTTAGAAAAGTTAGGAGCTGAAGTTAAACCGCCTACTGGCGGCGGCAGTCATTTTAAAATTCGTTATTCAGACAGGCAATCTTTGAGCATCCCAGTCCATAATGGGAAAATCAAAAAAGTCTATGCTCGTATTATTGCAAATTTAATTGATGATATTCAGAAAGGAGAGTGATTTAACATGAAAAAAGATTTAAATTACTACTTATCTTTAAATTATGCTTCTGAAATCAGCATTATTCCCGAAGATGAAGGCGGCGGCTATCTCGCATGCATTCCCCTGCTCCCCGGTTGTATGACTGATGGTGAAACAGTCGAAGAAGCTTATACAAATCTGCAGGATGCTAAACGTGAATGGATTATTGATATGCTCGACCGCGGTTTGCCCATCAACGAGCCAAATATGAAGCCTCGCTTCAGCGGCAGGTTCGTAGTGCGTGTACCTAAAACACTGCACCGCCTGCTGGCCGAAGAATCAGAACGTGAGGGCATCAGCCTGAACCAGTTCGTCAACAACTCACTGGCCTTTGTTGTTGGCCAAAAGCTTGCACACTAAAAAACAGCTCCCCGATACGACCGTATCAAGGAGCTTTAACTTCCATAAGAAAAGCCAGTCTGCCGCAACTACAGTTACAACAGACTGGCTTCATTATATATATAATTTATCAAAAAACTTAGGATCTCTTCTTCAGTTCTTCAAACAGCATCGGATTCAGTACGCGGATATAGGTGCCCTTCATGCCCAGAGATTTTGTTTCAATCAGGCCGGCACTTTCAAATTTACGCAGTGCGTTAACGATAACGGAACGGGTAATACCTACGCGGTCAGCAATCTTCGAAGCAACCAGCAGTCCTTCGTTACCGTTCAACTCGCCCATGATGTTGACAATAGCTTCCAGCTCGGAATAGGACAGAGTGGAAAAAGCAACCTGTACGGTAGCCTTCTTGCGGATTTCTTCGGAAACAACTGCTTCGCGGTCATGCAGAATTTCTACGCCCAAAACAGTAGCAGCATATTCAGCCAGCAGCAAATCATCATCATCGAATTCCGCATCATATTTAGCAACAATCAGGGTACCAAGGCGTTCGCCATTGCCGTAAATAGGTACAACAGTAGTCATTTTACCGTTAAAAATGCATTTTGTATCAGCAACAAAGGAGCAGTTCTGATTCTGATGAGGAATGTTGGCCAGCGTTTCCTTAACGCTCATAATAAAGCCCAGATAATCCTCAGGGAAACGCATATCGTCAAGAACCTGCTCACGCATAATATCGCATTCAAACTCGTGAATCAGCGCATAACCCTTTACGCCGCCTTTACGGCCGACAATATAGGTGTTTGCTTCAATAACGTCACGCAACAACTTTGCAATAGCGTTAAACTCAACCTTATCTCCTTTTTGTAAAAGCTTGTTAATCTTTCTGGTCTTTTCCAACAATTTCATGATTTTGCCCTCCTAAAAAAAATTATGCTCTTGGATGATTCTTCTTGTAAACATTCGTCACATGTTCATTTGAAACGTGCGTATAAATTTGCGTTGTTGATAAATTCGCATGTCCTAAAAGCTCCTGTACCGAACGCAAATCGGCACCATGCTCTAAAAGATGCGTTGCGAAGGAATGGCGTATAGTATGCGGACTGACATTTTTATGGATAGCCAGCATATTTATATATTTCTCTAAAATACGCCTTACACTGCGGTCCGTGAGCCTACCACCACGGTTATTGACGAAAATGAAGTCATGCTCCTGCTGATATTGAAGCATCAGCTGCTGTCGTACATGGTAATATGTGCTTAATGCAGTACAGCAGGTGTGGCCTACCGGCACAACCCTTTCCTTATTACCCTTGCCGAGCAGAAGCACGAAGCGGTTGCTCAGGTCTACTCTTTCCAGAGTAAGCCCTACCAGCTCGGATACACGGCAGCCAGTAGCATAAAGCATCTCCAGCACCGCCTGATCACGAACACCCAATACCTTACTTTTATCGGGCATCGCCAACAGCTCGTTGATTTCAATTTCGTCTAAAAAAGCCGGCAGCTTTTTTTCCAGCTTTGGCGTGCGCACCTTTGTCAGCGGACTATACTCAATAACCGCTTCACGCACAAGGTATTTAAAAAAGGAACGCAGTGCAGATATCCTGCGGGCAATCGTCCTGCGCGCATACTGCTTTTCGTTAAGCTCTGCGAGATAGCCACGCACATCCAAAGGACCTGTCTGCTGCCAGAAAAAATTCTGCTTGTTTCTGCGCAGCATAAACTCCGCAAAGGCAGCCAAATCCTTTTGATAGCTTTCAATCGTATGCTGAGAACAATTTTTTTCAACCTCCAGATAAGTTAAAAACCTTTCCGGATAGTTATTAACTGTAGTGTCCATAATCTAAAAATACCTTCATTTTATTTTATCACACAAAACCGTAAGAATCAAGCTAATATTGCTATTCTTTCTAATTTTCTAACAGCTTTGCAACGCTTGAAAAAAACAGTGCTAAAAAAGCACTGTTTCATCAATGAATCAGCAGTCATACGTTACAGAATTTATCCTATAACATATAAACTGATTTGTCAAGTAATTGAAAATGATTTTACTATTTTGTCAAAATTTGGCTCTGAAATTGTATCTTTAGCTACGATTTCAGCTATAATCATTCTTAATTACTTACAATTATTTACGTGTCAGCTTATAGATAAGCGCATTGCAAATTGCTGCGGCAACGTTGCTGCCACCCTTGCGGCCGCGGGCAACGATATAAGGAATACCGGTCTTCATAATGATTTCCTTAGATTCCACAACATTTACAAAGCCTACAGGAACGCCGATAACCAGCTCCGGTTTAATCTTGCCTTCCTTAACCAGCTCGTCCAGACGAACCAGCGCAGTCGGTGCGTTGCCTACGGCAATAATTACCGAACCTTCGATGGTGCAGGCCTTTTCCATGCAGGCAGCGGCTCTGGTGGAGCCTGCTTCCTTAGCGCGTGCTGCAACATCTGGATCTGCCATGAAGCAGACAGCCTTTGCGCCCAGCTTGCCCAGGCCCATTTTGTTGATGCCGGTGCAGGCCATATTGGTATCGGTAACAATGGTAGCACCCTTTTGCAGTGCAGCCAGCGCCTTCTCTACTACGCCGTCAGAAAACAGCATATTGCGGGCATAATCAAAATCAGCGGAGGTATGGATAACACGCTTAACGATATCAATTTTCTCCTCATCAATATGAATTTGGCCTAATTCCTCGCCGATAATTTCCATACTACGTTTTTCAATGTCAGCGGGTAAAACATTTTGTAAATGCATTATTTTACACTACCTTTCTTAACATATGCTGCAAGGCCGAAGCCTTATTTTTCAATGCCTACACGCGCCGGAATACCTCTTTTGAAGGGGTGCTTGCGCATGCAGACTTCAGATACATAATCAGCCAGCTCCACCAGCTCAGGCGCCGGATTACGGCCTGTCATAACAACCTCCAGCTCCTGCGGCTTGTTCTTCAGAAACTCTACTAAAGCAACCTGGTCAAAAACGCTGGTGTTGCAGGCACCGATGATTTCGTCGAAAATCAGCAGATCGATATGCTCGTTGGCGCATTTTTGCTTAACTTTGTCGAAAAGCACCATATGCTCGCGCTTAACCTCTGCCTTTTCCTCATCGTTCATCTGGAAGGTGAATTTCTTGGTTTCCTTGCCGCGCATTACCTCAATATTAGGCAGCAGTGCTAAGCTCGCAAGCTCGCCTGTCGGTCTGCTTTTGAGGAACTGCACTATCAGCACATGGTTGCCATGGCCTGCGCAGCGGATTGACAAGCCCATAGCAGCGGTAGTTTTTCCCTTGCCATCACCACAGTAAATATGAATCAGTCCACCGTCTTTCATTTAGACACCTGCTTCCAAAATCTCATAAATTTTCTTCATATCCAGGTTCTCACGAATGCTGTCGGCAAGAATATCGTATTGCTGACGTTTGTATTCCGCAAAGTTGATGGTCTGGATATCCTCCATCTTTTTACCCTTCTTGGCCAGCAGCGCTTCCACAATCTTCACGGCAATGCCATCGCCGTCAAAGACGCCGTGTACATAGGTACCGTAAACATTGAGCTTGCCCTCGGTGTTCTGAGAGCCCTCGGCCATAATTTCACCGTTTTCGTGAATCGGGCTGATAGAGGTCAGTGCCTTCTCCTCAGGGAATTCGGTTACGCCGGAGTGAATCTCATAGCCATAGAGAGGCAAACCGCTCAGTGCGGAGAAGATGCCCTGCACCTGACCGAATTTGCCGGCCATCTGGATGGTACGTTTCTTTTCGATAAAGGTTGTTTCGATGTCCAGCAGGCCCATGCCGGGAGTAACGTTAGCCTTGCCTGTGCCGTCCTCTTCACCGTACGGGTCGGAAATCTGCTTGCCAAGCATCTGATAACCGCCGCAGACACCGAACACTACGGTACCGCTGTTAGCATGCTTCAAAATAGCAGCCTCCATACCGCTCTGGCGCAGCCATTTCAGGTCGCCGGTGGTATTTTTGGTACCCGGAATAATAATCATATCCGGCTGACCCAGCTCGCGCACACTGGTTACGTAGCGCAGGGATACGCCGGGAATCAGCTCGAATACGTTGAAGTCTGTATAGTTGGACATACGCGGAATGCGTACAACTGCAATATCAATCAGCTTAACCTCGCTGCGGCCGCTGATACGCTCGGAAAGGCTGTCCTCATCCTCGATATCAACCTTCAGCATCGGCAGCACGCCTACAATAGGCACGCCTGTTTTATCTTCGATCATCTTCAGGCCGGGGCGCAGGATTTCTACGTCACCGCGGAACTTGTTGATGATAACACCCTTAACCATTTCTCTTTCGTCATCCTCCAACAGCATCAGCGTGCCGTAGATGGAAGCGAAAACACCGCCACGGTCAATATCTGCTACCAGCAGCACGGGAGCCTTGGCCATTTTAGCCATGCCCATGTTGACAAAATCGTCCTTTTTGATGTTAATTTCCGCCGGGCTGCCTGCACCCTCGATGCAGACGATATCGAATTTGGAAGCCAGCGTATCAAACGCCTTCTGTACCTCCGGGCGCAAGGCATGCTTCATTGCATAATATTCGCCGGCCTTCATAGTACCTATTGCTTCACCGTTGACAATAACCTGGGAACCGCTGTCGCTGGTAGGCTTCAGCAGAATAGGATTCATCAGTACGCTGGGCTCAATGTTGGCTGCTTCAGCCTGCACAACCTGCGCACGTCCCATTTCCGCACCCTCGGCGGTGATAAAGGAATTCAGCGCCATGTTCTGGGATTTGAACGGTGCTACCTTGTAGCCATCCTGATTGAATACACGGCATAAACCTGCTGTTACCAGGCTCTTGCCTGCATTTGACATGGTACCTACTATCATAAGTGCTTTTGCCACTTTAATCACTCTCTTTCATCAAAAAGTCCAGTATGTCACGATAGCTTTGCAGCCGGATACTGTGACCTGTGGTATTAAGATAGCCTGCAATCACAGGCGTGCAGCCGTCACCGTGCTTACCTGTTACCGAGCTGGTAACGTGGTCGCCGCAGATGACGAGCTTCAGTGGTTCATGATACTTTGCTGCTATGGTCTGTAAAAACTGGGTATCTATTCTGCTGATAAAATCAGCCTTGCCCTGATAATCATAACGATGCGAAGCCTCGTCACTGCCGTTAAAATGCGCAATAACGAAATCATCCTGCTGCAGCATAGCAAGCGTTGCCTCGGCCTTCGCCATAATATCAGTGTCCACATCGCCGGTTGCATTCGGCGGTGTTATTACATCCATGCCCAAGGCTTTGGCAATGCCGATGACAATCTCTGCCTTGCACACCGCCCCGCCGCGCAGTCCGTGCAGACCGCTGAAGGAAGGCAGTCCCTGACGGGCTGAAGGGCCCCAGGGATAGAGGATGTACTGCAGGCCGTCGCGGGCAAAGGGCTGCAGCCGTTTTGCCGACTCCTGCAAAAAATAGTTAATGGACAAGGACTTACTGCGCAGCTCCTGCAGCAAAGCGCTTACATCCCCGCCTACACTTTCGTGCGGCGGCTCTACAGCGCAGTCCAGCACGCTTGCTTCCCTGTTCATCACTAAAAGATTACGGTATTCGGATAAATGAATAAACTCTATATCTTTAAGGATACCGTCACACTGCTTGGCAGCCTGCTGCATCTCCAGCGGCGTAAGCCCCTGCCCGTTAAAGGCAGCAAGACGGCCGGATACATCAACAGCAGCCAGATTGCAGCGCAGCACCATTTCATATTCGGAAATATCACGGTTGTGCGCCAACAGCTCCAGATAAGCACGGTTGTGCGGTATATCCTTTTTATCTACACCCAGAAGCCGCAGAATACAGCTGCAGCTTTCGGGAATGATGTCCTTTTCACATATGCTGAGGCTCCCAAGTGTCCCGGAAGCAGCCAGCGCATCCATCGCAGGATGCACTGCGTGCTCAAAGGGAGTCTGTCCCTGCCATGCAGGAATCGGAGAATCGCCTAAGCCATCAATTAATACTAATAAAGAGCGCATGTTTTTATTGCTTCCTTAAGTGCTTTAATTAGACCGCGGTTCTGCACTCTCGTTTTGACCGCGATACGGTAATAGCCTGCCTGCAGATTGTGGTAGTTGGCGCATGAACGTATCAGATAGCCACGCTCATGCAACAGCTCCGGAAGATTTTCCGGCTGCGGCAGATAAAAGAAAATATAGTTGGCCTCCGAGCCGTATACCTTGGCACCCAAAGCCACAAGCTGGTTACGCAGATAGCTGCGCTCCTGCTCAATCAGCTTAAAGGATTTAGCCAGATATTCGTGCTCCTTTAAAGCAGCCTTGCCTGCCTCCTGCGCCAGAATGGAAACATTCCAATCCTGACCGCTCTGATGCAGCGCTGTGTTCAGCTCACTGCTGCCGCTGAGACAGTAGCCTAAGCGGATGCCCGGCATTGCAAAGGTTTTCGTGAAGGCCTTAAGAATAACCAGCTCAGGATAGGTTGCCAGCAGATCACGCATGCTGAAGGCCTTTTCCTCACTGACAAAATCCATAAAGCATTCATCTATCAAAAGATGGGCTCCTACCAGACGGCATTTGTCGAGAATCTGCACCAGCAGCTCACGGCTCGTAAGCTGGCCGGTAGGATTATTGGGATTACAGATAACAACTAAATCTGTTTCAGGCGTAATCGCATCGACAATATCATTATCAGCAGCAAAATCACGCGCCTCCTGCAGATTATAATAGCTTATTTTGCAGTCTACCGTGCGCAGAGCCTTTTCATAATCGGCAAAGGTAGGTGCCAATAAAAGTGCTCGTCCGGGCTTCAAGGCCAGCGCCAAACGGAACAGCACGTCGGCCGCACCGTTACCGAAGAAAATATACTCCTGCGGCAGCTGCAGATAGCTTGCGGTCACCTCTGCCAGCTCGCGGCAGAAGGGATCAGGATAGTTGATACAAAGCTTTAAAGCCTGTTGAACGGCCTGCTTTATACCAAGCGGCAGGCCAAGAGGATTGATATTGGCAGAATAATCTACGAAGGGGCGACCATCCTTGGTCAGCTTTTCCGTATAGATATCTCCGCCGTGTTCGTATTTATACATCATCTTCTACCTGCTTCATTTCAAAATAAGACTGTTAACCAGATAAATCAGAGAAAACAGCAACAGGCTGAGAACAGCCGTCATATAAAGTAAATTGTTGGTGGTAACTATATCCTCGGGGCACACCGGACGAATGTCATCGCCGATGGTTTCCTTGTGGACGAGCTTACCGAAATAAAAATGATCGCCGCCGAGCTGGATGTTCAAGGCACCGGCCGTAACTGATTCCGTCATTGCGGAATTAGGACTGAGATGATGATAGCGGTCGCGCCAGAATGTTTTCCACGCTCTCTTGGCATCAAGATTAAGGAAATAAGATGCCACAATCATTACCAGACCGGTAATACGCGCGGGAATCAGATTGGCCAAATCATCGAGCTTGGCAGCACAGCGTCCAAAATAAAGATACGTGTCATTTTTATAACCGACCATGGAATCCATAGTATTGATGCCTTTATACAAAAAGGCCAGAGGAGCGCCGCCGATAAACATATAGAACATCGGAGCGATGATGCCGTCGGCAGTATTTTCCGCAACGGTTTCTACTGCACCCTTAGTCACCTCTGCAGCATCAAGTTCTTTTGTATCACGCCCAACGATCCAGGAAAGCTTCAGTCTTGCATCCACAAGATCGTTATCCTTCAAGGCAGTGTATACCTTCATGCTTTCGTCACGCAGACATTTTGTAGCAAAGATCTGGTAGCACATGACGGTTTCCAGAGCAAAACGCAGCCAGGGGTTAACCTGTTCCGCCAACGTCAGCACAGCAAACGGCACGGCAAAGGTAAGAACCAGAACGATTATTACCATCAAGGCACCGCCGAGCAGTAATGCTGTCTCGCCGGGAGCAAGCATACGCCGCAGTTTTTTATCCAGAAATCCTATTAAATTGCCAATTAAGCAGATTGGATGCGGCAACCAATGCGGGTCACCGAAAATCAAATCTAAAATAAAACCTGCTACAATTGCGCCTAAGGTCATCATCTAAGCAAACTCCCCTTTTCAGCAGTCTGTCGACTGCTATTTAGCAGCATACGCTGCACATTGTTTGATAAAACTGCGGGCAAATTCAGGATTGCCCCACAGGTGGATGTGCGGATAACCGGCATAAAGCGTCGGCGTAGTATTCGCGCATTCCCAGCTGCCGCGACCGGAAGCCTTGGCAGCTATAAAGCTTGCACCATTGTTGGTGCTGTCGGAGTAATGGAACTCGTGTCCGTTTATCGTACCGCCGGCAGGACACAGCAGATTATCCTGCTGCGCCGTCAGATGCACATATCCGAAGCGCGTCAGCTTTTTGGTCATGGCCGATTCGCCCTTCAGCGCACCTACCCAGCTATACAGCTTATCGCCATCACGATAATGCTCCAGCAGATACATGAAGCCGCCGCATTCCGCAAAACAAGGCATACCGCCGTTGATGGCGGTTTTAAGCTCCTGCAGCAGCGTTTTGTTATCCGCTAATTGCTGTGCGTAAAGCTCGGGATAGCCTCCGCCCAATACAAGGCCGCTGATGTTCTCCGGGAGATGCGCATCAGCTATCGGGCTGAAGGGTACGAGCTCCGCACCCAGCTCAGCTAAGAGGTCTAGTGCGTCCTGATAGTAGAAACAGAAGGCTTTGTCCATAGCGACTGCCACACGCATACGTCCGACGGGTTCAAGGCTTACCTCGTCATACGCAAGCGGTGCGGCCTGGGCCGCTACCTGCAGCAGGCCGTCCAAATCGACTGATTTGGCTGCCTGAGCTGCCAGCTTGGCAACTATCTGCTGCAAATCTCCTATTTCCTCGGCTGTAACCAGGCCTAAATGACGGCTTTCAAAGTTACAGCCCTGCATCACCGGGAAGTAGCCTAAAAGCTTCACACCGGTTTCGCGTTCAATTACATCCTTATAGAAAAGATAGCTCATCGGATTAACATTGTTCAGAATAGCGCCGACAATGTGGCTGTCACTGCGGAATTCCTTAAAGCCCTTGATGGTCGCAGCAATGGATAAGGCGGCTCCCTTGCCGTTGACAACCAGAACTACCGGAACATCGCAGGTGCAGGCCAGCTCGTAAGCACTGGCTTCCGTGGTTTTACCCATGCCGTCGTAAAAGCCCATCGCTCCTTCAAAGACAGCTACATCTGCATGGCGTGCATTTTTTGCTACCAGATAACGTGTTGTAGCCTGCCCCAGCATGAACAGATCCAGATTGCGGGATTTTGCTCCGATAACACGAGAATGAAACATCGGGTCAATATAATCAGGTCCTGATTTGAAGGCTGCCACAGACAGCCCTTTTTCCATCAGCGCCTTCAGCAGGCCGCAAACGATAGTTGTCTTGCCGCTGCCGCTACCGGGAGCACTGATCATAAAACGTGGAACTTTTACTTCAGCCATGTTAATCTTCCTTCTTCAATGCAGTCATTACATATACAGGGTTTTGTGCCATCATCAGATTGTAGCTGCCCAGATGCTTGCTGCGCGCTACAAACACATTGACGATTTCCAGACTGTAAGCGGGATGCTCCTTGTAATAAGCAGCAACCTCTGCCAGAGTTTCTACCGTAATGGCATTGATTACAACACGGCAGTCACTGTTCTTAGCATAAATTACATCCAGCATTTCACACAAATCGCCGCCGCTGCCGCCTACGAAAACACAATCGGGAGCAGGCATGGCTTTGATGTTTTCCAAAGCCTCACCGGCAATAACCTCCAGATTGTCAACGCCAAATAAGGCCTTGTTCTTTCCGAGGAGCTCAACGGCAACAGGGTTGCGCTCAAAGGCCCAAACCTTACCTTGGCTGGCAAGCAGAGCCAGCTCAATGGAGCAGGAGCCTGTACCGGCGCCGATGTCATAAATCAAATCCGTAGCCTTCGGCTGCAGCTTGGACATCGATACGCTACGTACCTCCTGTTTGGTCATGGGCACCTTGCTGCGCTGGAACAGGTCATCGGCAAGGCCGTGTACGGTAGAGGTAAAGCTTTGCGCATCCTCGTTCAAAATCATCATTACGGACAAGGACGGGAAATCCAAGGCACTAATTTCTTCCGCCGTACCGCTGGTGATTTTTTCTTCGGGATACGAAAGGTTTTCGCCTACATAGACCTGAACCTGAGCAAGACCATGCTCGCACAGCTGCGCGCACAGCTTTTGCGGAGAATTATCTCCACCGGTCAAGGAAAATACTTTTTTGTTACGGGCAACTGCCGCTACCAGATTTTGTGTGCGTCCGTGCATGCTGACGATTTTAGCGTCATCCCAGGACAGCTGCAGCTTGGAGGAAAAATATACCAGGCTGCTGATACCGCAGTAGCGGACACATTCACAATCAGGCAGCTTACCGCTGATGGTTTTGGCGAGGCTGAAAAAGCCTACATCGCCGGAAACCAGCACCGCCAGCACATCCTTTTCAGGCTGTGCCTGCGCTGCTATTTCAGCAATAGCAGCTGTTTTAATTGTATCATATACAGTTTTGCTGCTGTCTGCAAAAGCAGCCAGCATGCGTTTGTCGCCAATCAGGATATTACTTGAAGCAATAGCCTGACGTGCTTCGCCGGTCAGCAAATCGGGGTTACCGGGGCCGATACCGACGATGTTTACGCGCAATTTTTGCGACATAGGAAGCAAGCCTCCTTTTTATTTATATCAATTACCGGCAGCAAAATGCTGCTTAAGGTAATCAACAATCTCACTATAGCCGGCACCGGTTTCCTCCTGTGCACGGCCGATGACTATCAGCTTGGCGCCGGCAGCTGCCGCTGCCTCCACCTTTTCATCAAAGCCGCCGACAGCACCGGAATCCTTGGTCACCATGAACTTGCTGCCATATTTTTTCAGCATAGCGACATTCAGCTCCTTGCTGAACGGTCCCTGCATACAGATAATATGCGCAGGCTTATAACCAAGCTTCAAGGCAATCTGCAGACTGCTTTCCAGCGGCAGGATACGCAGAACGATACGCTCGGCGTAATCATGCACAGCGGTGAAATCCGGCAGATTCTTGCTTCCGGTAGTCAGGAAGATGCCGCCGTCCAGATGATTCAAAAGCTCAACGGCTTCCGCAAAATCATGGACGGTAATGTAATCTCCGCCCTCGCCCGACGGACGCACCAGGCGCAGATATTCAACCTGCTCGGTGCTGCAGGCCTCCTGCACCGTTGCCGTAACAACGGTAGCATAAGGATGCGTAGCGTCGATAACGCAGGCAGGACGATGCTCCCGAATAAAGGCACGCATAGCTGCAAGGTCCATACGCTCTGCCATGACGGTCATTCCCGGCTGCGGCTCAATCAAGGACGCACCGTAATCCGTAGCAACAGAAACATACAGCTCCACCGGCAGCTTAGCCAGCTCCTTAATCAGGCGGCGTCCCTCACTGGTACCGCCGATAAGCCAGATTACCGGTTTCATGCCAGCTTGTAACCACGCGGGGTTACCATACGGCCATTGATTACTTCGGTCTGGGTGTTGCCGATAATAACGGTAGAGAACATATCTACCTGTTTATCGCGCAGCTCTGCCAGAGTAGTCAGTTCAAAGTCCTGACCATCGCGGCCGATGTTGCGTACAATGCCTGCAGGAATGGTACCAGGCTGATTCTTCAGCATGATATCGCAAGCCTTTTGCAGGTAATCATGACGCTTGTGGCTGGAAGGGTTATACAGGCAGATGCAGAAATCGCCTTTGGAAGCGCAGTCAAGACGCTTCTCGATTTTTTCCCACGGAGTCAGCAGATCGCTGAGGGAAATCAGGCAGAAGTCGCTGATCAGCGGTGCACCCAGTACAGCAGCGCCGGAGCATGCTGCGGTAATGCCGGGAACAACCTCGATTTCAATTTCGGGATGATCCTTGGCAACCTGGCACATAATGCCTGCCATGCCATAAACGCCTGCGTCACCGCTGGAAATCATAGCAACGGTTTTGCCCTTCAGAGCTTCATCCAGAGCCAGCTTGCAGCGGTCAACCTCTTTACGCATGCCGTTGGAGAGGAATTCCTTCTCCTTGAAATCTTCCTTAATCAGGTTAACATATACATTGTAGCCTGCAATAACATCGCAGGACTTCAGTGCGTCGTAAGCTCTTTTGGTCATTTGCTCTACGCCGCCGGGGCCAAGGCCCACAACAAATAATTTACCCATTATCTCGTCTCCTTAATCAGTCTTCAATCCGGTTCTGGCAAAATCCAGGACCAGGTTTTCGGCTGCAACAGCCAGAGTTACACCATTCAGACTTGTCTTGCGCAGCAGCAGCCTGCCGCCCTTGCTGTCTTTTACAGCACTGCGCTCGCATACGTTGCTTACACCAACTACGCTCTGCACAAAGGCCGACGGCGTAAAATCGCCTGCTACGCTGTTCAATTCATCGGCTGAATAGAAATTAGCAGCAAAGTTATATTTTTTGGCAAAGGCCAGTAAACCCTGCTCGTCTTTTTTCAAATCTACACTTGCGATTGCCACAACGGAACGCTTGTCCAGCTGCAGCTTTTCCAGCTCCGGCAGTACCAGAGCTTCAATATTTTCCAGGGGCGTATTGCGACGGCAGCCGATTCCCAGATGCACAATCTTGGGAAGCAGGCGCACCGTAGTTGCAAACGGCTGCAAATGCTTTTGCAGCGTAACAGCCATGCCGACAGGCAGGCTACTGTCCTCAACTACCAGCTTGGGCAGCGGGCCTGTAAGCTGAAATTCCTTGTCATAATACAGGCCCACCTTTTCATCGCCCACCAGTGCTGCAGCAAAGTCCTTGGCTGCTGCCAGAGAGCACAGCACCATGCGGTTGCGGGCCGCCCATTCGTCAACAGCGAAAAGACCGTTGACATCCGTCGCCGTAGTCACGCAGGCAGTTGCTCCCAGCGCTGCTGCCAGGCAGCGTGAAAGCTCATTGGCTCCGCCGATGTGACCTGCAAGCAGAGGAATAACAAAGCTGCCGCGTTCGTCTACCGAAATAACCGCAGGGTCCGTCAGCTTGCTTTTGATAAAGGGCGCGATAGTACGCACCGCAATACCCACAGCGCCGACGTATACCAACGCCTGACATTTGTTGAACACAGCTGCGCAGGCACCGTTATGGTCCGGCAGCATCGGGGCAATGCCCGTCTGCTCCGCATACTTCGCTACAGTCTGCAGCTCCGTTTCGTAACCGATGCTGTGCAGATATTCGGCAACCTTTTTGCTCAGCTCCGCGCCACGCGCCGAAAAGGAAAATATAGCCGCGCGCATAGCTTATTTAACCTCGGGCTTAACGTCCAGTTTAGTCGGGTCTGCTTCACGGAAGCCGTGAGCGAAGGTCGGATTGTACAGCTCGCTGCGGTCATAAGCGTTGCCCAGGAAGCCGCCGACGGTAATCAGCGCAGTTTTGTTGATGCCGTATTTAGCAGCGTTTTCTGCCAGAGTACCAACGGTGCAGCGGATAACCTTTTCATCCGGCCAGGATGCTTTGTAAACAATAGCAGCCGGAGTATCATTTCTGTAACCGCCTCTTACGAGCTCGGTCTGCAGTTTTTCCAGCATACCGCTGCTCAGGAAGATAACCATGGTTGCCTTGTGGGCAGCATAGTCAGCAATCTTCTGATGGCTCGGAACCGGAGTACGGCCTTCCATACGGGTGATAATAACGGATTGGCTTACGTTCGGCAGAGTGTATTCAGCCTTCAGGCAAGCAGCAGCAGCGCAGAAGGAGCTTACGCCCGGAACAACCTCGTAGTCAAGGTTGTAGCTGCGCAGCAGGTCAATCTGCTCGCGATGTGCACCGTAAACGCTGGGGTCGCCGGTGTGCAGACGTACAACCAATTGGCCAGCCTGAGCGGCGGGAACCATAGCAGCGATAACCTCTTCCAAGGTCATGGTTGCACTGTTCATAATAGTACATTCCGGTTTGCAGTATTTCAGCAGTTCCGGGTTAACAAGGGAGCCTGCGTAAATAACCAGGTCAGCCTTTTCCAAAAGCTCTTTACCTTTTACAGTAATTAAGTCAGCTGCACCAGGACCAGCACCAATAAAATAGATCATTATTCATCAAACTCCTTTTCTTTAACCAATATTACAGAGAAATAGCTGCTCTTAGGATCTACTTCTTCAAGGTTACGATAGATTTTTTCGCCCGGCAGGCCGCATCTTTCAACCATACCGGAATTTTTAATGAGCTTACGCTCGCGCAGCTCGTCAACTACACGGCCGATTTCACTTGCGGATTTCATCAGCACCTTGTTGCCGGGGCCGTCCAGAAATGCTGCGGACTGTTTATAGCTGCCGGGCAGAACAATCAGCGGTTCCGCTCTTTCGCACAGGGAAGTATTCAGCTTAGCTGCAACAGCGCAGATAGAGGTTACGCCTGCAACAAGCTCTGCATCATAGCCATCCTTCAGCACCAGCTTATGAACGTAAATGCAAGTTGCATATACGGTAGGACAGCCAAGAGTGATGAACACAACGTTTTTGCCTTCATCAAGCAGCTTTTCAATAGCATCGGCACCCTCGCGGTGTGCCTTGTCCATTGCTGCCATGTCCTTAGTCATAGGCATATAAACAATCAGCTGGGGTTTTGCATCAAGATCTACTACGTGATTAACGATTTCCTTAGCCGTCATTACATCGGTATCTCCCTTAGGCAATGCAACAACGTCACATTCCTTCAACAGGCGTACAGCCTTCAGGGTCATTAATTCCGGGTCTCCGGGACCGATACCAACACTATAAAGTTTGCCTCTCATTCTCTCATACTCCTTTTTGCTTATGTAGCTGGATTAATTCGTCTGCGTACTTGGTCTTGCCCAAAATGCCATAAACATTGGAAAACATCAAAGCAGCCGTTTTTATTTTGCCATGCACTCTATGCTGCATGTAAAAATCAATTTTTTCCGTAACCTTGTCCATTACAGGCTCAAAGATTTGCTCCCGTTTCAGAATCTTGGTCACCTCATCGGTAGTAAGGCAGCCGTAAATCTCACGCCCTACCTCCACCGAAGCTCCGTGGAACATCGCCTCCAGAGCAAACAGCTCCGTGCGACAGTCCGCGTACTTGGAATGTGTATTCATTACGCCCTGCGCCACCTTCACCAGCTTACCGGAATGGCCGATAAGCAGCAAGGTTTCAAAGCCGCAGTAAACGGCATAATCCAAAAGCTCGCCCACAAAGTTACTGCAGGTAACGTGACCTTCAAGGTCCAGCTTCATTTCATCGCGGGTAAAATCCTCGCCGTAGTTACCGAAGAACACCAGCAGATTTTTGTTGCCGCGTGCCTTCTGCGCTCTGATTTCCACATACATCGTTTCAATCAGCGCCTTTTCACTCATCGGCTCTACAATGCCGCTGGTTCCCAAAACCGACAGGCCGCCGATAATACCAAGACGGGGGTTGAAGGTTTTCTTGGCAATTTCTACACCTGCGGGAATAGAAATCGTCAGCTTCATGCCGCCGTTATAACCGGCAGCCTCCATAGCCTTGCCAACCTCCTGCGTAATCATTCTGCGCGGCGTGGGATTAATCGCCGGTCCGCCGACAGCACACGCCAAACCGGGCTTGGTCACCCTGCCGACGCCTACGCCGCCATCCAGCTCAACACCACTGCCGTCAGTCATTTCGGCTTTGGCATAAACCAGTACACCGTTAGTATCATCAGGATCGTCACCGGAATCCTTGCGGATTGCGCAGCTGACGTAATCCGGAGTCATCTCTACATCCAAAGGCTCAAGGTCAAGCACAATACCCTTGGGAGTGTCAATACGCACAGTTTCAACGCGCTCGCCCGTCAGCAACATTGTAGCTGCTGCCTTAGATGCGGCCGTTGCACAGCTGCCGGTAGTATAACCACAACGCAAAACCTTTCCTTGCGAAAACTGATATTCTTCCAAAGTGCAGCTCCTTCACAATTAATTTTCCCATATGGTAGGGATTATCAATAATAAAAAAAGACTTCTGCCGAATCCGACAAAAGCCATAAAGACAGAATTAACTAATGACAATTATTCCATGCAATTAGCAAACCCAACTGCCTCCATCACCCGTGGATTCAGAATAAAGCATGGGCTGACTGCTGACTTAGACACAAGGCCTTCACAGCGGCGGGACCGTCAGGAGTTAACCATCTTGTCAATTAAGAATGAATCACCCACTCCAATAACCTGTTTTATTATATCATAAATAAATAAAATTTCCAATACTTTGCATAAGAAAAAGCAGATAAGCCGAAGCCTATCTGCTTGAAACTCTTAGAGAACACGGCAAGCGCCGTAATAACGTGCGCCCCAATAACCGGTGAATGCGGAAGAAACAGTTACGCCGGTGCTGGTGCCTGCATGAATGAAGTTGCCGTCGCCAACATAAATACCAACATGAGAAGCACCCGGTTCATATGTGGAAAAGAAAATCAAATCGCCGGGACGAAGTTGGCTCATGGAAATCTGACGGCCGGAGTAGAACTGGCTGTCAGCCATACGCGGCAGATATACACCTGCTCTTGCGAATGCATACTGGGTAAAGCCGGAGCAGTCAAAACCATAAGGAGTAGTTCCGCCAAATACATATGGAGTACCGATGACACTGTAAGCAGAACGCAGTACGTTGCGTACAACGGAATTGCTACGGTTAGGAGGCATCTCCCTGTTCATCAGCGCTCTATAGGTAGCTGACCCTACAATACCATCAACCTCTAATCCTTTATCAGCTTGGAAGTTTTTAACAGCTCTTTCAGTTTCAGGACCGAAATCACCATCTATATTATTAATAGAATAACTTAATTCTACCAATCTCTTTTGAATTGCCACTACTTCCTGCCCATCGTCTCCGCGTTGGAAGGAAGCTAAAGCTGTTACAGCACAGCTTAAACTAAACAAAACTGTCATACAGAAAACTAATACTTTGCGTTTGACCACTGGCACCTACATCCTTTCTTCTTTTCTAAGACATACCTATTATACCACAAAATATCGTTTCTGTAAAATCCTAATTTGTTATAATATTAATGCGCTTATTTAGCTTTATTTTCGTTTATTTTGTTACATTTTTGTAGGTGGCGCGCCACTAAATATAGTGGTCTATGCTTGATTTCTTCAAAGATACGCCCAATATATTCGCCAAGGATACCTATCCCTACAAGCTGAATTCCTCCAAGAAACAAAACACTGACAGTAGTAGTTGCCCACCCCGGAACGGCATCGTTGGTCACAAATTTCACATAAAAAACATGACCCAAAAGCAGAATACTGCACATTCCGAAAACAATGCCTATGTAAAAAGCCCAACGCAAAGGCAGGTTGGAAAAGGCCGTAATACCGTCAAGAGCAAAGTGCAGCATCTTGCGCAGATTGAATTTAGACCGGCCCGCAAAGCGTGACGGTGCCACAAATTCCAGCACAGCAACATGAAAACCGAGTGTATTGACCAGGCCGCGGATAAAGCGCGCACGCTCGCGATACAGCTTGAAGGCATCAACTGCAATTCTGTCCATCAGACGAAAGTCGCTGCCACCGGGAGTAATTTCTACTTTAGATAATGTGTTGATAAGCTTATAGTAGGCTGCGGATGTCAGATTCTTGAAAAAGCCTGCATCCTCCGTAGCCATGCGCTTAGTCTGCACAATCTCGTTGCCTGCCTCCCAAAGGCGCAAAAGCTCGGGAATCAGCTCAGGCGGATGCTGCAAATCGCCATCCATCGTAATAACCGCATCACCGTCGGCATGATCAAGGCCACAGGTAAGCGCCATCTGGTGGCCGTAATTGCGGCTCAAAAGATAGGCCTCCACATGCTCGTCCTGCGCTGCCAATTCTGCCAGAATCAGCGCACTGGTGTCACGCGAACCATCATCGACAAATATAATATTGTAATCATAGGCTTCCTGCTGCATAACAGCGGTAGCATGCTTGTAAAATTCGTGCAGGTTATCTTCTTCATTAAATACCGGCACTACTAAAGAAACTTTTTTCTTCATTAATATCACACCACTTATTCTTCTGCCAAAAAATCTGCTCAAATAAAATCAGACAAAAAAGGCTGCCATCAGGCAGCCGTTTTGCAAGGTATGAGTACTCAATAAGCCGAGTTCTGTTCCGCGAAGCGGTGATGATCATTTATCTAGTCTTACAGTTACCTGCAAGCTCAAGCGACACAACCCGGAAGGCTAAGCGGGCAGCTTCATCCCTCCCCTATTTGGTCTTGCTCCGGATGGGGTTTACCTAGCCGGCCTGTTACCAGACCGCTGGTGCGCTCTTACCGCACCGTTCCACCCTTACCTGCAAATGCAGGCGGTACACATTTCTGTGGCACTATCCCTGAGGTCACCCTCGCCGGACGTTATCCGGCATCCTGCCCTGTGGAGCTCGGACTTTCCTCATCTGGCTTAAAGCCAGCCGCGATCATCTTTCGTACTCAACTGTAGATTTTAGCATATTTATTCCGCTTAGTCAATACCAACGACTGCAGTATTATTGTCGCAGGCATAACTTAAATGAAGCTGAAACAAAAACTTCGTACAACAGCAAACTGCCGGCTGACTCACGTCAGTCGGCAGTCCCATAAACGCTTTATTCAGTTGTCGCAGGTTTAATTATGCTTCCTTATGTTCAGCGATAATTTTTTCTGCCATCTTAGGCGGAACGTCTTCGTAATGGTCGAATTTCATTTCGAAGGTTCCCTGACCTTGGGTAATTGCGCGGAGGTCTACGGCATATTCCGAAATCTCTGCATAGGGTACCTGAGCATTAACTACGCTCAAGCCGTCTTCTACGCTCTGCATACCGAGAATGCGACCGCGTTTAGAGTTCAAATCGCCGATAACATCGCCCATCATAGAATCGGCACAGGTTACGTTTAAGCTGTAAATAGGCTCAAGCAACACCGGCTTGCATTGTTCCATGGCCTTCTTGAAGGCGATATTGGAAGCAGTTTTAAATGCCATTTCAGAGGAATCGACAGTATGATACGAACCATCAAGCAGGGTGATACGCATATCTACAACCGGATAGCCTGCAAGGATACCCTTTTCCATAGCTTCACGCATGCCCTTTTCAACAGCAGGGATATATTGGCGAGGTACTGCACCACCGAAAATCTTATCTACAAACTCAAATCCACCTCCTGGCGGCAGGGGTTCCATTTTAATAACTACGTGACCATATTGGCCATGACCGCCGGACTGCTTCTTGTGCTTGCCTTCTACCTCGGCAGAGCCACGAATAGTTTCGCGATATTCGATAATCGGTGCTTTCAAAATAGCCTCAACACCAAATTTACGCTGCATACGCTCCATGATTATATCAATGTGCTGGTCGCCCATACCGCTGATTAAGGTTTCCTTGGTAACAGGGTTTTTGGTAACGATAATCGTCGGGTCTTCATCCATCAAACGATTCAGAGCAGACATGATCTTGTCCTCATCACCTTTTTTCTTCGGGTAAATTGCTCTGGTGTACATCGGCAGCGGGAAGTTAATGGGCGGGAATTCAACCTCAGAATTCTTGTCGCAGAGGGTGTCACCGGTAGAGGTATATTGCAGCTTGGCAACTACACCGATATCACCGGCAGGAACCTGCTTCATAGGAATCTGAGTCTTACCACGCATTGTGAAGATGTTAGCAATACGCTCTTCTTCTTCACGGCGGGAGTTATAAACTACGCTATCTGCTTTAATTGAGCCTGAGAATACACGGAAATAACTTAGACGGCCAACAAAGGGGTCGGAAGTTGTCTTAAATACCAACGCCGCCATCGGAGCATTGGCGTCACGCACTTCTTCTTCACCGGTTTCTTTATCCATAACGATATAGTCGTTCAGAATTGCCGGATAGGTAAAGTCGATGATAGCGTTCATCAATCGACCAAGACCAATGTTCTTGTAGGCACTGCCGCAAAGCATAGGATAGATGATAGCCTGACGAATGCCCTTAATCAGACATTTCATAATTTCCTCGTCGCTAATCTCTTCTCCTTCCAAATAACGCATCATGCAATCGTCATCTGCTTCAACCGCAGCCTCTACCATCTTTTCGTGGGCAGCAGCAGCAGCCTCTTTATACTCATCCGGAATCTCTATTTCATCGGAGCCATTACCGTTGGCACGATAGGCCTTCATTTTGTAAAGGTCTATAATACCCTGGAAGTTTTCCTCCTTGCCCAAAGGCAGCTGTAACGGCAGTACATGCTTACCGAACTTACCGCGCAGGTTATCCAAAATGCTATCAAAATCAGCGTTCTCACGATCCATCTTGTTGACAAAAATGATACGCGGCAAACCGGCTTCTTCAGCCAGCTTCCAGCATTGTTCGGTACCAACCTGTACACCGCTGGTTGCGCAAACCACGATCAACGCACTGTCTACTGCTCTAAAAGCTCCTTTAACCTCGGCAACGAAGTCAGCAAAGCCGGGAGTGTCGATGAAGTTAATCTTGGTATCACGCCATTCAACAGGTGCCAAAGTGGCGTTAACGGAGACCTTACGCTTGATTTCCTCGGGTTCATAGTCAGTGGTGGTAGCACCGTCTTCAACCTTGCACATTCTGCTGATTGCTCCGCTGCGATACAGCAGGGCTTCGGTAACGGACGTGGTTCCTGCTCCACCATGACCCACAATGGCCACATTTCTAATCTTATCTCCAGTGTACTCTTTCATGATAAATCCCCCTTTATCAGGCATTTGTTATGACAAGTATTTCGCTGATATTGCCCATTTATCCTGCTTTTTGTGAAAAATTTCTCATAATTTTTTAAATTCACTTAAAATTGTAACGCATATTACAGTTTTTCAGGAGAAGGGAGTGTTAGACGAAAAAATCCGACGCACCGCTTCTACAGCACGTCGGATTTACTTTATTCATCCCACAATATTCACTTTACCATCTCTTGCTGCTGCGCCAGTATTCACCGCGCAACAATGCCAGCACGGTAAACAGCTCCAAGCGTCCTAAAAGCATAGCCAATGCCAGCGTCAGCTGTCCCATACCGGTAACACCGGCATAGTTACCCGTAGCACCGATACTGCCAAAGGCAGGACCTACACTGGAAATAC
>OFMH01000255.1_pt1 | contig 39653 bp, 39 predicted proteins | sample 1541761 | NCBI WGS metagenome assembly OFMH01 (sample SAMN04209249, study PRJEB22552) | human gut metagenome | biome: gut; material: feces | host: Homo sapiens | place: USA: Oklahoma
TCGTATCGCCGGCCCTCGACGTCGAAACGATTAAGCTGTGCAACCGCTACCGCGTTGCCGTCATGCCGGGAACGACGACCTTGAAAGACGTCGTTACGGCCCTTGAATGCGGCGCTGACGTCATTAAAATCTTCCCGGGTGAAGTCGTAGGCATGAAGGCTATAAAAGCCATCCACGGCCCCTTGCCGCAGGCCCCGCTCATGCCGACGGGCGGCGTTAACGTCGACAACGCCGGTGAATGGATTAAGGCCGGCTGCGTAGCTGTCGGTGCCGGTGGAGCCCTGACGGGCGGCGGTAAAACGGCTGCTGAAATTACGGAAACGGCCAAGAAATTCATTGCTGCCGTCAAAGCCGTACGCGCTTAAGTTATTACTATTCACCATCAAATTCCTCGAAGCTTCGTCTTCGGGGAATTTTTTTATGCCTCAAAATCTTTCGTCCTTGGAAAAAATGCCCTTAAGTTTGAGTGGGGGTTTCTGTGATTGTTTGTTACTAAAAGTGTGAAATGGGGTACGAATTCACCCGTTTACACATGGCCCGTATGCGTTTAAATGACGGTATAAGTTGAGGATAAAATGGCTTATTTAAGCTGTTTATTTATATATAAATTATGGTAAATGAATTTAATTTAGTTTATTATGATGTCAACCGAGAAATAGATTTCACCCTGCAGCCATTGACATCGTTTTTGAAATGGATTATGATATCGTTGTAATGATTAAGGTTATAACAATTGAAGGTTATCTTGATTAGGAGGGATTACGATGGATAAGAATGTGATTGATTTTATTACTGTGAAAACTCAGGATTTGCTGGCTGCTCCCAGCGCCAACCCGACGCTGAAAAAAGCTGCCCAGGCATGGCTTGATGCCGATGACAAAGATGCAGCAACGGCTGCCTATGTGGACGCTCTGAAGCAAGGTGTATCTACTATTGATGAACTGCTCGGCTTTGCCGGATCGGATACGGCTGTACAGATTTTAGGGGCCGATGTGGCCGCACAACTCTTAGGTCATGCGAAAGATATCCATGCCAAAGGTGCCGAGTTCTGTGACTGCCCGGCCTGCACGGCAGACTTAGCTATTCTTCATGAAGTGGAGTCCCATTAAACATGCAGATTTCCAGTCGCCTTACGATGGCTGTTCACACCTTATTGTGCATTGCCCATTTCGAAAAAACGGAAAAGGTAACCAGTAATTTTATTGCCGCCAGTGTCGGCACCAATCCGGTCATCATTCGAAACTTGCTTACTCAGCTAAAAGCAGCTGATTTCATCGCGGTCAAGAGGGGAACCGGCGGTGCTGAGCTGAAAAAGGACTTGCGTGATATCAGTTTGTATGATGTTTACCATGCAGTTGACTGTATTACCAGCGATTCCCTGTTCCATTTTCACGAGCACCCCAGTCCGAAATGCCCGGTCGGAAAGACGATTCACCTCAGTCTCGATGATAAATTGAGTCAGGTGCAGACGGCTATGGAAAATCAGATGCGCCGCATTTCTCTGGCCGATATGGCCGGGACGATGGAGCAGGCTTTATGTAAAAAGAGCTGATTTGGCAACGGGAGGTCACTATGGTTCGACTCATCCTATTTCTTCTGGCGCGCCATAACTTGTGGCTTCGCCTTATTTCGTCGTTTACCCGATTTGGACACGGTTTATTTATCCTCTATGGCCTGGCAGCGTGGTTTCTCCCTAAAGCTGAAACGCAACAGCGAAAAGAGAGGAAGACCTTGATTTACTGCTTATTCTCTGTCCTTTTGGGGTCGACTCTTTCTTGGTTCATCGGGCTTTTATGGCATCGGCCGCGTCCTTTTACCCGCGGACTAGGGCCGGCCTTGGTTAAACATAAGGCCAATGCCTCTTTTCCCAGTAACCATGCTATGAACAGCATGGCCGTGGCAGTCATGCTCTTTCTCCGGCGCAGCCTGTGGTGCCTGCCGGCCTTCCTGTTGTCAGTGGCCTTAGGGGCTTCGCGCGTCCTCTGCCGTCTCCATTACGTCAGCGACGTTGTTGGCGGCTTCTTTCTGGGGGCCGGTTCAAGCTATGCCGTTTACCGGAGTAAACGATGTTCACAACTGGCCGACAGACTCCTCTATGGCTGGCATATATTTACGTATTTGCTGCGTGTGTTGTTGAGACGATGAAAGAAGACTGTGCATTTGGGCTTTACCCGATGCACAGTTTTTTTTGTGCACCGACGATTTTGTGAATAATATAGAACAAATTGACACTATAAAGAGACATTTCTATGCTATACTGAGAAATAGCGAGAGTAAAACTCAAAATGATTCGAGAAAGGTGGTCTTGCATATGAAGCATACCAAGGTAATGGCGGCAGTTCTCTGCTTGTTGATGACCGGCGGGACGGTTTTTGCTGCCGATGGGACCATGACATCGCCGGTGTCGGTAGATGCGACGGCTTCGGCGACCCGGGCTAAGGCCGAGTCCGCTGTCAATGCTGTTTACAGTCTCGATCTGGATACGACAAAATACGAAAAGAAGACCATGACTGTCGACGGCAAGAAAGTGGCTTTTCGGGCCTATGAAAACCGCGTTTACGTAGCTCATCCTGTCGATACGACGTATCAAGCCATGAATATTTATGTTCCTGAAGGCTATTTTAAAGGAAAATCTATCAATGGCTATACGGCCAAGACGGCTCCGATTTTTATGCCTAACACGGTTGGCGGTTATATGCCCGGAGAACCGGGGACCCCATCAGAAAACGACCGCATGACCGGTGGCGCCAATGCCATTCTCGTTGCCTTGTCCAAGGGCTATGTCGTAGCGGCTCCGGGCGCTCGCGGACGGACTAACCAAGGGGTCGACGGATCTTATACCGGCAAAGCGCCGGCGCTCATCGTCGACATGAAGGCTGCCGTTCGCTATTTGCGTCACAATGCCGGTCGTTTACCTGGTGACACGGAAAAAATCATTTCCAATGGGACCAGTGCCGGCGGCGCATTGTCAACCCTTATCGGTGCGACGGGCAACAGTTCCGATTATGAACCGTATTTAAAAGCCCTCGGTGCAGCTGATGAACGGGATGATATTTATGCTTCCAGCGTCTACTGCCCTATTACGGACTTGGATCATGCCGACATGGCTTATGAATGGATGTTTAACGGGGTAAACACTTATCACCAGAGTAAGGGCGGCATGATGCCTCCTATGGCACCGGGTGAGGATCCCAATAAATCGGAGGGCGCTGCCAAGGTCCCGTCCGCTGTTATGAATCGCCCTGATAATGCGCCTATGGAGGCGACGACGGGGACGGAGATGACGGCAGCCCAGCAGCAGGTTTCTAAGGACTTGAAAGCCGCCTACCCGGACTACATTAACGGCCTCCGCCTCGTCGATAAAGACGGAAAGGCCTTAACTCTCGATGAAAATGGACAGGGCTCCTTTGCCGAGTACATTAAATCCATTTACATGGAATCGGCTCAGACGGCGCTGGACCAAGGAATCGATTTATCGTCTAAATCGTGGCTGACGATTAAAGACGGGAAGGTCGTCGATGCAGTCTTAGCCGGTTATGCCCGTGATGTCACTCGTTTAAAGGCGGCTCCGGCCTTCGATGCTTTGGACTTGAGCTCCGGAGAAAATCAAGAATTCGGTACGGCATCGATCGATAAACAGCACTTTACCGACTATGGGGAAAGCCATTCTCTGACGACGGCAACGACAGCGGATAAGGCCATCGTAAAATTGCTTAACCCATTGAATTATATCGGTAAGTCTCAGGTCAAGACGGCTCGATATTGGCGTATTCGCCACGGTGAAGCCGATCGGGACACGGCCATTGCCGTACCGGCTGTCGTTGCCCTTCGACTGCAGCAAGCCGGGTACGATGTTGATTTTGCATCTCCCTGGGGACAGGGCCACGGCGGTGATTATGACTTAGCAGAACTCTTCACCTGGATGGATAAAGTAGGCCATAAAGGCTTATAATAAGATACTTCGATAAAAAAGCATTGCCTCCATACGTGACTTGAGGCAATGCTTTTTTGCTACCATAAATTGTCTTCTTCGTTAAACTTCCAAGTAAACGGATCGGAGATGACGGTCATATCGGACCGGCCTTCAATATCTTCCAGGCAGGAAGTGGAGCACTCGATTTCTTCCAGCTTCAAGGTATTCTTAATGCGGACGATTTTGGCTTTATTAGGGTCAGTCAGGAAGGCATGGGCCATGGCCATTTCGATGGCGTCCTTATCGCTGTTGCCGTAGAGGGGCAGTAAGGCCATGCGGAATGATTTGGCCGTAATGCAATTGGTGTAAACGGAGGCGAAATCCATCTTATTGACGAAACGATAGCTGACGATGTCGGCCATGCCGCAGCCGGAGCCGTTTCCATGGGAGGCATCGGTAATGTCGAGGATGACGATTCGTTCGATTTCCGGTGCTAGCGAACGGAAGGCCTGTTCCTGGCTGAACCGTTCCGTCCGGCCGGTGATGTTGGGATCCATCCCGGTGCCGCTGATTTCCTTGCCGATTTCATCGACGATGAGGACGTCGATATGGGGAAGCTTCAATCGAGGCATTTGCTCTTTTGCAAGGGTTTGCAGAGCGGCGTCGCGTTCGAAAAATTTATCCGTAGGGATGACTTCTAGGGCGGCGATGTCGTCGCTGGGGCTCTGGACCATTCCGACGGAAAAGACGACGTTTACCTTGTTTAAGAAAGCCTTGGACACTCGTTCCAAGTTGGGGCCGAAGGTGTCATAACCACGACCGTGGAAGGCAGAGGCCCCTTTGTGCTTACCGCAGCCGATACAGATCATCTTCAATAAGCCTGATTCGTGGTCGTATTTGAAGTGGGTATGCGGTTTAATCTTGTTAAACAAAATAATGCCGTCAGCTTCATAGGCATTCTTGTCGCAGTAAATGGGGAATCCGTCGTCCAGTGTATCGACGGTGACGACGTCCATGGTCGATAAGACGGGCACGCCGAGATAGTCTTCGGTGATTCCGAACTGGGCTAAGTGGGCTTTTTGGCCTTCCGCTGTGGCACCGGCATGGCTGCCCATGGCCGGGAAGATGAAGGGTTTTGCCTGCCACTCTTTGAGCTGGTCGCAAAGGGCTTTCATGAGTTCTTTATAGTGGGGCAGACCGCGGCTGCCGGCGGTGATGCCGATGCGTTTTCCTGCTAAGGTTTCGATGGTTTTTTCATCGAGGGATCGGAGCTGCTCCTTTAACCGGCCAATAGGATCGGCCAAGTTTTGTGACGGGAAGCTTTGCCGGACTTTTATCATTTCCGGAATGACGATACCCTCGGTCAGGGACTGTTTATCAAGTTTGGGAAAGTGCAAAGAAAGGACCTCCTTCGGGGAACTCAATGATGGGGTTAGGTTGCTTGCTTTTATTATACGCGATTACTCAAAAATATACAAAAAAAGTCCTCGCTGCGAAGACGATACTCGGAGCGAGAACTTTTTTAGAAAAACTTTTTTAATTTCTAACAGAAATTTAATACACCGTATACCTTAATTACTTGTTCGAACCGTTTTCCGGAGTGAATTTGGTAATAAAGATGTGGCGGATGAAGATGACGATCATAGCGATGAAGGCGATGAGGCCGAGGATATCAGCTGTGGACTGGAAGTCTTTACCGACCAGGGCCAAGGGGTTTTCGCTGCCGCCGGAGGTGACTGAAACGACGATGAGCAAGGCGATGATGACGCCCATAAGGCTTTCGCCGACGATGAGGCCGGAAGCAAAGAGGACGCCGCGGTGGTTGCAGGCTTCGACATCTTCTTCTTCATGGCCCGGGCTGCGGCGAGCGGCACGAGCTTTCAAGGAACGATTGACAAAGTAGCCCATAACGGAGCCGATAACCAAAGGAATTTCAAGGGTAGGCGGCAAGTAAATGCCCATGCCGATAGCCAGCGGCGGTAAGGCCAAGGCTTTCGTGTTTTTCGTTAACAGTAAATCGATGATGATGGCAACGATGCCGACGCCGACGCCGAAGAGAATGTAATTCCAGTCGAGGCTGGCGCTGAAGATACCCTGGGCAATCGTCGTCATCAAGGTAGCCTGAGGTGCTGCCAAGGCCTGGGTCGGATCCATACCGGCACGGGGCAGTGCACCCGTGAAGCCGTAAGCCTGGTACAAGAGGTTCAGGACCGGAGCGATGGCAATGGCACCGACGATAGAGCCTAAGATAAGGGCGACCTGCTGTTTCCACGGCGTAGCGCCGACGATATAGCCGGTCTTGAGGTCCTGCAGGTTATCGTTGGAGATTGCAGCGATGCTGACGATAACACTGGTGATGAAGATGGCCAGGGCCGTTGCAAACTGGGTTCCTTGAAGTGTTTCAAAGACACCGGCCGAAGAGCCTAAGCCGAGGACGACCAGGGAAGAGATGATGATGCCGAGGATACCGATCCCTGAGATCGGGCTGGCGGACGTGCCGATCAAACCGGCCATGTACCCGCAGGCAGCGGCGACGAAGAAGCCCATGAGGATGGCGACTAAGATGCCGATGACGATGAACATGAGGGTGACCGATAAAGAAAGACCGGCATTGCTTACGAAGTTGTAGAAGGTGATGAACAGCCCGATAAGGATAGCCAGGAAGACGAGGCCGACCGATTTCGGCGTCATATCGATATCCGTGTGGTGGAGCTGTTTCTTTTCTTCCGTGTCGTTGGCGCGAAGGGCGTCAATCGACATTTTAATGCCGTCGACGACCGGTTTTGCCAAGCGGATTAAAGTCCAGACAGCGGCGATACCGATACAACCGGCACCGATGAAGCGGACTTTCTGAGCCCAAATTGTCTGGGCAAAAGCAGCTGCCGATTGGCCTTCAGCCGGCGTCAGCATCGAAGTCAGGTAGGGAACAAAGACGTACCAGGACAAGAGGGTACCGACTAAGATAGCGATACCGCTGGTGATGCCGATGAGGTAGCCGGCGCCGAGAAGGGCCGTTGAAAAGCCGAGCGGAATCTGGGTGACGGCTTTGCCGAAGTGGAGCCAGTAGCTGAATTCCGAGGAGAGAACGTGGAAGCCGTTGGAGCAAAGGCTGAACAGGCCGGCTAGGGCAGTACCGCCGACGATGTCTTTCATGCCGGTTTCCTTTTTAGCTCCCGTTTCTCCGTCTGCTTCTTCTTTGCGGATTTCACTGCCGACTTTTAAGATTTCAGCAGCAGCTCGGCCTTCCGGGTAGGGCAGGTCGCTGTTGACGACCATGGCACGGCGGAGGGGAATCGTAAATAAGACCCCGAGAGAACCGCCGCAGGCGCAGAGCAGTAACGTTTCCATGAAGGGGAATCCTTGCCAGTATCCCAACATGAGCAAGCCCGGCAGAATGAAAATGATTGCAGATAAGGTGCCGGCAGCCGATGCCTGCGTCTGTACCATGTTATTTTCCAAAATGTTGGAATCTTTGAACATGCGCAGGATCGCCATGGAGATGACTGCAGCCGGAATAGACGAGGAGAACGTCAGACCGACTTTTAAGCCCAAGTATACGTTGGATGCCGTGAAGATAACGGTAATCAAGGCCCCGAGAATCATCCCGCGGGCGGTTAATTCCGGCATACTTGGGTAGTTCACAGTCAAGTTTGATTGTGGTTTCATAGACAAACCTCCCAAATAAGAATTAATGAGTACAAAAATGTACTAACACAATAACAATTATATTATACTCATTTTTTGTGCATTCGTCATATATCAAAATGTACACTGGACACGGAAATTAGCTTGTATAATTACTTTTTCGCAATTTATATTCTACATTATGGAATTGTAGCTTGAAAAGGGCCGCCGTGGTATAATAAAAAGCGATTACACAAGTAGAAAGCTACTTTTGAAGGGAGCGTTATACTATGCATGATAATGAAATTATTGAAGGGATTATTGCGGAATTCAAAGGCTTAGCCAAACATCCGCGCCCGTCTCATCATGAAAAAGCTGTCAGCGATTACATCGTAAGCCGCCTCCGTGAATTGGGCGTTACCGACGTCATTCAAGATGACGTTTACAATATCGTCGCCAATGTTCCGGCCAGCAAGGGCTGTGAATCCTGGCCGATTACGGTCCTTCAGGGCCATATGGATATGGTCTGCGTCGCTAAACCTGGCGTTGACTTCGACCCATTGACGAGTGAAATAAAATTGGTCCGCGAAGGCAATATTCTCCGTGCTGACGGCACCAGCCTCGGCGCCGATGACGGGATTGCCGTAGCCTTGTCGCTGTATCTCATTCAGCAGGATATTCAGCACGGACCGCTGCGCCTGATCTTTACGATCGATGAAGAAACGGGCATGACCGGTGCCATGAATTTAGATCCGAAACACGTTCAGGATGTAAAGTACATCATCAACTGTGACTCCGAAGATATCGGTATGCTCGGTGTAGGTTCGGCCGGCAGCGTCCATACGCACTTCAACCGTCCCATCCATTGGCAGACTCCGTCTGGTAAACTGGCGTTTACTATTGAAGCCAAAGACTTTGTCGGCGGCCATTCGGGCGAAACGATAAACCGCGGCAAAAGTAATGCCATCAAAGCCTTAAGCTTAGCCCTGCGCCGCATTGCACAGGCCGGTGTAGCTTATACCCTGGTTTCTATTGACGGCGGCGTTGCGGCTAATGCCATTCCATCCCAGGCTTCGGCTGTCATTGTGACGGCTGACGAAAAGGCTGAATCGGCCATTAAGAAGGCTGTTCAGGAAGAACAGGCCCAGATTGCTGAAGTTTACGGGACGGTGGAAACGAAGGCACAGCTCGTCGTAACTGCCGCCGATGTACCGGCTAAGGCCTTCTCCGAAGACGACACTAAAGCCGTTGTAAACCTGCTCAACATCCTCCACTGCGGCGTCTTTGCCATGAATCAGATGCTTCCGAAACTGCCGGACTTGTCGGCCAATATCGGGACGATTCGCACCGAAGACGATGTCGTCGCCATTCAGTACTTCCCGCGGGCCTCGTCTGACGGCCGTTTACGTGAATTTGCCCTGACGCTGCCCGTTTTTGCAGAGCTTACGGGCTGCACTATTGACCTGGCTACGCCGGAACCGGCTTGGGCTGAAAATCCTAAGAGCAAACTGGTTCCCTTGTTTGCTGACGTATACCGAGAAGAAGCCGGCCGAGATCCCCGCATTGAAGCCATGCACGGCGGACTCGAAACGGGCTATCTCTTCTCCATGAACCAGAAACTCGACATCATTTCTGTCGGGCCGACGACGCATGACATTCACAGTGCCGATGAATCGGTCGAACTCGATACGGTAGCTCTCTTGACCCGCATTGTGGCCAAGGCTCTGGGAAAACTTGACAAGTAATCGACTGATGTAAACTTAAATTAAACGTACCCGCCTTACGGGAGTGTCCTGTAAGACGGGTATTTTTATACTTGTATGAGGTCGTGCAGGGTATCTCCCAAGGCTTCCAAATTGACGGGCAGGCGATGGAGGGGAATGGCGCCGTAGCCGATGAGAATTTGGTTCTGCGGGCTGTCGTCAGGATCGGCCCAGTACGGTCTCAGCGAGTAAACGCCGACTTCATTTTGTCGGAAGCGGCTGAGAATGTCCGTTTCTGCGCAGTCCGTATGGAGCTCTAGGACGAAGTGCATTCCGCCGCCTCCTCCGTGGATGCGGACTCCTTGGGGAAAGTTTTCTTCTAAGTAGCTGCGGATCAAAGCGTGTTTTTTACGGAAGTCATTTCGCAGGGCGTTTACTTGCTTTTCATACTCGCCGCTCTCCATGAAGTCGGTCATGGCCAGCTGAAGGAGAGATGGCACGGGAGAACTGTAGAAGGGATAGTCCGCGGCAAAATCGATAGACAGGGCCGGCGGCAGGACGACATAGGCCAAGCGGATGTCCGGAGCCATCGTTTTGGAGAAGGTTCCCAAATAAAAAGTGCGGCCATAGGTATCGATGGATTGGAGGGACGGAATGGGCTGCTCTTCATAACGAAGTTCACTGTCATAGTCGTCTTCAATGATGTAATGGCCGCCCTTTTCGGCCAGCTGCAGCAGTTCTAAACGATGTTTGATGGGCATGATCTGTCCTAAGGGAAACTGGTGGGACGGTGTGATACTGATTAAAGACGGCGGGAGGTCTTGCAAGGACGAAAGGTGGATTCCCTCGGGACCGACCGGGGCGTAGTGCAGGCGATAGCCTTGGTGAGAAAAAACGTCGCGCGTGCCGCGATAGCCGGGGTTTTCGATGGCAAATTCGTATTTTTCCGGAGGCATGAGGTGTGTGATCAGGCTTAAGGAATGGTGATGGCCGCTGGTTATGATGACCTGTTCCGGGCGGCAGTGGACGCCGCGGAAGCGTTTCAGATACCGGCAAAGCCATTGCCGAAGAATAAACAGACCTTCCGGCGGCTCATAGAGCAGGATGTTCCGATTTTCAAGATCGGCCAGGGCATTGTTTAAGGAATGGCGAAAGGCTCGATTTCGATAGACGTTGCGGTCGATACCGCCGTAGCGGAAGTCATAATGGGGCGGGCGTTCTTTTGCAGGCGGTGTGAACGGCTCCGCCGCTTTCGATTCATACGACTGAGGCGGCAGGGCTTCGACGTAGAATCCAGAGCCGCGCGTGCCGTAGATGTAGCCTTCTAATTCCAGTTGACGATAGGCCGTAATGACCGTATTGCGGGAAATTTCGTACTCTTGGGCCAGCTTGCGAGTTGCCGTAAGTGCACTGCCGGCGGTCAGTTCACCCGATAAGATTTGCTGTTTCAGGCCTTCGTAAAGTTGATTGTATAGGGGCTTAGAACTCTTTTTATCGATGAGCAGCATCGGGGGCCTCCTTCTCATGAAATTGGATCTATAAAATAGACGCGAATTGAATCTTTTTAAGGATCTCTTTTTCTGTTAGTATACAGACATGCAAGAGAGCTTGCAAGATATGGTGTAAATGAAAAGGAGAATAGGACTATGTTTATAGAAAAATTTTATGATTGCTTAAAACACGATGGGATTGTAGCCGTAGCTACGGCATCGAAAGATGGCAAGGCTCATGTTGTGAATACGTGGAATAAATACATCATCGTTACAGACGATGAAAAGCTGCTCATTCCCTGCTACGGTTTCCGTAAGACCGAGCGGAACATCGGTGAAAATCCTTACGTTGAAATTACTCTGGGAAGCCCGAAAATCATGGGCTACAAGAGTATGGGGACGGGGTTCCTCCTCATTGGGACGGCTGAATTCCTGTCGTCAGGGCCGCTCTTTGAAGAAATGCACGACAAGTGCGATTTTGCCAATCGCGTCATGGTCTTTACGCCGGAAAAATGCACTCAGATGATCTGATGTAAAGACGTTTACACGACGTTTATTCTTCAATGGAGTGCGTTTTTATGAAAGCTTCCGATTATCAATGTGATTTTACCCATAAGAAAGCCCTCAAAAGCGGCCAATGCATGGCTGCCATTGAGGGCTTGTTGTTTTTGCAACGGTTTTCTGGAAAGTGATTTGGTATAATAGGATTAACTATAATAAGGGGGGATGAACATGAGTAAAACCCATATTGATGAATTGGTGTCTCCCGATTATTTTAATCGGAAAGAGTGTGAAGGATGCGGCTGCTGCATCAGCATCTGTCCGTACGACGCCTTATCCATGGAAACCTGTGCCGACGGGGTTGAACGACCTCGTGTTGACATGACCAAGTGCCTTCGCTGCAATCGCTGCGTCGATGCCTGTGAAATCTACAAGTGCTACGGGCCGATTTCAAAAGCTATTTGACCGGACTTTAAGAACGGCCGAATAAATACTTCGTGTCGTAACTGAGGTCCATATACTGGGCGATTGTCTCGTCGTCGAATCCGTATTCTTCTGATTTACGAGTCAACTTGCCCCACTTCATCTGCATCTTTTTCTTGGGCGGCAGGGGTTCTTCGTATTCGATGCGAAGTTCCTGCGCTTCCTGGGAGCGGTCCTCTACTTTTACGAACAATCCTTTGTCAAAAGTCAGTTCGTAGATTTTGCGGAAGGCATGGGGGAGCTGGAAGCCGAAGGGGACGAAGTATTTGTCGATGAAGCCGTTGGCAATCAGGATGGAACCGCTGTAGTCAATGACGTGTTCGAGGTCATACTTCAGGTCGCCGGCCGGTGAATGGAAGGCTTCCGGTACGACGCCGTCGATGGCCGGAGGTTCCATGCCGTTGTTATTGGTCAACAGCTTGTGAAGGGTCAGCATCTTTTCATCGTTAAATCCGAAAACGGCTGTATATCCGCGCAGGCACGCTTCGTTGTACATGATGGGATGGAGTCCGAAATCTTCGATATTAAAGAATTCATCGACCTTTTCGATGGCGACAATGCTGAGTTTAAACGTGGCAAAATCGAAGCCGTCAAAAAATTGAGCGCGCATGATAAGTCTCCTTATTCGACAAAGATGGGCTTGTTGTTTTCAAAGCGGGCGATTCTGGCTAAGGATTCTACACGGAAACCGGCTTTTTCAAGGGTTCCCCGTCCCGATTGGAAGGTCTTTTCGACGACGATGCCAATGCCTTTTACGCTGCAGCCGGCTTGGGCGGCAATCTTCGTAAGGCCGACGGCGGCGGCTCCGCTGGCCAGGAAATCGTCGATGATGAGGACCGATTCGCCGGCATGGAGATAGTCTTTGCAAATCGTTGCCGTGTATTCTTCTTCCTTGGTATAAGAATATATCTTAGCCGAGTACTGTTCACCCTTGGTGAGCAGTGATTTTTTTTTGCGGGCAAAGACGACAGGGCAATTGTTCATGGCAAGGGATGCCGCATAAGCCACGGCAATGCCTGAAGATTCAATGGTGATGATGCGGTCGATGTGAACATCCTTGAAACGGCGGGCAAATTCCTGGCCGACATGATTGATAAGAGCTGTGTCGATTTGCTGATTCAAAAAGCTGTCGATCTTTAAGATACGATTGTCAATAACCAGACCGTCTTGTAAAATTCGCTGTTTCAATTCTTCCATTACTTCCGAGTCCTCCCTGGTGATGAGAAATGGTCAACCTTGTCTACTATAATAGTACTAGTCTAATACGATTTCATAGGCAAGTCAACCAAATTCTAAGTTTACTTATGGATTTAAAACGGGTATACTAGGGATGTCTAATGATAAGTATCTATCTTTGAGGGAGGTTATGACATGCAGTCTATCCGACGTTTGTATGTTGCCAAGAAAGGTATTTTTGCTGATGAGGCAAAGCGATTACTCACTGATTTACAGGAAAACCTGTTGATAAAAGGGTTAACTGATATTCACATTTTCCACCGCTACGACGTATCCGGTCTCGATGATGCGGCTTTCGAAGCGGCTAAAAATATGATTTTCTCGGAACCGCCTGTCGATGCCGTTTATGATACACTGCCAACGAAGGAAGGCGATACGGTCCTGGCCGTCGAATACCTTCCCGGCCAATACGACCAGCGTGCGGATTCGGCTGTTCAATGTCTGCAGATGCTGACCATGAAAAATGACAGCCTCGTTCGGACGGCACAGGTGATCGTCCTGTCCGGCAGCTTATCGGCCGAAGATATCGATGCGGTCAAGCACTACTGCATCAACCCCGTCGAAGCTCGTGAAGCTTCGTTGGAACCGGCTGAATCGTTAGAATTGGCTTGGGAAAAACCGGCTGACGTCCCTACTGTCGAAGGCTTTATCTCCATGGACGATGTGGCCTTGACCGACCTTTCGGCGCAGATGGGCCTGGCCATGAGCTTCGACGATTTGAAGTTCGTCCAGACGTACTTCCGCGACGAAGAAAAACGGAATCCGACGATTACCGAAATCCGAGTCATCGATACCTACTGGTCGGACCACTGCCGTCACACGACGTTCATGACCGAACTCACTGATGTTTCATTTGAAAAAGGAACCTTTACGGCTCCTATACAGCGGGCTTATGAATCCTATAAGACGACGCGGGAAAACCTGAACCGCCAGAAACCTCAAACCCTCATGGATATGGCAACCATCGCCGTCAAAGAACTGAAAGCGGCCGGTAAACTCGATAACCTCGATGAATCGGAAGAAATCAATGCCTGCACGATCATCATTCCCGTCGACGTCGATGGCGTCGAAGAAGAATGGCTCCTCTTATTTAAAAACGAAACCCATAACCACCCGACTGAAATCGAACCGTTCGGCGGTGCTGCGACCTGCTTGGGCGGTTGTATTCGCGACCCCTTGAGCGGCCGCTCCTATGTCTATCAGGCCATGCGCGTAACCGGCGCCGGTGATCCCCGCCAGTCCGTGCAGGATACGCTGGTCGGCAAACTGCCGCAGCGCAAATTGACGACAGGCGCTGCCAAGGGCTACAGCTCCTACGGCAACCAGATCGGCCTGGCAACGGGTGAAGTCAAAGAATACTACAATCCGGGCTTCGTCGCTAAACGAATGGAAATCGGCGCTGTCCTCGGTGCGGCACCTCGTAAGAACGTCGTCCGTGAAGAACCCCTTCCCGGCGATATCATCATCCTCCTCGGCGGCAAGACCGGCCGTGACGGCTGCGGCGGTGCTACGGGCTCTTCGAAGAAGCACACCGTTGAATCCTTGGAAACGTGCGGTGCTGAAGTTCAGAAAGGGAACGCCCTGACCGAACGGAAAATCCAGCGCATGTTCCGCCGCCAGGAAGTAACGACGCTTATCAAACGCTGCAATGACTTTGGTGCCGGCGGCGTTTCCGTCGCTATCGGCGAATTGACTGACGGCCTCGACATCAACCTCGATAAAGTCCCTAAGAAATACGAAGGCCTCGACGGAACGGAATTGGCTATTTCTGAATCTCAGGAACGAATGGCCGTTGTCGTGGCCCCGGAAAATGTCGATAAATTTATGAAATATGCTGCCGAAGAAAATCTGGAAGCGACGATTGTCGCCGTGGCTACCGATACCAAGCGGCTGGTCATGCATTGGCGCAATCAGAACGTCGTCAATATCACCCGCGCCTTCCTCGATACTAACGGCGTTACTCAGCGCCGTAAAGCACTGGTCACGGCACCGGAAGACAAGGATTTCTTCAAGGCCCCGGCTGTAAAAGACGTCGCTAAGACCTGGCTCGACACGATGGGAACTTTGAATATCGCTTCGGAACAAGGCCTGGCCGAACGTTTTGACAGCACTATCGGCGCTCGTACGGTCCTCATGCCTTTCGGCGGCAAATATCAAAAGACGCCGGTTGAAGGTATGGTTGCCAAGATTCCTGTGGAAAAAGGAAACACGACGACGGCCAGCATCTTTACCCACGGCTACGATCCGGACCTTGCCATTTGGAGCCCCTTCCACGGCGCTCTCTATGCCGTCATCCAGTCCATTGCCAAGCTCGTTGCCCTCGGCGGCGACCGCAAGAAAGTGTACCTCACGATGCAAGAATTCTTCCAGAGCCTGGGACAGAATGAAACGGCCTGGGGCCAGCCGGTCAGCGCCCTTCTCGGTGCTTTTGTCGCTCAGCAGGTCATGGAAGTTGCCGCCATCGGCGGTAAGGATAGCATGAGCGGTACCTTTGAACACCTGACAGTTCCGCCGACTCTGGTTTCTTTCGCCATTGCTCCGGAACATACCGATCATATCGTATCGCCGGAATTTAAGGCTGCCGACGATGCCGTCCTCCTCTTCGATTTGCCGCGTAACGGCGAAGGGATGCCGGACTTTGATACCTTTAAACAGCATTGTGATTTCCTCCATCAAGCCGTCGTCGACGGTAAGGTCAAAGCCATGCATGCCGTCGGTCAGGGCGGTATTGCAGCTGCTGTCGCTCAGATGGCCTTTGGCAATCGAATCGGCTTTGCCGTAGACTCGGCCTTTGATGTGCAGGAACTGTTTAACCTTCGCTACGGCGCACTCTTGGTTGAAACCGACAGTGCGACGGCTGCTGAATGGAGTAAACGCGCTCAGGTCAGCTTGGTCGGCAAGACGACTGATGCGGACAACATGGTTGTCGATGGCGTAACGATTGCCTTAAGTGATCTTCAAAAGGCTTGGGAACAACCGCTGAATCAGATTTTCCCGATCAAAGATAAGGATGGACAAGGTGACGCTGAACTGCCCTTGTTTACCACCTATGGCCCTCGCCGCAGCGAGTCCTTTGGCGCACCGAAGGTATTCATCCCCGTCTGCCCGGGAACGAACTGCGAATACGATTCGGCTGCTGCTTTTGAACGGGCCGGTGCAACGACGGACGTCATGGTCCTGCGCAACAATACGCCTCAGGATTTGGCGGAATCCATTGATGAAATGGCTAAACGCATCGCCAAGGCGCAAATCATCATGTTCCCCGGCGGCTTCAGTGCCGGCGACGAACCGGAAGGTTCGGGCAAATTCATTGCCACCTTGTTCCGCAACCCCGTCTTGTCCGAAGCTTTGGACAGCCTCTTGTATCAGCGTGACGGCTTAGCCCTCGGCATCTGCAATGGCTTCCAGGCCCTGATTAAACTCGGCCTCCTGCCCTATGGCAAGATTCAGCCCTTGAAGGCCGACAGCCCGACCTTGACCTATAACTCCATCGGCCGCCACCTGTCCCGCATGGTCGACACGAAAGTCGTTTCGGTCATGAGCCCCTGGTTCAGCAGCTGCAAGGCCGGTGACATCCATACCGTTGCTATTTCTCACGGTGAAGGCCGCTTTATTGCGACGCCGGAACAGATTCGTGAACTGGCCGCCAAAGGTCAGATTGCGACGCAGTACGTCGACTTGTCCGGCAAGGCTTCCTATGACAGCGAATACAATCCGAACCAGTCGGTCCTGGCTGTTGAAGGCATTACCAGCCCCGACGGCCGAGTCCTCGGCAAGATGGCACATACGGAACGGTTCAGCGCCGACGATATCTTTAAGAATATTGACGGCAATAAACTCCAGCCGATCTTCACGTCCGGTGTAAACTACTTTAAATAAAACAAAGTAAATGAAGACAGTCTTTCCTGCTTTTTGCGGCAGAAAGACTGTCTTTTTTCTTGCATTCTTCAAGGGCCTGTGATATAATTAAAAAGCTTGATTCGTGTCAAGCTCCTAACCCTTCTGCGGGAAGGGTCATATGTCCAAAAGAGGAGGTGATTTCGTGAACAAGTACGAAGTCATGTTTATTGCACGACCGGTCGAAGAAGCTGAAGTAGATCCCATCGTTGAATTGGTATCGAACCTTCTTACCAAGAACGGCTGCAGTATCGAAAAGGTAGATCGTTGGGGGAAACGCCATCTGGCATACCCTGTTAAGAAACAGGCTGATGGCTACTACGTTTTGATTAACTTTGAAGGCGAACCTGAAGTCATCAAAGAAATCGACCGTGTCATCAAAATCCACGATACTATTCTGAAACACTTGATCGTCAAGATCGACGAATAACCGGAGGCGCAAAGGTATGAACTCAGTACAATTATTAGGGAATTTGGCTCGAGACCCGGAAATCCGTTTTACGAAGACCGGACGAGCTGTCGCTATGTTTACCGTTGCCTGCACGCGGTCGTACGTTCCGACCGGCAGTTCAGAACCGCGGGAATTAACTGATTTTATTCCTTGTGTTGCTTGGGGTAATTTGGCGGAAAACTGTGGCAACAACCTGACAAAAGGAAGCCGTGTCTTCGTTCAGGGCCGTATCTCTGTTCGTTCCTATGACGGACAGGATGGCCAGAAACGCTATCGCACGGAAGTTGTCTGCGACTTTGTTGCCCAGACAATGGGATCAGATCATCAGCAAGCTGCTGCTCCGGCACAGCCTGCCAATGTATCGCAGCCGAAACCGGCTGCTGCCGGCGCCGGCTTTGACAGCATGGGCTCCAGCACGGATGAAGAAATCCCATTCTAAAAGGTCAGACACGCCCCTTCTGATTCTTGAAGGAGGAAACTATACATGAGAAGAGATCGCTCGAGAAAACCGAGAAGAAAAGTATGCAGCTTCTGCGTTGATCATGCTGAACTGATCGATTACAAAGATACTGCAAAGCTTCGCCGTTTCACAACAGAACGCGGTAAAATCTTGCCGCGCCGTATTTCCGGCGTTTGCGCTAAACATCAGCGCAAACTGACTGTTGCTATCAAACGCGCACGTGCTATCGCACTCTTGCCGTACACGGCTGAATAATACACGAAAAAGACTGTCGCTCAGCGACAGTCTTTTTTTGTTGTAATCTTAAATTTGCTTTCCGTTTACATAGCGGGCAATGATATTTCGGTCATCGCCGTCGTAAATGAATTGCTGCAGCTTTTCAAAAGGCGTCCGTTCCAGTCCTTCGATATCGTCGTCCATATGGATGACTAAGGCATCGAAATCATAGCCCTTTTCGAAACTGCCGATATTTCCATAGAATTGACCGGGCCCTTTCGTGGCCAAGTACAAGCCTTCGCCGATGGTGAGGGCTTTTTCTGACGGATGATTCAGGGAATAGAGCTTTGAAATTTCGATGGTCAAGGCGATTTGCTTGTTCATGGCCGGTGTATGGCCGGCAGCGACGTCGCTGGCAATGGTGCAGCGCAACCCTTTAGCCAGATTTTCCCGCAGAGGCATGATGCCGCTGGTCAGATTGGCATTGGACTGGGCACAGTGGGTCAAGTAAACGTCTTTTTCTTTAAGTAAACTCTTTTCTTCATCAGAAAGGTAGATGGCATGGGCCATCAAGGTTTTATGGGGCCTCAGGAGGCCGAAGGCGTAGTAAACGGCGGTGTACGACGGAAGGTCCGGGTGGAGCTCTTTGACCCAGGCGACTTCATTGCGGTTTTCCGACAAGTGAGACTGGACGGGGAGGTCGTATTTTTCGCAAATCCGGCTCAGGCCGGTCATTAACTTTTCCGTCGTCGACGGGACAAATCGCGGCGTTGCGATGAAGCGAATACGGTGCAGCTCTTCGCGGCTGCGGAGGACGAGCTCTTCCGTATCGGCCAGGGAGCGGTCCGTATCTTCCTTCAGATAGTCCGGGCTGTTCCGGTCCATGTTTACCTTGCCGACGAAGCCTTTTAACCCCATGGCTTCGGCAGCTTTCATGAGCTGCCATGTGGCATCCTTATGAATGGTGGCAAAGGCGGAAAAACACAAGGTTCCTTCGGCTTTTAAACGAGCGAGGAAGGCACGGTAAACTCGGCCGGCAAAGGCCGTATCGGAAAAACGGCCTTCCGTAGGAAAGGTATAGTTTTCCAGCCAGGGCAGAAGTTCTTCGTCAAAGCCCAGGCCGCGGTTGATGTACTGCGGTGCATGGATATGGAGGTCGGTAAAAGACGGGATGATGATGTCGCCGCCGTAATCGACGACGGATGACGGATCGGCATGGTCCGGCAGGTCTTGGGAAAAGCCCAAGACCTTTCCGTCTTCTACGTGGATATATTGATTTTCAAGGATGATGAATTCTGTTTGTGATGGGGTATAGAGAAAATTTCCTTTTAGAAACATGTAAACTCCTTTTATGATTGTTTATTCAGGTACATAGACCGATAAGAATGAGGGAAGAACCTTGATGTCGAGGGGGAAGGACGGGCCCGAATCTCCGTCCATATTGGTGGAAAGGGGCTGGTCGCCGACGAGTTCGATGCGTACCTCGTCCAAGGCTTTCAAGGTCATCAATTCCGACGTCAGAGGCTGACCGGATAAGAATTCCGGAATGACTTTGATCAGGTCTAAATAGTTGAAGTCCTTGAAGATTCCCAACCAAAGCTTACCGTCGTCGACTCGCGCCTGAGGGGCCAGATTGCGAAAACTGCCGACGGAATTGGTCAGCATGGCGACGATGAGGGGCGAGCGGTAGATAGAGGTCCCTTCCGAAGTCGTGATTTTAAATAAAGACGTCTCGTGGGCCTGCATGGCGCGGATGCCCGTGAGAAAATAAGCCAGGGGGCCGAGGCGAGTCTTCTGTTCAATCGATACGTGTCCGACGGCTTCGGGCATGATTCCCGTCGCAATGGTATTGATGAAATAGCGGTCGTTGGCCTTGGCTATATCGACTTTGACGGTCTTGCAGCGGGGCAGCATGTCAATGGCTACTTCCGGGTGGAGGGGGATATTTAAGGCCCGGGCCAGATCGTTGATCGTACCCAGGGGGATGAATCCGAAGTCGATCGGTTTATTGGCCTGAGCCAAGCCGTTGATCGTTTCGTTTAAGGTTCCGTCTCCGCCCATGGAAAAGACGGCGTCGAATCCGATAAGGGCCGCTTCTTTAGCCCATAGGGTCGCGTCGCCGGCCTTCTCTGTTTCCCGTAATTCTACGTCGTCAAACATATTTTCCAATTGGCGTCTTAAATTTTCCTTGTGGTATTTTGCTCTCTCACGCCCTGCCGTAGGGTTAATGATTAACATACACCGTTTCAACTTGCTTCTACTCCTTACACTGTAAATTCTTCTCGAAATGAATCATGCAACTACTATTATAGCGAGAAAAGTACTGTTCGGGAAGGTGCGGACAAGGATTTGTTTGAATTTTGTCGAACTCTTTCAAGAGGATATTGTTTACGTTTGTGTTCTTTTGAAAGGAAGTAAGGCTTTATGAAGTTTGATGGTGCTGTTTACCCTTGCGCCTCTCATCGAGAGGTCGTTTACGGCCGCCGCGGCATGGTCTGCACATCCCAGCATCTGGCTGCCCAGGCAGGTCTCGATATGCTGAAAAAAGGCGGAAATGTCGTCGATGCCGCCTTGGCTACGGCCATTTGCCTGACGGTTTTGGAACCGACCAGCAACGGCTTGGGAAGCGATGCCTTTGCCCTCATCTGGATGGACGGGCAGTTATACGGCATCAATGGCAGCGGTTGGTCGCCGGCAGCCTTGACTCGGAAGCGCTTAGTTGATGAAGGTTATAAGGAAATGCCTCTTCGCGGCTGGTATCCGGTTATGGTGCCCGGTGCGCCGGCGGCGTGGGACGAAGTTCATCGCCGCTTTGGTAAACTTCCGTTTACTGATTTGTTTGAACCGGCCATTGCCTACGCCCGGGAGGGCTATGCCGTCATGCCCAATATGGCTGCCATGATGGCCGACAGTGCCCGGGCTTTTCAACCGTATCGGGAGGACCCTCTTTTCCAGCCTTTATTTGATATCTTTTTCCCCCATGGCAGGGCTCCTGAGGCCGGGGATATCCTGACTCTGCCGGATCTTGCAGTGTCCTTGGAACTCCTGCGGGACAGTCACTGCCGGTCGCTCTATGACGGTGAACTGGCCCGTGACATTGTCCGCTGGTCGAAAGAGACGGGCGGCCTCTTGGACGCTGATGACTTAGCCGAGTATCGCCCTCAATGGGTAGAGCCGATACGCACCGATTATCGGGGCTACGATGTCTGGGAAATACCGCCTAACGGCCACGGACTGGTCGTCCTCATGGCCCTCAATATCGTAAAGGGGTTTACCTTCGATAAACGAGGCGATGTCGAATCGATTCACCGTCAGATTGAAGCCATGAAATTGGCCTTTGTCGACGGGAAAAAATATATTGCCGATCCGCGGTTCATGAAGACCGAGGTCGTTGATTGGTTGTCTGACTCGTATGCTGAGGCGCGGAGACAGGAAATCGGTGAACGGGCTCTGCTGCCGGAACCGATCAATGTAAACTCCGGCGGAACCGTTTACTTATCTGCTGCCGATGGGGACGGCAACATGGTTTCCTTTATTCAGAGCAACTACAACGGTTTCGGATCAGGCATCGTCATTCCCGGACGGGGGATTTCGCTCAACGACAGGGGCCATAATTTTTCTATGGATGAGGCCAGCGACAACTGCCTGGGGCCGAGAAAAAAATCATACCACACGATTATTCCCGGCTTCTTGACGAAAGACGGGAAGGCCGTCGGTCCCTTCGGCGTCATGGGCGCTTTCATGCAGCCTCAGGGACAGCTTCAAGTGCTCCTGAATACCATCGACTATCATCTCAATCCCCAGGCTGCCCTCGATGCACCTCGCTGGCAGTGGGTCGGCGGAAAGACCATTGAGGTCGAGCCGGAAATAGGGCAGGACATCATCGATGGCCTGCGCGCGCGGGGACATGATATCGTCGTTAAAAAGGATATCCAGACCTATGGCCGAGGCCAAATTATTTGGCGAAATGAGGAAGGAACACTGGCCGGCGGAACGGAGCCGCGAGCTGATGGAGCGGCGGCTGCCTGGTAGGGGGAGGTTCCTTTTCTTCTCCTTTAAAATATGATAGGATGGAGAAAACAAAAGGAGGTACATCCCCAATGAAACCGATAAAACCGAAACTTTCCCTTTTAGACACTGCGCCGACGCCGCTCCAGTATTTGTCCGGCTTGTCGCAGGAGTTATTCCGCGAAATATACATTAAACGCGACGATTTAACTCCCTTGGGAGGCGGCGGCAACAAGCTGCGCAAATTAGAGTATTTAATGATAGAAGCCTTGAATACCCAGGCGACGACTATCGTTACCGTCGGAGCCCCACAGACCAATCACGGCCGATTGACGGCTGCCGTAGCCGCTAAATTCGGCCTGCACTGCATCATCGTCGCCGTCGGTGACACGGACGGTGAACTGAGCGGAAACTTGTTCTTAGACGGTATCTTCGGCGCCCGCGTCGTCTTAAAGCGCGATGACGGGCGAGACCACGACGTACAGCTCGAAGAAACGGTCAAGAAGGTCATCGAAGCTGAAGTAAAGAAAGGTGAACAAGTTTACTTCATCCCCATGGGCGGCAGCGATACGACGGGCCTTCTCGGTTATATGGACTGCGCTCGTGAACTCGATGCTCAGGCAAAGGACCAGCAGATCAGCGGGGCTACAGTCTACGTCCCCGTCGGCAGTATGGGCACCTATCTCGGCTTGTACTGCGGGCTTAAATCGATCGAATCGGATTTAAAACTAGTCGGCATTGCCGTCATGCCCTTCGATATGGAAAAATTAAAGGCCTACTTTACGCAGGCCAAAGAAGAATACGGATTTAATTTTGATGGTGATTTCCACGTCGAAACAGGATATATCGGAAAAGGTTACAATGAACCGGAACCGAGGATTCGCGAAGCCATTTATACCATGGCTCGCCACGAAGGCATCCTGCTCGATCCCTGCTATACGGGAAAGATGTTTGCCGGCGTCTTGTCCATGATCAAGGAAAAGAAAATCAAGTTGGGACGCCAGGTCATCCTTCTCCATACGGGAGGAATGCCGGCCCTGTATGCCAACCCCCATCGGGGAAAAATCGAACGGGAGGTACAGGACCTGATTCAAGTCATAAAATAAGGACGATAAACGCGTTTAAAAGAAAAGGTGCTGCAGGATGAAGTAGGATAAGGCCCCCATGACAGCCGTGCAGGGGATGGTCATGACCCAGGCCGTGACCATCTGGCGGGCAACGCTCCAATGGACGGCTTTGACGCGCTGGGCCGATCCTACACCCATGATGGAGCCGGATACGACGTGGGTTGTCGAAACGGGCAGGTGAAGCAAGGTTGCCGAAAAGATGACGACAGCTGAGTTTAAGTCAGCGGCAAAACCGTGGACGGGGTGCATCTTAAAAATCTTGCCGCCGACGGTACGGATGATTTTCCAGCCGCCGACACTGGTCCCCAAGGCCATGGCCAGGGCGCAGAGAAATTTTACCAGGTCCGGTACTTCAAGGCTGGTGATGAAACCGCCGGAGACCAGGGCCAGGGTAATGATACCCATGGATTTCTGGGCGTCGTTGGAGCCGTGGGAAAAGGCCATCAGAGCTGCCGAAACGACTTGCAGCCGGTTGGCAACTAAGTTTACTTTGGCCGGTTTAAAGGAGTGGCATATTATGAAGATGATCTTCATGATGATGAAGCCCGTAATGATGGCCGAGATAGGCGAGATGATGAGGGATAAGACGATTTTTAAAATCCCGAAGCCGTTGAGGGCGGCCACGCCGGCCGAGACGATGATGGCACCGATCATGCCGCCGATGAGGGCGTGAGACGAGCTGGATGGCATTCCCACCCACCAGGTCAGGAGGTTCCAGATAATGGCGCCTACGAGTCCGGCAATGATGATCATTTCATTGACTAAGGTCGGCGAGACGACGATGTCGCCGCCGATGGTTTTGGCGACGCCCGTAGAAATCATGGCACCGAGGAAGTTTAAAATGGCAGTGCCGACGATGGCTACGCCGGGGCGAATCGCCCGCGTCGATACACAGGTGGCAATGGCGTTGGCTGTATCATGGAAGCCGTTTATAAAGTCGAAGACGAGGGCCAAGATGACGACCATAATGATGAGCGACGTATCAAGCATACTTCATGGTCACCTCTTTGATGGTATTTGCCAGGGTTTCGACGTTGTCCGATGCTTCTTCCAACGTTCCCAGGATGTCTTTCCAGCGGATGACATTGAGCAGGTCTTTTTCTTCGCCGCTGAACAGGCGTGAAATTTCTTGGCGGTAAATATGGTCTATTTCCGATTCCAATCGATTTAACCGTTCGGCATGGCGCATGAGGTTCGCTTGATTTTTATCGATATCTTTTAAGAAGGAGAAAATCTTATTCAATTCTTCGCCCATGAAGATCAGCTGTTCGGTAATGGCGATAGCCGCTGCCGGAGCTTCTGTGACGTGGTACATGCTGGTGCGCATCAACGCACCTTGGAGCGAATCGATGCTGTCTTCAAGCTGGCACGTTAATTTATAGAAATCTTCGCGGTCAATGGGCGTGATGAAGACTCGGGATAACTTGAAGATGATGTCTTGGTTCGTTTTGGATGAGGCATGTTCCAATTTTACGATTTCTTTTAAATGAAGAGAAATGGTGGAAACATCCTGCATAACTTCGTTGGCAATTACGGCGCCGCGGTGGAAGTTTTCGGCGTTGGCTATGAGATAGTCGAAGAATTCTTCGTGTTTATTGCTGATACTGAACATGTTTATTCCTCCTATACAGACATGCAAAACATTATATAAGGGTTGTATCAGCGTTTTGAAAAGAATATGTAAAGAACAGGTAAAATATAATGATGAGCTTTGATTTTTTGGCGGCGATGGTATAATGAAGTCATTGCTATTATTTTTCATACGACATCGCCGATTACGGCCGAAGACCGGCTCGCGATGGTGCTTATTCTGAACATGAGGTGACTTTTACAAATGAATGAAGAACGAACCGCACAGATTCATCCCGTCGACGAAATGCTGCCGACTGGCCAACTGTTTGCTTATGGGCTGCAGCACGTCCTGGCGATGTATGCCGGTGCCGTTGCCGTACCTATCATTGTGGCCCAGGCCTTGCACCTGTCGCCGATGGAATTGGTCCACCTGATCAATGCCGATTTGTTTTCCTGCGGGATTGCGACCTTGATTCAGACCCTGGGCTTTTGGAAAGTCGGGGCCCGCATTCCCATGATTCAAGGCGTTACCTTTGCCTCGGTCACGCCGATGATCCTTATCGGGGCTGAACACGGCATTACGGCGATTTATGGGGCCATCATCATTGCCGGTTTGTTTACCTTCCTGATTGCGCCCTTTTTTAGCCGGTTCATTCGGTTTTTCCCGCCCGTCGTCACCGGGACGATCATTACCATCATCGGGATTACCCTGCTTCCGGTAGCCGTAAACTGGATGGGCGGCGGCAATCCTAAATCTCCTGATTTTGCCTCGCCGATGAATTTATTCCTCGCTTTCATTACTTTAGTTATTATCATCGCCATTTATCGCGGCGGCAAAGGCTTTTTGAGCAATGTCTCCGTCCTCTTGGGACTCATTGGCGGCACGATTATCGCCATGGCTTTAGGGCAGACCGATTTTTCGGAAGTCGGCAACGCTTCTTGGTTTGGCTTGGTTACTCCATTTTCCTTCGGCCTTCCGACCTTTGACATCGGCTCCATCTTATCGATGATGGTCGTCATGATCGTCACTATGGTAGAAACGACGGGCGACTGCATCGCTATCGGGTCGATCGTAGGCACTCCTATCGGACGTGACCGCTTGTCCCGCTGCCTTCGGGCTGACGGTTTGTCGACGGTCATCGGCGGTATTTTGAACAGCTTCCCCTATACGGCCTTTGCCCAAAACGTCGGCTTGATTGCCGTTACCCGCGTAAAGAGCCGTTTCGTCGTCGCTGCATCGGGCATCATTCTTATTGCTCTGGGCCTCTTTCCCAAGATGGCTGCCGTCGTAGCGTCGATCCCGAATTCCGTTTTAGGCGGAGCCGGCGTGGCCATGTTCGGCATGGTCATTGCCAGTGGTATCCGTGCCTTGAGCAAGGTCGAATTTGACGGAACGTATAACTTGATGATCGTTGCTGTCAGCATCGGTGTCAGCATGATTACCCTGACAGCTCCGAACTTCTTCCACAGTTTCCCGTCTTGGGCCAATATCGTTCTCCACAGCGGGATTACTCTGGGAAGCATGACGGCCGTCGTCCTTAACCTGATACTGAACGGCTTCGGTCAAGGAGATGGCATGGATGATAATTAAATAGCTGTAAATGAAAGTAAATTGATATTACTTGAAAGTGAGGGATTTTTTTTGCTGAAAAAAATGGTAGCCCTGACCTGTGCCGTCGCATTGACCACAGGGGCGGCTTGGGCAAATGCAGAGGAACTCAAAACAGCACCGGCTCCTTTTGCAGTTAAGGTTGAAATAAAGCCTGCCGCTGCACCGCAGGATGAAGATAAGTCTGTTCAACCGGCGGTAAACAAGGCTGCAGCCGAAACTCAACAAAAGACTGAAAAGGCTGCAAAAAAATCGACGGAGAAAAAAATCGGCGTCAACATAGCCAGCCGCATCTTGACCCTTTATGAAGGCGATACAAAAATCAAGATGTATCCCGTAGGCGTCGGCAGGACGTCGACACCGACGCCGACCGGTTTTTATGCAGTACAAAATAAAGAAGTGAATCCGACTTGGATTGACCCGGATGATACGAGCATTCAAATCCCGGCTGGGCCGGATAACCCTATCGGCTATCGCTGGATTGGTTTTCACGGCAATTACGGCATTCACGGGACGAACAATCCCGGCTCCATCGGCGGCTACGTCTCCAACGGCTGCATCCGCATGAAGGAAGCCGATGTAGAAGACCTGTATCGGTACGTATCGATCGGAACGCCGGTCACGGTATACTATGACCGCTTGGTCATCGATGTCAGCCCGGATCACGCCGTATCCTACTACGTCTATCCCGACGGCTACGGCTGGCAGGCCTTGAGCGTGGCCCAGGTTAAAAAAGCTTTGGCCGGTTATGGTGTAGAAGACTTTGCCGAATTTAAGGAAATTTCAGATAAAATTAATCGTTCTGACGGCAACGTGACCTATGTGGCCAAAGCCTATGATTTAGTTGTAAACGGAACGAAATTGTCTAAACGAGCTCTCGGAAAAAATGATCAAATCTATCTGCCGTCAGTGACCGTTGCGACGGCCCTCGATTTGGATTTGCGCTGGAATCCTCAGCAGGGAATCTTGACCAGCCCGTATGGTATTGCACCGGGCTATGTAAAGAGTGACGTCGTGTATGTAAATGCCGCTGACGCCTATGCCCTGTTTCATCTAAAGGGGAGTTTAACACCGGACTACGTCTATAACATGTACTCTGTAAAAGGAAATAAAACGCCGACCGTCGTCATTTCCCGCGGCTAAGGAAAAAGGGGCTGTGAAGAATGGAGTTAACCGTTCTTCACAGCCCCTTGTTTTTATTGACAAATACTGACATATGTCATATACTTTAGAAAAGATTGATGACATATGTTGAAAATGAAAATATAAAAACTTTGTCAAGTTATAGCGTATTTAAGGAGAATCTGATATGATGAAGATAGCTGTTACCTATGAACATGGTGATGTTTACCAACATTTCGGCCATTCATCACAATTTAAACTGTATGATGTCGAAGACGGCCGTCTGGTTGAAGCTCGTATCGTCGATACGGAAGGACAAGGTCACGGTGCGCTGGCCTCCTTCTTGACGTCTCTCGGTGTCACGACGGTCATTGCCGGCGGAATCGGCGACGGTGCCAGAAAGGCCTTGGCCGATGCTTCCATTCAACTGTATGGCGGCGTCTCCGGCAGTGCCGATGAAGCCGTCAAAGCCTTGTTGGCCGGCACCTTGGAGTTTAACCCCAACCCGTCCTGCGGCCATCATGGACACGAAGGCGGTCACCATGGTCATCATGAAGGCCACCATCATTCTCACGATCTTTGATTATTTTCCTGAAAGGAGCGGATTATCTTGAAAAATATTACTGCCTTTTACTTACATAGCTGCCCGTACTGCAAAGGTGCTAAAGAAGCTCTTGCTGAACTGATTGAAGAAAATCCGGAATACCGCAAGGTTACCGTTGACTGGTATGAAGAAACGGAAAATCCTGAAGCTGTAAAGGGGCACTCCTATTACTATGTACCGTCCATGTTCATCGGCACGGAAAAGCTGTATGAAGCACAGCCGGGCCAGTCTTACGACGAAATTAAAGCTCACGTCAAAGCTGCTTTAGACGCTGCCCTGACGGCTTAATCGTCACCCAGTACGGCGTGAACGGCTTCACAGCAGCGTCGAACCGCTTCGTCCATGGTCTCTTTTTCAATGGTCAGTGGCGGATTAAAATAGAGGATGTCGCCAATGGGACGCAGGACCAGACCAAGATCCATGGCTTTGCGGAAAATGTGCCATCCCGTTCGTTTTTCCGGATTGAACGGGCGTTTACTTTCTTTGTCCTCTACTAATTCAATAGCGTTGATCAGACCGATGTGGCGGATTTCGCCGACGTTGTGATGGCTGCCGAGAGCAGCATCTAACTTTTCATGAAGGTAGATGCTTTTCTCGGCAGCTTTTTTTAGGATGTCATCGCGTTCCATGATTTTCAGGACGGCCAGGGCTGCCCGGCATGCCAAGGGATTGCCGGCGTAGGTATGGCTGTGAACGAAGGCCTTATGGGTGTTGAAATCGCCGTAAAAAGCCTGGTAAACGGCATCGGTCGTAATCGTCAGTGACATGGGCAGGTAGCCGCCGGTGAGGCCCTTAGACGTACAGAGGATATCGGGACTGATGCCGGCGTGTTCGATGGCAAACATCTTCCCCGTTCGGCCGAAACCGGCAGCGACTTCGTCGTCGATGAGGAGGACTCCGTACTGGTCGCAGAGGTGACGCAGGCGCCGTAAATATTCCGGCGGATAGATTCTCATGCCGGCAGCTCCCTGCAGAATCGGTTCGACAATGAGGGCTGCCGTTTCCTTTCCGTAAGCGGCGAAGGCTTTTTCTGCGCCGATGAAGCATTCACAGTCGCAGTTTTCACGAGTTTTGCCGTAGGGACAGCGGTAGCAGTCGAGACCGTCGAAGTGGATGTTGTGCATCATCATGGGCTTATACATTTGAGCGTAGAGATCCATACTGCCGACGGACAAGGCACCGATCGTTTCGCCATGATAGGATTCGGACAGGCACATGAAGCGCTGACGCTTCGGATGACCTTGTTGGTACTGGTATTGGAAAGCCATCTTCAAGGCACATTCGACGGACGAAGACCCGTTGTCGGTAAAGTTAAAATGAGTCAGCCCCTTGGGCAGCAGCGGCTGGAGTGTTTGGCACAGTTCGATGGCCGGGCGATGGGAAAAGTTGGCAAATATGACGTGTTCCAGTTTATCGAGTTGGTCTTTAATGGCGTCGTTGATTTCTTCGTTGGCATGGCCTAAGAGATTGCACCACCAGGAACTGATGATATCGATATATTCTTTGCCGTTGGTGTCGTAGAGATAGCAGCCTTTTCCATGGTCGATGACGACGGGCGGAAAGACTTCGGCATCCTTCATCTGTTGGGCCGGGTGCCAGATATATTTTAAATCGGTTTCAAGTAAATTCATGTAAACGTCCTCCTCATTGGTATAACTGAATCAATTGGCCGGCATCGGCATCGATGATCTCGTCGTTATCGGCGACGACGGCTAATACCGGTTTTTGACTTAGTTTTTCAATCATGCGGATATTGTCTTTTTCCATGGGGCTCCCCGTGTAGTGATTAACGATGAAACCTTGAACGGGGAGTTGTTTTGCTTTCATATAAAATGCCGTTAAGACGGCGCCGTTGATCGTACCGAGACCGGCGGGACAGATGATGAGCGACGGCAGGTCCAGCCAATGAATGACGTCTTCTAACTGGAAAAAGGCCTGTTCATCATCGCGAAGGGGACAGATGATGCCTCCGCTGCCTTCGACGGTGACGTAGGGATAGCGGGTCGTTACTTTTTGCCAGTCGTGGAGAATGACTTCCTTTTCAATGGGGCGGCCTTCCCAACGGGCGGCTAAATGGGGGGATACGGCATGGCTGTAGAGATAGGACAAGAGCAGGTCCGGATCTTCTCCGATGGCTGCCGTCCGGTTGACAAAGCCGGCGTCACTGTCGGCGACGGTCGGGGCACCGCTGATGGCAGCTTTATAGTAGCCGACGTCGTAGCCGTGTTGACGCAGGGTCTTGACTAAGAGGGCCGTTACATAGGTTTTGCCGATATCCGTACCGGTCCCGGTAATAAATAATCCTTTACTCATGGTGAATTAACTCCTTTCTAACGCGGCAGGCTTCGCTGGATTTGACGGGTCAGAAAGGCAGCGACGATGCACAAGAAGATGTCTCCCGGAATGGGCAGTAAGAAACAGTAAACGAATAGGGTCCACAAGCTGATGGGTGTTCCCAGATAGAGGTTGTTTATCATGGTTAAGTAGGCCATACCGGCGGTGTAAATGACGATCAGACCGGCAAAATTAGCCATGAGGAGATCTTTCAAGGACGGGTGGGCACTTTGGTGAGCTAAATATCCCGTCAATCCGGCTCCGCCGATGAAGCCCAGGAGATAGCCGAAAGTCGGCTGGAAGATGTAAGACGGGCCGCCGCCTGATGTAAAAACAGGGACTCCGACTAAGCCCAGGAGGACATAGACGCCGACGGAAGCGGCGCCGCGGCGGCCGCCCAAGATGGCCCCGGCCAGGGTAGTGAACAATAATTGCAGGGTAAAGGGACAGAAGGGCACGGGGATGCGGATAAAGGCACCGATGGCAATCAAAGCTGTAAATAAGGCGAATAGAACCAAGTCCCGCGTAGTACAGCGGCGTGCAGACAAGGCTGATGAAGACATGAAACCACTCCTTTAAGTATAATTGTAAACCAAAGTTATTTGTGATTTGGTTCACGATATTTATGATTATACGAGGTCACATTCTTATTGTCAATCATAAAATTATAAATATAGTTAACAATAAGGACAAAAAAGCGCAGCAACGATTATCATTGCTGCGCTTTTGGAGTGCGATTGGAAAATAAAGCCTTTACATAAGGCCTTGGTTATAAGAGACCCAGTCCTTGGAGGAGAATCTTCAAGCCGATGAGGATGAGGACAATGCCGCCGACGAGTTCGGCTTTGCTCTTATAATGGTTGCCGAACAGCCCGCCGGCCTTTATACCGATGGCCGAGAGGAGAAAGGTCGTAACCCCGATGATGGTCACCGAGGGAATGAGCTGTATGTTCATGAAAGCGAAGGTGACACCGACAGCTAAGGCATCGATGCTTGTTGCAATGGCCAGCATCAGCATCGTATAGGGTTGAAGAGACGGGCTGCAGCTGCCGCTGGCTTCCCGAGACTCTTTAATCATATTAAGGCCAATGGCACTCAGGAGAATGAAGGTGACCCAATGGTCGTAGGCATCGATTAATTCAATAAAAAAGCTGCCTAAAATATAGCCGATGGAGGGCATCAAGGCCTGAAATCCACCAAACCATAAACCGACAATAATCATATGATGCCATTTGACGTTGCGAAGGGATAAGCCCTTACAGATGGATACGGCAAAAGCATCCATCGACAAGCCGATGGCGATTAAGATCAAATCCAGTATATTCATTAATTGCTCCTCTTTCGTTCCTGACTACAAGATAGACTGCAATTTACTTATTATAAAAGATGTGCCTCTTTATGTCAATGGAAAGTTGACCGATTGAGTGTGATTTTGGCGGCGGGCTGTCGTACACCTCCTTGCATGTTGTTTACGTAGTTTGGAAGCCGGGAATGGAGCGGCTTTGTAAACAAGAATAAACACGGTTGAGAACTATTGTTTTCCTATGGCAAGAAGCGTATAATAAGGGACTGCAGGAAGTAAACTAAGGGGAGCGATTAAGAATGAAAAAAATAGCAAAAAACATGGTTTTGTGTGCGCTGATGACGATGAGTTTATCGGCCATTTGTGCTGCCGAAGAGGCGGCTGCTCCAGAGGCTGAACCGCAGGTGACCGTCGCCTCGACAACCCAGGCTCAGCCAAATCAGACTGTCGCCGATTGGCTGGCACCGGCTGCCGGCGATTGGTATAATACTAAGGGCGATTTAGTTCTGACTGTCGAGGGGGCCGCTATCAACGGTTCGGCCGTTACGGATATTGAAGACTACACCGACGGCTATCCTCGTAAAGGAACGTTTACCATTCGTGAACAGGCCGGGAATCGGGCTATGACACTGGACTTAATGGGGCATAAGTCTCACCAATACCTCATCATGGATGATACGACGCCCTTGAGACGTTCGATTAACGGGGATCACTACGAATCGATTGGCGGCGTTTACTTGGGAATGACCCAATCCGACTTGGAAGCTGCTTACGGACAGGCTGACAGCACTGTTCCTGATCAGGATACGTCACGCCTTATATTCGGCAGTCACCATATGGACGTTTACCTTCGAGCCGGCATCGTCATCGGCATACGGATTTACGATGGCAGTGATTTGAAATTTGATAAGTCTGGCTTGGGCGCAGCCGACACGGCAGAATCTTATGCCAAAGCCTATGGCTGGGAAACGACGCCGACCGTTCCGACCGATGGGACTTCCATTTCTCGTGCCTATAAACTACCGCAGGGAGAGTACCTGCGCTTTGGGCAGGATTTCGTACAACTTTCCATTTAATCACGTTTAATTTCTTCGGCAGTCGCAAGTGGTCCGAGCCTGGCGAAAGTCTGACTTATGATAAATTCGATAGGGGCAGTTGCATTATTTGGTGAAATGATGTAAACTAAAAGAAAGGAATTTAGATGCGTTTTCATTGTGCCGGCCGGCATGGTTAAGCCCTTTATTTCTTAAAAAAAGAGCCTGGTAAATCGAAAAACGGCTGTAGTAAATGCGAGGAGAGAAGATACGTGATTACAACAAAAGACTTAATGGACCGCTATAATATCAAGACCCGTCAGGGGATTATTCAGTTCGTCAAAAAACATTTAGATGAAATTAATCACGACGGGCAAGAACATGCTACGATACAGAAGGGCGAATGGTCCTTCGATACGGAAGCCGTACGCATTTTGGACCAATTGCGCGGGCTGCATGACCAGGCGACGATTACCGAGCTGGAAAGCGAAAAGGTGTCCAATGCGCAGCAAGAGTCCCATAATCTCCGTATCTTACTGCTCAAAACCCAGCAGGACCTCAATACGGCACAACAGCAGGTCATCACCTTGCAGCAGAGCCTTATTGCCAAGCAGAATGAATTGTCGGAAGTACAGGTGAAGGCCCTGGAAGGCCAGCAAAACAAGGATCAGGCCGCGGCCCTTCAAGGTGAAGTCGACCGACTGAAGGAAGAAGGCCGGGCCATTGAAGAGGAGCAGAAACAGCTTCAGGAAAAATTGTCTTCCGTTGAGGCAGAACGAGACAGACTGCGTCAGGAGCTGACGGAAACAAATAATCGACCGTGGTGGAAGAAGCTTTTTGCGTAGTACCGGTCTTGATCAGGAGCCGTTTGACAGGCGGAATATCTGCACTGTCAGACGGCTCTTCTTTTATTCTTTTTGGCGGCGCCGGCGATTCAGGTTGCTTATGGACGGGCGATTCCGGTTGTGCTATACTTTACCTCACCATTACCTCAAGGGACCGATGTCCTACGAAAAGATCTGCGCTTGAGGCTAAGGTAAACACATGAAGTGAAAGGATGTGATCTTTAAGATGCGTAGTCAGTCAATCTCTGTTCGCATTGCTCGGGAAGATGATGCACCAGCCCTGGCCCGAATTTACGCCTATTATGTAAACGAAACGGCAATTACTTTTGAATATCAGGCTCCGGATACGACGGAAATGGACAGACGGAGAAAGACCATTTTGGCCCAATATCCTTATTTGGTGGCCGAAAAAGACGGCCTTGTCATCGGCTATGCCTATGCTCATGAGTTTTATGGGCGGGAAGCCTATGCCTGGTCTGTCGAATCGACGATTTACATCGATAAAGTTGCTCGCCAGTCGGGAATCGGACGTATCCTTTACGAAGCTCTGGAACGGGCCCTGAAGGCCATGGGCATTCTTAACATCAATACCTGCATTGCCATTGCCAAGGATCCGGAGGACCCGTATTTGACCAATGGCAGCTTTTCTTTTCATCAGCGATTAGGCTATGACAAGATTGCCCACTTTCATCACAGTGGCTATAAATTCGGCCGTTGGTATGATGTCATTTGGATGGAAAAAATGATTGGAGACCATGTGGAAAATCCGACGCCGATTATTCCTTTCGATGTTTCAACTAAATTTTAAACTCAAAGTAAACTAAAAATCGACTTTTCTGTTTACAGCGAAGGCGATTTTTGTTTACTTTCCTTTGGAAGAGAGTCTTTTCCCTATCGGCTCCCTTATGCTCGGTGCTACGATAAGGTTAGGTCTCGGACGTGTTTTCTGATATAATTAATATAAACAGTATTCACTCGTGAAGACGGCTCTTTTTATGCCGCCTTTTTGAAGCAAGTGGAACTTCAGATTTGTCTTTTCCCTTCAGAAGAAAGGACGGGGCTTTATATTATTTATAGGGATAATCCAAAAGGAGGTAACTACCATGTTTCTGGGAAACTTCAGCAAGGAAGAGCAGGCAGTCTTTTTGAATTTAGCTTATACGATGATGTATGCCGACCATGAAGTCAAAGATGACGAAAGAGAAAAGTTTCAGTTATATCAAAGGGAAGTAGAGGCCGATATCACAAAGGCTGAAGTCGTAGACTTTGCGGCAGAAATCGCGAAATTACAGAACCTTGACTTACCCAAAAAGAAGATGATGCTGTTTGAACTGTTGGGTATTGCCTTTGCAGACTTTGAATACGCCGACGATGAACGAATTTTGATTGAGCAGGCAGCCTCCTTTTTGGGGGTGTCTCCCGTTGATACCGATCGGATGACGACGTTGGTTCAGGATATACTGCGCATCTATGAGGAAGTAAATGCGGTTATTACGCGCTGATTGGGAAAGCCAAGAGGTAGACGGATGAATAAGAATAGACGGTCAAAAGAAGAAACTAAAAAATCAAGAATCGATGCCGTCATTTCAGGGATTACCAATGCCGAAACGGCCGAAGACATCCTCCTTCACGGTACTGCCGGCAAGGAACACGTCGTGGCCTATGAAGGCTTTGACCATGAAACAGGAAGAGCCCTTAAACGAGGATTAAAGGATATTTCCAAGAGTAAAGTAAATCCGCAGTATAAGGAACAGAATATCAAGCAGCAGGCAGGCTTTTCTGCAGAGGTAAAGGAGACGGCTCGGGAAAACGCTGATCGAATCCTTGGCAAAGATCCGACCCGAAAGGTGCGGACCGATGATATCGGCCGTGTAAACGACCCCTTATATGACCATGTAGAGATTGATGCCAATGGTAATATAATACCGGGATCGGGATCGCAGATGAAGTTCGTCGGAAAGAATCCGAAAGAATGTCTGAATAAGCTCATGTCCGGGAAATATAAAAAATATCGCGATGCCAATGCAGCCATGGAAGTTCCATCTGATTTCTACGATGGCGTCTGCCAAGAAATCGACAACAGCGTTGCTGATTTGAAGCGCCAGATTGAAGGCGCTAAACGGCAAGGAAAGATGGATGTCGCCCAAAAGAAACAGGCTCAAATCGACGATTTGAAACGGACCCGGAGAAATCTGAGAAAATCCCGCGTCTCCCAGTCAGAAGCCGTCGAAGCGCGGAAGAATCCCCGCCTGTCTACAGCCAAAGATATTCACCGCCTGAGTCATGATGCAGGTGTCACGGCTGCAGCATACGGTGCCGGTATCGGCGGGACCATCAGCGGCCTGCAAAATATCGTTTCAGTACTGCGAGGAGAAAAAAGCCCTTCCGATGCTCTTTGCGATACGGCCCTGACGACTGGAAAAGCAGCGGTCTCCGGATATGTCATGGCCTATGGCAGTACGGCGGCGATTTCTGTTATGCGCAACGCCAGTCAATCCTTTGTCCGGTCGTTGTCAAAAACAAATCTTCCGGCCATGGTCGTATCGACGGCAGTCACGTCAGTGGATACGGTTTGGCAATGGATGAACGGTAAGATTACAGGAACGGAATGCCTCCAAGAGATGGGCAAGAACGGTTTTACTTTGTCCTCTTCGGCTGCTTATGCGGCGGCGGGGCAAATGCTGATTCCCATTCCCGTCGTCGGAGGCCTCATCGGCGGCATGGTCGGCTATTCTGTTGCCGGTGCCTGCTATGGAGAATTGGTGGCTGCCTTGAAGGAGGCTAAACTTGCCAGGGAAGAACGCATCCGTATCGAGCGTGAATGTGAAGAAGCTATAGCGGCCATGCGTCAATACCGCCAAGACATAAACCGTATAGCCGATATGTACCTTACAGACTATCGAAATACCTTTGATGCGGCCTTTTCCGATATGCAAAACGCCATGGGAATCGGCGACATCGACGGCTTTATTGCCGGGGCCAATCGGATTACGCGTAAACTGGGCGGGACGACGAATTTTGATTCATTTGAAGAATTTGACCGACGGATGAACGATCCGGAACCCTTTAAATTTAAATTTTGATGAAGGAGGTAAGACGAATGCCTATCCCTATTTTACTCGGCCTTGGTGTTGCTGCCGGTGTGACCGGTGTGGTAAAGGCCGTTGGTGCTAAACAAAAGAACGATGAAGCAAAAGATGTAAACGAGAAAGCAAAGAAAGTTTACGATAACGCACAATCCGATGCCGATAAGGCTCGCCAGGCAGCGAATGAATCTGTCCAAAACTTGGGACAGCTCCGGATAGATACACTGCAGAACGAGATTTCACAGTTTATGAACGCCTTCAATCAGATTCACCACATGGAAGCCTCTTTTTCCGAAGACCTTGGCGGTCAATTGAAGTGGAACAAAGAGCAGTATCTGAAAATGAAAGAATTGGAGACCCTTTCCTTCTCTATGGCGTCCGGTGCCTTTAAAGGATCGGCAGCCGGTGCCGTAACTGCTTTTGGTGCCTATGGCGGCGCTATGACTTTTGGCGCAGCGTCAACGGGTACGGCTATTGCCAGTTTAAGTGGGGCCGCTGCATCCAATGCGACCTTAGCATTCTTAGGCGGCGGATCCCTGGCAGCCGGAGGACTCGGCGTTGCCGGCGGGACTATGGTCTTAGGCGGATTGGTAGCAGGCCCGGCTCTGGCTGTTTTGGGATTTACCTTGAGTGCCAAGGCGTCAGCTAACTTAGACAAGGCCCGCAGCAATTTGGCCAAGGCCCGGGAAATCGCTGAAGAATTGGCGACCGTAAGAGATGCCTGCTATAAGATTCGCGACGTTGCCCATATGTATGAGGCAATGCTTCAAAATTTGAGAGTCCTCTTAGCATCTATGACCGAGTCATTAGAATCGGTCATTCGGGATTACGGAACAGACTACCGGGACTATTCGGAAAATTCTAAACACACCGTTGCCGCCGGCATGGCCGTTTTCCAAGCCATTGCGCCGATTATCAGCGCTGCTATTATTACCAAAGACGGGGCTGTCGACGAACGAGCTCTCCGGATTATCGGCGGGACGAAAGATCGGTTAGTGGAATTAAGGCAGCTGCTGCAATGATGACCTTCCCCTGTATCCGGTGCGGCGAATGCTGCCGCCATGCCGGAGAAGTTCCGCAATTAGCTCCGAGAACTGATGCAGACGGCGTCTGCCTATATCTCGATAAAAGAACGAATCGATGCACCATCTATGAGACGAGACCGAATGTATGCAACGTATCGTATATGTATCAGGCATACTTTAAAGACCGAATGACAGAAACAGAGTTTATTCGGAAGAATCTGAAGGTTTGCTGTCAGTTAAACAAGGTTGCCGGGAACGATGGAAACGTTAAGAAACTACAGGATCTGTTGATTTCTCTTCATAACCGGTGACAAGGGCCTTTTATGAGGTGGAAAATACAGTCACTTCATTAGCGGGCATTTCGAGAAAAAACGAATATATGGCATAAGGCGTTATCCTTTTCAGATATAAAACAGAGCCGGCAAATTTGTCTGCTCTGTTTTTGTATGCCCGTAATATGAGTGTCGTCGCTAATCCTTATTTTGCGTCATGCATTTGCGGTGAAAGCTGTATGGGGGAATCCTTAGGACGTTGGTGAGGATGAGAAGTTTGCATATTGATAGTACGGGAGAATCTCGGTATACTAATGGTTGAGATAAATTTACAAATACAAGTGGCGAGAAATTTTTGGCGATTCATGCGATGAACTGTCGCAGCTTATAAATGGATCAAGAACTTATTTTTTTTATTGGAGGGGTATGTTATGATTTTTTCATCTCTTTATGCCAACAACCGAAGTATCGTCTTTCCGAGTGCCATTGAAGAGGCACTTGAGTATTTAAAAAGCCATGATTTTACAACCATGGAACCAGGGGTTTATGAAATCAAGGGAAAAGACATCTATGCACAAGTTTTTGATACAGAAACGAAGCCCGTTGAAAAACAGCGTCCGGAAGTCCATGAAAAATATATCGACGTTCAATTCCTGGCTTCCGGGAAAGAAAAACTCGGTTTTACGCCGGATACCGGCAACTATGCAGTTGCAGAACGGGATGATGATCGCGATTTAATTTTCTATAAAGAAGTAGAAAATGAAGGCTTTGTGGAAGCCCGTCCGGGCTGTTTCAGCATCTTCTTCCCGGAAGATGTTCATCGTCCTGCCTGCGCATCGGGAGAAACGATGACCGTTCGAAAGGTTGTTATAAAAGTCAGCGTCGACTTACTGTAATGGATGTAGAACGTTTCATCATCCTAACTTATAAGAAGGTCTCTGACGAAGAATTACAGGAGATAGTCATAGATTAGATTTCATGGCAGCAGGCCAGAAAATCAGGAGGGCCATACAGCCTCGAAGACATTCGGTGAGATGCCGGGAATATTCGTCCCTACGACGATGCCTGGGATATGTATTACGACGAAACCTAGCCTGGGATGGAACCCTGTGATGGTTAATAAAAATGCCGCGTCATAGAGATTTACTTCGACGAGATTTTTTACTTAAGGCACTGAATATTTTGATGTACAAAAAAAGCCCGTTCCGGGCTTTTTTTCGTGATGACAACGGGAGTCACGACGAAGACGATCCGCTGCCTTACGGACGACATAGAAGAGCAACTCGTCGTGGTAAGCTCGATAGGGCCGTCGTACAAAAATTATTTTTAGGGTAGATAGAGCCTGATTATGCTTGTTTTGCATAAAAAAATAACCTTGCTATTGAGAATAGCAAGGTTATAATTAAGTGTTGGAGCCACTAATAGGATTTGAACCTACGACCCTCTCATTACGAATGAGATGCTCTGCCAGCTGAGCTATAGTGGCAAGTACTCTTATATTATAGTCACGCGAGGTGCTGTTGTCAACACTTTTTTTCTGACAGCGTGATATTTTTTTCTGGGGTTAATTGCAACACCAATTAGGACACTCGAGACAATTCAATCTGAAATTTAGATTCAGCATCCTCATAAGCAAAGATTTTTCGAGGCAGTTCGTTGATCCAGCGTTCAATCATCGCAATAGTTTTAGACGACACCTTAGCTAAATCGCTTCCTTTGGGAATGAAACGCCGGACAA
>OFMH01000256.1_pt1 | contig 39631 bp, 40 predicted proteins | sample 1541761 | NCBI WGS metagenome assembly OFMH01 (sample SAMN04209249, study PRJEB22552) | human gut metagenome | biome: gut; material: feces | host: Homo sapiens | place: USA: Oklahoma
AAGGGGCCTTGTGAACAGGAGTGTCCACAAGACCCCAACATTTATTATAGAACCTGTTTTCTAATAATTCGATAATCCGGTGAAAGAGCAATCTTCCCTCTGACACGGGCATCGTAAAGAAATCCCCGATATCAGCAGTTATCGTGATACCGGGGATATATCTTTTATTCGTTCAGTTTTCGTCTGGTCTTACGATCAATGGAAGCGCCAGGTCATGCCGACGTTGAGTTCCCAATCGCGGCCATAGGAGCCGTTGAAGGTTCTTTCGAATTCAAACCACAGGCTTCTGTCGTGACTCAGTTCGGCCGTGATTCCGGCACCTACGTCGTACCATGTATCGTGATCGCTCTTATCGAAGCGCAGGCGTTCCAATCCATCCACAGAGGTCAGATCAAAAGTCCTGTTGCCGGCAAATTCATGAAGGATGTCGGCTTTAAAGTACCAAGATGTATTAGCGTCGATGTCTTTGCCCAAGCGGAAGCCTAAGCGGCCAATGAGGCTGTGGACGCTGTCGAAGTCTTGATGGATGCCGTCGCTGGTCCGGTAGTTGGTCCCATTGATATGCGTATATTGGAGCTGGCTCTGAGGTTCGACGTACCACGAATCGCTCAGAACTTTCTTGCGGCCCCATTCGACGCTGGCCTGTTGGTACCAGGTTCCGAAGGAGCTCTTCGATTCGTCGCCATTGATGAGTCTCGTCGTCCCTTCGGCATTCAAGCGGCCAATACGGCCGACGACGTCGAGGTAATGGCCCTTCTGGCCGAGCCAAGTCCGATAGAAGCTGCCCGTGTAGCCCTTATACTTGCCCTGACCTTCGGTAAAGGAGGTTTGGCTGCGAAGGTAGCTGAAGGAAAAGCCCTGACGAAGGGGGCTGTCGTCGCTCGGTTTTACCGTATCGTAACCGAGTTCAAAACGATTGCTGTGGCCGTCATAGCTGTCGCGGCCGAGGTGACGATAGGTCAAACGAGCCCACATGCCCGAATCTTCACCATCGGCATAACGAGCTTCGCCGAGGCGTTTATTGAGGGTATCCATATTGGTCGCCAAGTCGAAGAGCGTCCGGTTCTGTACGACAGCAGCCGGAACGACATTGCTTTCGACGCTAGCGACGGAGCCGAAATACCAGTCCGTCGTGTCGCCCGTCGTTTCATGGGTCAGGCCGATGAGATAATCATAGAGGTGCCCTTTATTGACGTTGCGCTGTTGAATGGGGCTGGTAAGGACGGCATCGCTGTTATTGAGCTCGGCGACATAGAGGCGGTCGTTAACGGCCATCTTATCGAGGTTCATAACAGTCGGATTGCTCACCAAAGCCTGCGTCCCCGTGGCACTATCAGTGACCTTCAAATAATCACTGTTGGCCGTGACGCCTTTCGTTCCCTGATTGGACAGCCAGTCCAAATCCATGACCAGCGCCCCTGTACCGGAGAGGGTCTTCGCCGTTACCTGCTGTCCCGTCCGATTGCTGCCACTCATATTGACAGTGCCGTTATTGGTAAGATTGGTCAAAGAACTGTCGCCGGTGACGTTCCAAACGGTCCCCTCACCAAGCGTCAGGTTCAAGGTACCGGTGCTGTCCGCACTGTCAGATACAGCCGCCCGATTCACAGACGAGTCGAGAGAAGCCGTGCTGTCCGACACCGATGTCGTCCCGGTCAAATAGGATCCAGCCGTATTCAAGTCGAGAGAAATAGTACCGCCGTTAGAAACGACATTGCCTTCAATATATTTATCCGAATCAGCCGCAGTAGCATCAATGGTGCCACCGTCAGCAGCCCGAAAAGCCGTATCGGTGCTGTGAAAGGTCAAGGGGCCATTGAAAAGAATCGTCCCGCCATTAGTGGCCACGGCTCCGTCAGCCGTATTCATAGCGGCGTCCCCTTCGAGGTTGATACTGCCGCTATCAGCCGTAAGTCCCGTTGCACGGCTCTGAAGTGTTACCGGATCCTTGAAAAGAATCGTTCCGCCATTGGTGGCCACAGCGCCATCAGCCGTATCCATGGCAGCGTCCCCGTCGAGGGTGATACTGCCACCATCAGCCATAAGTCCCGTTGCACTGCTCTGAAGCGTTACCGGCCCCTTAAAAAGAATCGTTCCACTATTGGCAGCCACAGCTCCGCTTCCGACTTCCATGATGACAGGCCCTTCGAGGGTAATGCTGCCGCCGTTGTTGGCATAAGCTCCTACCGCGCCGTTGTTAGAGATGGACATGGTACCGTCCATGACTTTCGCCGTAATCGTGCCGTTGTCGGCATAAAGATTAGATGCAAGCGGATTCGTTGCATCTGTACCGGCCGTCGAGAGAATCATATCGTGACCAGCTATCAAGTTGACAACACCCCCAGACTTCGCCTGAGCGTTGCGAGCAGTTACTCCGATAGATAGAATCATATCATGGTCAGCGGTAACTTCGTTTCGCCCCAATGAATCCGAAGAAATCATACTGCCCTTTACAGTATTGACTCCAGAGGTGATAAATTTGATATCATGGCTAGAATCGATATCAATCGTAGATTTATTACCTGCCCACAAAGTGCTTTGAGCATTGCTGAAAAAGTCCCTGCTCTTTAGGGAAAAGGAGGAATTATTTGTAATTCCTATAGCGGGCGATGATGACAAATTCGTAATATGAAATAAGACGTCGTTATCAGCCGCTACTTCTACAGAAGAATTACCCACAATTTTAAACAGATTGGTTGAGCGAACACTGTTTATTACGATGTTGCGACCAGCTTCAATTCTCGCCTTCATCCCAGAAGCAAAAGAATTGACAGGACTCCCATTCTTATGTTTGTGATTATAGACAATATCACGCCCCGCCTCAATATTGATTTGACTCTGCTTTCCATAAATGATATTTCCGTTACCTTCATTATCGAAGACAATGTCATTGCCGGAAATCATCTCCAGTGAGGAGTCATTGCTTACGGTAAGTATTGGAGAACTTTCTATTTTAGCCTGATTAAACAATAAGTTGCGACCGGCCCGCACCTTCGCCTTTCCTCCATCCGTAAGATTAAGTATATTCGTAGTATTTTCATTGGTCAGAGTCACATCGCGACCAGCCGATAGATGTAAGATATTATCACCAACCATAGAAATAAGAGTTGCAGGTGAATCAGACCTCTTTTTATTCAACTGAATATCATTTCTAGCATCTAAGGAAATATTATGCCCTAATCCAACAGCATATATGAGATTAGCCTTATGTGTGGTGCCGGTGATATTCCAAGCATTCACAACCTCGGCCTTATTATTGCTCCCACCTGTCAAATTGATAAACGAACCGTAGTCGCCAGCAGTAATATTTTTCCCATTCATATCGAAGGTAAAAGAATTCCCATCTTCACCGACAGTTGAAATGATAGACATTGTATCATCATTGTTATCCAAATCAGCTTCTTCCCCATTTTTGATAATTACATCATTTTTGGCTTGAACTGTTTTTTCGCTCTCATCAAAGGAAATAGCATGGTTTCTGCCTTTGATTTCATATGTACCACCGATATCATTCTCATCAGTCCAAGGATAAGAAGATGCCGAACAGACACCGGCAGTAGGCATAGCCATCAGCATGGTCAGAATACAGGCCCGCAAAACTTTTCTTTTATAGTCACACATAGAATCCACTTCCAATCCGTATATTCTTATTCATTTAATTAAATTATAAATCAATTTCATGCATAAATCTATACGAATTTGTTTTAATAAACACATTTAATTGTATTCTAATATACAGTTTTACGTTTAACGTATTGTCGTTAAGCCAAACTTAAAAAGTCTTAGTCAAAAAAATCCCCGACAGCCGTATTGCTATCGGAGATCAGGTATTCATTTATGGCTCATCTTTCACAGACAGAAAATTTAAAACGGTCGCCGTTCAGGGCACTCCATCCCAAAATAAAAGGCCACGCACCTCATTTCCCTGTACCCATTTTGGACAAGGTCGTCAGGCACCAGGCAAAGGCTTTAGCACAGCGCTTATCCGTATGTTGGAAGTGATTGCCTTTATTCCATTCGAGAGCTGCTTCCAGTCCTTCGAGAGAATTCAGATACTCATAGTGGCTGCAGATGCAGTCCTTGACGGCAGCCATGACGGGATTGCGGGTCCGCCATTCTCGATCGCCGAGGCTGAGGTAGACGGCCTTCGTCTTAGGCCGGTCCTGCCGGGCATAATCCAGCCAATCGGGAAACCAAACCGACGGCGACGCAGCGGCAATGGCTGAAAAGGCATCGGTCTGCCACGCCGTCCACAGTGCGAAGAGTCCGGCTAAAGAATAACCGCCTAAGATGATTGGCAAATCTTGAGGCAGTCCGTATTCTTTGGCTGCCTTCGGGACGAGCTCTTTTTCGATAAAGGCCAAAGTTTCTCCTGCACCGTGACCAAAGGCAGTATTGCCAAAGACCGGCGGCGCATCCCAGGGGGACAATGCTTCATAAGGCACCGCCACGGAAAAGGCCAGTAAGGAAAAAGGCACGTCCACGGCATCGACAAGGGCCTGAACTTCTTTGTCCAGCGCCGCTTTATCCGGTTCGTCGACGGGCTGGATCAGCAGATACGACGGCGACGCCCCTTCATAAAGGACGCAGTCTCTGCCGGCAACGGAAAAGAAATGTTTCTCCACTGTCTCACCGCCCTTCTTTATCGGCTAAAAAGGCTTCGGCATCTTTGCGGATATCTTCTAAATCGAGGCCCTGGCTGCGGGCACCGAAGATACAGCCGCAGTACGGCTGGCGATAGAGTCCGTAGGCTTCGGCCATCTTAGTCGACGTCAGAAAGCCGTTGCCCTTCTTAAAATCCGTAGGCAAGTAGGAAATCCCGTATGCTTCTTCAATCTCGCGGCCGACGTCATTGATGACCTGCGAATTTTTATGAGGGCTGACGGTCAAGGTCGTCGTAAAGTAATCGAAGTCGAGTTCCTTCATCTTTTCGGCAGCGGCCTTCATGCGCTGCTCAAAGCAGACGCGGCAGCGGGCGCCGCCTTCCGGTTCGTCTTCAAGACCCTTTACGGCTTCAAAATACGTTTTAGGCTCGTAAGGGGCCGCCAAAAACTTGACGTCGTGTCCTGTCTTTTCATTATAGTCGGCAATGAATTCTTTCTGCACCCATTCCCGGCGCTTATATTCCGCTTCGGGATGAATGTTGGGATTAAAAAAATACACCGTCACGTCGGCAACGGAAACCAGGCGATCCAAGACGGCCGTACTGCAGGGGCCGCAGCAGGAATGGAGCAGGACCTTCGGCTTGACGCCCTCTTGCTGCCAGCTCTTAGCCATCCGCTGGTACACCGTATCGTAATTGATGCGCTGATTCGGATTCATCCGCGCCAACACTTCATGAAAATCAATCATCGTCTGTACTCACTTTCTACCGGGTCACGACGGTGCCGCATCCCGGTCCTATGTAAAAAAACACCCGCGCGGCTTCCCGGCTGCGTGGGTATGGTCTTTCAAATTGGTGGAGCATAGGGGGATCGAACCCCTGACCTCAAGATTGCGAACCTTGCGCTCTCCCATCTGAGCTAATGCCCCAATACGTCCTTATTGTAACGCAAAATCCACTGCGGTACAAGAAAAAATTGATCCCCGCCCCGAACCGGCCCCATCATTCAAACAGTTTTTCTAAGCGATAGATCACACCGTCGCCTGCAGGTTACCTTCTCGACTAAATTTTACTCAGGTTATTTTTAGTCAGAAAATCCTGACTCAGTTTCATCCGACTAAAAAATTTCTGAGTAAAAAGTTCTCCCATTTCAAGTTTTCGCGGCTACAGGAAAAGAAGAATAATTTTATATCCCCCCTATGGGCTTATATTTCTTCCTTTTTTTCAGTAAAATAATACTATATTAAATTATTCGTGGAAAAGAGGTCATTATCAATGCATATCCCAGAGAATTATCTGAGCCCTTCGACGTGCGGCGTCCTCGGAGCCGTCATGATTCCCATTTGGCTACTTTCGATCCGCAAGGTCAAGGAAACGGTGCCCCGTGAAAAGCAGCCCCTCCTCGGCGTGGCTGCAGCCTTTTCCTTTTTGGCTATGATGTTCAACGTTCCCCTTCCGGGCGGTACGACGGGCCATGCCGTCGGCGGCACGCTCATCGCCATCCTCCTCGGACCCTACGCTGCCTGTCTCTCTGTCAGTGTGGCTCTCCTCATTCAGGCCCTCTTTTTTGGCGACGGCGGCATCCTGGCCTTTGGCGCCAACAGTTTTAATATGGCTTTTGCCCTGCCCTTTACGGGATATTTCGTCTATCACGGTGTAAAACGCCTCATCTCTTCGGATATCATCGCCGCCGGTATCGGCTCCTACGTCGGCATCAATGTGGCCGCCTTCTGTGCCGCCGTTGAGTTCGGCATCCAGCCCTTACTGTTCACCGATGCCGCCGGTCAAGCCTTGTACTGCCCGTACCCCCTGTCTATTTCGATTCCGGCCATGATGATCGGCCACATCACGATTTTCGGTTTGGCTGAAGTCATCTTTACGACAGGCGTCCTGGCTTATCTCAAAAAGACCTCTCCCGATTTGTTCCATATGACAGCCCCGGCTTCGTCGAGCAAATCCCTCTTCGGACTCTTGGCCGCCCTTATCTTGGCCACGCCCTTAGGCCTCTTGGCTGCCGGTACGGCATGGGGCGAATGGGATGTGGAAGAACTGGCTGAAACGGACTTCTTCGGATCGGCCTTAGGTTATACCCCGGCCGGCATGGAAAACGGCTTTTCCTTCGACGTCCTCATGCCGGACTACGCCATTGCCGGCCTCCCCGACGCCTTGGGCTACATCATTTCCGCCCTCGTCGGCACGGCCTTGTTGATCATCATCTTTAAAGTCATCGCGTCCTTCCTGCCGGCCAAGCCGTCATTCGACACGCCGTCTCAACATTAGGAGGCCTGAACGATGAAGCTCCCCGAATGGGTACAGCGCGAAGAAACATATAATCCCGGCCGTGACCGGGATTATTTCATTTCCCGCTCCCTCCTGCGCTTAGTCTCGGTGCTGAAAGCCCTGCGCCAACAGCACGGCCCGTCCCGCTGGAACGTCGCTGCCGGTCCGGCCCTGATCACTATGCTGGTCATGATTCTGCTCATAGTCCTCTGTCGGACCATGGCTTTTCTCTGGGCCGTCCTGGCCGGTGAATTGGTCCTCCTGGCCTTCCATCCCGGCCGTCAGCTGCGCACGACCTTGGCGGCAGCCCTGGCCGCTTCCGCCGTCTGTGCCGTCATCGTCGCCCCGGCCTTCTTCCTCGGCAACGGACGCCACGTCTTTCTCCTGCCTTGTAAAACCTGTCTCACCGTCCTCTGTCTGATGCTCCTCCAGCAAAATGTGTCGTGGCACAAACTGACGGCTGCCCTCAGGGCCTTTCATGTCCCGTCTTTGGTCATATTCATCTTGGACACGACCCTGCGTTACATCACCATCCTCGGCCAGGAATCGGCAGAACTCCTGACCGCCTTGAAACTTCGCTCTGTCGGCCGCAATCCCGATAAAAAAGCGGCTCTCAGCGGCGTCGCCGGCATTATGCTGCAAAAGTCCCAGCGCCTGTCGCAGGACCTCTACGAAGCCATGCGCTGCCGCGGTTTTACCGGCGATTACCAAGTTTACGACGACGGAAAAAGGCGGTCCCTGTCGCCGGCCACGGGCGTACTGCTCCTGATGCTCTTGTCTTATGTCTATCTCTTCGTCCGTTTGGAAGGAGTTCTTTCATGATTATTCTCGACGACGTCTGTTTTGCCTACGACGACAGACCCATTCTCAATCACCTGACGGAGACGATTGAACCCGGTCAGGCCGTCCTCCTCACCGGTCCCAACGGCTCCGGCAAATCGACCCTCTTGCGGCTGTTGAACGGCCTGATTTTTCCGCAACTTGGGACCTATACCTTTGACGGCACGGTAATTACGGCGGCTAAGATGCGCGACCACCGCTATTCAAAATGGTTTCACCAGCGCATGGGCTATATCTGGCAGCATCCCGATTCGCAGCTCTTTTGCAGCAGCGTCCGCGAAGAATTGGCCTTTGGTCCCGTTCAAATGGGCCTCCCTGCCGAAGAAGTCAGAAAGCGCGTCGATGACGCCTTAGAACTCCTAGGCCTGACGAACCTGGCCGAACGGGCGCCTTATTCCCTGTCCGGCGGCGAAAAGAAACGGACGGCCATGGCATCTATCTTGACCATGAACCCGCAGATTTGGACCATGGATGAACCTGAAAGCTACCTCGACGCCGACGGCCTGACCTGGCTGGAAGATTTCCTGCCCAGCCTGAAAGCAGCCGGAAAGACCCTCATCGTAGCCACCCACCACGCCGGCATCATCCAGAAAATCATCGATAAAGAAATATTCATGAAGTCATAAAAAAACAGATGCAAGCCTACTCGTAGGTCTGCATCTGTTTTTGATTGGCCATCACGCGAGGGTTGGCCGTATTGATTCGTCCGGCTTCGGTCAAAGCCCGGCTGCCGGCGTCGTATTTCCCTTGCCGAAAGTATAAGACAGTCATGGCATTGGCGGCGTCTGCCGACTGCGGTGAAAAGCGGAGGATTTCTCGGAAGGAGCGCAGGGCTTCTTCATCTTTTCCGAGGTCCATGGCCAGCATTCCGCGATTGTACCAGGCTTCTAAAAATTCGGGCCGAATGGCAATAGCCCTATCGTAACTTATAAGGGAATCGTCGAGGTTCCCTCTTTTTTGCTGGGTCAAGGCCAAATCATACCAGGCCGCCGAAGACGTCTCATTTCGCTTTACCGCTTGACGGAAATCCTGCTCGGCCAGCCAATAGTAGCCTTTATGGAAGAAGACGATGCCCCGATAGAGATAGGACGCGGGGTCATCACGGTGAAGGATGACCTTTTCAAAGCCCGTCAGCAAGTCGTCATCGCTCCCGTCCGGCGTCTGGGCTTCGGTCCACATCCAGAGGATTTCCTGGCCGTAGTGCTTGCCGGGGACGGCCCAGCGGCCGTTGAGACCAGTCCAGGCCGATACTTTTCCGTAGAGTTCGGGATGATTCTGAACGAGGAGTTCATAGCGCGGATCGATGATGGCCGTCTTTGGCCGTTCCGTGCTGGCATAGGCCAAAAGATGCTGGATATGGGCGCGGACGCCGAGCTGAGGCGTTGCAAAACTGGCACCGGGCACCCCATTTCCCGTCGCACCGAGGCCGCAGAAATTATTCTGCTCAGGCGACACGTCACCGCCATAAGCAAAGTACCCCGTCTCTTTCAATGCCTGACAGAGGGCTACATCCGGGCGGATGCCTTCGCGGCCGGCTTCGTCGTAATAAGCCTGTACGACGTCCTCTAAGGGAGCGTTCAATTTAGGATTGGCATTGCGCAGACGGATGAAGCGGACCATCTGCTCGGGAGACACCGTCGCCGGCCCCATAATCGTGTCGGATCCTTCCGGGACATCCAGGAAGGGCCGATCATAAGGGGGCAGTATCTGCCAGGGAGCTTTCTCGATAGCCTGTTTATCAACGCCGGCTTCGGCCTGAACCGGGAAGGGCACGAAAAAGGGCAGGCCCAAGAGCGCTGCCCCCATAAGGCCTGCCGAAAGACCTCTTTTCAGCTTAGAATTCACGATAGATGCCCTTCTTCCGCTTGGCTTCCGTAGATTTAGAAATATAGGTTCCCAGAACTAAAGGATAGCCCTTGCGCTCGATGATCTGGGCCATGTAGTTTCGGAAGGGACAGGGCGGCCGGTGATACGAGTCGGATACGACGCACGAGGCGAAATGGATGGTAACGTTTTCTTTTTTATCGCCGTACCGCTTTATCTTCCGAGTCAAGTTCTCGAGCTTAGCCGAAATGCCGGCACCACAGCAACCGCCGCAGGTCATCATGAGAAACCGCGTATCGGCGGGATAGTCGGCCATGGTGTCCACGCGGTTGACGAAGGTATTCATGCAGGCATAGCCGCTGCAGCGCTTAGTGACGATATCGCATTGGATGACGACGACTAATTGGGACATAAGAATCCCTCCTTTTAGTTATATACGTAGGTATTCAAGAAATCCTGAGTCCAAGCCTGATCGATGCGGGCCAGCGCCGGTTCTTCTTTCGGCAGATTTTCCGATAAGGACTGTTGAAACTGACTGTACAAGGGACTGAGGCCCTCCTGAAAATCGATATAGGCGCCTTGTTCCGAGGCCTTGTCGAAGAATACCAGGCGAAGGGAACCGTCATCTTGACTGACGAAGTGGCAGCTGGTAACCTTAAATTCCTTATCCTGTTCCTTAAATTGAGCCAGGGCCGCGGCCTTCGTCAATTCCATCAGGCGGTCATCGAGGCCGGCTTCGAAGATCGTAATTTTTTCCAGCAAATCTTCTTTCGTCCGGACCAAGCGGAAGACATAGTGATTGGCACTCATTTTCTCAAAGACCTGGTGATTTTCCGTCATATCGCGGTCGGCCCGCTGTTCGTCATTTTCGGTCGGCCCGTAGAAGACCATGAAGCGGCGATCGGCATCGTGATATAAGAAACCGTAGTCGATATTGACCGTCGTGCCGCAGTGCGGGCAGTGATAGTGAAAGGCTTCCAGGGAAGCGATGCTGTCTTTCATTTCCGGATTTTCGGCGATGTCGACACTGTCCCAAACGGTAAAATTCCCGGCCTTTTGACAAGCAGGACACGTGATTTCTTCTTGATGCTGCATACTCATGATGAATACCTCTCTTCTCTGCCGCGATAGTCGGCGTTTTTTTTATTATACCACAATCATAGACCCCGGCATACGGCCAAACACGGCTCTAAAGGGACTTCTATGCGCCGCTGGTCACACGCAGTCCGACGATGCCGGCGACGATGAGACCCACCGACAAGACCTGCCAGGGCGACAGGGATTCGTGAAAGAAAATCAGGCCGGCGATGACGGTTCCAACGATACCGATGCCCGTCCAAATGGCATAGGCCATGCTGATGGGAAGATGACGCAGGGCCAGACTCAAAAAGATGAAGCTGCCGACCATGGCGACCAAGGTAAGGACGCTGGGCCCGAGCCGTGAAAACCCGTGAGTATATTTCAGGCCGACGGCCCAGCCCATTTCCAAAATACCGGCAATCAATAAGTAAATCCAAGACATACAAATCCTCTCCTTCTCTAAAAAAAAGGTACGCTGCACGATTCCAACAAAGGCCTACTGGAATCGTATCGCGTACCCGGCGGTAATCTATATATGCAGTTAAAATGTTTCTACGGGAGGCATTTTAGCACAGAAAATTTTCCTTGTCAACAGTCCAATCCTTTCTTGAAAAGTCTCATGCCATCACCACAAAATCTCTTCCGGATAAACGTTTGACCTTTTCCATCCTACAGACAGACGAAAGCGGATATGCTATAGTTAAAACAGCAACTGTGAAGGGAGGCATCTCTATGAAAGACGCCTATGTAAAATTCATGCTGGCAACGGTCATCTACGGTACCAACGGCATCATTGCCAGCCACATTCCGCTGTCGAGCTACGAAATCGTCCTGACCCGAACGGTCCTGGGCAGCTTGTTTTTAATGGTCCTGACGACCTTCCGCCATGAATGGAGCACCCTCCATCAGATGACGCCAAGAGAATGGCTGCTCTTAGTCCTGGCCGGCCTCTTTCTGGGCGGAAACTGGATTTTTCTCTATGAAGCCTACCAGCATATCGGCGTCAGTTTGGCCACCCTCTTGTGCTATATCGGGCCCATTTTGATTATGATACTGTCGCGATTCGTCTTTAAAGAGCCCTTCACCCTTCCCAAAGTCACAGCCATGATTTTGGTCACCTTAGGCATCATGGCCATCAATGGGGCCGACTTCCAGGCTCACGGCCTTTCCTGGGGCGTCGCCTGCGGCTTTCTCGGGGCCGTCTGCTTTGCCCTCTTAATCATCGTCATGAAAAAGGCAGAGCCCATGGCGGGCTTTTTTGCCCCGGCCTGTCAGCTCGTCGTCGCCTCACTCCTCGTCGGCGCCGTCACCTATACCATCCCGGCTCCGGCCGTCGATTTGACCCTCCAAGACCTATCCTACATGGCCATATTAGGCATCGTCAATACGGGCCTCGGCTATGCCCTCTATTTTACCGGCGTTCAGCATTTGTCGGCCCAGAGCGTTTCTATCTGCGGCTATTTCGAGCCCTTCACGGCCCTCCTCTTGTCGGCCCTGATTCTCGGTGAAGTCCTGACGCCCATGCAGTGGCTCGGCGCCGTTCTGATCCTCGGCGGCGTCGCCTTGAGTGAATTATGGCATCCCCGCAAAAAAAGACAAGAAGCATTGTAAAGCCTCGGTCATGCCGTCCTGTCGATACGCTAGGACGGCATATTCGGTAAAAGCGTCGGCTAAGGGAATGACCCGAAGACCCGGATAGGCATCCCCTTGATGGAGGGGCAGGACGGCAAAGCCTTGGGACATGCTGACCGTCAAGAGCTGTTCGGACAAGTTCTTACAGCGATGGATTTCTTCAAAGTCCTGATGAAAAGCCTGTCGAAAATTCTTCCGTATCTTCTCGACATAAGCTTGACTGTCCGACTTGGTCACAAAGGGCGTATGGCCGATGACGGCTTCAATAGCCCCATATCGTTCCCATAGGGAATTGGCGCAGACAAAGGACTGGCGAATGGCGAACAAGGGCCGATACGTAAAGGAGTCCTTCACCGACTGAGCATCGGAAAAGACGAATCCGTCGAGGAGGCCGGCCGCTAACTGACGCTCTAAATCAGCTGCGTCATCAAAACTAAAATACAATTTATATTCCGGATAGGCTTCTTCAAACCGGCGCAGCCATAAGGCTTCGACGTATTCCTGCATGGCCATTCCCAGACGGATTTCGGTATGACCCTTCCGCCGCAAGGAATCGCGAAGTGCTTCATAGGACCGGCAAATCTCCGTCATGCCTTCGTAAAAACGGCGGCCTTCTGCCGTGAGTGACACTCCGCGGTGTTCCCGGTAGAAAAGTGTACAGCCTAAATCGCGTTCCAAATGGGTAATATATTTTGTCATCGTCGTCTGGGCGATATGGCAGTTGCGGGCAGCCTGGGTAAAATTATTCAGCCTCGCCGCTTCTAAAAAATACCGTATCTTGGAAAGATCCATGTCCATTCTCCTTATCCATCACTTTTTTTCATGGCAAAGTCCACAGGTTTCATTAGTCAAGACCCATCAGGCATGATAAAATAAGGAAGTTTTCAGAAAGGAGTCTTGCCAATGAATTACTTTTCCATCGTACTTGTGCAAATCGTCGGTTTCGTCATCTACATCCTTATCGGCATTGCCGGCGTGCGTATGAAAGTCTTGACCCCTCGTTCTCTCGGCGTCTTATCGCAGTTCATTACCAAGATATCCCTGCCGCTGCTCTTATTTACGAATACCCTCAATGGGGCGACGCGCCAAGAGTTCTTCGACGACCTGCCGGTCTTGGCCGTAACGGCCCTGCTTTATTTTTTATTATACCCCCTCAGCCGACTTTTGGCACGCCTCTTTAACCTAAAGGGCAATGAAAATCACGTCTACAGCGCCTGTTCCATGTTCGGCAACATCGGCTTTATGGGCATCCCCATCGTGGCAGCCGTCTTTCCCGAACAAGGCATGCTCTATATCGCCTTGTTTACCGTCGTCGACCAGCTCCTGCTGTGGACGGTAGGCGTCAATTTAACGGCGCCGACAGACAAGGAAAACGCCATGTCTATTGCCAGCCGCCTCTTAAAGATGATCAACCCGGCTACAATTGCCGTCACCTTGGCCGTCATCGGCATCTTTATGGATGCCCATCTGCCGCAGACCGTCAATGTCCCATTGACCAAGGCCGGCGCCGTGACGACGCCTCTGGCCATGATTTACATGGGCGGCTTATTCTGCTTCATCGATCTGAAAAAATATATTGGCAAAAAAGAATTTTACGGCACGGTCCTGGTCAAGATGAGCCTCTTTCCCCTTTTCTTCTATGAACTGGGCACGATGTTAGGCGTTATGAACGACATCGTCATCACCTTGAGTCTCCTCTCTGCCCTCCCTACCATGGCCGCCGTCGTCATGCTGGCGCAAAACCAACAGTCTGCCGGAGAATATGCCGCCGGCATGACCTTAGTGACGACGATCTGCTCCATCTTCACCCTGCCCCTGGTCTGCCTCTATTTCGGCTAACTCAATTTCACGCAGAACGAAAGCTGTCCCATGAGGACAGCTTTTTTATCGTACAAACAATCCCATTGATGAACTTGTCACACTTAGGAGCAAGCAGCATGCGAAGGCTCCGGCCGGGCTCAAATCCAGCATATCTCCCCCCCATGCAATCACCGTCTCCCGGCTGCAATAAACAATCTTACGAAGCCATAGAGCCGGCCTGTACCGGATTGTCGGACATGCTGTATAGGGTCCGCTGTTCGCGGACGACGAAGAAAATGGAAACGGCCAGGGCCAGGGCGTCGCTGACCGGTTGAGCCATGAAGATACCATTGATATCCCACAGCAAAGGCAGGATATAGATGAGCGGGATGAGGAGCAGGATCTGCCGTAAAAAGGTGATAACGATGGAAGGCATCGGTTTGGCAATGGACTGGAAGAAGGTCGTGACCAGCATGACAAAGCCCAGGATCGGGGTGATGCAGAAATTGGCCCGCAGTCCCGGAACGCCGATGGCCAGCATATCTTCCGTAGCCCCAAAAGCCGCCAGGATGGCCTCGGGAAATACCATGATCAGGATCCAGATGATGCAGGTAATGCCCACCGAAAAGGCCGAGGCCTGATACAGAGTGGCCATGACCCGATGGTACTGTTTCGCTCCGAAGTTGTTGCCGACGATGGGCTGAATCCCTTGGCTGATGCCGCTGGCCGGCATGATGACAAAGGTCATCATACTGGAGACGACGGCGTAGACACTGATAGCCGTATCGCCGCCGTATTGGCCTAATTGGCTGTTATACACGAGGCTGATGAGCCCCATAGCCATTTGGGCAATCCAAAAGGCAAAGCCGCAGGATATGATGGTCCGCGAAAGCCAGGCATCGAAGGCAAAGGTATCTCTTTTGATTTCGACTTTCGTATGGCCTTTCCAAACGAGATAAGCCCCAAAGAAGGCCGAAAGGAATTGGCCGATAACCGTCGCCCAAGCCGCACCGGTGACGCCCCAATCGAGACCTGCCACAAATACGGCATCGAGGATGATGTTGGTCACGGCGCCGACAGCCGTCACGCCCATACCCAGGACGGGCTTTCCGGAAACGCGGACAAAGTCGCAAAAGACCTGGCTCAGCCCTTGAAAGAGGCAGCCCAGGGCCACGATGCGGTAATAAGCGAGGGCGTATTCATAAGCCGTTTCGGTAACGCCGAAGACCTTTAGGATGGGATCGGCAAACAGCAGCAAAAAGACGGACAGCAGCACTTCACAGACGACGACTAAAATCAGAGAATTGCCGAAGGAACGGTTCATATTCTCCTGTTCCCCTTTTCCGGAAAACAGGCTGAACAGGGACGATCCGCCGGCGCTGCAGGTCAGGCCGAAGGCCATCATCATGTAAAAAAGGGGAAAGCAAATCGAAAGGCCTGCCAAGGCCGACGTGCCGTTGAAGTTGCCTACAAAAATCCGGTCGACGATGTTATAGATGGCTGTAATCAAAAGAGAGATAGCCGCCGGAATGGAGTATTTTAAAATCATGGGAAAGAGCTTCCCCGTCGAAAAATCATTGCCGTTATTCATATCAGTACGCCTCATCTTTCCATTATTCTTAGTTTCCTAAGTATTTAATTAAAGAGAAAGGATAACGAGTCTGTCCTTTCATTCAGACAGGTTATCCATCATCTTCTCAACGACTTTCACAAAGACCTGCAGGTCCTTTTTAGAAATGTCCCGGACCAGTCTTTCATCCAAAGCCGTTAACTCATCAATCACTTGCTGCCGATACCGCAGGGCCTTTTCCGTTAAGACAATCTTTTTTAAGCGGTTGTCATGAGCTGCGGGCTCACGGACGATGAGTCCCTTCTTTTCCATCTGCTTTAAGAGCTCCGTTGCCGTCGACGGCCGGATGCCGAACTCTTCTTCAAGGTCTTTTTGGAAGACGTCTTCCCTTTGAGCCAGCAAAAAGTGAAGAGCCCGCCCTTGTGAGCCGCTGAATTCGCCGCGGGACGAAAACATCTCCAGTTTGCGGCGCAGCTTATTGGACAGCTTGCTGACATAACTTCCGATATGCCGGTTATTCGATATCATGGCGTCCTCCTTTTCTTAGTTTCCTAAGTAATTGTATATCAAATAAGGATGTCTGTCAATAAGGCATCGGGCGCATAAAAAATCACCGTCAAGGATTTATCCCTGACGGTGATGATTCCCCCACTATGGTTCATGTATGCATTTTTATGGTAAAGGTAACATTATGACCACAAGCGGTTTACCAGTCCAGTTTGCCCGTCATGAGGTAGACCAAGAGGCCTTTTTCGGCGTGCCGTCTGTTTTCGGCTTCGTCGAGGATCGTTTCCAAATGGGTTTCCATGACGTCCTTAGTGATTTCGTAGCCCGGATGGATGGGCATATCATGGAATACCATGGTGTCCGTCCCTTCCATGAGGTCGGCGTCGATCTGATAGGGCATCATCATGTTGATGATCTCGTCTTTCTTTTCAGCGTAGTCGGGATTTGTGAAAAATTCCATGTCGACCCAGGTGTCGGTGTAGACGCAGTCGACGTCGGCGACGACTTTCTTGAGGTCTTCTTTGGAAATATCCGTCGGCAGTTCTTTATAATGGCCCGTAGCTTTCAATGTGTCGTAAAAATCAGCCGGTACGTTGGTAATCTGGCTGAAGGGCGTCAGGCCGTACATGGTGCCGCCCAATTTAACGACGATTTCGCTGAGCGAGTTATAGGTATTATTTTTGGCCCCGATATAGAGGACCTTGGCTTCAAAATGACCGGTCTTTTCATAAAGGGTCAGCATGTCAGCCAGGGCCTGACTGGGATGGAAGGTATTGTCACAGCCGTTGATGACCGGGACCGTGGCATATTTCATGAAGCCTTCCGTCGTTTCGGCCTTCTTGAACCGGCCCATGATGCAGTCGACGTTGCGGCAGACGTACTTGACTTCACTCATGAGATCGCCAATGGTGAAGTTGCTGTCCTTCCAGAGCTGGTTATAGGCCTTGCCGCCCAACTCTTCCATGCCGATGGAAAAGGACAAATAGGTCCGGTTCGACGTCTTTTCAAACAAGGTATATAATTTTTTGCCGTCGAGAATATGGCTGTAAGCGTCCTGATTCTTTTTGATCTTGTCGGCTAATAATAAGATACCCTTCAATTCTTCTGCTGTATAATCGACGAAGCTGTTAGCGTGTTTCATGTATATCCATCCTCTCATCCTGTAAGACTATAACTTGTTGATGGCTATATCATAGCACAAGGGATTTTCTTTATCAAGTATTTATACGTAATTTTCTTTAATTTATACATATAAATCAATTTCATACAGCGCAATATACTTTCGGAGACGCAAAAAACCGGTAATCACGATGATTACCGGTCCAAAAGGTCTCTGTGTTACTTTCCGATTAAGCTTTAACTACGTTAGCTGCCTGCGGTCCGCGCGCACCTTCAACAATATCGAATTCAACATCCTGACCTTCGGCCAAGGATTTGAAACCATCTTCCTGGATGGCAGAGAAATGAACGAAAACGTCGCCGCCGTCTTCTCTTTCGATGAAGCCATAACCTTTTTCTGCGCTAAACCATTTTACTTTACCGTGCATGATAAATCCTCCTAAAAATCAAAACAATTACAGCTATCCATAGCAAGTGCTACCTTATAGCTCTTTTGTTAGTGTAACATAACAGATTGCTAATGTCAATCGAATTTATATAAGTAAATTCCCGGCTATTTCCTTATTTTCTTACATAATGAACGAAGGCAAATTTATATTTATTACTGTCACTCTTCTCGTGAACTTCCCGTTCTATTTCCGTCCAGTCGTCACTCTTCCACTCGGGGAAGAAGGTGTCGGCGTCGGGAAAGACTTCATCGATTTCGGTCAAGTAAAGGCTGTCCGCCAAGGGCAAAAAGGCTCGGTACATGGCAGCACCGCCGATGATGAAGTAGTCTTCCCCATCTGCCATGGCAAGCTTCATGGCTTCCGGGCTATGAAAAACGGTCACAGCCGAAGAATCGGCCTGATAGTCTTCCTGGCGGGTCAGGACCCAGTGAGGTCGTCCCGGTAGGATACCGGGCAGGCTTTCAAAGGTCTTGCGGCCCATGAGGATGGTATGATCCATGGTGAGGGCCTTAAACCGCTTGAGGTCGGCTGAGATATGGCATAAGAGGTCGTTGTCCCGGCCGATGCCGAGTTTCCCGTCGACGGCGGCAATAAGATGGATCATCAGACGGCCACCTCCATAGACAGTTTGCCCAAATGCTGATAATCGTCGAGGCGGATGTCGTCCGGCGTAAAGGCGTAGAAATCGTGAATGTCGCTGTTCAGTATTAATTTCGGTGCTGCCAGGGCCTGGTCCCGCCGTGCCAGCTGAGTCTTCATGGCCTCGACGTGATTTTCGTAGATGTGGGCGTTGTTGATAACGTGCGTAAAGAGACCCGGACGGAGGCCTGCGGACTGGGCGATGAGATGGATGAGGACGGCGTACTGGGTCATGTTGAAGGGTACGCCTAAACCCATGTCGCCGCTTCGCTGGATGAGCATGCAGTTCAGCCGGCCGTCGGTGACGTCCCATAAGGTCTGATAGGCACAGGGCTGGAGGGCCATGTCGTCCAAATCCTCGATATTCCACAAGGATACGATCATGCGGCGGCTCTGGGGATCATTTTTCAGGGTATCTAAGAGCTTATCGACCTGCTTGTATTTCCGGATCTGATAGCCGTAAGCCTTGCCAATGGTCCCGTCAGGCCGCATCCATTCGTCCCAGACGTGGCAGTTCATCTTCTGCAGTTCCCGTACATCGTTGCTCTGGAGCTGCCAAATCCAGAGAATTTCTTTGACGGCTGTCTTAAAGGCGACGAACTTCGTCGTCAAGATGGGAAATTCATGTTCCAAATCGAACTGCATCATCTGATGGGGCAGCTTGTACGTCCGCACGCCTGTGCGGTTGTTGTCAAAATAGCCGTGTTCGAGGATGTTTTCGACGATATTCAGGTATTGTGTATCAGCCATGCTCATGTAGTATCACCTCAAAATTACTGATTATTCATATAAGACTGAATGGCACTGATGAAACTGCGGCCATATTTATGCAGCTTAAAGCTGCCGACGCCCTTGATGTCACCCATGGCGTCGAGGCTGTTCGGCTTTAAGGCCGCCATGTCCCACAAGGTCGCATCGGAAAAGATGACGAAGGGCGGAATGTTCTCATCCCTGGCCAAATCGCGGCGAACGGCCCGCAGGGCATCGAACAAGGGACGCAGAGCCTCTTCGTCGACGGCATTGGCCCGGCGCTTCTGGCGCCGCGGCGGAATGGCAGCCGGCACGTCTTCGACGACTCGTTTCTGCTGCATAATGCGTTTGTGGCCGCCGAGAGCTTCTCGGCCGTCGGCCGTCAGGGAAACGACGGGATACTTTCCGTCAGACTGCTCGAGGTAGCCGTCGTCGATGCACTGGCGCACGATATCGCGGACTTCGGACAAAGAGAAATTACCGAGCATGCCGAAGGCCGAATTGCACTCAAAGCCGTAGCGGCGAACCTTAGCGTTCTGGCTCCCCTTGAGGATATCGGTCACCATGGTCATGCCGAAGCGCCCTTTTAGTTCATCGACACAGAGGCAGATGCTGCGCACCTGCTCGGTCATGTCCTCTTCCACCGTTTCCTGGTCGCAGTTGCCGCATTTATCGCAGTGGTCCCACGACGGATGCTCGCCAAAATAAGACAGGATATAATGGCGCAGGCAGTGATTGCCCTCACAGTAGCGGACCATGGCATTTAGCAGGCGAAATTCCGTGTCCTGCTGCTTTGCATCGCGGACTGATTGTTCGATGAGGAATTTCTGGATCATGATGTCCTGGCGGTTAAAGAGGAGGATACAGTCTCCCGGCCCTCCGTCCCGCCCGGCCCGACCGGCTTCCTGGTAATAGCTTTCGATATTCTTCGGCATCTGGTAATGGATGACGTAGCGGACGTTGCTCTTGTCGATGCCCATGCCGAAAGCGTTAGTAGCTACGATGACCTGGAGCTTATCGTAGGTAAAGGCTTCCTGCATGGAACGGCGCATCTCGTCGCTGAGACCGGCATGATAGCGGCCGGCCTTGATGCCCCGCCGGTTCAGTTCATCGCAGATGCGGTCGACTTCCTTGCGCGTCGCCGCATAGATGATGCCGCTGTCCTCTTTATGCTTGGCGATGTAGGACAAGGTGAACTCCATCTTGGCCTTGGCATGGACGACGCGGAAATAGAGGTTCGGCCGGTCGAAGCCGCCGATAAAGATCCGTTCCTTTTGCAGGCCTAAGAGGGACATCATATCGTGCTTGACCTTTTCCGTCGCCGTCGCCGTAAAGGCTCCGACGACAGGCCGCTTAGGCAGAGCTGCAATCCAGTCGCGGACGGCGCAGTAACTGGGCCTAAAATCATGGCCCCACTGAGAGACGCAGTGGGCCTCGTCGATGATGAACATGGAAATGGGCAGGGTCTGCATAAAGGCCGTAAAGAACTGATTCTCCAGTCTTTCCGGAGAGATATAGACCAGTTTGATGCGGCCGGCACGGATGGCGGCAAAACGGGCCTTCACTTCTTCAAAGGTACACTGGCTGTTGATATATGTCGCCGGTATTTCCTGATTGACCAGACTGTCCACCTGGTCTTTCATCAGGGAAATGAGCGGTGAAATGACTAAGGTCACGCCGGGCATCATCAGGGCCGGAAGCTGGAAGCAGATCGACTTCCCTGCCCCTGTGGGCATGATTGCCAGACAGTCGCGGCCGTCAAGCAGGGTCTGAATGACTTCGTGCTGGCCCGGTCGGAATGACGAATAGCCAAAATACTGTTTTAACAATGATTCAATTTGAAGCATGAAACAAGGCATCCTTCCTTGAGTGAACGTACAAAGGGAGCTGCCGCAAAGCGACAGCTCCCTTATATCATATCATTTTTAGGCTTATTTTGCCAATTCTTCTTTCAGTACTTCAGCTAAGCGTTTGATACCTTCTACGATGCGTTCTTCCGGCATGTTGGAGTAGTTGAGGCGGAAGTGGTTCGCATTGCCGCCATGCGGGTAGAACGGACCGCCCGGCACGTAGGCAACGTTTTTCGCTAGGACTTTAGGCATGAGTTCTTTCGCATCCATGCCTTCGGGCAACGTTACCCACGTGAACAGGCCGCCTTCGGGGTATGTAAAGGTGATGCCTTCAGGGAAGTATTCTTTCATCGAATCGCACATGAGGTTGCGGCGTTTTTTGTACAATTCTTTAATCTTTGCTACGTGAGCGTCGAGATCGTACATATCGATGAAGAAGGACGTCTGGCGCTGACCGAAGGACGAGGACTGGAGGTCGACGGCCTGTTTCAGCTTAACGACTTTATCAATGATGACCGGATCAGCAACCATCCAGGCAATACGCAGGCCCGGCATGAGGATCTTCGAGAAGGAGCCGAGGAAGATGATGTTGCCTTTGGTATCCATGGATTTGAGGGACGGAACTTTGTCGCCGTCGAAACGGAGTTCGCCGTACGGATCGTCTTCGAGAACTGGGAAATCATAGCGGTTGATGATGTCCATGAAAGCTTTGCGGCGTTCCATCGGCCAGGTAATACCCGTCGGGTTCTGGAATTCAGGAATGACATACATCATGCGGACGCGATCGCCGTATTTTGCCAAGATTTTTTCCAATTCTTCCGGAATGATACCTTTATCGTCCGTCGGAACTTCGACAAATTCAGGGCCACAGAGTTTAAAAGCGTTGATAGCGCCGAGGTAGGTCGGGCTTTCTACGAGAACGACGTCACCGGGGTTGAGGAAAATCTGAGCCAAGAGGGACAGACCCTGCTGGGAGCCGGACGTGATGACGATGTTTTCAGGGGTGCAGTCAACCATGAAGGATTTTTTCATGCGGCCTGCGATCTGTTCGCGAAGGGGCGTATAACCTTCGGTCGTGCCGTACTGCAGGGCTGCCTGGCCTTCTTTGGTCAATACAGCTTCGTCAACTTTTTTGAGATCTTCTGTCGGGAACAGTTCCGGAGCCGGCAGGCCGCCAGCAAAGGAAATGATTTCCGGCATGGTCGTCAGTTTCAAGAGTTCACGGATTTCAGAGGCTTTCAAATTCATAGCTAAGTTGGAAAATTGCATATTCACTCACTCCTTCATTATAGGTGCATAGCGTATTATCTATGTATCTATAGTATCATTTAAATTACATTTATGCAATTAAACGTTTATGTCATAGATACATTCTCATTTATGCAAACCTATAAAATCATGGCTTATCTGTGAATTAACCGACAATACAAAGGGTTCGGTCAAGAAAATATTAAGTAATTCATGTAAAAAATTTTTAAAAAAAATAAAAAAAGAAAAGACGTCCTCGGGAGAGAACGTCTCATTTCCTGCAAAGTTTAATTATTCGCCCATTTTTTCCTTCAAAACTTCAGCTAAGCGTTTGATGCCTTCGACGATGCGGTCTTCCGGCATATTGGAATAGTTCAGACGGAAATGGTTGCCGTTGCCGCCGTTAGGATAGAAGGCTCCGCCCGGTACGTAAGCGACTTTCTTTTCGATGACTTCCGGCATGATCGCCTTGGCATCGATGTTTTCCGGAAGGGTTACCCAGGTGAACAGGCCGCCTTCGGGATAGGTAAAGGAAAGGCCCTTGGGGAAGTATTTTTTCATCGAATCGTACATCAAGGTACGGCGCTTGCCGTAGAGTTCGCGAATCTTGGCGACGTGGGCGTCGAGGTCATACATGTCGATGTAGTACGAAGCCTGGCGCTGGGCAAAGGACGAGGACTGAAGGTCGACGGTCTGCTTGAGCATGACGGCTTTTTCGAGGATGTCGTGATGAGCTACCATCCAGCCGATACGAAGGCCGGGCATGAAGATCTTCGAGAAGGATCCGAGGAAGATGACGTTGCCCTTGGTATCCATCGATTTCAAGGTCGGCATGGTCTGGCCTTCATAGCGGAGTTCGCCGTAGGGATCGTCTTCAATGACCGGGATGTCATGTTTATTCATGATATCCATGACGGCTTTGCGCCGTTCCAGGGGCCAGGTAATGCCCGTCGGGTTCTGGAATTCCGGGATGACATACATCAGGCGGACGCGATCGCCGTACTGTTCAATGGCCTTTTCCAAGGCTTCCGGTACCATGCCCTTATCGTCCGTTTCGACTTCGACGAACTTCGGGAAATTGACGGCAAAGGCTGTCGTAGCACCCATGTAGGTCGGGCTTTCGACGAGGACGACGTCGCCTTCATTCAAAAAGAGCTGGCCTAAGAGGGACAAACCCTGCTGAGACCCGGCCGTAATGATAATGTCTTCATAGGTGCAGTCCGTGTGGAAGGACGATTTCATACGTGCGGCAATCTGTTTGCGCAGCGGAATGTACCCTTCTGTCGTGCTGTACTGCACGGCCTGACGGCCTTCTTTCTTCAAAATTTCCACGTCAACCTTCATCATTTCGTCAATCGGGAACAGTTCCGGTGCCGGGAGACCGCCGGCAAAGGAAATAATTTCCGGATTTTCTGTGACTTTCAGGATTTCACGGATGTCGGATGCGTGCAAACTTTTTGCTTCTTCAGAAAACATTACCATAAAACTTCACTCCTATCTATTGACTTGCTTTGGATACGACGTATAACCATCCGTCGTAATGGTATTTATTATACCACTCCGGAGTGTTTTATTCTACATTTTTTATGAAAAAAAACAGGAAAAGTTGCTCGAATTAAGAAATCTATGAGCAAAACCTTTTCCTGTTAACGGTTTTTATTCAATTTCATCGGATGCAAAGAACTGACGCGTCGCCTTTTCATCGTTTTTCATCTGGGCGATAAGGTCGTCGGCCGAGGCAAAGACTTCTTCGCCGCGCAGACGCTTGCGAAAGCGCAGGCTGACGTTCTTGCCGTAGAGGTCCTTATCCCAGTCGAGGACGTGGGTCTCGATGCGGCGGTACTGGTTCTCAAAGGTCGGGTTATCGCCGATATTGGTCATGGCCGGGTGCCCTTCCCCATCCCACCACAGCTCGGTCACATAGACGCCGTCGGGCGGAATGGCCATGTTGATGGGAATGAGCATATTGGCCGTAGCAAAGCCGATAGTTCGGCCGCGGTGATCACCGGGCACGATGGTCCCGGTCAAGGCAAAGGGGCGGCCTAAGAGGTTTTCAGCCGTCTCCATGTGGCCCATTTGGATGAGCCGGCGGATGACGGTACTGCTGATAGGCGTCGTGCCGCCGGGTCGTTCGAGAAGGGTCAGGGCTTCGACTGGAATATCGTAGTCCGCCATGAAGGCTTTCATCGTATCCGTATTGCCGGCCGCCTTGGCCCCATAGGTAAAGTTGGAACCGACGACGATGACCGACGGTTGGATATAGGTCACCAGGTTGCGGCAGAACTCTTCCGGCGATTCGCGGAGGAGTCCTTCGCTCATAGGCAGGAGAACCAAGCCGTCGATGCCGACCGCTTCGATGTACTCTGCCTTTTGGGCGATTGTCGCCAGGCGCAGGGGCTCTTTTTCTGGGCATAAGACCGACATGGGATGGGCCGTGAAGGTGACCACCATGGTTTTCACACCGCCGGCTGCAGCCCGCTTGATGGCCGTCTTCATGACCATCTGATGGCCTTTATGAATGCCGTCAAAGGTCCCAAGGGCCACGACGGCGCCCGTAAAGCCGGTTATTTCCTGAAAGGAGTGGAATATTTCCATCGTTAGTTACCTCACAATCCGTCTGCAAACATCTTATGGGGACGCAGGATATGGTGCTGTTCATCGTAGCGGACGATACCCATCAGCCGTCCGTCAGGCCCATAGACGCGCAGAACGTCATCATCCTTGAGATTCGGTCCGGCAAAGGGCACGGGGCGCCCTTGCAGGAGCAAAGAGCACTGTTTTTCAGAGCAATTGGCCCGCCTCAAATCATGAATGGCCATGTCGGCCGGAAGGACATAGGCCTCCGGATTCGCTTCCAGCATTTCAAGGGTCGCCGCCTCTTCAATGGTAAACAGGCCGGCCCGGGTCCGGACGAGATAGGTCATGCAGGCACAGGTGCCGAGAGCGGTCCCCAAATCGCGGATAAGGGATCGGACATAGGTTCCCTTCGAGCAGGTCACGGCAAAGGTTCCCCGCCGGCCGTCAAAAGACAGGAGTTCCAGACTGTGAATCGTCACCTGCCGCACGGGCAGGGTGAAATCCCGGTCCTGACGAGCCAATTTATAGGCTTTGACGCCGTTGACGTTGATAGCTGAATACTTCGACGGCGCTTGGTCGATATCACCGCAGAAAGAGGCCAGGGCGCGGCGCAGGTCATCTTCGCTAAGGTTCGGAACGGGAGCCCTTTCGACGACGGTTCCCGTACTGTCTTCGGTATCCGTTTCCAGTCCCAAGACGAATTCGGCATGATAGGACTTGACGTCACTGTCGCCGTATTCGATGAGGCGCGTCGCCTGACCGGCATAGACCGGCAGGACGCCGGCTGCCAAGGGATCCAAAGTACCGGCGTGGCCCATCTTTTTCATGCCGTAAATGCGGCGCAGACAGCCGATGACGTCGTGACTGGACATCCCTGTCGGTTTGAGTACATTAATGATCCCGTGTATCATAAGCGCTTTTCGATTTCCTTTACGATGATGGCCTTGGCTTCATCTAAAGGCTTTTCAATAGTACAGCCGGCAGCCCGAATGTGACCGCCGCCGCCAAAGGAAGCGGCGATGGCATTGACGTCAACGCCTTTAGAACGCAGGCTGACCCGCGTTTCCTCCGGGCCGATGTATTTTACCGTAAAGGCCACTTCAGACCCTTTGACACGGCGGGCATAGTCGATGTAGATGCCCGTGTGCTCCCCGATGACCGACAGGAGCTCCGGCGTGTAGGACAGGCAGGAAATACGGCCGTCGGCAAAGAGTTCCAGTTGATCGAGAACCTTCGACAAAGCCCGAAGCTTCGTGAGCGACCGTGCGTCAAGATGGTCTGAAATGACGTCGGGCTGAGCGCCGTTATCGACAAGGATGGCTGCCATGCGCAGGGTATGGCCCTTCGTGTTGTTGAACTTGAAGAAGCCGCAGTCCGTAGCGATGGCCGTATAAAGGGCATCGGCCATGGCCGGAGACCAGTCGGCATGCCATTGATCAAAGAGATCGGTCAGGATTTCTCCCGTTGCCGCATAGTCGGGCTTAAAGTATTCCCACTGGGCAAAATGCTCGTTCGAGACGTGATGATCAAGGTTCAAAACCTTGCCGCAGACGAGGTCGGCTGTCTTGCCGATCCGTCCTAAGCCTGTCGCATCGAGGACGACCGTCAGCCACGAGGCATCGGTTTTGACCTGATCCGGCCGGCAGATGGAGGACAAGCCGTCGAGGAAGTTATAGCGATCGTCAATGTCATCGTCGATGACCATGACGGCATCCTTCCCTTCCGCCTTCAGCCAGTGCCACAAAGCCAGGACGCTCCCTAAGGCATCGCCGTCAGGGCTGACATGAGCCGTCACCAAAATGTGTTCATAGTGGTGAAGGAGAGTGTAGATTTCCTGAGCGGAGCAATTCATGTCATCAGTCCTTCTTTTCAATGTCGTGCAGAATTTTATCGATTTTCATCCCATAGTCAAGGGACGTATCTTCCTTAAATACAATAGACGGCGAATAGCGGATTCCCAGGCGTTTTCCGACTTCCGTCCGAATATAGCCCGTAGCCCGCTTCAAGGCTTCTAAGGTCTTGGCCTTCGCTTCGTCGTCACCAAAGAGGCTGACGTAAATCGTCGCGTCGCGCAGGTCGCCGGTGATGCGGGCATCGGTAACGGTGACGAAACCGATGCGCGGATCTTTTAATTCATTCAGGAGCATCTTCGATACTTCCTGTTTAATAAATTCCTGGATTTTTCGTACTCGTAATTCTCCCATCGAATGTCCCCTCCTTTATTCGGGTTCGACTTCGACCATTTCGTAGGCTTCGATTTCGTCGCCTTCCTTGATGTCGCGGTACTTTTCAAGGGTAACGCCGCATTCGTAGCCCGAAGCGACTTCCTTGACGTCATCTTTAAAGCGGCGCAGGCCGTCGATTTCGCCTTCGTGAACGACGATGCCGTTGCGGATGAGGCGGATCTTGGACGTGCTGGTAATCTTCCCTTCCTTGACATAGGAGCCGCCGACGATGACCTTCGGCGTCGTAATGACTTTACGGACTTCGGCACGGCCGATAATCTTTTCTTCGTATTTCTTTTCGAGCATGCCTTTGATAGCCGCTTCGACGTCGTTGATGGCGTCGTAAATGACGCGGTACATGCGCATGTCGACTTTTTCATGTTCTGCCATCTTGCGGGCTGCTGCATCGGGACGGACGTTAAAGCCGATGATGAGGGCATTCGATGCCGATGCCAGCATGATATCCGATTCGTTGATGGCGCCGACGCCGGAATGGACGATGGCAATGCGGACTTCGTCGCTCTTGATGCCCATCAGGGACTGGCTCAAGGCTTCGACAGAACCTTGGACGTCGCCCTTGATGATAAGCGGCAGTTCCTTCAGTTCACCCTGCTGGATCTGGTTAAACAAGTCGTCGAGGGTAACCTTGGCGTTGACGTGGAGTTCGGACGAACGTTTCTTTTCCATTCGTTTTTCGGCAACGGAACGGGCCGTCTTTTCGTCGGTAACGTTTAAGATATCGCCTGCTTCCGGTACGTCGTTGAGGCCGAGGATTTCAACGGGCAGAGACGGTTCGGCTTTCTTGACCCGTTCGCCTCGTTCGTTGTTCATGGCCCGGACTTTACCGAAGGCCGTACCGACGATGATCGTATCGCCGACGCGAAGGGTGCCCTTCTGGATGAGGACGGATGCGACAGGACCGCGGCCTTTATCGAGCTTAGCTTCGATGACGACGCCCTGAGCCGGACGGTTCGGGTTGGCTTTGAGGTCCTGTACTTCAGCCAGGACGAGGATGTTTTCGAGGAGGTCGTCGAGGCCGATCTTTTTATGGGCCGAAACGGGAACCATGATGGTATCGCCGCCCCAGTCTTCACTGATGAGGCCGTATTCGGTCAGCTGCTGCATGACGTGTTCCGGATTGGCACTTTCTTTATCGATCTTGTTAATGGCGACGATGACCGGTACACCTGCCGATTTGGCATGGTTGATGGATTCAATCGTCTGAGGCATGACGCCGTCGTCAGCGGCGACGACCAGGACGGCAATATCCGTAACCTGAGCACCGCGGGCACGCATGGCCGTAAAGGCTTCGTGGCCCGGCGTATCCATGAAGGTGATTTTCCGGCCTTCGTAACGGACCTGATAAGCACCGATGTGCTGCGTAATGCCGCCGGCTTCGTGGCTGGTGACATTGGTCTGACGGATGGCGTCGAGGAGACTCGTCTTGCCGTGGTCGACGTGACCCATGATGGTGACGACAGGCGGACGAGTTTTAAGGGTTTCCGGTGCATCGATGATTTCTTCGATTTCCGTCGGATCTTCCGGCGGCGCTTCCATGGTAACGGTGACGCCGAATTCATCAGCAATCAAAGAAGCCGTATCGAAGTCGAGTTCCTGGTTAATGGTCGCCATGATGCCGCCCATGAGGAGCTTTTTCATGACTTCGCCGACATCGCGGCCCATGCGTTCGGCAAAATCTTTAACGATAATCGTTTCCGGAAGTTCAACGGACGTCGGATAGTTCTTCTTCGGCATTTCAACAGCGACAGGAGCCTGGTTTTTCTGATTGCGCTTGTTTTTGTGCTTGCCCTTGTTCAATACGTTGGACAAGAGGGTATGCGGACGGTTGCCGCCATTCTTGTTGCTGCGGTTCTGCTGACCGCCGCGGCGATTGTTGTTTTTATTGCTGCCGCCGCTGCGGTTTGCACCTTCGCCGCCTCCCTGCTGGGAATTGCCGAAATAGCGGGTGCGCTTCGTATCGCCGCCCTGACGGTTCTGCTGACCGCCCTTATTGCCGCCCTGCTGCTGGCGCTGAGCACCCTGTTTCTGACCGCCCTGGGCGTTTTTAGCATTATGCCCCTGCTGCCCCTGCTGGTTCGGCTGGTTCTGGCGTTTGGCATTATGGTTCTGCGTATTCTGCGTCCCCTGGTTGTTGTTCTGATTATTCTGTCGGCGCGGATTGCTCTGTTTTTTGTTTTTATTCTGTCGGCTCGTTTCGTTCACTGTTCGGCTATTTCCTTCCCCTGTCTGTTTACTTTCCTGTTTCTTTTCAGGTTTTCTTTCCGGTTTGCTTTCCTGCTTTCTGTCCGGTTTATGATCTGCCCTGGCATCTCCTTTGTGGCCCTTTTTAAAGGCTGCGTCGAGGATGCCTTTCATCTTGTCATCGATACTGGTAAAATTACCGGCTTTAATCTGATGATCTTCCAACGTCTTTATAACGGTTTTAGTAGGGACGCCGTATTCTTTCGCGGCTTCGTATACTCGTTTCGTCATCTAGTTACCCCCTTCTATTCATCACGCTTCGCTTTCTCTATGGCTGCCGCAAATCCTTTATCGTCGACCAGAACGATGACGTTCTGGGCTTTGCCGACAGCATTTCCTAATTCGTCTTTAGTATATGTATCAATGATGACGATCCCTTTTCTCTCAGCTAAGCGGCGGTATTTGGTGACGTTGTCATTGCCGCCGTCTGCTGCGAGGAACAGTAAAGGGACGTTCTTTTTCTTCAATGTTTTCTGTGCGGCTCCGTCACCGCAGACGGTCTTGCCGGCTCGGCAGGCAAGGCCTAAGAGATTCAGGATTTTGTCGCTCACAACAGTTCCTTTCTCAATGCCTCGTAAATATCGATCGACACTTTGGTCTTTAACGACCGTTCCAAACGATGCTCTTTATAGGCTTTTTCAAGGCATTCGCTGTCCGGGCAGAGATAGACGCCGCGGCCGGACTTCTTGCCGGTCTTATCGATTTCGACCGTCCCTTCCGGCGTGCGGACGACGCGGATCATCTCTTTCTTGCTCTTGAGTTCCTGACAGCCGGCACAGACGCGCATCGGAGTCTTTCGGGTCTTCATCGCTTATTCTCCTTCCGTGGGGACAGTCGATTCGCTGTCCGAAGGCAGAGCCATTTCACTGAGGACGTCCATGTCATCGGCCTCAGCCGTTTCAGGAGCATCGCCGTCAAAAGCTTCTGCCGCCTGGCTTTCACTCTTGATGTCGATTTTCCAGTTGGTCAGTTTCGCTGCCAACCGGGCATTCTGACCGGCTTTACCGATGGCCAGGGACAGCTGATAGTCGGGAACGACGACGCCCGACGATTTTTCAGCTTCGTCGACGGTGACCGAAATGACCTGAGCCGGGCTGAGGGCATTGGCGATGTAGACGGCCGGATCTTCATCCCATTTGACGATGTCGATCTTTTCGTTCTGTAATTCAGAAACGATGTTCTGGACGCGGACGCCTTTGGGACCGACACAAGCGCCGACGGAGTCGACGTTTTCATCGCGGGAATAGACGGCGACTTTCGAGCGGCGGCCCGGTTCGCGGGCGACGGACTTCAGTTCGACGACGCCTTCATAGATTTCCGGTACTTCCAATTCAAAGAGCCGCTTGAGCAGGCCCGGATGAGTACGGGAAACGAGGATCTGAGCCCCTTTCGTCGTCTTGCGCACTTCGACGACGTAGCACTTGATGCGCTGGCCGACGGTGTAGGTTTCGGTCGGAATCTGTTCCGACGCCGGCAAAATAGCTTCGGCTTTCCCGAGGTCGACGTAGACGCTCTTATTTTCGATGCGCTGGATGATGCCCGTAATGATGTCATCCATGCGGTCTGAAAATTCATCATAAACGATATTGCGTTCGGCTTCGCGCAGGCGCTGAATCATGACTTGCTTGGCGGCCTGAGCGGCAATGCGGCCGAAGTTGGCCGGCGTCACGTCGACATTGACGATGTCGCCGACTTCATAGCCGGGATCGATGAGCCGTGCCTTATCGAGAGAAATTTCGATATCCTCATCTTCGACGTCATCGACGACGGTCTTAGCAGCCTGAATATGGTAGTCCCCGGTCGTGCGGTTCAGGGTAACTTCTGCCGTCGGATTGGCATCGGGCTCTTTCTTGTAGGCCGTAATCAAAACGGCTTCCAGAGAGTCGCAGATGACATCCGAAGATACGCCTTTCTCTTTGGATAAGTAAGCAATAGCATTGAGCAATTCTTTATTCACGGTAATAACCTCCACTAAAAATCAATATGCAAACGTACTTGCGATATTTCTTTCCTGTCTATCTCTTGTTCCTGGCCGTTGATGACGACGACGAGCTTATCATCATCCGTCTTTTTAACCAGTTCAGCCGTCACATCTTTGACGCCGTTCCAAGCTTTGAAAAAATGGATATCTACCTGCCGGCCGGCATAGCGGACAAAGTCCTTATCCTTCCGCAGGATGCGGTCCAATCCGGGCGACGACACTTCGAGGAGGTAATTTTCACGAATCGGATCCTTTTCATCGAGGACCTGGCTCAGTTTTTCACTGACAGCTTGGCAGTCTTCCAGGTCGACGCCTCCTTCTTTGTCGATAAACACGCGCAAATACCAATCGCGTTCACGCACGTATTCGACATCGACTAATTCGATATCAGTCCCTGCAATAATCGTTTCTACTTCTTTAGCAATCAAATCTTCAATGTGTTCACGTCTCATCGTATTCACCAGCCTGTCCTCAAAAAATTCTGTTAGGTAAAAGTTAAGAGTGGGCTCTCACCCACTCTTCGCATCGAAACATCTAAATTACTTTATAGTATACCACTGTCTGCTCATTCTGACAACGACTTGTCCCGGTCGGCCCCGATGGCATCGAGGACCGGCAGGAGCCGTTTCCGCAGGGCTGCTTCCAATTCCCGCAAGGTCGACGTATCGAAGTCGTGGACCAGGTTCGGCAAGTTCTGCACCCGCCGTTCGGCGAAAAAATCGTCGCGCAGGACATTGTACATCAGGGACAGGCCGCTTCGCGATGCCTTATCGTAATAGGATAAGATCATATAAGACCCGTTGATGATGCGCACAGCCTCGTTGGGCTTGATGAGCCGCCGGAATCCGCCGTACGTTTCAGGAAGGAAGTCATCCCAGGAAACGTCGGGCAATCCTTTATGGTACAGAATGACGCCGAAGTTTTCCTTTCGATCCACATAGGCGTTGCGGATGATCCGGGCCAGCCGCGCTTCGACCATTTTTCGGAAAGCGTCTAATGAGCCGGTGATAAATTCGATAAGGGCAAATTCCAACATGCCGATATCGACCCGAACGGCGTACTCTTCCGATTCGGGGTTGAAGATAGCCCGCACAGTCCAGCCGTTATCCTTATTTTCATAAGTGAACAGGCGATATTCGACGGGGTTTCCGTCTTTCTCCACCATGCGATATTCTTCCAATAACTGAAAATCTCCCACCGTAAGTGGGAGAACAGTCATGATATTCCATTGTTTGAGCGTTTCAATCAATGTGTTATCCATAGTAATGAATGGTGCGGTTGGCGGGAGTTGAACCCGCACGATCAGAGATCACTGCCGCCTGAAGACAGCGCGTCTGCCATTCCGCCACAACCGCATAACTTAAAAATCATAAAGCTGCTTGTAGTGCTTTTCGTTCAACAAAACTATTCTAACATATTCCCGCGTTTCTGAAAAGGGTATTTTTTCAATTTCTTGAAAATCTTTTGTCCAGCCATATTCCCGGATCCAGGAATCGACGTGTCCCCGACCGGCATTATACGCAGCCAGAGCCAGTATTTGATTCCCATCATACTCTTTCAAAAGATAAGCGAGATACCATGTTCCCAGCCTTATGTTGGTACGGACGTCACTGAGCTTATCAGGCGTGTAGTCGGTCATTCCCATTTCATCGGCAATCCACTGAGCCGTATCCGGCATGACCTGCATCAGGCCATGGGCACCGGGTTGAGACGCAGCCCGTTCGTCAAATTTGCTTTCGACTAAGATGACCGACGCCACCAGGGCCGGGTCGATCTTGGTTTCATAAGCATACTGCCGAACGAGATAATCGTATTGAAGGGGATAGACAAACTTTCGCATGACATCGTCTTTCCATGAATAGAAATACGATGCCGAAAAGAAAAGCAGCAAGGCTGCTATGATGATTGTCCCTTTGGTACTTCCCTTTTTTCTCACGTCTTTTCCCTACATTTCAATGCGGCTCATCAGTGCCTGCCATGCAGCCTGCACCTGTTCCCGCGTCGCTTCAGGCGACCCGTTATTATCGATGACAACCTGTGCCAAAGACCGTTTCTCGTCGATAGGAAGCTGGGCGTGAATCCGCGCCAGTGCCTCTTCTTCAGAATACCCGTTGCGCAGCATGAGCCGCTGGAGCTGGGTCTTCGCATCGACATACACGAGCCATGTTTCGTCAACGTACGAATTGTATTTTATCTCATAAAGTAAAGGCATGTCAAGAAAGATGACCGGATTTTTTTTATCTTCCTCGATTTTTTGGATTTCCCGGTCGATTCCGTCATGGATAAGGGGAAACAGTAAGCCTTCGAGCTGCGCCTTTTTCTCCTTATCTTGAAAGACCAAACTGCCGATATAGACCCGGTCCATCGAGCCGTCCTCACAAAGGGCTTTAGGCCCAAAAGCGGCGGCAACGGCTGCAAGGCCTTTCGTTCCCGGCAGGACGACGTCACGGGCAATGACATCGCAGTCGACGATGCCCGCTCCGAATTCTCTCAGCATGGTCACGACAGTACTCTTCCCCGACGCAATGCCGCCGGTCAATCCGATATGAAGCATAACTAATCTCTTCCTCTCCGAACAATATACTTCTATTATACTGATAGAATGACCTTCTGTCCAACACCGCCATGTGTTTCTTTAATGAAAGAGCGGCATGTCGTAAACTTTCTTTTATTAACCACTTTGTTTTTCATTACTTTCGTCCATTCTTCGTTTATACTCTTTAGCAATGATGTAATAGAAAAAATCATATATCTTTCTATATGGCATTTCTTTCCCTGCAACACTAGCCAATCTCGTATCTTTCCCTGTCCCAAAACTATATCCGATAATTTCAGAACAAAACAAAAACTCGATGACATCCTTATATTTTTTATTTCCCATCCTATCATTCAAAAAAATACCAAAGCAGGTATCCACAATTTTAGAATAAATTTCTTCTTTCTTCAAAGCCTTAGCATTAACAGCTCTTTTTAAATCATTTACCAACATATCTTTATAAAATATAACATTTAAATTATCCCCTATATATTTTATTCTATTATTACAATCTTTACATTGAGCATATGCCTTGTCATAATCATCCAGCACTTCATTCATTATATCAGTAAATTTAGAATCACTTTTATATTCCTCTTTTATGGACTTTAACGTATCTAGGGCCCCCTGTTGCAACGCATATATGATTTTCGTTTCTAAAAAAATCTCTCCATATTCGATAGGCTTAAATGCTTTCCATCCCATATAACATTCTAAAAAACTATTAACGTTGCACTTAACTCTCAAAGAAAACATATCATTGAAGTAAAAAGCTTGCGTCGTATCTATTATATCTTTATTTATATGCATAATTTGCTGGGCAATTCCATGGGCGTGTGCTTCAGTCAGTACACTATGAAACTCATATAAGTTTTTAACATAATTGACAAAGCCAGCCAATTGTACCACCGTACTATACAAATCACTTTTAAATTTCTTCTCAGCTTGCCCTTTAGTAAAGCGATACATAAAAGCTGCTGTTCCAGCTGAACAAATTGCAGCAATTGCAGGCAAATTATCGAGCACTGCATTAATTATAGATGCTATAAATTCCATTTATGTTCATCAGCATCCTTCCCCTTATTCTTCAAATTAAAAGCATAGCCGCAAAATACAGCTATGCTTTCATTAGTTCTAATTCATCGAAACCATATTCTCTATAGACCTTATAAATGAATCTTAGAGGCACATTTCGTAGATCTTCACGATATCATCCGGCGTGAGGTCGATGAAGCCGTGGAGGGTTCCGCCGAGCTGCTTGCAGGCATTTTCGGCCATGGACCGGAAGTGTTTGTCGTCAATGCCGAGGTCAGACAGGTTACTGTCGAGGCCCAGGGTCTTAAAGAAGAAGTCGTACAGGGCTTCGATGGCTTTTTCAGCCCCTTCCCGGTCGGACAGGCTATCATCGAGGCCAAAGACGTTGGTCCCTAAGCGCTTGATCTGCCAAGCATTGTCATCGTTCATGACGTATTTCAGCCAGCGCGGGATGAGGATGGCCAGGCCGTGACCGTGAGTGATGTCGTAGACGGCGGACAGTTCGTGTTCCATGCGGTGGCACGACGACATCTGAGAAACGCCGCCGGCCAAGAAGCCGTTGAGTGCCCACGTCGAAGCCCACATGAGGTTGGCCCGGGCTTCATAGTTGTCCGGTTCTTTGAGAGCAATAGGAGCGAATTTCACGACGGTCTTCAGCACTTCGTCCTGGACGCGGTAGATCATATCCATGCGAGGCTGCCGCGAAAAATACACCATATCAAAGATATGGGCCATGATATCGACGCTGCCCGCTGCCGTCTGATAAGCCGGTACGCTGAAGGTATTAGTCGGGTCGAGGAAGGATACGGCAGGCTGAACGGCCGGCGAAAAGTACGGCAGTTTGTCCTTCGTATCGACGTTGCTGATGACGGCGCCGGCATTCATTTCCGAGCCCGTCGCAGCGATGGTCAGGACCGTCATGAGGGGCAGAGCCTTCGGGCTTACGACCTTCTTCATGACCAAGTCCCAGCAGTCGTCCGTATCGGCGGCTACGGTGGCGGCCATAACTTTGGAAGCGTCGATAGTCGAACCGCCGCCGACAGCCAGGATGACGTCAATGCCTTCTTCCCGGCAAATTTTGACGCCCTTATTGACCGTCGTATGACGCGGATTCGGTTCGACACCGCCTAATTCCGAAACGGTCAGGCCGGCCTTTTGCAGGATGTCGACGACCTTGTCATAAAGGCCGATCCGTTTAATAGAGCCGCCGCCGTAGACGAGGAGCACTTTTTTGCCGAAAGCGGCTGCTTCTTCGCCAAGGTGGGCTAATTGATCTTTACCAAAATAAATTTTCGTCCTATTTTGAAATACGAAATCGTTCATCATAAGACTCCTTTCTGTATGCTTAAGAATGGCTATATGTATGTTATTCTCCATCGTCAGCAAAATCCCTTTTTCAAAATCCTAATGGGTTTCTTTCAGATATTGCAAGACCAGTACGATGCCGTCGTACCGCCGTCGATGAGGATGTCACTGCCGGAGATGAAACGGCCTTTATGGCTCATGAGAAATTCTGCCAAGTCACCGATTTCATCGGGCGTGCCGGCACGGCCCGCCGGGCTGAGGGACAGCATTTTGCGGTAGCCGTCTTTGCGCGGGCCCTTGAGTTCGTCATTGGCCAGGGGCGTAATGACGATGCCCGGGCTGATGGAATTGACGGTCGCGCCTCGTTTCCCCCAGTTCGTAGCTTCAGCCATGACCCGCAGGACGTTGCAGCGCTTCGAATACTGGTAGGCCTTCAGAGTGTCTTTGATGGCCTTGAGAAAGGGCAGGTCCAAGAGTTCTTCCGTCGGCGCCATGGCCAGTTGATCCGTTTCTTCCTGAGACAAGGTACCCAGGCGATGGCCGGACTGAGAAGAAATGATGATGCCCGATCCGCCGGCTTCGATGACTTTGCCAAATTCTTCCAACAAAACCGTCGTGCCGTAGAGGTCTACTTTTAAAATCCTTTCGATCGATGCCTGAGACGGCGATACGCCGGCGGCATCGATGAGGTACTTAATGACGCCGAACTGTTTGGCATGGTCGATGAGAGCCAAAATGGACGGACGCGACGAAATATCGACGGCCAGGGTACTCGTGTGAAATCCTGTATTTTCTAAAACTTTAGCTGCCTGGTCGGCATTTTCCTGTTTCACATCGGCCAATAAGATGTGACGGCCGCTTCCGACGCGGCGGGCAATGGCCTGGCCGATCTGGCCGGAACCGACTAAGACGACGACTTCCTTTTCATTTGTATTCATGGGAATACCTCCTATATATACACGATACCTCGTAGACGATGGATGCTGTCAGATTTCTTGTTCCTGTTGACATGGATATTGTACCGAATTCATCTGTTTAGAACAATTCGAATTTCAAGGGCTTCGCATTAGTTTTACTTATATCAAAACTACGGTATAATAACAGTAACGATTAAGAAAGGAGTGATCCTTCCATGCTGTTTCGCCAAATGAAACACTTCATCGCCGTCGTCGAAGCCAAGAGCTTTACCGAAGCCTCTTATGTCTTAGAAATTTCACAGTCTGCCGTATCGCAGCAGATCAAGGCCCTCGAAGAGGACTTGGGCGTACCCTTATTGATTCGCCATAATCGTCGGTTCGCCCTGACGCCGGCCGGGGACTATTTCTATCGCCACGGGAAAGAGCTCCTGCAGGAAATCGAATCGTTCAAGGACGAGACCCGTCGCCAAGGTGAAGATAAAGAGCTTCAGCTCCGCATCGGTTATTTAAATAATTACGTCGGCAGCGAACTCTATGAAACGATTGCCGCTTTTTCCACCTATTATCCGGAAGTAACGATCCATATCTTTAACGGGACCCATGAATCCCTCTATCACGAAATCCGGCAGCGGAAGGCCGATCTTCTCCTGAGCGATCAGCGCCGCGCCTTTTCCGACTTATACGAAAACAACATGATCATGACTGGGCCGGTCTATGCCGAAATATCAAGGCTGAATCCCTTGAGCCGGCAAAAACGGCTCTCCCTGAAAGAGCTGAAACGTCTGCCGTGCATCCTGGTCACGGCCGAAGACCATGAACCGTCCGAAACCGCCTACTACACGGATACTCTGGGCTTTGCCGATAATTTTCTCTTTGCCCGGACGATTGAAGAAGCGCGGCTCCTCGTCGCCGGCAACCGAGGCTATTTACCCCTCGAGCGGCTTTCACCGCCTGATTCGTCGGACACGGCCGCCTGCTGTCTGCCCCTCTATCGAGACGGCAACCCCCTCATGCGCCACTACTGCCTCTTTTGGCATAAGGACAACAGTACGTACTACATCGAAGAATTTGCCCGCCTGCTCCACGAGCGGATCGACCAAAGCCAACAGCCCTGAAGGTCAAGATATACGTAAAGTTGCCATTTTATTTATGATTTGTTTAGTCCGTCCATGTATCATAAGATATTATTGATAATAGGAGGTATCTCATGATTTCTGCCCTTCGGCATCACCGCCGCCTCGTACTCGCCTTTTTCCTGTTGGCCGCAGCTTTCCTCTATTTCGCTCATATCGGCTCGTACCATCTCATCGAGCTTGACGAAGGCCGCTACCATCGAGTACCGATGGAAATGGTCCTGTCCGGCGATTACTTGACGCCCCATTTCGACTATATGCCTTATTTTGAAAAACCGATCTTTCAGTATTGGGTAACGGCCCTGGCCATGAAGCTCTTCGGCTTCAAGGAATTTACAGGCCGCATCCTGCCGGCCCTGACGGGCTTCGGCAACGTCATCCTGGCCTACATCCTAGGCAGAGCTATGTACAATAAGCGAACGGGCCTCATGGCAGCCATCATCTTGGCTACGTCGGCCCTGCAGCTCATCGTCGCCTCTATCGGCGTCCTCGACATGGCCCTGACCTTTTTCGTCGACGCCTGCCTGGTTGCCTTTTATCTCTTTGAACAGACGGAAGAGAAGAAATACCTTCTCCTCTTCTATGCTGCCATGGGACTTGGCATGCTGACCAAGGGGCTCATTGCCATCGCCTTTCCCGTCGGCATCCTCTTTTGGTATGCCCTCCTCACCCGGCGGCCGAAACTCTTCCTCAAGCTCTTCTATGTTCCCGGAATCCTGCTGTTTCTGGTCATCGCCGTTCCCTGGTACTACCTCGTATCGAAGGCCAATCCGGACTTCTTTTATTTCTTCTTTATCCGCGAACACTTTCTCCGCTTTGCCACCAAGATGCACGAACGCTTCCATCCGTGGTACTACTTCGTCCCGGTCCTCATTGCCGGTCTCATGCCCTGGACGGGTTTTCTCCTGGCCTTTTTCAGTAAAAAAGGCATCTTCCGCGCTCCGGGCACCTTGCGCCACAAACAGGATCTCATCCTCCTCTCCTTATGGGCCGGCTTGATTTACGTCTTTTACAGCATTTCCGATTCCAAGCTGCCGACGTACATTCTCCCCTGTTGGCTGCCCTTATCGATTCTTTTGGCAGCCTCCCTGGAACGGTGCCGCCGCGAAAAATCCTGGCTGGGCCACAGTTTCCTCGTCAACTCCCTGCTCTGCCTCCTCTTTACGGCAGCCGGCGTCGTCTACCTCCTGCACACCGACTTTTTGAGCATTGCCGACTTCTTCAGTCACGGCGGCCTGCTCATAGCATCCCTCCTCATCGGGACGATTGCCGCAGCCTGGTGCTGGCATAAACGGCGTTCCTTCCTCACGGTGTTCATCATCCTCACCGTGATGGCCTACGGCTTCGGCCTCGGTGCCCATCAGATTCAAGGTCAGATTCACGACCACCAGACGGCTTACAACGTCAGTCAGGACAGTCGCCTCCACCCGTAAAACGGGTGGCTCGACGGGCGGCTATAAGCCTTTATT
>OFMH01000259.1_pt1 | contig 39581 bp, 36 predicted proteins | sample 1541761 | NCBI WGS metagenome assembly OFMH01 (sample SAMN04209249, study PRJEB22552) | human gut metagenome | biome: gut; material: feces | host: Homo sapiens | place: USA: Oklahoma
ATTAGGGCTTTGCCCGAAACTGAAAAACCACCCGCTATGCGGGTGGATATTTATTGAATAAATGTTTTTAAAAAATATTTATTTTGTTACTTTGCTGATTTTTTTGCCTGTCTTTCAACTTTTAAGTCGTCAAAAATGTTGTGTACGCCTTCCCATGTCAACTGTCTGCGTTCAAACAAAAGTATTTCAAAAAACTTTCTCAAACCTTTCGGGTTGAGTTTTGCATCGGAAACGGAGTGGTTAATTCCGTTCTTTTCGATATATGAATAGTAAAAGTCAAGTTTTTCCAAAGCAGAATTGTAGTCGCAGTTGCCGTTCCATACGCTTTCAACAAGACCTAAAATTCTCGGATAGGTCATAATATCCGACTTTTGTTTGTTAGGTATGTATTCGCACCAAATCTCTGCTTCTCCGCCCATAGCGTTTTCATCAATTTTATGCTCGCAAGAGTCTTTTAATGAAATATATCCGTAAGGAAAGTCTAAATAATACGCTTTTGTAGATGTGTCAACAAAAAATCTTTCTTTTTCTTCTCCGCCGCATAAAGAAAATCCAATGTCTTTATTTAAAATTGTTGGGTTAAGACCGTCAAAGTTCCACATAAATACTTTATCAACGCCTTTTTTCTTCAAATAATCATAGACTTTGTTCATAAAGTATTCTTGAAGTTCTGTTTCATTTTTAAGTCCGTTTTCTTTGATTGTTTTTTGACATTCGGGACATATTTTCCAACGATGTTTGAAAACTTCGTCTCCGCCGATATGTATATATCCGTCAGGGAATAATTCCAACAGTTCGTCAATAACATTAAAAACAAATTGGTATACAGACTCTTTTCCTGCACAAAGAATGTCGTGTTTTACGCCCCAATGTGTTGCAACAGGCAATTCTCTGTTGAAACAGCAAAGCTCTGGATACGCCGCAATAGCTGCCCTTGAATGACCGGGAATATCAATTTCAGGCATAATTTTAATGTATTTTGAGTGTGCGTACTCAACAATTTCTTTAATATCTTCTTGCGTGTAGTACCCACCGTGTGCTTTATTGTTGAAATTTGTATGACTTCTGCGTGAACCTATTTCTGTAAGCAACGGATATTTTTTAATTTCAACTCTCCAGCCTTGGTCCTCTGTAAGATGAAAATGAAACCAGTTTAACTTTTGCAAAGCCATATCGTCAAGGAATTTTTTAATATCGCTTACGCTGTAAAAATATCTTCCGACATCGAGCATAAAACCTCTGTATGCAAACTTCGGACAGTCTTCAATCGTTGTTTTAGGCAAGTTGTTTTTGTACTCAAAAAGCATTTGTTTGAGAGTTTGAAGTGCGTAAAATTCACCTGAAGCACTTGATGCATAAATGGAGATTTTTCTGTCAACTTCTATTTTATATCCTTCTTCAGCGATTGTGTCGTCGTTAAAAAATAGAATATTTTCTTCTTTAGCAGTTTTAATTTCAAGTTTTTTTGTAAAATTTAAAAAATCATCTTTTGCATTTTGACTTAATCTGTTTTTTTGTAAAAGAATTTTTGAAAAATCAAATTTTACATTTTCATCAAAAGATATTTTTTGCGGCTGTGGTATAATTTTCATTACAAAATCCTTTCAATTTTTTAAATTATTATCTAAATTTTATCATACAACAGGTAATTTTTCAATTAAATTTGTCTTATTTTAATAATATTATTAAATTTTGTAAAAAACGCTTTTATTTTTATTACAAATTTGTTATTATATATAATGTTATTTTAATAGTATATTGCGTTATAGTTAGTAAACGATATTTATAGAGAAATATTTAAAAAAGAAGAGGTGAAAGCCTTGGAAAAATTTGTAATTAACGGCGGCAATGAACTTTTTGGAGAAATTAACATTTCAGGTGCCAAAAATGCAGCCGTTGCAATTCTTCCTGCGGCAATTCTTGCATCTGAGCCTGTTCGCATCGAAAATCTGCCGGATATAAGCGATGTGAATTTAATTATAAAAATCATCAGCGAAATGGGAGCTAAGGTTAAATATATCAATAAACATACTGTTGAGATTGATGCTACAACTTTAAACCCTAACAGTTCTGTACCCTATGAACTTGCGTCAAAGTGCAGAGCAAGTTACTATTTTATAGGTGCTATGCTCGGTAAGTTTAAAAGGGCTTGCGTTGCTATGCCCGGAGGATGCGATTTCGGTGTTCGACCGATAGATTTGCATATCAAAGGTTTCGAGGCTTTGGGTGCACAAGTAGAAGTTGTAAACGGTATGGTTTGTGCAAATGCCGAAAAACTTGTCGGTGCATCTGTATATATGGATATGGTTTCTGTCGGTGCCACTATGAATGTTATGCTTGCGTCTGTTTTGGCACAGGGGCTTACAGTCATTGAAAATGCCGCTAAAGAACCTCATATTGTTGACCTTGCATTGTTTTTGAACTCAATGGGTGCAGATATCAGAGGCGCAGGTACAGACACTATCAAAATTAAAGGTGTGGAACAACTTCACAGTTGCTCATATTCAATCATCCCTGACCAAATTGAAGCAGGCACATATATGGTTGCTGCAGCGGCTTGTGGTGGCAATGTTCTTATTAAAAATGTAATACCAAAGCATTTGGAGTCTATAAGTGCAAAACTTGAAGAAGCAGGTGCTACTATCATAGAGTATGATGACTCGGTAAGAGTTGCAAGAAACAGAAAACATTTCAATTTGAAAAAGTGTAATGTTAAAACTATGCCTCATCCGGGATTTCCGACTGATATGCAGCCGCAAATGGCAGTTGTTTTGGCTATTGCCGACGGTACGAGTATTTTGAGCGAAAGTGTTTGGGATAATCGTTTTCAATATGTCGGTCAGTTGGTGAGAATGGGCGCTGATATTCAGGTTGACGGTAAAACCGCTGTTATTTCAGGTGTTAAAAGTTTGACGGGCGTAAGCGTCAGAGCCACCGATTTAAGAGCAGGAGCCGCTATGGTTATTGCCGGTCTTGTTGCAAACGGCGAAACTACTGTTGAAAGTATTCAGTATATTGACAGAGGATATGAAGATATAGTAGAAAAATTGACTTCTGTCGGTGCAGATATTAAACGCGTGAAGTATGAAGATACACAGTCTGTCAGCGAGGTCGGTTGATTTTATAAAATACGTTAAGTTTGAATTATCAAAGTATTTTATATTTTTTTAGTTATTTTTTAGTTATATAATTTTAAAAATAAGGGCGTTTTTTTACGCCCTTTTTTGTCGGAGGTTTATATGGCAAAAGTTTGTCAGTTGTTTTCGGGAAGCAGCGGAAATTCAATTTACATAGAAAGTTCGGGACACGCTGTTTTGATAGACGCGGGAGTGTCTGCAAAAAGGCTTGACGGAGCTCTCAATAATATTGACGCTGACATTTCAAAAATAGACGCTGTTTTTTTAACGCACGAGCATATTGACCATACGGCTGGTTTGCGTGTTTTTTGTTCAAGGCACGGCATTGATGCATATGCTCATCAAGACTGTTTGAGCGTGCTTGAAAAAAACGGTACGGTAAACGGAAAGTACAACGCAAGCCCGATAGAGAAGGTTTTTGAAAACGACTATTTCAGAATTGAGCCGTTTGTGTTGAGCCACGACAGCGTTGCCTGTGTCGGCTATACTATTGAAACAAGTGACTCTCGTAAAATATCTGTTTGTACAGATACAGGGTATATTCCCGAAGAAGCAAAGCAAAAGATAAAAGGAAGCGACTTGGCAGTAATAGAGTCAAATCACGAAGTAAAAATGGTGGAAAGCGGACCGTATCCGTATATTTTGAAGCAACGAATTTTATCGGATAACGGACATTTGAGCAATGTTGATTGTTCGGAATTTGCGACAGAACTTGTTAAAGATAAGTTTACAAGAGTTGTTTTGGCTCACTTGAGTAAAGAAAACAATCTTCCTCACCTTGCAAGAGATACTGCTTTTTCATATTTCAATGAAATCGGTGCAGAAAATAATTTGGATTACAGACTTTATGTTTCAAAAACAGAAAATGATGAAAGACCTATTGTGTTATGATTAATATAGATGTTATTGCTGTCGGAAAACTTAAAGAAAAGTTTTTACAAGATGGCTGTTCGGAGTATTTAAAAAGACTCGGTGCGTATGCAAAAGTTAATATTGTTGAAATTAAAGAAGAACGCATTTCGGACAATCCGTCTGAAAAAGAAGTGTCAAATGTCATAGAAAAAGAGGGCGAAAGAATTTTGTCAAAAATCAAAAAGGACTCTTTTGTTTTTCCTCTTTGTATCGAGGGTAAAGAGTTTGACAGTCCGTCTTTTTCAAAAGAAATAGAAAATGTCACATTGAATGGGTTTAACAATATTGTGTTTGTAATCGGCGGCTCGTTTGGTTTGAGTGACAGTGTTAAAAAACTCGGAAAAACCAAACTCAGTTTCGGAAAGATGACTTTGCCACACCAACTTGCAAGACTTGTTTTGCTTGAGCAGATTTACAGAGCGTTTCAAATAATGAATAACGGAAAGTATCATAAATAAATATAAAATCGCCGAAACACAATGTTCGGCGATTATTTTTTATGTTTAAATTTGTTTTTGAAATTAAAACAGTAAAAGAGAAAGCACGCTTTGCGTGCTTTCTCTTTGGGGGATGAAAAGTGATATATCATAAACACAGCCGCTGAGAAGGAGAGGCGACCATGTTTATCTGAGGGGGGGGAGCCGTTTATTTTAGGGGGATAAACGGCTATGAGTAAAACAAAAATTGCTTTTGGCAATTGCAGTATTGTAAAATCAAAACACTGAAAATGCACATTGTATAACACAATGAATGATGTGAAAATTTGAAAGGAGCGATAAGGGGGAAAACATTCCTTTGTTCACAGGGGGGATGTGTTTTTATTTTATGACATACTGCCAAGAAAAATATAAGGTTCCATATTCAGTAAAGAAAGGATTAAAAAACATTAAAGTGTACAGACAAACTTCAATGAAAAAATGAAAAAAGCAAAATCTGAACTATGGATTTTGTGTCCTCGTATTTCTCTCTTGCAATAATATTAGTTTGTTTCAAGTTAAAAATCAAGTGTTTTTATAATGTTTTTATAACTTTCTGCCTTTAGTATGAATTAAACAAAAAATCTTATTACTATTTGTGCAATTTGCACAATAAAATAAGCCTGTTAAAAATATGAAAAATTAAAAATCGCCATTTCCGACTAAAAAGAAACGGCGATTTTGACTGATTGTGATTATTAATATTTTACTATTAGTAAAGAATAACTTTACTCCATTTGTTTTCCGAGAAAAGCTGCGGCAACCTGAACAAGTTTTATCTGTGTTTCGTCGGGTAAACTGCCGTTTTCGTTTTCTATCAGCATTATACTCCCCGAAACATCGCCGCCGTAGATGATAGGATAGACGACGCTTGCTTTACGGTTGTAACCCTCGATAGCGTTTATGGGAGTGACATCTTTCGTTGCAATCATAACCGAGCGCCTGTCCATAATATCTTCAACTTCTCTGGAAACACGGCGTTCCATAACTTCTCTTTTGCTGATACCCGATGCTGCCACAATATGTTCGTTGTCGGATATTGCGACCGAACAACCTCCGTTTTTATTAAGCACATCTGCATATTGTCCTGCAAATGCAGACAATTCGCCTATTGGTGAATATTTTTTAAAAATAACTTCTCCGTCTGCCTCTGTATAAATTTCCAACGGGTCGCCTTCTTTAATTCTGAATGAACGGCGTATTTCTTTCGGAATTACTATTCTGCCTAAGTCGTCAATTCTTCTTACAATTCCTGTTGCTTTCATATTGTTTCTCCTTTAATATATTTATTCGTTGCTTTGTTATTGTTTGTAAACAGAAACTAAAATATACTAAATTTAGAAAATATTATTTTATAGTAAAAAAGTTGCAAATTTAAAGCAAAAAATTTTTTCTTGACAATTTTTTTTAAGGCGTATATAATGAAATAGCAAATTAAATATTGCCCAATTTAAAGACAATGAAGCAGAAAAAGACCGTCTTTACCGTTTCAGAGAGTTGCCGTTCGGTGCAAGGCAATATCGGTTTTTCGGTGTATAGCTCTCTGCGGAGTTCTGTTGCTGAATAGAAATCAATAGGCTTCAGCGTGCAACTGCGTTAACGGTTAAGGTGTTGTTTGACACTAAAGGGCAGGTGTTTTACCTGCTGAAGTAGGGTGGTACCGTGTAGTTTTTCTGCACCCCTATACTATTATAGGGGTGTTTTTTTATACCCCGAAAGAGAGGTTATAAAAGGAATGAAAAAAGGATTTGAAAAGTACATCGGTTTTGAGCCGATAGAAATTGAAAACAGACAATGGCCGTCAAAGACGATAGAAAAGGCACCGATTTGGTGTTCGGTAGATTTGCGTGACGGAAATCAGGCACTTATTGACCCTATGAATTTGCAGGAAAAACTTGAACTTTTCAACACTCTTGTTAAGGTAGGAGTGAAAGAAATTGAGGTAGGTTTTCCTTCGGCAAGCGAAACAGAGTATGAAATTTTGCGTACTCTTATAGACGGCAACTATATTCCCGACGATGTTACAATTCAGGTGCTTGTTCAGGCAAGAGAACATTTGATTAAAAAGACATTTGAGGCAATTCACGGTGCTAAAAATGTTATTGTTCATTTTTACAATTCAACTTCTACTTTACAGAGAAAAGTTGTTTTCAATACAGATATGCAGGGTGTAATTGATATTGCTGTAAAAGGTGCAAAACTTATTTATGAACTTACCGAAAAAGAAAAACAGCAAAACCCCGACATAAATATCAGATTTGAGTATTCTCCCGAGAGTTTTTCAGGAACTGAGATGGATAATGCCGTTGAAATTTGTGAAAAAGTAATGGAAGAAATGCATACAACCAAAGAAAATCCAATTATTCTCAATTTGCCGTCAACTGTTGAGGGTTCAACTCCAAACGGTTATGCAGACCAAATAGAGTATTTTTGCAGTAAACTCAAAAACAGAGATTGTGCAATCATTTCACTTCATCCTCACAATGACAGAGGAACGGGCGTTGCTGCGGCAGAACTTGGTTTGCTTGCAGGAGCAGACAGAATAGAGGGAACTTTATTTGGAAACGGTGAAAGAACGGGAAATGTTGATATTGTAACACTTGCACTCAATATGTGGACGCAGGGCGTTGACCCGAAACTTGACTTCAGCAATATAAATGAGATAAAAAAAGTATATGAAAAAACGACGAAAATGGTTGTACCTCCAAGGCATCCGTACGCAGGCGAACTTGTATTTACTGCTTTTTCAGGCTCTCATCAGGACGCTATCAACAAGGGTAAAAAGTATATGGAAACAAGCAAGTCGGACTATTGGGAGATACCGTATCTTCCTATCGATCCGGCAGATGTAGGCAGAGAATACGAACCTGTAATAAGAATTAACTCACAGTCAGGAAAGGGCGGAGCCGCATTTATTCTTGATGAAGTTTATGCAATCAAATTGCCGAAAGCAATGCACGCAGAGTTCGGTGCTATTGTAAAATCCGCTTGTGATGAAAAAGGAAAAGAACTTCTTTCAAGTGAAGTTTTCGACTTGTTCCAGACAGAGTATTTAAAAGTTGTCGGACCTTATAAACTTTTGAACTATAAGATTTATGAAGAAAGAAATGAAACGGATACAAAGACAAACGTTCACTTTGAAGGTCTTTTTGTAAACAAAAAAGAGTTTGACGAGCCTGTGAAAATTGAGGCACTCGGCTCAGGTCCTATTGAGGCATTCTTCAATGCTATCAGCAAACAAGGTATTGTCGGTTATGAATTTGTAAACTACTCGGAACACGCTATATCCGTCGGCTCCGATTCAAAAGCTATATCGTATATTCATCTTAAAAATCCGCAGGGAAAAGATATATTCGGTATTGGTGTATCGCACAATATCGGTTTGGCGTCTATGAGAGGTATTCTCTGTGCCATTAATAGAGATAAAAAAGATGATTGTGAAAGAGATAATTCCGTTGTGGGAATTTTTGAAAAGTGAGGGTGTCTATGAAAAATTATAAAATAACAGTTTTGAAGGGCGACGGAATTGGCCCTGAAATAGTGGATGAAACAATAAAAGTTCTCAATGTTGCTGCTGAAAAATTCGGTTTTTCAATTGAATTTGATTATCAGTTGCTCGGAGGATGCGCTATTGATGAAAAAGGCGTACCGTTTCCGAAAGAAACCGAGATTGCCTGCAAAAACAGTGATGCAGTGCTTTTGGGAGCAGTAGGCGGTCCTAAATGGGATTCACTTTCGGGAGATATTCGCCCTGAAAAAGGACTTTTAAAAATTCGTGAAAGTTTAGGACTTTATGCAAATTTAAGACCTGCAAAAATTTTTGAACCTCTTAAAAATGCATCTCCTCTCAAATCGGAAATTGTGGATAACGGACTTGACATTTTGATTGTTCGTGAATTGACGGGAGGTATATATTTCGGAGAAAGAGGTATCACAAATGACGATGGTATTGTGAGTGCGTACGACACGGAAAAATACAGTACCGTTGAAATAGAGAGAATTGTTCGTGCTGGTTTTGAGTATGCAATGCAGAGAAACAAAAAACTCACTTGCGTTGACAAAGCAAATGTGCTTGAATCGTCAAGACTTTGGAGAAAAGTTTGTGAGGAAGTTAAAAAAGATTATCCCGAAGTTGAACTTTCGTATATGTATGTTGACAACTGTGCAATGCAGCTTGTGAGAAACCCATCTCAGTTTGACACTATTGTTACATCAAATATTTTTGGCGATATTCTTTCTGACGAAGCGTCTATGATTTCAGGCTCTATTGGTATGCTTGCTTCAGCTTCTCTTGCCGACGGTGCATTCGGTTTATATGAGCCTATTCACGGTTCTGCTCCGAATATAGCAGGTCAAAATATTGCAAACCCTCTTGCAACTATTTTGTCGGGAGCAATGATGCTCAAATATACTTTGAATGAATCAGAAGCCGCAGAGGCTGTTGAAAATGCCGTTGATAAAGCACTTTGTGTTGCAAGAACAACTGACATTTACGAAGAGGGATATAAAAAAGTAACAACATCTCAAATGGGCGATTTGGTTTGTTCTTATATTTCTGAATAACAAAAAATAACCATCGGTTTGGAATTCCTTGCCGATGGTTTATTTTTTACCAATTTAAAGTTTTTTCAAACACTTTGCTTCCGGTATTGTTCCAAGCTTCAATAGTGTAGTCGTTTTCGTTAAATATTAATTTGCTTGCAATAAATTTGTTTTTGTTGAAACCGCCGTCAACATAAATTTTCATATTGTTTTCTTCCATGAATTCGCAGACATGTGTATGACCGCTTATAATTTGGTTTACGCCGAGTCTTTCGAGTTGCGCGTATACACGTTCGTTAAGTTCCGGTTCTATGCAAATATCTTTGGAATGAACAAAAGCAATTGTCTTTTTGTCTGATTTCGGCAGTGTTTCAAGCCATTCTACCATTTCCTGCCTGTATTGGCTGTAGTTTACCATTTCGCCGTATTCAGGGTGCGTATCTTCTTTGTCTTCTCCGCTGTCAAGTGCAATAAAGTTAAAGTTGCCGTAACTTGTTGTGTAATAATAACTGTCCATTCCGAGATATTCGGAAAGTCGAGAAGCTTCGGCACCTCTTGTTTCGTGGTTTCCTCGCATAAATATTACGGGCATTGAGCCTTTTGAAAGTTCGCCGCCGAATTCAACAATGTATTCTTTTATTTCGTCTTCAAACATAAGTCCCAGTGATGCGTCGCCGAACAAAACAATTCCGTTATAATCTCCGACATAATCAATTGCGTCAAAAGCTTTTTTATTCATGGAATGCCAGTCGGAAACTGTTAAATAAGTTTGCTCTGAACCGGTCGGAATATTAAAAGTGTAGTAGTCTGATACAATATTTTTACCACTTCGCCCGCCATAACTTAAATCTTCAATAATTCTTTTAGAACCAATTCTGTATTTGTTATCAATTAAATGTTCCTTTGGAACGCTGACAGTATGTATTTTGCTGTTGCAGTTAAGTCTGCCCTCGTTTTCGTCATATACCAAATAGTCTTTTCCGTCATATTTATATTCGACATAACCTGTTCCGTTGCTGTTTGTGGCAAAAACAACAGAGTAAGTTTTGCCATTGTCTATAACCATCGGGTCAGATGTTATTTTGTAAGGATTTATCGGAAAAATGTTTATAACTGCATAGCCGAGCATAATTATTGATAATGTAACAGATATTGCACATTTTACTTTTTTGCTTTTAAAATGAGGCACAATCAATGCAAGAAACATAACGAAAAAAATTGCAAATGCAATCGGAAACAGTGATTTAAACATTTTCACATATACTTTTAATGTTTCTATTGAAAAAAGCGAGTTGACTATATCATACAATAATATAAATGCCGTATATACGGCTGATATTATGCTTGTAATAAAAAACGGTGTGCCGTCGGCAATTTTTTTGTTTTTATTTTTTAAATCTTTTTTTGAAATTATATATAAAGTGGCTAAAGTTAATGTGCATATAATTGCAAGGCACAAAAGTGTTATAGACAACCCTTTAAATACCGTGATGTCAACGAATATATACGCTGTTTTTAAACAGGCATACAAAGTTGTTGCAACAGCCGAAATGATTGTTAAAACAAGCAGTGTCGTGTCTTTAGTTAAAAAGATGTGCAGTTTTGATTGTTTGATTTTTTCACTCATATTATTTCATTGCCCCCGAATTAATATCCCAAGTTTTCATTAACAATGATAACTTTAATTCTGTCTTTATGTCTTTGGTGTGCAGAAATTACATAGTTGCAGCAAATTCTTGCATCGGATTGACAACCATCGCAAATAAATGCGTCATCTTTTTCAAGAGAAACGCAGACGCTTTTTTCGGCACAATATGTTTTGCAGTTGAGGCGTTGTGTATTTTTCGGTGCGCACACAGTTTTTACACGCTCGATTGCGACATTAATGTTTTTGACAATCTTATTTTTTCCTACTACCATAATAACTTGTTTGGGGCCATAAACGATACACGCAACTCTGTTTGAGTTTCCGTCAACATTGTAAAGTTCGCCGTTTTCTGTTATTGCGTTTGAAGAACAGAAAAATGTATCGCATCCGAACGCTTTTATATAACAATCTCTTTTTTCGTCTTCGGTTGCTGCAAGTCTTCTGTCGATAAAGTTGTAGGCACCGCTTTCAAGCAGTTTCATTACATTTGCTTCTTCAAGAGTAACGCTTCCGCCGTTAGCAACACTTTCTCCTGCCTTTACGAGAGTTTTTATAAGCGGTACAACATCTTCCTTTGTTTCAACATAGTATGGCTTTATGTTGTTTTTTTCTAAATTTTCCATAGTCTTTTTTATTGAAATATCCATTTTTAGCTCCTTATTCGCAGTAGTTGTATTGCCTGTCAAGACCTCTGTATTGAAGTGCTTCGGCAATGTGATTTATTTCTATGCTTTCACTTTCTTCAAGGTCGGCAATAGTTCTTGAAATTCTCAAAATTTTGTCATACGCTCTTGCACTCATAGAAAGTTTTTCAAAAGCGTCTTTCAACAGTTGTGCAGCGTCGTTGTTCAGTTTGCAAAAGTCTTTTGTCATCTGTGGAGTCATTTTTGCGTTGCACGAAACCAAAGTGTTTTCAAAGCGTTTTCTTTGAATTTCTCTTGCTTTGTCAACTCTTTTTTTGATTTCTTTGCTTGACTCTTCTTTTTTTGTTGACGAAAGTTCATCAAATGCGACGGGTGCAACTTCTATGTGAATGTCAATTCTGTCTAAAATCGGTCCTGAAATTTTTTCTTTGTATCGTCTTTTTACAGCATCCGAACAAGTACATTCTTTTGTAGGGTGTCCCAAATATCCGCAGGGACAGGGATTCATAGCGGCAATCAAAAGTATGTTTGACGGATATGTCACAGTGCCTGAAGTTCTCGTTATTGTTACAATTCCGTCTTCAAGAGGCTGTCTTAACGATTCTTTTGCACGACGGTCAAATTCCGGAAATTCATCAAGAAAAATAACACCGTTGTGAGCAAGACTGAGTTCGCCCGGAGTGAGTGATGTACCTCCTCCTGTCAAACCTTGAGCAGATACAGTATGGTGTGGAGAGCGAAACGGTCTTTTTGTGATGAGTCCTGTTTTGTTGTCAAGTTTTCCTGCAACGGAATAGAGCTTTGTACACTCTATCTGTTCTTCAAATGTCATATCGGGTAAAATTGACGGCATTCTTTTTGCGAGCATACTTTTTCCTGTTCCGGGAGGACCGTACATAATACAATTATGACCTCCTGCGGCTGCGATTTCAAGAGCACGCTTTGCATTTTCCTGACCTTTAACATCAGAAAAATCAAGAAGTACACTTTCATCATTTTGTTCTGTTGTTACAGTTTTTGCAGGAGTTATTTTGTCAATGCCTTTTAAATGGTTGCATACTTGATAAATGTTTTCGACAGGTAAGACGCATATTTCGTCTATTACGCCGCCTTCAAGTTCGTTGCTTTTAGGGATAAAAACATTTTTAATTCCCTGTTTTTTTGCTTCGACAACCATAGGTAAAACTGCTTTTACAGGTCTTATTTCGCCGTCAAGCGACATTTCGCCTATAAAAGCATATTCATCTATATCTTTTATATTTAACTGACCGCTTGCCAAAAGCGTCGATATGAAAATCGGAAGGTCGTATATTGCGCCTTCTTTTTTTATATCCGCAGGTGCAATGTTTACTGTTATTCTCGCCGTCGGATATGTGAACTTGCAGTTTTTTATTGAAGAGCGGACACGCTCTTTGCTTTCTTTAACGGCTGCGTCGGGCAGACCGACTATGTCAAATCTCGGCAGTCCTGAACTTATATCTGCCTCTACTTCTACCAAAAAAGTTTCAAAACCGAAAATTCCCAAACTTTTAACTTTTGCGTACATATTAATTCACCGTAAATAATTATACTAAAAAGAGATATTCTTGACAAGACTTATTGTTGACAATAGTATATAATAAGTTTAAAATAGTACCCAGAATAAACAAGGAGTGAGAATTTTGAACGAAAAACAGTTGTACGAGATATGGAAAGAGAAAGCTGTTCTTGACTCAGATTTGACAGAGGAACTCAATTCGATAAAAGACGAAGAGGAAATTATAGATAGATTTTACACTGAACTCGAGTTTGGTACAGCAGGTCTCAGAGGAGTTATAGGCGCAGGTACAAACAGAATGAATGTATATACAGTAGGCCGTGCTACACAGGGACTTGCTCAATATTTACTTAATAAAAGCGAAAATCCGAGCGTTGCAATCGCTTACGACTCAAGAATAAAAAGTGACTATTTTGCAAAATTTGCGACAAAGGTACTTGCTGCAAACGGTGTTAAAGTGTATTTGTTTGAAGAACTTGTGCCGACGCCCGTTTTAAGTTACGCTATAAGATATTTTAAAACAAACAGTGGTATCATCATCACTGCATCGCATAATCCTGCAAAGTATAACGGATATAAGTGCTATAATCCATGCGGTTATCAAATGACAGACGACGAGGCTTCAGAAACTTACGAATATATTAAAAATGTTGATTATTTTACAGGAATTAAGACTTGCGATTTTGATACTGCCGTTAAAAACGGTTTGATTGAAATGGTAGGTAACGATGTTGTAAGTCAGTTCCTTGACGAAGTTGAAAAACAGTGTGTGAATAAAGGCGTTTGCGAAAAAGCAGATTTAAGTGTTATTTATACACCTTTAAACGGTACGGGCAACAAGCCTGTCAGAGCAATTCTTGACAGAATAGGTGTTAAAAATGTCGCTGTTGTAAAATCTCAGGAATTGCCCGACGGCAATTTCCCGACTTGTCCTTTCCCGAACCCTGAAATCAAACAGGCTTTTGAAGAGGCTTTGTTTTTGACAAAAGATATTGATGCAGATATTTTGCTTGCAACAGACCCCGACTGCGACCGTGTAGGTATTGCCGTTAAAAACAGAAACAATGAGTTTGAACTTATGAGCGGCAACCAAGTCGGTGTGCTTCTTCTTAACTATCTTCTTTCTCAAAAGAAAGAAAAAGGTATGCTTCCCGAGTCGTCGATAGCAGTTAAGTCCTTTGTTTCGACAGATTTGGCAGAGGAAATTGCAAAGAAATATAACTGCAAATTCAAAAATCTTCTTACAGGTTTCAAATATATAGGCGAACTTATCACAAATCTTGAAAAAGAGGGCAGAGCAAGCGACTTTGTTATGGGCTTTGAAGAAAGCTACGGTTACCTTGCAGGCACTCACGCAAGAGATAAAGACGCCGTTGTTGCATCAATGCTTATTTGTGAAATGACGGCTTTTTATAAACTTCAAGGCAAAACTTTACTTGATGTAATGAATGATATTTACAGTGAGTTCGGTTACTATTCAAATACCGTTTCAAACTATCAGTTCGAGGGTGCAGCCGGAATGGAAAAAATGGCTGAAATTATGGAAAATCTGCGTGCAAATACTCCAAAAGACTTTGCAGGCAAGAAAGTTGTTTCGGTTTCAGACTATAAAACAAGTATAAAAACAAATCTTGAAACTCTTGAAACAGAAAAAATTGAACTTCCGAAATCAAATGTTCTTGCATACAAACTTGAGGGCGGAGCAGGCGTAATTGTAAGACCGAGCGGTACAGAACCGAAAATTAAAACATATATAACTGCAATCGGAAAAGATATGGCAGAGGCTGATAAAAACGGCAGTGAACTTATTAAGTCGGCAGCTAAATATATGGAGGCGTAAAATGAACAGAAATTTTGTAAAGATAACTGCCATTGTTTTGGCGGTTTTGATGGCAGGAAGTGCTTTGACGGCAGGTCTTGTGGCACTTGTTCATTGATAAACGGGACAATAAAAAACAGCAGACAGGTAATTTTTGTCTGCTGTTTTTTTATAATTAAAACATTATTACAGTATATAAAAAAGACGGCATATATTTGCCGTCTTTTAATTTAATATTAAAGATGATATACAATATCGTCGCTTTTCCATTTGAAAATAACAATTCCGATTGCTAAAACTATGAGTGAAAAAACTAACGAATAGAGTATCATATGCCAACTCAAAATTGAACGGTTGCCGTACAATACGCACTGTCTGAAAAGTTCTATTATGGAATAAAGCGGGTTTAACTTGATTATTACAATCATCCATTCTGTTTTTATTGTTTTAAGGTTGTAGAGAATAGGAACCATATAGAACATAAGGCTCATAAATACATTGAAGATGTACTCAATATCTCTGAAATAAACCTGTAAAACAGAAAGAATAAGACCGATGCCTATTGAAAGAATAAGACATATTAAAATAGGTATCCAGAATAACAGAATTTTCCAAGTGATAACAATATCGCCGCCGTTACTGATGCCCGTTATCATAAAGAATGCCGTAATACAAACGAGACAAAGAAGGGATATTGAAAATGTAACGAAGTTTGACAAAATTCCGGAGAGAGGGTACATATATTTCGGTACATATACCTTTTTGATAATTGCCTGATTTGCTCTGAAACTCATCATCGCTTTTTTTGTCGATTGTTTAAAGAAGTCAAAAACCATTCTTCCGGTAAACAGAAAGACGGGGTAGCAGATAACGCCGTCGCCGCCTCTGTTGAAAATACCGTCGAAAACGACAGAAAGAACAATCATATTTAACAAAGGTTCAAGGAAACTCCAAAAAATTCCAAGCCAGGAATTTCGGTATTTCAGTTTAACATTTTTATTTACAAGTTCGTGCAACAAATTCTTATATTTTTTGAAGTTGTTAAGTGTTCGTTGCATTTCCTTTCCTGTTTTTGTTTTAGTCAACATTTATACTATACCTCGCATACGCTTTGGCGTGTTATGTATTGTCAAAACTCACTCTCAGAGTAACGGTTGTAATTATAGCATAAAGAAATATGCTTTTCAAGTTAAATTGAGGTAAATAAAGAACAAAATGCACTAATTTTGCCGATTATCTATCATTTCTTTTGTTAAAAAAGACAATATCAGTAACTTTTTTTGCACTTGTACCATTTTCAAGAGAACAGAATTTTTCATAAAATTGCTCATATTTTTCTTTGTAAGCGACAGTAACATCGTCAATATTTTTGATTGAGTCTATGATTTCGTCCGTTGTGAAAAGCAAAGGTCCGGGAACTTCTTTTTCAATATCAAAATAGAAACCTCGAAGCGTGTCACGATACTTTGCTATATCGTATGTGAAGAAAAGCATAGGTCTTTTCAAACCTGCATAGTCGAAAAATACGCTTGAATAGTCTGTTATGAGTATATCGGAAACAAGGTAAAGGTCAACTATGTCGGGGTACTTGCTGAAATTGTAGGCAAAACCTTCAAATTCGCTGATGTCAAGTATATCTGCTATATAGTAGTGTGTACGAAGAATTACAATGTAATCATCGGAAAGTTCTTCTTGCATTTTTTGCAAATCGAGTTTAAGTGTAAACTTGTACTTTCCGCTTCCGTAGAATTCGTCGTCACGCCAAGTCGGAGCGTAAAGTATGATTTTTTTGTCTTTCGGAAGATTTAATTTTTCCTTGATTTTCTCCATATCTTCTTCAATATGGTCACTGTGCATAGGGTCGTTTCTCGGGTAGCCTGTTTCAATGATTTTATCTCTGTCAAACATAAAACAAGACTCGAAAACATCTGTACTGAATCTGTTTGGAGAAATGAGATAGTCCCAATCTCTTGACTTTTCGTAAATTTGAAGTTTGTTGAGAGGGTTTGCACTCATTACTTCTTCAATATCAAAGAAGAGTTTTTTCAGCGGTGTGCCGTGCCATGTTTCTAAAAATACCTGTCCTTCCCGCTTTTTCATCCAAATTGGCTGACGGACATTGAAAACAAAGAATTTTGAAACTGCTGCATAATAGAAATAGGCAGGAAAAAATCTTCTGACTTTTTTACAACCGTAAGGTATTTCCGTTTTTTTGCTTTTGACGGAAAATACGCATTTGAATTTGTCGGGATAGTTTTTTTGCAGGTATTCGTATATATATTTCGGAGAATCGGAATAACTTTTTCCGAAAAAGGTTTCAAACAAAATCACATTTTCTTTAATAGGTATTTTGATTAAAAATTGTGAATATATGATTTTGAACATACGATAGCCGAGTTTATAAAATCGTTTTTTTATATTGCTTAATTTGAAATATTTTACAATTCTTTTTGTTTTCTTTTGAAAACGTTTATTTACATTTACAATATTGTAACGAGAGCGCTTACTGAGCACTGTACGTACTGCTTTTTTTACTTTGAATTTTTTCTTTTTGCCTTTGAGCAAAGCCTTTGCATTACTGTTGCTCGTACTTGCTATTTTTAAGATATTAGGAATTTGATTTTCACTCAATTTATTTGAAAAAATGTTTTTTTCGCACTCGCTTTTAAAATAGTTCAGCGACAGATTGTGAACATACTCTTTTAATTCTTCGTTGTCTGTGTCGGCATATTTTTCTACGGTTTTATCATATTCTTTTACTTTGTCAATAAGATTGTCCTGACTGAGCGACGGCATATTGATGGGGTCATTGTGAAATCTCTTGAAATAGCAGGAACTCTCACAAGTGATTATTGTTGGATGACATGATATTATTTTTGCACAAAAGTCAAAACTGTACGCATAATCAAGACATTCATCAAATTCTATATTGTTATTTTCAAGCAAATCTTTTTTAATCAACGCACCCAATAAAGACGCTTTATCAATTGTTGTTTTTTTTGAAAAGAAATTTTTTCTCTTTACAGGTGCAACACCTCCACCGTTTGCAATAACAGTGCGTACGGTTTCTTTTTTGTACCAAACTTCAGTAACGGAAGGGCAAATGATATCGCTTATATCATCTATTCTGAGTTTCATGTTGTCAATGAAGTGCTCGTCAATATAATCGTCGCTGTCAAGGAAGAGTATATATTCTCCTTTTGCCTGTCTTAAACCCTCGTTTCTTGCAGCAGCAACATTTTCATTGTGTTTTTCGATAACTTTTATTTCAAAGAACTTTCCATACTTTTCTATAAGATTTTCTTTGGGCAATTCATCTGAATAGACTATTATTACTTCAAAGTCTTTGCAAACTTGCTCTTTAAGACTTTCAAGACACTCTATAAGATAATGCTCGTATTTTAAGTACGGTATAATTATGCTGATCATTTTTATGTTTCCTTCTTTTCAATCAATTTTATATGTCATTGTTTTGAATTTAATAATTATTGTGTGTAATTTGTATTTTTGTGTTTTAAAAATACATTTTTTTAATTGCAGGGGGATTTAAACATTGATTTTTTTGAGTATTTCTTGGCTGACTGTATATACATCTTCATCAGCATCCGTTTTAAAATCACAAACAGCAGAATAAATACTTTTTCTGCTGTCATATAGTTTTTTTGCACTTGTTTTGTCTTTAAAGAGTGGGCGGGACGAGTCGTTTCCTATTCGCTCACAAACTGTTTCAAAAGAGGCATCTAAAAAGATGATTATCCCGTTTTTTTTGAGGACTTCTGCGTTTCTTTCAAAAGTGAGCGCCCCTCCGCCCGTTGAAATTATCTGATTGTCGTTTTTTGATAATTCTTTACAGACTTCATACTCTGCCTGTCTGAAAAAATCTTCTCCCTTTTCTTTAAAAATATCTTTAATCTTCATATTCAGTTTTTTTTCTATGAGTAAATCGGTGTCAACAACACTGAATTTGTCACTTAAAAGTTCGTGCAATTGTTTTGAAACGGTTGTTTTTCCGCAACCCATAAAACCACACAAAATAATATTCATCTGTTTTGCAACTCTTTTCTTGTAAGCTCCGTGATTTCTTCCGATACATAGTCGGGTATTTTTACACAGTTCCATATTTCCTGTGCGGCAACTGCCTGTCCGACAAGCATTTCTAAACCGTTTGAACAGTTTACGCCGTTTGCTTTTGCAATTTTCAGCAGTTCGGTGTCATAAGGGTTGTAAATTGTGTCAAAGATATTTTTACAGTTTAAAATTACTTCTTTTTTTACAGGACAACAATCGGTGTTCGGAGACATACCGACAGGCGTTGCGTTTACCAAGAGGTCAAATGTGCCGTCAATATCGTTTAAATCGCAGACTTTTGTATCGGTTTTGAATTTTTTGTTCAATTCTTTTGAAAGTATTTGTGCTTGCTCTTTGTTCCTTGCGGCGATTGTAAGCGTGCCTCCTGCAAGCATTGTTTCATATGCTATCATTCTTGCAACTCCGCCTGCACCGCAAAGCAAAACATTCTTGTTTAAAGTCATATTGTGCCTTTTTAAAGACCTTGTAAAGCCTGTGCAGTCGGTGTTTGTGCCACGAAGTCTGTTTTCTGTGCAGATAACGGTGTTTACTGAATTGAAAAGTTTAGCCCTTTCGGAAAGGCTGTCAGTGAAATCTATAATATCTATTTTATGAGGAATTGTAACATTGAAACCATTAAGTCTTTTTAATGTTTCTATTCCGTTTTTTAAATCGCCTTTTTCTATTTCAATCAGGCTGTATGTACCTTTTATGTCAGCCTGTTTCATAATTTCTTTATGAATGAAACTGCTCAGCGAGTGTCCGAGCGGGGAGCCGATTAAACCAAAATTTTTCATTTTTTGCCTCTTTTAAAAATATGTATTGACAATTTGCACAATAATTTATAATATGATAATAACAAAAGTAATTAGATTTTGCAAGTGATTATATTTTGCAAATGTTTTTAGTACGGGGGTATTTTTTATGGTACTTGAAAAAGTAAAAGAAATTTTAGCAGACCAACTCGGAGTAGATGAGGAGTCTATTGAACTTGACAGCCTTCTTGTAGAAGATTTGGGTGCTGACAGTCTTGACGGTATAGATATAGTTATGAGCGTTGAAGATGAGTTCGGAATTGAAGTTCCCGATGAAGTAATAGAGTCTATGTCAACTGTTGAAGACATTGTTAAATTTATAGAAGATAACAAATAATTTGTCTATTTTCTGTGATGGATTTTTTGGAATTGTAAATAATTCCTAAAAAGTGTTAAATTTTAAACAAAGTATTTGACAATTTAATATTAAACGGTTAAAATGAGGGTAGAGAAATTGAGAATGGGTATTTTGTTGCCTGAATCACCGTAATTTTAAGGCAAAAGATTTATTGTTATATATTCTTTTGCCTATATTTATTTTTATTTTTAATATCAATATATAAATTTCGGTATTTTTAAGTGAAAATGATATGTGATTTAAAATTATTTGAGCGTACGGGAGGCTCGGTGACAGACGACGAAAAATTATTATTTTGTCAGAGGGGGATTTTATGGCAAAAGAAAAATATGTCATGGCGTTGGACCAGGGCACTACAAGTTCAAGAGCGATTATTTTCAATAAGAAAGGTGAAATAGTTGCAAAAGCACAAAACGAGTTCACACAACACTATCCAAATCACGGTTGGGTTGAACACGACCCGATGGAGATTTTACTTTCTCAAATCGGGGCAATAATCAAAACTTTAGGTAAAGGTAAGGTTGACCCAAAGGATATCGCCGGAATCGGAATTACAAATCAGCGAGAAACAACAGTAGTTTGGGATAAGAAAACAGGTAAGCCGGTATATAACGCAATTGTTTGGCAGTGTAGAAGGACTGCTGAACTTTGTGAGGACCTTAAATCGAGGGGACTTGGCGACTATGTCAAGAAGAAAACAGGTCTTTTAATCGACGCTTATTTCAGCGGTACGAAAATCAAGTGGATACTTGACAATGTTCCGGGTGCAAGACAGAGAGCCGAAAAAGGCGAACTTCTTTTCGGAACGATAGACACTTGGCTTATATGGAACTTAACGGACGGGGCAGTCCATGTAACCGACTACTCAAATGCATGCAGAACAATGCTTTTTGATATTGACAATCTTTGCTGGGATGAAACTCTTTGCAAAGAATTGGATATACCTATGTGTATGCTTCCTGAAGTTAAACCTTCAAGTTGTGTGTATGGAAATGTAGGCAAAATTACGGGTCTTGAAGAAATCAGAGGCGTTCCTATTTCGGGCGCTTGCGGCGACCAACCGAGTGCACTTTTCGGTCAGGCTTGTTTTGAAAGCGGTCAGGCTAAAAATACATACGGTACAGGATGTTTCCTTCTTATGAATACAGGCGAAAAAAGAATTGATTCCCGTTCAAATCTTCTTTCGGGTATTGCATGGGGAATAGACGGAAAAATTACATACGCACTCGAAGGCTCTGCTTTTAATGCCGGTTCAGTCATTAAGTGGCTGCGAGATGAAACCGGAATTATTGAAAGTGCGCCTCAGTGTGATGATTTTGCCGCACAAGTAAAAGACTCAAACGGACTTTATTTTGTACCTGCTTTTACGGGACTCGGTGCTCCGTATTGGGATATGTATGCAAGAGGCACAATGATAGGTATCACGAGAGGGACTAACAGATACCACATTTGCCGTGCTGTTCTTGAAAGTATTGCATTTCAAATGACAGACCTTTTGGAAGCAATGACGCAAGATTCCAACATTACATTAAGAGACCTTCGAGTTGACGGAGGTGCTTCTGTTTCCGACATTTTAATGCAAATTCAGTCGGATATAGCCGGAGTAAAGGTAAACAGACCTGAAAACTCTGAAGCTACTGCACTAGGTGCTGCATATTTGGCAGGTCTTGCAGTAGGCGTTTGGGATAATATGGAGGAAATTGAAAAGAACAGAAAAGTTCAAAAGATTTTTGTTCCAAGCCTTGAAATTTCAAAGAGAAATGAAATGTACACAAGTTGGAAAAGAGCGGTTGAACGCTCAAGAAACTGGGAAAGATAATTTTAAATGTATTTTTAACAGTATATTGATTTTTATTTTTAGATTTAATTCTATGAAAGGAAGATAATTATGAGTAAATGTATTGTACCTTGGGATTTGATAAGCAATTTTGTAACAGATGCTTTTATCGGCTACGGTATTCCTGAAGAAGACGCAAAAATTTGTACTGATATACTTCTTGAGTCGGACAGACGAGGAATTGAAAGTCACGGTTGCAACCGTTTTAAACCTATTTATCTTGACCGTATCAAAGCAGGAATTCAAAATCCTGTAACAGAGTTTGAAATAGTAAAAGAAACACCTACGACAGCAGTTGTTGACGGCCATAACGGTATGGGTCAGGTTATAGGCTATAAGTCTATGCAAATGGCAATAGATAAAGCAAAAGAATACGGTATGGGTATGGTTGTTGTAAGAAACTCATGTCACTACGGTATCGCAGGTTACTATACAACTATGGCAACAAAACAGGGCTGTATAGGATTTACAGGCACAAACGCAAGACCGTCTGTTGCTCCTACTTTCGGTGTAGAGGGTATGTTTGGTACAAACCCGCTTACAGTCGGAATTCCTACTGATGAAGATTTTGATTTCAATTTAGACTGTGCTACTTCTATAACTCAAAACGGAAAAATTGAGTACTATTCAAGAATAGGTGAGGAAGTTCATCCGGGTACCATTATCGGAAGCGACGGCGAACCGATTGAAGGCGATGCAACTGTTGCACTTAAAAAAATCAGAAACGGCGAAGCGGCGCTTACAACACTCGGCGGTATAGGCGAGAATATGGGCGGATATAAAGGCTACGGATATGCTATGATTGTTGAACTTCTTTCAGCTGTACTTCAAGACGGAAGTTATGGTAAAGATTTGGACGGTAAAGATGAAAACGGAAATATAAGACCTTATCATCTCGGACATTTCTTTATTGCAATAGATACAAATCATTTTCTCGGCGAAGATATTACAAGAAAGAAAGCAGGAGAAATCATTCGTTCTGTTCGTAACTCCAAAAAAGCTCCGGGCTGCGAAAAAATTTATTCTGCCGGAGAAAAAGAATGGAATATATGGCAGGAAAGAAAAGACAGCGGTGTTCCGATTAATGATTCTGTTCAAAAAGAAATTTTGGCTGTTCGTGACGAACTCGGTCTTACTCAATATAAATTCCCTTGGGAATAATTATGATTTTGTTATAGTTTAGTTTTGTTTTAACGAGGTGTTTTGATAATGGATTACAGAAAAGAGTCTTTAAGACTTCACGGAGAATGGAAAGGTAAAGTTGAGGTTGTTGCAAGAGCAAAAGTTGACAATAAAGATGCACTTTCACTTGCATACACACCGGGTGTAGCAGAACCCTGCCTTGCTATTCAAGAAGACTATACAAAAAGTTGGGAACTCACAAGAAGATGGAATATGGTTGCAGTAATCACAGACGGCAGCGCAGTTCTCGGACTCGGCGATATCGGACCTGAAGCAGGTATGCCTGTTATGGAAGGCAAATGCGTTTTGTTTAAAGAGTTCGGCGATGTTGATGCATTTCCTCTTTGCGTAAGAACAAAAGATGTAGATGAGTTTGTTAAAACTGTTTACAATATCAGCGGTTCTTTCGGAGGCATAAATCTTGAAGATATTGCAGCTCCGAGATGTTTTGAAATAGAAAAGAAATTGAAGGAAATTTGTGATATTCCGATTTTCCACGACGACCAGCACGGCACGGCAGTAGTTGTATCGGCAGGACTTATAAACGCTACAAAACTTACAGGTAAGCCTTTAAGCGAATGTAAAGCAGTAATCAACGGTTCAGGTGCAGCAGGTATCGCTATTGCAAAACTTCTTATGACACTCGGACTTAAAGATGTTATTCTTTGTGACAGAACAGGTGCTATTTATGAGGGCAGAGAAAATCTCAATGACTTCAAAAAAGAAATCGCACAAATCACAAACCGTGAGATGAAAAAAGGCGACCTTGCAGAAGCAGTAAAAGGTACAGATATCTTTATCGGCGTTTCGGCAGCAGGCGTTCTTACGGCAGATATGGTTAAGACAATGAATGAAAATCCAATCGTTCTTGCTATGGCTAACCCGACTCCTGAAATAATGCCCGACATTGCTCACGAAGCAGGTGCGGCTATTGTAGGCACAGGTCGTTCTGACTTCCCGAACCAAATCAACAATGTTGTTGCTTTTCCGGGTATTTTCAGAGGTGCTCTTGATGTTCGTGCAAGTCAGATTACAGAAAATATGAAAATTGCAGCGGCTTATGCCATTGCGTCTCTTGTTTCCGACGAGAAACTCAATCCTGACTATATTTTGCCTCATGCTTTTGATGAAAGAATAGGCGAAACTGTTGCAAAAGCAGTAGCAGAGGCAGCAGTAAAAGACGGCGTTGCAAGAATATGATATGGTGCAATATTAACTTTTAAATGGTTATAAATTGCTAAAATAATAGGAAAATCAGTAAAAGAGAGTCGAATTTTCGACTCTCTTTTTGTATAATATGCACTAATTATAGCAGTTGTATCTATTAGTTTTTTGTATAAAATTACCATTGAAGCAAATGTTACAATTATGTTACAATTGTTACAGTTTGAAATCGAGAGGTATTCTTATGATTAAAACATTAAAAAAACCGCTGATTTTAGTTGTAATACTTTTGTTAGCAATAACAATATTCCCGACTCAAGTGTCGGCAAAATCAGATAATAGTAGTATTTTTACTCCAAGATTAACTGCACCGACAAAAAGTAATGATTATTATTATAGTTTGAATTACTATTATAAGTCAGGTTACGGTATGCCAAACTGTGTTGCATACGCTTATGGCAGAATTTATGAAATAAATAAAAAAGCTCCTCTTATCAATAAGGGTAATGCAAGCGAATGGTGGAGCATCAATAAAAGAAACGGTTATTACGAATACGGTAAAAAGCCCGAAGTTGGTGCCATTGCGTGTTGGAGTGGCGGCAGAGGCGGTCATGTAGCAGTTGTAGAAGAGGTAAACGGAAACACTGTTACTATTTCTGAGTCGCATTATGGCGGAAAGTTTTTTGACACAAGAAAAATAAATAGCAACGGTTCGGGATATATCCGTTCAATGACGTTTATGGGTTACATATATGCTTCAAGAGAAGTTGCCGATGAACTTAAATATGAAAAAGAAGAGAAAGAAAAGCAGAAAATTAGAAATTCACTTCGTAAATATAAAACAGAAGAAACAGATATTATAGTTAAAACTGAACAAAATGCTTTTACTATGATTGAAAATCAAGAAGAACTTTCTGATAAAATCATTGTAAGTGAAAGAAATCTTCTTGCTTGATTTTTACATATAATATTATGTAATTAATATAATAAACAATATTAAATAATATTTAAAACAATATATTTGTAAGCGTACTCAATTTTTTGAGTACGCTTTTTTTATATTTTTTTATGAATTAATTTTAAACAATTAAAAAAATGCTTGACAATGTGAGATTATGGATATAATATAATAACAGAGTTAGCACTCGGGTATCAAGAGTGCTAACGAGTAACAAAAGGCGGTGAGAAGGTTGAACAGCGATAGAAGTTCGCTCATACTCGGCAAGATTATTGAAGAATATATTAAGTCGGGAGAACCGATGGGCTCAAAAACATTGGCGTCGCTTTTACCTTATTCCGTTTCAAGTGCTACCATAAGAAATGAAATGGCAAGACTTGGAAATTTAGGCTATTTGGAACAACGCCATACAAGTGGCGGACGAGTTCCGAGTATGTCAAGTTATCGTTACTATGTCAACAATCTGATGGAACCGAAAGCAGTAACTTCGGAAGAGGCTTTAAAAATATACGAACTTTTGAGTGTAAACGCCTCCGACCCTGAAAGACTTTTGGCAGACGCAACAAAGTTGTGTGCCGAGATAACAGGATGTGCCGCATTTTCATCTATGCACGGCGACAGACTTGATTGTGTTCAAGGCGTGGAGATAATTCCGACAGGCGACAATAAGGTTATGCTTATCGTTTTGTCAACAGGAGGAAAAATCAAATCTTCTCTATGCAAATTGAACTGCAATGTAAATGAAAATTTCATAAAAGTCTTTTACGCTTTGTGTTCTCGTTATTTTATAGGTACTGCACTTGAAGATGTAAATATTGCTTTACTGCAATCAACTTCAGCTTTTTTAGGCGAATATACATTTGATATGTTGCCGCTTTTGACAACTTTGTGTTCACTTTGCAGTGAAACGGCGAAAAGTTCTCTTTTAATTGAGGGCGAAACAAATCTTATAGCGCACTAAGAACTCGGAGAAGATGTTGCGCCGATTCTTTCGTTTCTTGCAAATAAAGAGTATTTGAAAAAATTACTTAATGAATATGCAAAACGGGGAACATCTAAGGAACTTTTTATTGCCGATGAAAACAATATTTATGAATTGAAAAAAACAACTACGATGATTTCATCGTTTAGTTACGGATATTCTCAAAAAGCAACGCTTGGTATAATCGGTTCTACAAGAATAGATTATTCATATATAATTCCACGAGTGTCATTTATTTGCGACACGATTGGTAAACTTTTAAAACAGGGAGGCGTAACCTATGAATAAAGAAGAACAGACCTCTTTTGAAGAAGATAAAAAAGAGAAAACTGCAGAGGAAACAAAAAAATCTGCAAAAGAAAAAAAATCAAAAAAGAAAAGTTCCGAGACTGAAAAGTTGCAAAAGGAACTTGACGAAACAAAAGAGCAGATGATGAGAGTTGCCGCTGAATATGCAAACTTCCGCAATCGTTCGGCAAAAGAAAAGGAGTCATCGTTTACAAATGCAAAGTGTACTGTAATCGGTGAATTTCTTTCGGTTGCCGACAATTTGGAAAGAGCATTGGCAAGCAGTAACAATGACTTTGATTCTCTTTCAAAAGGACTTTCAATGACCTATGACGGTTTGAAAGCAGTCTTTGAAAAATTAGGTGTAGAAGTCTTTGGCGAAAACGGAGACAGTTTTGACCCAAACATTCACAATGCCGTAATGCACATTGAAGATGAAAATCTTGGCGAAGGCGAGATTGTAGATGTTTTTCAAAAAGGCTATAAAATAAATGATAAAGTAATCAGACCTGCTATGGTTAAGGTAGCAAATTAAGGAGGAAATTTATTATGTCAAAAATTATTGGTATTGATTTAGGTACAACAAACAGTTGTGTAAGTGTTATCGAAGGCGGAGAACCCGTTGTAATTGCAAACGCAGAAGGTGCAAGAACAACACCTTCAGTTGTTGCTTTCACAAAAGACGGCGAAAGAATTGTAGGTTCAGTTGCAAAGCGTCAGGCTATTACAAACCCCGACAAAACAATCGCTTCAATTAAAAGACATATGGGTTCGGATTTCAAAGTAAATATCGACTCTAAAGCATATACACCGCAAGAAATTTCTGCAATCATTCTTCAAAAACTTAAAGCAGACGCAGAAGCATATCTCGGCGAAAAAGTAACAGAAGCGGTTATCACCGTTCCTGCATACTTCACAGACTCACAGCGTCAGGCAACAAAAGACGCAGGTAAAATTGCAGGACTTGAAGTAAAAAGAATTATAAACGAGCCTACTGCTGCTGCACTTGCATTCGGCATTGACAAAGAAGACGACCAAAAAGTAATGGTTTACGACCTTGGTGGCGGTACATTCGATGTATCTATCATTGAAATGGGCGACGGTGTACAGGAAGTTCTTGCAACAGCAGGTAACAACCATCTCGGCGGCGACGATTTTGATAAGAAAATTATGGATTGGCTTGTTGCTCAGTTCAAAGCAGAGCAAGGCGTAGATATTTCAAATGATAAGATGGCTATGCAGAGAGTTAAAGAAGCTGCCGAAAAGGCAAAGATTGAACTTTCAGGTATGTCAACTGCTCATATCTCTCTTCCGTTTATCACTGCTGATGCAACAGGACCGAAACACCTTGAAGCAGACTTGACAAGAGCTAAATTCAATGAAATGACAGCAGACCTTGTAGAAGCAACAATGGGACCTGTTCGTCAGGCTATGAAAGACAGCGGACTTTCAATGAATGAAATTGATAAGGTATTGCTTGTAGGCGGTTCAACAAGAATTCCGGCTGTACAAGACGCAATCAAGAAATTCTCGGGCAAAGAGCCTTTCAAGGGTATTAACCCTGACGAATGTGTTGCTATGGGTGCTGCACTTCAAGGCGGTGTCCTCGGCGGCGATGTTAAAGGACTTCTTCTTCTCGATGTTACTCCGCTTTCACTCGGTATTGAAACAATGGGCGGCGTAAATACAGTTATCATTGAAAGAAATACAACTATTCCTACTAAGAAGAGCCAAATTTTCTCAACTGCTGCAGATAACCAAACTTCAGTAGAAGTTCATGTTCTTCAAGGTGAAAGACAGTTTGCTAAAGATAACAAAACTCTCGGAATGTTCCACCTTGATGGTATTCTTCCGGCAAGAAGAGGTACACCTCAAATCGAAGTAACTTTTGATATTGACGCAAACGGTATAGTTCATGTAAGTGCTAAAGACCTCGGAACAGGTAAAGAACAACAAATCAGCATTACTGCATCATCAAATATGAGCAAAGACGATATTGAAAAAGCAGTTAAAGAAGCAGAACAATATGCTGAGGAAGATAAGAAAAAGAGAGAAGACATTGACCTTCGCAATGAAGCAGACCAAATGGTTTATCAGACAGAAAAAATTCTTGCTGATGAAGGAGATAAGTTCGCTGATTCAGATAAAACAGAACTTAACGAAAAAATGGACGCTCTTAAAGAAGCTCTCAAAGGCACAGACACAGAGGCTATTAAAAATGCAAAAGAGGCTTTGACAAATAAATTCTATGAAGTTTCTCAAAAACTTTATGAAGCTGCTCAACAAGCAGGTGCTGCTCCGGGTGCAGACCAGCAGGCAGGCGCACAAGGTGGTGCTGAATATACAGACGCAGACTACAATGAGGTTGACGATAACTGATTAAGAATTAAGTTATCACACAAAGCATTCAACAGTCCTCAGCGTGCAGTAATTTAATATTTATTTTCTACACGCTGAGGGTGGCAATTTGCCACCCCGATTTGTGTATTTATTGTATTTATTTGTAATTTAGGCAAGGAGGCATAGTATGCCCGAAGAAAAAAGAGACTATTACGAAGTACTCGGTGTTTCAAAAGGTGCTTCAGATGATGAGTTGAAAAAAGCATACCGTAAGGTTGCAAAAAAATATCACCCCGATTTAAACCCCGATAACCCCGAAGCAGAGGCTAAATTTAAAGAAGTCAACGAGGCGTATGAAGTGCTTTCCGACCCTCAAAAAAGGGCAAGATACGACCAATTCGGTCACGCAGGTGTTGACCCCAACTTTGGTGCAGGTAAAGGCGGATACGGCGGATATTCATCAGGCGGTTTCGGATTTGATGACTTTGACCTTGGTGACATTTTCTCGAGTTTTTTCGGTGGTGGCGGCGGAAGAAATCCAAACGCCCGTCAGCGAGGCAGAGATTTGCAGACAACTTTGAACCTTACTTTTGAAGAGGCTGCAAAAGGTTGTCGTAAAACTGTTGAGTTCTCAAGAGTTGAAGATTGTTCTGAATGTGGAGGAAGCGGTGCCGCAAAAGGTACTTCTCCGACAACTTGTCCCGAGTGTCAGGGCAGAGGCGTTGTAAATGTTCAGACAAGAAGCGCACTCGGCGTTATTACAACCCAGCGTACTTGTTCACGATGTGGCGGTACAGGTAAGATCATCACAAATCCGTGCCATAAATGTAACGGTAAGGGTAAAGTCAGAAGAAAAATTAAAACAGATGTAAATGTTCCTGCAGGAATTGACGACAGACAGGTAATTAATGTCAGAGGAAAAGGCGACGCAGGAATGAACGGCGGACCGTCAGGCGACCTTAAAGTAGTTGTTTTGATTAAAAAACATCCTTACTTTGAGCGTGACGGATATGATGTATGGCTTACAAAACATATTTCATTTGTTCAGGCGGCTCTCGGTGCAGAAGTCAGCGTTCATACGCTTAACGGCGATGAAAAAATCAGCATTGCCGCAGGTACTCAAAACGGTGCCGTGATAAAAATGAAAGGAAAGGGAATAGAACGACTTGGTTCGGGAAGACGAGCAGACCAATTTGTTAAAATTGTTGTAGATGTTCCGACTTCTCTTTCAAAAGAGCAAAAAGATTTGCTCAAACAGTTTGACAAAGACTATGTTCCGCCGAAAAAAGAAAAAGAAGGCTTTTTCGGTAAGTTTAAAAAGTAATATTTTGTTGAATAATAAAAGGCAGATAAACGATATTTTCGTTCATCTGCCTTTTTAATTGTTTTAATAATTGAAATACTTATTATTATAATTATTATTCTAAATAAAGAACTTTTGTGCCTGTTTCAAAAGATTTTTTCACATCTATAACATTTTGGTTTGAAGAACCACGAAACTTCAGTGTAATGTCTTTGAGTTCTTCTTTAAACTCTCCGTCAACTAAAATATCTATGAGTGAAAGCATATCTTTTGTTATATCTGTACTCGCTCTTGAATTGCCTGTCAACTCTTCAAAAGTATAGCCCGAATAGCACCAAATATTTTTGTTTGGAAACTCTTTTTTGACACGCTGCAAAAAGGGGTACAAAACTTTTTGATTTGACGGTTCAAACGGTTCTCCGCCGAGAAGGGACAAACCGTTTATATAGCTTTCTGAGAGCATTTTCAATATTTTTTCTTCTGTTTCTTCTGTAAACAGTTCACCGAATGAAAAATCCCAAGTTTTTTCATTGAAACAGTTTTTACAGTGATGCGTACAACCTGAAACGAAAAGCGAAACTCTGACGCCTTCGCCGTTTGCGATGTCGCAATTTTTAATTTCTCCGTAATTCATTATAAATGAAGCACCCTATCTTTAATTTCCTGCGTCCTGCCCTGATTCCAATACTGTGTACCGATATATCCGCAAGTTCTTCTTGCGACATTCATAGTGTCTTGGTCAGTATTTCCGCATTTTGGACACTGCCAAATAAGTTTGCCGTTTTCATCGGTAACGATTTTAATTTCGCCGTCATATCCGCAATTTTGGCAATAGTCTGACTTTGTGTTGAGTTCTGCATACATAATATTTTCGTAAATATATTTTATAATTTCCAAAACGGCAGGAATATTGTCCTGCATATTCGGTACTTCTACATACGAAATTGCACCGCCTGTTGAAAGTTCTTGGAAAGGAGCTTCAAATTTCAACTTTGTAAATGCGTCTATTTCTTCGCTTACATGGACATGATAACTGTTTGTAATATAGTTTTTATCTGTTACGCCCTTAATAATTCCAAAACGCTTTTGAAGACATTTTGCAAATTTATATGTAGTAGATTCAAGCGGAGTACCGTAAATACCGAAACCGATTGAAGTTTCTTCTTTCCATTTATTGCAGGCATCATTCATATGCTGCATTACTTCAAGTGCAAATTGTTTGCCGCCGTTTTCGTCAGTATGGCTCATACCTGTCATATATTTGACGCACTCGTACAAACCTGCATAACCAAGACTGATTGTAGAATATCCGCCTACAAGCAGTTTGTCGATTGTTTCGCCTTGTTTAAGTCTTGCAATAGCACCGTGCTGCCACAAAATAGGTGCAGCGTCTGACTTTGTACCCATAAGTCTGTTGTGTCTGCACATCAACGCTCTGTAACAAAGGTCAAGTCTTTCGTCAAATATCTTCCAAAACTTGTTCATATCTTTACCTGACGAACAAGCGACATCTACCAAATTAATTGTTACTACGCCCTGATTGAAACGACCGTAGAACTTATAGTTTCCGTTTTCGTCTTTCCACGGAGAAAGATTTGAACGACAACCCATTACAGGGAAACAGTTGCCCTCTTTAAGTTCTTTCATTTTCTTTTCGGAAATGTAGTCGGGAACCATTCTTTTTGCAGTACATTTTGCAGCAAGTTCTGTCAAATACCAATACTTGCTGTCTTCTGTAATGTTATCTTCTTCAAGAACATAAATGAGTTTCGGGAAAGCGGGGGTTATCCATACGCCTTTTTCGTTTTTAACACCTTGTATTCTTTGCTTGAGTGTTTCTTCAATAATGAGCGCAAGGTCTGCTTTTTCCTGTTCATTTTTTGTCTCGTTGAGATACATAAATACAGTAACAAATGGCGCCTGACCGTTTGTTGTGAGAAGAGTTACAACTTGATATTGAATTGTTTGCACGCCTTTTCTTATTTCGTCGATTAAGCGTTTTTCGGCAACTTCGTTAATTTTTTCTTCGGATATACCCGAACCAAACATCTTTGCTTCTTCTTTTACGATGCTTCTTATTTTCTTTCTCGAAATATCAACAAAAGGTGCAAGATGAGCAAGAGAGATGCTTTGACCGCCGTATTGGCTTGAAGCAACTTGTGCGATGATTTGAGTTGCAATATTGCAGGCAGTTGAAAAACTATGCGGTTTTTCAATAAGAGTTCCGCTGATGACTGTACCGTTTTGAAGCATATCTTCAAGGTTTACAAGGTCGCAGTTGTGCATATGCTGAGCGAAATAGTCTGCATCGTGGAAATGTATGATGCCTTCTTCGTGTGCCTGAACAATGTCTTGTGGCAAGAGAAGTCTTTTTGTAATGTCTTTTGACACTTCGCCTGCCATATAATCTCTTTGTACGCTGTTTACTGTCGGGTTTTTGTTTGAGTTTTCCTGTTTTACTTCTTCGTTGTTGCATTCAATTAAAGACAAAATCTGATTGTCGGTTGTATTTGCCTTTCTTACAAGAGAACGGGTATAACGATATTTTACATATCTTCTTGCCGTGTCAAATGCACCTTGTGCCATAATTTGATTTTCTACAATATCTTGTATTTCTTCTACCGACAATGTTCTGTTAGCCTTTGAAATTTTAAATTCAACAAAGTCTGCTATATCTTTAATTTGTCCGTCATTTAATTCTTTTTTTGTGCCTGCTGCATTTGCTTTGGATACGGCTACTACAATTTTTTTAATGTCAAAATCCACTTCACTGCCGTTTCTTTTTATGATTTTCATTTTGCACCCTCAACTTTCATAGTAAATTTTTGACTTTTAATATGTGAACTGTTACAATTTTGTAACACCTTTAATTTGTGTGCTTTTATAATATCAAAACTCCGTTAAAAAGTCTGTTGCATTTGCAACAAAAATAAGATATAATACAATATATAGTTGTAAATATTTTTAACAATCAATAGATATAGGGGGCATTTTTGTGTACTTTTGTTCACTTTTAAACGGTATAAATGGCTCTGTTAAGCCAAATTTATTGCAAAGTGTTAACGCAAACGATGTAACTTACGGCAAAAATGAGTTGATAGAATTGCCGAAAAATAAAATGGGAATAGTGGTCAGAGGCGTTGTTTATATAACAAATACCGATGAGGACGGAAGACGCACAATTTCCGAAATACTTTTTGAAAATGATTTGATAGGAAGCGATATGCTCGTATCTTATGAAACATATATTGTATCAAAAAGCAAAACGCAGATACTTTTTTTTGATATGGACAAAGTCTTTGAAACGCAAAATAAAAGACTGTGTGACAATTTACACAGTCTTTTAATCTCTGCTTCTGACAGAAGACTTGAAAGAATAAATATTTTAAGTAAAAAAACAACAGAAAAAAAACTGTCTTTTTATTTTACTGCTTTATCAAAAAAGCAAAAAAACAAAAAAACAGTCGTTCCTATAAGTTACAGCGATTTGGCAGACTTCCTTTGTGTTGACCGTTCTTCTATGATGAGAGAAATGTCAAAAATGCAAAATGACGGAAAAATACGAATAAATAAAAAACAGGTCGAGATACTGTATTAAGTTTAAATTAACCAAATCTGCCGTAAACATAGTCAGCCGTTTTTTGATTTTTAGGGTTGTTGAAAATATTTTCTGTTCTGTCAACTTCAACTGCTTCGCCGAGAAGAAAGAATGATGTAACATCTGAAATTCTTTTTGCCTGTTGCATATTGTGAGTAACTATAATTATAGTATATTTTTCTTTCAATCTGCAAATCAGTTCTTCTATTTTGTTTGTGGAAACAGGGTCGAGTGCAGAAGTAGGTTCATCCATCAGTAAAACTTCAGGACGCACTGCTATTGCACGAGCAATACAAAGACGCTGCTGCTGACCGCCGGATATACCCAAAGCACTTTTTTTCAAGCGGTCTTTTACTTCATCCCACAGTGCTGCGTCACGAAGCGAACTTTCGACAATATCGTCGAGTTCGCTTTTTTTCTTTATACCGTGACTTCTCGGTCCGAAAGCGATATTATCGTAGATACTCATAGGAAACGGATTTGGCTTTTGAAAAACCATACCTGCTTTTTTTCTGAGCAATGTAACATCATCTACATCGTAAATATCTTCTCCGTCAAGCAAAATTTTGCCATCTGTTTTGCAATCGGGAATTAAATCGTTCATTCTATTAATACTTTTTAAAAGTGTTGACTTTCCGCATCCCGAAGGACCTATAAAAGCCGTAACTTCTTTTTCATTCATATCTAAATTAATATTTTTAAGTGCCTGAAATGAGCCGTAAAATAAATTCAGATTTTTAATTTCTATTTTTTTATTCATTTTTTTCAGCCTTTTTAACAATTAGATTTGAGAATATATTGATTATAATAACCATAACAAGTAATACGACTGCCGCCGCATACGCTTCTTCCATGTGTAAGCCCTCGCTCATAAGCGAATACATGTGAACTGACAGCGTTCTGCCCGAAGACATTAGATTTGTTGCAAGTTTCGGAATTGTACCTGCCGTATATATCAAAGCCGCTGTTTCGCCTACAATTCTGCCGACTGACAAAATGATACCCGACATAATTGACGGAGCGGCACTTTTTAAAACAACTTTAAATATTGTTCTCAATTTTCCTGCACCGAGTGCATAACTGCCCTCACGATAGGACAACGGCACAGATTGAAGAGCCTCTTGAGAAGTTCTCATTATCAAAGGTAAAACCATTATCGCAAGCGTTAATATACCTGCAATCATACTGTTGCCTGCTTTTGCATTGTTTACAAAAACAATAAATCCGAAAAGTCCGTAAACTATTGACGGAATACCTGCAAGTGTTTCCGAAGTGAGTCCGACAAATTCTGCAAACTTTGAACCGGGCCTTGCATACTCAACCAAATAGACGGAAGAAAAAACTCCTACAGGCACTGCTATGAGCAATGTGAAAAATACAACTGTTACCGTATTAAATATAGCAGGCAGCATTGATACATTTTCGCTTGTATATTCAAAAGCAAATAAATCAGCGTTAAGATTTGGCACGCCTTTTACAACTATATACACAACCATTGCCAAAACCGACAGTATTCCTACTGCACAGAAAAAATATACAAGAAATCTTATAAAAGCTGAAAGAGGGTGTTTTTTGATATATGTCAGCGAATTTTTCATTTTACGCATTTTTCTTACCCCTTTTCAACAACGAAAATGATACATTTATTATTAAAATAAAAACAAACAAAACAGCAGCCGTAGCCATTAAGGCTTCTCTGTGCAAGTCTGTTGCGTAGCCCATTTCCATAATTATATTTGTTGTCAGCGTTCTGACACCTGACAATACATTTTCGGGGAGAATCGGCTGATTTCCGACTATCATTACAACTGCCATTGTTTCTCCGATTGCTCTGCCTATCGCCAAAACAACGCCGGCTAAAATTCCCGATTTTGCACCTTTTACGGTACATTTGAAGATAGCCGTTTCTTTTGTTGCACCGAGTGCCAACGCACCCTCATAGTAAGAAGTGTCAACTGCTTTTAAAGAACTTTCGCAAACTCCTACTATTGTAGGTAAAATCATCAGTGCAAGAATAAGCGACGCAGTTAAAATACCTTTGCCGTTTGTACCGAAAAGTTTTTGGATTATCGGAACTATCGCAACCAGTCCGAAAAAACCGTAAACTATTGACGGCACTCCAGCCATTAAGTCAACTGCATTTTTCATTAACGGATAAATTTTTTTAGGGCAATAAAAGGCAAGATATACCGCCGTAAAAATTCCGAGCGGTACGCCTATAATCATTGAAAGACCGCTTACATAAATACTGCCTATTATCATATTGAATATGCCGTATATATTTGATGACGGTTTCCACTCTTTACCGAAAATAAAATTTGAAAGTCCTATTTCCTTTATGGCAGGGACACCGCTTGATAACATAAAATAGCATATTAAAATTACACACGCTATGCTTATGAAAGCACTGACTGCGAACAGCACCTTCATAAGCATTTCTTTTTTATCTTTTATCATTTAAGTTCTTCCCAAATTGTTGTTTTGCCTGTATAGATATCTTTAATTTGAGCAGAAGTGAGTTCATTTACAACATTTTCTTTGTTTACAATAACTGCAATTCCGTCTGTTGCTATTACTGTTGGTTTAAGTCCTTCTTTGAGTTCAGAGTCTTTAAGTTCTCTTGATGCCATACCAATATCGTAAACACCCGATATTGCTGATGTCATACCTGTTGTTGAGTCGCTTTGCTGAACTTCAACTGTTACATTAGGATTTAATTTTTGATACGCTTCTGCAAGTTTTTCCATTACAGGATATACTGATGATGAGCCGCCTACTGTTACTTTGCCGCTTGCATTTCCTTTTGTATAAGAAGTTTGTGTGTCTTGTGGAATGCAACCTGCTTCTGAAACAATTTGCTGACCTTCTTTACTCATAATGAAAGATATAAAGTCATTTGCCGCTTCCGAAACGCCGTCTTTTACTGCAATGTTAAAAGGTCTTGCAACTTTATATGTTCCGTTTTTAATGTTTTCTGCAGTTGCTTCGGCACCGTCTATTTTAAGTGCTTTTACATCATCTGAAAGAGAACCGAGAGAAACATAACCGATTGCATTTTTGTCTCCGTTAACTGTTGTAAGCATTACCGATGTGCTGTTTGTGATTTCTGCTGTTTGAATTGTTTTGTCTTCTTTTTCACCGTTTTCATTTTTTTCTTCAATTCCGAAAAGTTCGATAAAAGCTCCTCTTGTACCTGAGCCGTCTTCTCTTGAAATTACATTGATTTTTGTTTGTTCAACTTTTTGTTCCTGTTTGTTGTCTTTGTTGCCTGTACAAGCTGCGAATATTGCAGACATTGCAACTACAACGGCAACTAAAACTGCTGCTGATTTTTTCATACTTATTTCCTCCAAAAAATCAAGAAATTTTTGCTTTAACTAAACTTCCTTAAAGCAATTACAATAATATTTCCCCTTATTCAAGTTTTAACAAAAGAAAAGTAAAATAGACAAAAAATAAAACAGAGAAATGTAAAAAATAGATTACATTTCTCCGCTTTTCAAAATTTTTGTAAAGAAATTCAAATAAAGGTTTTGAAAAATTCAAATTAAAAGAAAATGTTTTAAAGGTCGTCTGCGTCTTGTGTAGGCTCCTCATCTTCTCCGTCATAAAATTGACTTTCCGTAACGCCTGTGTAACTTCCGAGTACATCTGTTTCTACCAAGTCTGCGTCAATGTATGAAGTGAGGTCAATAATTTCTTTTCTTTTTTTGTTTTTCGCATTTTTATTTTTTTGCATAAAATCACCCCGATATAATCTTATGTCGGGGTTTTGTTTTTATTTATATTTTTTCAACGGTTATTTCAGAAATTTTTTCCAAAACACTTTGTGGCGACACAACCGTGCCTATATCAAAGAATTCGTCCATATCGAGAGTGAAGTTGTTTATATATATTTTTGTTTCTTTATATTCAACATCTATATGAATTCTCTGTGCGTCGCTTTTGATTTTTTCTGCGTCATAATCATTTACATCGTAAAATTTTTGTGCAAGTATTTCATCGTTTTTTATATATTGCAAAACAATGTTTCTGGTTGTTTTTGAAATTGAGATATACTGCTCGTCTTTTGAAAGAGCTTGTCCCATAGTTGCCTGAGCGACGGCTTTTCCGACTCCGCTGTGTAAGAAAAATTCGTTTATGAAGATTGATTCAAGTCTGCTTGTGTCGTCGGGAACGATGATTGCCATAATATACTTTGAAACCCGTTTGCCGTACATTGATTTTATAAAGTTGCAAAATGTACTTTGGTTTTTTGAAATATCTTTTGCAAACTGATGATAAAAGGGAATATTCGGTTGCTCGTATGCTGTCGGAATATACAGTTCTTTAAAGTTGTCCGTTTCACAGTCTTTAACAAGTATATTGTTGTTTGTTATAATCATCGGAATAGATTTCGGCATAAAATCACCTCGTGTACATTTTACTATATTTGAAAATTGATTGCAAGTAAGTTACAAGTTGAATATTTTTTTGTAATAAATAGTGCAAAAAAATGTAATATGTGTTAAAATAAATTGAATTAAATGTTAAGGGGTTTTTTAATGAGCGATAATGATAACAAAGAACTTGACGATATATTAAATGAAGTTAAAAATAAAAATTCAAGTGAATATATCAAAGATGATTTAGAAAAAAATGAAGAAAATACATTTGAAAATGAAAAAAATGGTTTCGATTTAAAAGAAACCGAGCAGGAAGATGCTCAAAAAAGCATTTTCAATTTTTCTGACAATGAAAGTACGGAAATTGAATACGAAGAAGACTCACAGGAGGACAAGCACAAGGTGGACGATAAAAAGAAAAAAATTATCATCATTGTTGTTGCCGTTGTTGTTGCATTGGCAGTTGCACTCGGTGTATATTTCGGCGTGAAAGCAAATAAAAACAAAGAGCCTGAAGAAACTCAACCGTCTGTTTCACAGACAGAGCCGGTTACTGAAAAGAAGATAGTTAATCCGATTAATGGCGAGGCAGGATTTAACGCAGATGCTGTCGGAAAAAGACCTGTTGCCTGTGTAGTTGAAAACTCATCTACTGCAAGACCACAATGGGGTATAACTTCTCCCGATATGATAGTTGAGGGCGAAGTTGAAGGCGGAGAAACAAGAATGCTTTGGTTTTTTGCCGATTATTCATCTTTGCCGAAACAGATTGGACCGATGAGAAGTGCAAGACCTTCCTATGTAGAGTTTTCGCAGTTTTTCGACTCGATATTCATTCATTGGGGCGGCAGCCACAGTAAAGACGGATATGTAGGCGGATACGAAACTATTGAAAACAAGAAAGTTGACCATATAGACGGTATAAGCGGCGGCAAACTTTTCGGCAGAGATAAGTCAAGAAAAGGTGCTGTTGAACATACAGGTGTTTTGTACGGCTCCAAACTTGCAGATACTATTAAAAACAAAGATATTCGTACAGAAATAAAAGATGATAAGTTTTCATACTTTTCTTTTAATGAAACTGAACAGACAGTAGGCTCGACACCTTGCAATAAAATTTCCATAAAAATTTCTTCAAATTGCAGAGAAACAAAAGTTTTGAATTATGATGCAGAAGAAAAGGTGTATGTTAACACAGAAAGTTATAAAACAAAAGTAAGTTTTAAAAATGTTATTGTCTTAAATGTGCCTACAAAATATATCACCACCTCATATAAGGGCGGAAAAGAAACCTATGTGAATTATAATTATTCAGACGGCGGAACAGGTAAATATGCTTCTGACGGAACAGTAACTGATATTAAGTGGGCTAAAAAAGACGGCAAACTTGTATTGACAGATGTAAACGGAGCAGAACTCAAGATAAACGCAGGAGATATTTATATAGCCCTTGCATCTTCAAACTATAATTCAACAATAAGCGTTGAATAAGAAGATTAACCAACATAAAAAGAAAATAAGTAAAGAAAAAAGAAGCGACAATCTTTTATGATTGTCGCTTCTTTTTATTGCAAGATGAAAATGTATT